>JGI12316J14372_10000053_pt1 | contig 318790 bp, 158 predicted proteins | sample MarCyaLeptolynsp_FD_14372 | JGI IMG/M metagenome (IMG submission 14372)
CCTGCCTCTTCACTCACTAAAATATTTTTTACCTCAGCTCCTCTAAATGCAGTTAGGTTGTTTACAAAATCTTCTTCAAATTTTCGACAGATATCTTTGCCTTCTCTTACTGGAGTATCGTTATCTTGCATTACTACATTATCAGCATAAAATTTTTCAAAAGCTTCTAAGATTTCGCCTTTCAATATCATACTGTTCAATTCTTCAACATTTTCTTTAATAGTACTCATAATATTAATTTTTATAATTTAAATGTTACAACATATAATGTCTAAACATACAAATCATATTTTGGTTTCAAATCATATATATTTTTTTAATTTTTTTTTCAACCTAAAGCATATGCATTTTATCAGCCTTGAAAGACTCAATAAATTAAGAATAAGCTATATTTTAACTTTTAGTTTATTTGACTACATTAGGAATCAACAATATTACTGTTGAAACATATATTTTAATTACTACAAACAAATGTGTCAAATGAAAAAATTACTCCTTATCACTTATCTCACTTTCTTAAGTAGTGCATGTATCGCACAAAGTTTACAAGAAGTATTTAATGCTGGCAACAAAGCTTATGAAGCCAATAACTACCCAGATTTTTTATATCAAATGCAAAAAGCGGATAGTATGCGCCCCAATCATCCTGTAATCTTAAGGAATTTAGGAGCTGCTTATTCCCTCAATTTAAAAAAATACGAAGCTGTTCAAGTGTTAGAACGTGTTGCTTATATGAATGCTAATATTGATTTAGACAATCCAGATTTTATTAATCTACAAGACCTTGAACCTTTTGAAAAGCTAAAGAATACCATTGCATCACTTAAAAATGAAGTTAGAAATAGCACAAAAGCATTCACACTAGACGATAAAAACCTTCACCCAGAAGGCATTGAATATTATGCCAAGCAAAATGTATTTTATGTTGGAAGTATTAGGAAGAAGAAAATTATTAAAGTCGATGAAAAAGGAAACTGTAAAGACTTTGCCCAAAGTAAAGATTACCTAGCAATAATGGGCTTAGCTATAGACAATGATAAAGATTTATTGTGGGCCTGTACAACAGCAGCTCCTGAGATGGAAGGATATACAGATACATTAGAAGGAAATGCTGAAATCTTGTGCTTCGATTTAAAAAATGAAAAATTACTTGACCGATACCCAGTGAAAGGCCAAAAAGCATGGTTGGGCGATTTAGCTATCTCGCCAACTGGAGAAGTATATGCCAGTAGTAGTCTAGCTGAACACCCAGCATTATTTAAAGTAAATAAAGAAAAAGGAATTACTGAAGAATGGCTATCACTCGAATCGCTTATTTCTTTACAGGGTCTTACATTCAACAAAAGTGGAGAGCTATTATATCTGGCAGATTACAGACACGGTATTTTTAGTATAAATATGGAAAATAAACAAATTACTAAAATACAAAATAGCACACCACATCCATTGAAAGGAATAGATGGATTATATTTTTATCAACAGCATTTAATAGCAATCTGCAATGGATTACAACCTTTCCAAGTTGTACAATTTACTTTAGGTGAAGAGCAAACCATTAGCTCATTTAAATATCTAGACAAAGCATTGCCTGAAATGGGTGAGCCTACCTTAGGTACTTTTAATAAAAATAAATTTTTCTATGTTGCCAACAGCCCTTGGGGAGCTTATGATGAAAATAAAAATCTATTACCAGATAAAGTTCAAAAAGGAATTATTTTGAAATTAACTTTATGAGTGCTAGATAATCTAGCCTTTACTTTTTAGGTTTTTGCCATGGTACTGCACCACCTTGCTGTATATACTGCATTAAAAGTGAATTAAGTTCTTTGTACTTTTCTTTTTCACTTTCGATTAGGTTTTCTTTTTCTAATGGATCTGTTTTTAAATTATACAGTTCATAGGGCTCATATGGACTGTTTTGTAACAATTTCCAGTCACCTAATCGCAAAGCATAAATTGGTTGCCCACCGTACCTAGTACCTCCTTCCCTTCTTGTGAAATATAGAGGCCTACTTTCATCGTTGGGGGTTTCATTTTCCAAAAGTATGGGCAAAAAACTTTTGCCTTCAATTTCATTATTTACCTTTTGCCCAGCAACTTCTAACAAAGTAGGATAAATATCCATTGAGAGTAAGTTTGTATTACTTGTAGATCCTGGTGTTATCTTATTGGGCCAACTCATACAAGTAGGTACTTTTAATCCTCCTTCATACATACTTTGTTTTCCATCTCTTAATGGCCCATTATTCGCTTTACTTGGTAAATGCCCACCATTATCGCTACTAAATATAATAAGGGTACTTTCATATTGACCACTTTCCTTTAAGGCTGTAATCACTTTGCCTATCCCATCGTCCATGTGTTCTATAAATGCTACTAATTTTGCCCTTGTTTCATCTATTCCTTTTTCTCGGGCCTCTACTTTTTTAAGCCAATCTTCAGGGGGCTGTACAGGGAAATGGGGTGCGTTATATGCCAAGTATAAAAAGAATGGGCGGTTATCATTTGCCTGACTTTTTATATAATCTACAGACCAATCAGTAAACAAATCCGTAGCATGACCTTCGGGGTCAATTTCATTCCCATTAAAACGCATGTAGTTAATACCATGTCTGCGATGTGTCCAATAATCGTCCATCATGTCGCCCAACCAACCATGAAAATAATCAAAACCCCTTTCAACAGGTGTGTTTGGCGTTTCTAATCCTAAATGCCATTTGCCAATAAGTGCAGTATGGTAGCCTGCCATCTTTAATTTCTCTGGCAGTAATGTAGCTGTGGGATCTAAGTAGCCCCAACTATTTAATGCATTTGTTCTAATAACTCCAGGCACCCCTACATAATCTTGATAGGTACCAGTTAAAAGCGCTGCTCTGGTAGGGGAACAAACAGGGCAATTTGCATAAAAATTATCAAACCGCATTCCACTAGCAGCTATCTGATCTATATTGGGTGTTTGAATATCTTTTGTACCATAATAAGATACATCGTGATAACCCTGATCATCTGTAAAAATTAGTAAAATATTAGGAGGGACATTATTCGATTTTTGGGGAGAGGTTTGAAAACCAAATAGTAAAAACAACAATAAAATTTTATCTACAGGTAGTTTCATAAACTATAGAAGGTATATTAACAGTATGATTGTAAAATACCTATGCAGAGATAAGCAAGCAAATAAAGTTTCTATTAGTTAAATGAGAAGTATTTTTTAAAAATCAATTTCAAGCAGTTAAGACCTATTATTATGGGAATAGTTGAAATGAAATGTTCTTCATTTAATGATTGCTACATTTTCTAAGGTTAGCGGTTTTTCGATAAAGCCTTTTATTCTATTATCGATCATTGCCTTCTTTTTGTCATTGGGATCTATGGAAGAGCTCACTATATAAACTGGGGGTAAATTAATTGGAATAGCTGCTCTCAGAAATTCCCATCCATCCATTACTGGCATATTCAAATCTAAAAGTATGACATCTGGATTGTTGTCATTAAGTATCAAAAGTGCTTCTTCGCCATGTTTTGCATATAATACTGCAACACCAGAAAATGCATTTTTAAGTGTAATGGATGCGGTTAATCTAAAAATTTCATCATCGTCAACTACCAGTATTTGCTTGATCATTTACTTGAAGTTCTATTTTAAAAATAGTATGTAAACCTTTTTTACTTTCTATACTAATAGAACCCCCTAAAAATTCAACTTGTCTTTTAGTCATAAAAAGCCCCATGCCTTGGCCATCACTATGTTGTTCATGAAAGCGGCTACCTAATTTAAATAATTTTTCCTTAAACTTAATGGTATCTATCCCAAAACCGTAATCCTTTACTAAAATGATGGCCTTACTATTCTCTACATAACTTCGTATCTCTATCTTTTTAGAAGTATTGGTAATACCATATTTCAGTGCATTAGAAATGAGATTGTGTAAAATACTATCGAGATATGCAGGGATTACCAATAGAGACAAATCTTCAGGTATATTGACTAAAATTTTTGCTTTCTTTTCTTCAATTACATCTTGGTTTAGGCCAATAATCCTTTTTACAGCCCCTAATAGTTGATAAGGCACAAATTCATCATCTTTAATGCCTTCTTCTAGATTTAGTAATTGGTTGATGTTTTTTAAAGTCTTGTCTAGCTTATTGGTAGTGTTATAAATATGCGTTATATATTCTTTTTCGTCCGGATTGTTTATCAGAAAGCTACTCAATGCCATTATGTTAGCAACAGAAGATCGAATATTATGTGAAGTAATATATGAATACTCTCTTAGTCGATCATTCTGATCTACAGTAGCTTTTAAAAGTTTTTCTAATTGTTTTTGTCTTGAAAATAGCTCTGTATCATCTTTCATAACAACGATACTGTACAAGAACTTACTTTGATTATCAAAAATAGGGGTAACCTCATAGCTCATCCAGCAAGCATCCCCATCTTCTTTTTTACCTTGCAGTGTAGCACTGAAATTTAAATGGCTTTTAAGTGCATCTAGTAATTCATATAGTATATTTTCATCTGTTTCTTTGCTTTTTATAATTTCTCCAGGGCTAATGCCAACAACACTTTCAGGCTTATAACCTAGAACATCGAATATCGCTACGTTTGCCCATGAAATTTTGCCCTCTCCATTACAAGTCAGTATAATTTCACCACTTTTTTCTGCTACATGTGCCAACCTAATCATTTCTTCCTCAGCGTATTTGAGCTTAGTAATATCTACTACAGAACAAATCACCTGTTTAACCTCTTCTCTACTACTTAAAAGGGGAGCTGAACTTAATTGTAAACAAGTCTTTTTACTTTCTTCATTTAACTGCAGATAAACTATTTCTCCTTTTACATTTTTACCATCTGCAAAAGACTTGAAAATTGGCAATTCATTTATCCTTATTTTCTTCTCTTCCAAATTTGTAAAAGCATAATAATACTTCCTTAAAGTTGCTCTCTTATTTTTAAGGTCATCAGCATTACAATCCAAAATATTAAGCAAACTTGAATTGCAATTCAGGATATTACCATTTCGGTCTAGTACTAATACACCAATGGGTAAGTTTACAAATAAGGATTTAAATCTCTCTTCGCTAGTTTTCAAAGCAGCTTCAGCTAATTTTTTTTCTGTTATATCAGTAAATGATGCAACTGCTCCATATAATACATTGTTTTGATCTTTTACTGGTCTTGAGTTAATTGAGATAAATTTTCTTTTATTACTTCCTGTCCTAACATTCATTACAAAGTTATTTACAGGTTCCCCAGTTTTTAATGTAATCATTGATGGATGTCTTTCTGGAGTTAAGATTATGCCATCTTCATCTGTGGCTTGCCAAAGTGGATCATAGGAATCTTTTCCAATTAGTTGTTCTTCACTAAGTTCTAAAATTCTAGATGCAGCTTCATTTGTAATCTCAATTTTATCATCCATATTTTGCATGACTACACCTTCTCCTAATGAAGCCAGGACAGATGCATACAACTTTCTACTTTTATTAAATGCCCTATCTGTTTCTTTTTGTTTTAACTCTATTTGGCTATGTTGTATACGCATTGCTACGATACTACAAAGCGTAGTAAGTTTTTCTAATAATTTTTTTTGATTATAGGAATTTTCATTAAGAATAGTAGCTACTAAAAAACCTACTAATTGATCCCCGATTCCTATTGGAGAACATAGCAATTGATAAGGGATATTACTGACTTGAGAAAACTCTTTGGCTTCTAACTCAAAAGCTCTATTATTTTTAACAACTTTAGATTCAATGTGCTGAATGTTGTTTGTAATTAATTGCAGTAATTCATTCTTAATAGTTACTTCTTGGTTTACTAAATTAAAATTAGAGATCCCCGCATTTTTAATGTAAACCAAACAATTTTCTAAATGATATTCATTTCGGGCACTAGAAGTTAATTCTTCTGATATTTCTTCTAATGTATATTTAGTAAGAATAGATTTCGAAAAATTATTAACAAACTCTAGGTTATTTCTTATTTCAACTAACTCTTTATTTTGTTGCTTAAGTTTTGATAATAATCTGTTTTTAGATATTTCTTTGCTTTTGAATTCAGTAACATCCCAATAAATACCTTGTATGCCTTCTACATCTCCTTTTGCGTCCATCAAAGGCATTTTCACTACTTCTACATACTTTACAGCATCTTTTTCTTTAAAGAAGTGAAGCTCAATATCTCTAAATATGGTTTTATTTTTAATTAAATACTCGTCGTCTTTCCTGTATTTTTTTGATAATTCCTCGGGGAAGAAGTCATGCCCTATCTTTCCTAATATTTCTTCTTTTTGTAAACCAAGGTCCTTTGCTATGGCATCGTTTACAAAGGTTACTTTTCCATTTAAATCTGTTCTATAAATAAAATGTGGAAGGGCATTAACCATTGACTTGTACAATGCTTCACTTTCGCCAAATGCGCTTATTATTTTATTTTTCTCAAATGAAAGGAAAATTGTCGAAACTATATCTGCTAAAGAAGACAAGTAGTTATGCTCTTCATACTCCCATTGCCTTACTTCCGAAGTGGTCTCGGCACATAATATGCCTATTTTAACATCTCTACTTTTTACTTCTACATCTAATAATGATTTTATATTAAAATCATTGAAGTAATTTCCAAGGTAGGCACTGGGTTTTCCATCTATAGAATCATTATTAAGTGCAATTGTTCTATTTTTTGAGATGGCATTAAAATAATTAGGGAAAGTTCCTGTATCTAAGATTATCCCATTTTGGTAAAAATGAATCTCCCCATCATTTAGAATTTGGAGTTGTAGAGCTTTTCTATTATTTATAAAACGCCAAAAAGAAAACCTTTCTACTTTTAGTTGCAAGGCTGCTTCCTCGATTAAGATTTTAATAAAATCATCAAAGTGTCCTGCTTTTAATTCCTCTGCGTTCGAAAGCATTGATAAGGAAGTATTGAATTTGGCTTGTGCCAACTCTCTATTTTTTAGTGGTGTTACATCTTTCCCTATCGAAAAAACAATGTTGTAATCATCGTTCCTTACTGACTCCCATTCTATCCATTGGTAATTCCCTTTTCCTTTCATTATCCTGCTAGTATGTGATATCTTTTTTTCTGATGAATTCCATAATTTCTCTAATTCTTCTTGGTGTCTTACTTTATCATCAGTATGTAAAAAATCTAACAAGGTTTGCTTAAAGAAATACTCTTTTGGATGAGAAAATAAGGCATACCATGCCTCATTCATGTACTCAAAATGATTATCCTTATCTAAAACCAAAACAAGACTCTTAGATAAGTCGCGGTATTCTTTGTTAAATAGAAAGAAAATATTTGTAGGTAAATGGGCATAAGTAATTAGGGCATACTTCCCCACTATTTTGTATTTGCAACCTAGAGTTACTAGGGTAGTATCAGGCTTTTTAAGTTTAAGTATATAACTAAAATTGTTATTGGCAGAAACTAGTATTTTTTTTTCTTTTTCATTATCAGGTTGTAACATGCTTCCCAACCTCAAATCGGCATGTTCATTATCATTTGCTGGTGTTAAATTTAGTATTTCCCAAAACTTCGCACTTGACCATTCTACATCTTCTTTTGTTATATCTTTTATAGTGTAGCCAGCATCTGCCCCATCTTGGATAAAATCGAGCAATGATATATCCTGTTTTAAAAGCTCAAACAATTTTTTTTTCATGGAAAAGCCTTTTACGGTTTTACATCATGTCTAATTACTTTAACTTTTGCAGGTGCAAATAGTTAATACTAATTTGTATACAGCTATACTAAGTTTATCAATCAGAAACGCAAAAGGAATAATCTCATAAACCTATGAGAATTGAAGGGGGTAACAATGTTTCGCGAATACAAGCAAATATCAATAGAAAAACCCGAATACAATCTTAAGTTTTGTGTGTTAATTCAATTTGAAAATACCCTAGATAATCAGTTTGTATGAAATAAGCGCAAAAGAATCCCGCACTTATTTGTTTTAATAAAGCCATTGGTAGAATACCTATCCTAATTAAAAATTTGAGTAAACCAGCGAACTTTAACACTGTTTTGGCCCCTTTTTGAAATGCTATTAAATTAGAAAGCACATTTTTACCATAGTTTGCAGCATGCTGTAATGTTAGAGAGGTTTTTGGCAAAGCATTTTCAATTTCATTAAATGTTTGGAATCTTTCCATGGCAAAACCCCAAGATAGTAATTGATAAGCTTTCTTTTCTGCTTCATGGGTTAGTTGTCTAGCGGTCGCTTTTATATAGCCATCAAAAATAATGATGCGCCCACCTATATTGAGATACTTTTCTAATTTGTTCAACAACTTCGAAATATCTTTAGAATGGCAAAGCGTTTCAACAGCAAAAATTAAATCAAACTTTTCATTCCCTAAGTCAAGCGCATCAAAATCAGCAACATTGAATGAAATATTTGAAAGATCGCTCGCTTTTTGCTTAGCAAACTTAATATTCTGTGGAGTTAAGTCAATGGCTTTAAAGTGCTTATCCTTAAATTTACTTGCTAAGTAATTTGAATTAAATCCCATCCCGCAGCCCAGTTCTAAAACTTTTTCATAGTTATAAGTGTCAATAACACTTGCTATACTATTAGCCTGAAAAAGCAACTTTTCTTTGTGAGATTGAGTAGGAGACTCTGCAACAGGTAAATGCATGGCACCATTTTCAGAATGGAAATTGCGATAGAAGAATCCTGAACCTTTGTAGTAACTATTGATAACATGCTTTTCTATTTTTTCTGCTTCAATATTTTCTCTACCAGCAATTTTGTAAATTAAGTCACAATAGTTTTCAAGTTCTCTAAAACTGATATTTAGCAATTTATGATCTAATATATCAGCATCGTACTCTAATAAATACTCGGAGCTACTCATTCAATTTCAGTTATAATTAGATTCATAGACCAAATTATATACAGAAGCTGGGCAGTTCCTAAATTATTAGATAAAACTTTTTAAAATTGATAAGATTTAATTGTGTAAAAAAAAAAATCGAGCTTATAGGCTATAGTAACTTAAATTATTACCGCCGTCTGTATCTTCTTGTTTTTATTGGAATATAAGTAATGCCTAGACCAAACCCACCTGAGTTGAAATTAACTTCGTCGTTGTTTTGTAAATACATAAAACTAGGCGAAAATTTTATATTCTTCCACACAAAAGAAAAATCGAACTTGCCTCCTAAAGATTGGTTGGTACCTAAAATTGAACTTGCACTTAATTCAACCCTAAAGCGATCACTACCAGGTATTATAGCACCAATACCAAGAGGAAATAACAACTCAAAATGATCATAATTTAGAATAGGTAATGACTTATCAATATAATAAACTCCTGTGGTAAAGAAATATCCTGTTGGTGAACCCAACCCATCATCTTTCACAGCTCTAATTTCCATATTAAATCCTATAGCCTCTCTATTGGTATTTATCTCGTTTACATAGTTGTAACTATTAGGCAAATTATCACTTACCCAAGTAACTTCCTGATTTTTAATATTAATAGAGTTATTGAATCGACCATCATCAGTACTTACCTGATAACTTCCTATGGAATTATTTCTAAAAATTACATTTTCGCCACTAAGACCAAGTGTTACCTCTTGGTGCATTTTATTATTATAGATTCCAATACCATAAGCAAATCTTACTTTTCGCTTATTTCCAGAACCAAGTCTTTCTTTTCGTAATTTTCGTGTTTTTATAGCCTTTGGTTCTTTAACCTTTTGTATTTTAGTCTTATATGATGCTTCCTCAAATTTAGCTTGGGCAAAAGAAGAATATGCCCATAAGGTTAAGCACAACAGTATTAAGTTTTTCATGGTAGTTAATAATTGACCACCCTAAAAACATCTAAAACTATATTATATTAAATTTCTAAATAATAACCCATGTTAGATTTTAGGAGAATTTGCAACTAAATTTTATTCCTTCTAGCTATCCTGTTAAACAAAATCAACTAAATTTGGTATGTACATAATAATAAACGGCTTAATTCTCTTTCAACAATTACTTCGCCATTCATTATTAGATCAAAATTTAAAAATTAGCTATTGAGTGATGAAACAGTTCAAGCGTAATTTTTAACCAAAAAGATAGGAGTATTTGTTGTTATACAACATATAATTTATTTATCTCCTTAAGAATTACCCTCCTCCATATCAATGTTATTTAGCATTATATCAAATTCTTATTTCAATAAATTAACCAAGTTCTAGGAAAAATTTTCTAACCGATAAATACTATTTTGGAGCAATTTCATTATTGAAATTTAATAGCAAATGTTATCATTCATTATGAGTTAGCGGTATATTTTTTTCTTTAAAATAAAAAACCCCAACTAAAAGTCGGGGCCTTTTAAAATTAACGCTAATTATCAATTTGAATTTTTTAATGCCTATAAGCCTAATACTAAGTCCATTTCCCTTTGAGGAATTTTCCAAATAAATGAAGGATGGTTGGGTGGTAATGCCTGAGTATTAGGTCGATCACCACTTGGTATTAGTGATTTTGAGGCACGAAGGTAATCAATACGATCTCCTTCGAACGCAAGCTCTTTTATCCTTTCAGTGTGAATTTTATCTTCAGTAAGATTAGAAATAACAAGGGAATCTAGTCCTGCTCTAACCCTTACCATATTAATATCTTCTGTAGCTCCTTGTAGATTACCAGTTCTAAACCTTAATAAAGCTCTTGTAAGGTAAAGTTCAGCAAGCCTAATGAGTGGTATATTTGTCAGTATACCCCTGGTTTTACCCCTAAAGTATTTGTCGCACCATACAACTGTTTTATTTATTTGTGGATGAATAGTTTCATATTCACTTGGATCAGCATCAATATCACTATTAAATCCCTTTAATGGCCTGTATAATTGATTAAACCTTTTATCTTTTAAAGCTTCAGATGTAATTGTATAATTCCCATTTAAAGGGTCTTCAAGCCATCCTATTTGATCAAGTGTAAAATCACTCAGTGCAAATTGATTCCAAGAAATTCTTGAAAAACCATTGGGCCAAGTATTGCCTCCATTTTTTGCATTGAAGGACTGCAGTGTCATACTTGTAAGCTCAAAAGCATTAACCCTTGAAATTGGGTCATAGTAAAGAGCATACCATATTACTTCATTTCCACTAGTGTTGTCATCGCGATTAAAAGCCTCAATAGGATCTTGATCAAGTACATATGTACCCCCATTTTGATCTATGACGTAATCTAACTCTTCCAATGCCTCTTCATTTTTTCCCATCATAAAATATACTTTTGCCAACATAGATGCAGCGGCAAAAGCATTTGCTCTTCCATGCGCGTAGGACGGATGGTGTAAACCGCTTATATATCTTTCTGGTAGTAGCTCTTTAGCCTTTTCAAAATCATCAACAATTGTAGCATAGATTTCCTCTACTGTACCAATACGGGGGTTTCTAATTCCATTGATTTTTTCATCAAAAGTAGTTCTAAGCGGTATGTAAGGAGTATTATTATCTTCTCCATAGTTAGGCAAAAAAACCGTAGAGAGAAGCCAATAAGTATACCCCCTCATGAAGAGTAATTCCCCTTCAATCCTTCTTAAATTTTGAAAATCATCATCTGATAAATTTTCATAAGGCAGGCCATTATTGTCGACTAAAAACTGTAAACCACTATTAGCTATATTGATTGTCCTGTAAGCATCAGTAAAGATATTAGTAGTCTTGGTTATTTCTCTGTCAGATAACCTATTGTACATCTCATTAAAAGGAATATCACCAGTAGTGCCAGGTAATAATTGGGCAATATCAGATTGAACAGTCTTCAGTAAAACTGGTCCTCCTTTTAGGTTAGACCATTGGCTACGGCGAAAAGCAGCCCAATATGTTCCAGTTGCAGCATTTTCAAACTCGGTAAGGGTAGGCCAAGGAGAAACTGGTGGGTTATCTAATTCAAAAAAAGAATCATCCACACAACTTAATACTGTTAAAGATGTCATTAAAATAAACCATATGGAAATATTCCTATACATTAAAAACTAGCCGTTATTCCAAAATTAAAAGTGAGTAAATTAGGTAAAGGGGTATTTCTTATTAAGCCAGACGAAAGATTATTGATACTTTCATCAAAAGTTACAGTAACTGCTTCAGGGTCAAGCCCCTTATATTTTGTAAAGGTCAATAGATTTTGTACAGAACAATGTACATCTAATGAATTGAATTTTATTTTTCTAAGCTGGTTTTCATTAAAAGAGTAATTTATCCTTAAATTTCTAAGCCTCAAGAAATCTCCTTTTTGTAAAAATCTATCAGTAAAAAATCTGGTATTATTATAATTGGTGGTTTCAGCGACCCATGTTCCATTTACCATATTCCAATCATAAAAATAATCCCATTTAAGTTCTGGAAGAGGTGCATTATCACCGATAGTAGACCAAGAATTATTTATAAGGGCTGTTTTAAGATTTTTACTCCCGCTTCCTGGATAATGCGCAATATGGTAGCTGTAATCAAATAAGTAATGCCCGCCTACAAAATTCCACAACATGTCTATTGAAAATTGCTTAAAATGTAATGTTGAGTTAATTCCACCATAAAAGGTTGGTATACCTGATTTTTCACTATTGTATACTTTATGATCGATGATATTCTGCTGGGTAGCAGGAATTAGATTACCCGTTTTAACTGTATTCCCTGTTTGATTGAATAGCTCCAGGTCTATTTCATGTATCATCTCTACTCCTTTTTCTTCATCTACCCCTGCATAAGATGCTAAGAAATATCCACCAAGTTTTCCGCCACTTTTTGTAAGCGTTATATTCCTTGAATTAATACCATTTCCTTTGCTATCAACATCTGCATATAAATTATTGACTTTGTTATTAACATGGGTATAATTCAGATTGATATCCCATCGGAAACTACTATTCTTTATGAGGTTAATACCTAAATCTATTTCAAAACCATTGTTTGTAATGCTTCCCGTATTATCCCATATCTCTGGTGAAGAATCATCTATGGTAGCTGAAAGAGGCAAGGGAACTTGTAATAATAAATCGGAAACTTGTTGTTGGAAATAAGTGATTGAACCAAAATATTTATTATCAAAAATACCATATTCTAGCCCTAGATCAAAGCTATTTGAGTTTTCCCAAGAAAGGTCTCTTGCTCCAAGACTTTGTATCGAAGTACCTCCTGTAATCAAGTCTAAATCACCATAGCGTCTATCATTGCGATAGTTGGTCACAAATAGATTGTCGTCTACTTCTTGGTTTCCTGTTTCCCCATAACTTGCCCTAAGTTTTAAATGATTTATTGAACTCAGATCAAAAAAAGATTCTTGGGTTATTATCCATGCCATGGAAAACGCCTTAAATGAACTCCATCTATTTGCTGGCAAAAATGCTGAAGTACCATCTAACCTGTAACTAGCTTCGGCAAAAAATTTATCTTCAAATTGATAATTCATTCTTCCTAAATAAGAGAATAAATATCTTTCTTGAACAAGTCCATTCTGTGAAAAAGTAATGTTATTATTAAAATCTATTTGACCATTATTATTGAGTGCACCTTCTGCACCAACAAGGTTCAAATTCCTTCTATTTCTTTGAGCTTCAATTCCACCTAATAGAGATATTTTATGATCACCTAAATGCTTTTTATATTCAGCAAAAGCATTATAGTTAAGCAAACTAGCATTTACATTTTGCTCATAAGCCAATGACTGGCCATCTCTTAAAAATTGGCTAACAAAAAAAGAATTATCGTTAATAATTAAATCTAAGCCAACTAACCCTTTGAACGATAAACCATCTATAAATGAGACATCATAATTTACGAATGAGCTTCCTGTATACCTAAACTGTTTAACATTATCAAAAAATAGATTCTCATCATTACTAGCTACTGCATTGGCTCCAGATAATGGATTCCAATATCCTGTTATATCAGATTCACTAAAAATGGGAAACCATGGAAGCGCATTGGTAATTACTTGAGAAAAGCCACCTTTTAATTCTTCATTAAACAATGATTCTGATAAATTGATTGGACGATTTTTATCCGTATAGCTTAAGCTACTTCTTATTTTAGCTGTAAAATTATGATTAGGCTTGATATCAATATTAGACCTGATAGCAAATCGTTGAAAATTATCTCCTAATAAAGCCCCTCTTTCAGTGCGGTAGTTTCCAGAAATATAAAAGTTGTTTTTATCATTATTATCCCTGTAAGATAATTGATAGTCTTGGCTTATACCATTTCTAAGAATTTCCTCAAACCAGTCTATTTGGGTATTGAGTGCTTCTTGACGACTAATAAACTCCTTATCTGTAAAAGGAAAAGCATTGATCAATGTTTCAGGATTGAATATACCTAATCCGCTATTACTTCTCGCTTGGTCTACAATTTCAAACCATGTAGCTGTATTTGCCAATCCAAGCTTTTTTGCCGGGTTTAGTCTTGATGAAATGCTTGTATTATAAGAAAACTCGAAGCCTTCATATCCTTGCTCTCCAGATTTAGTTGTAATCAATATAATTCCATTAGAAGCTCTGGAACCATACAATGTAGATGATGCAGCATCCTTTAGAATCTCAATTGAGGCTATATCATTGAGGTTAATGAGTGATAATGGATTTTGAGGATTTGAAAACTCACTTCTCTCTAAACCAGATTGTTCATTGATAAGAGGTGTCCCGTCCATAATTATTAATGGATTCACTCCCGCTGAGATAGAATTAACACCTCTGATCAGCATTCTAGTAGGAGCTGTTGATTCACCTCCTGAACTAAGTATTTGCAGACCACTTACTCTTCCTTGCAAAACATGTTCAAAACTGCTAGCATTGAATTTAATTAGCTCCTTTGAAGTTACTTTCCCTATACTTCCTTTAATTGCCTTTTTAGGCTGTTCTCCGTAGGCAACCACTACTACTTCTTCAAGATTGCGAGGTGATGGGGTAAGGTATACTATTTTTTCGTTTAAATTATCGCCAATAACTATATTGGAAGAATAATAACCCATAAAACTCACATCTACAGTATCACCAATAGTAGAGGATATATTAAACCTGCCTTCTCTATCTGTGACGGTTCCAGATGTAGATATACGAGATCTTAATAATGCTCCAGGTAAAGGGTTTTTTGAATTTTCTTCATATACCGCACCTTTATAATCTATAACTTTCTTAAGCGTAACATTGATCCTGTTTCTTTTCTTATTTAGCTTAAAATGAAGTTTGGATTGTCTTTCGCACTTATCTAAGATTTCAGGCAAGGTATATTCCGACTTTTCAATAGTAAAGTTCGTACCTTCTACATCTTCAGGTGCAAAGGAGAAATTGCAGATAAAATTCTGCTCTATTACTTCTTTAAGCTCAAAGAAATCTACGTTTTTCAATTTTAGCGTTACATTCTGCTGGGCCGATACTTCAAAAAATATTCCTACCAACCCAGTTATTATACATGTTATTATTCGTCTACTTCCCCCATTCATTATTTTGTAAAAAGCTCTATTAATACTAATTTGGGCAAGAAGTAAAGTTTAATCCTTCTTAACACACAGTCATTAAGTTTCCCGGCAAGGCGCTTATTTTCTGTGTGTTTTTTTATTCTATAATTATTTCATCATCTTTTATTTTGTATAAAAATTTATAATGGGTACTCAGTACTTCCAAAACTTCATTTATAGATTCATCTTTAAAGAATACACCTACAAATGATTTTTCTTGATTTATATTTTGATTATTTACTTTAATATTTTTATTGAAATATCGCTGTAATTCCAACACTATACTTTTAAAATTATCCCTATCAAAAACTAAATTTCCATCTGCCCATTTATCAATCCCTATTTGCGTTTTTCTTTTTTCTAGTGACTTTGATGTATTACTATAAGTAAGCATTTCATTTTTAGATACACTTATACTTTTATCTAAAGTGCTCAAAAACGATACTTGTACTTCACCTTCTAAGACTGTAACCTCGTGTTCATCATCTTGGGCAAAGTCGTTAATGTTAAATATGGTACCTGTTACACGAGAATTAAAAGTATTAGAAACAACAATAAATGGATTGGTAACACTAGCATTTACATTAAAGTAAGCCTGCCCTAAAAGCTTAACTCTTCTTTCCTTCATAAAGGCTTCTAAAGCTGGTACTTTTAGTTCACTACCTCCCTTTAGAATTACAATTGAACTATCTGCTAATACTATTTCTTTTTGTTCACCCAGTTTAGTAGTGTGTAGAATATATTTCAAATCTTCCTTTGCTACAGGTCCTTTAGGCAATTTATTATTGAAGAAATAAGTGTATGAAAAAAGAGAAACAAGAAGAAATATAACTGTAGCAGCTATCTTTTGCCACTTATTGAAATGATTGGTAGTTGATTTTGCAGGTTGTATACCTATTACTATGGCATCTTGCTCAATTCCATTATTAATTTTCTCCCAACTCCTTAACTCAACCTTGTCTAAATCTATATACTCATTTTTCCAAGCGGCAAGAAATTGATTTTTGAGAGTTATATTTTCATGATTTTCTTCAAGCCACGCTTGTAATTTTTTCAATTCAGATTCAGTGGCAGAATTATTTAATTCCTTTATTATTATATTGAAGATATCAGACATAGATAAGAAAGACGCTCATTATAAGAGACTATCTATCTAAAATTTACCCTACGCTTTTTTGAAAAAAAATTAAAAAAATTTATTACCTCATAAAAAACTGTTACTGCAATTAAATTAATACTATCCTTTTTATTTCCAGGCCTCCGCTTCTTTCTGCTATTAGGTAGTTTGTATTTATCGAGAATAGCTAGATTCTCTTTCATATATTTTTCAACAGTTTTAATACTTATTCCTTTGGCATCGGCAGCTTTTTGGTAGGTGAATCCTTCATATCTGATTAATTCAAATACTTCTTTTTTAACACCTTTCATTTCTAACATTGCCTTATCAAGCCTTTCAACCATCTCTTTTAATATAAGGATATCTAAGGGTTGGTCTTCATTTTGAGATTTATTGAAAAGTTTGAACTCCTTTCCAAGGCTAGATGATTCTTTTTTATATTGGGCGCTTTTTAACCAATCATAAGACTTGTTTCTCACAGCAGTATTTAAATAAGCAGTTATATTTTTTATTGAATCAAGTGAATTGTTTTTCCATAATTTTAAAAATATTTCACTAACGATATCCTCAGACTCAACTTCTCTTTTAGTAATAGCATATGAGATTTTGAAAAGGTTTTTAAATAGGGCTTTATACAGTAGCTCAAAATAAGTTTTCTCTCTAGTAGCTGTAAACTTCTTAAAATATACATCAATATCATTAGTATTGTCATCCATGACCCTCCTTCATGTTAATAAATAAACTCCCTAAACAGAATAAGATAATGAAGCTTTAACGCTTCGATAGTAAAACAATTGGCCAGCGAAATTCTTTAATTTTAGTATTAAATGATGCAAATTGGAACAAATTTAAAACAGTAAGAAAAGGGTAAAATGTAAATAATTACTTGTAAGAATCAATAATTAAAATGACTGTTGTTGGTTGTTAGATGTCGAAATTTTACTTCAAGAGTAAAGTCGATTGGCTATAATTTTATTGATATCAATACAATTTTGCCCAAGTTACATTCCTCCCTACATTTGTACTTCAAATTCATTCATTAACATTAAACTAAAAAACACTATTTGCGCCCATTTCATACCAAATAAACTTAGATTTAAGTTCCCCTAATCTTAAGAAATACCTATTAATTCTATAAATAATAACTATATGAATATAAATGGTTGAATTTATCATTAATACTAACATATTCATATTCATTATACAGCATCATAGATAATTAAAATAACTATTCAAATTAATAACACTTATTAAATGGTTTCGGATCATTATCTTTGAGCAATTTTAGAATAATCTGTTTTAACTGAAATGTAATGAAAAAGATAAATCTAATCGTATTAATATTAGCCACTTTTGCTTGTTCGAGGGAAGATACAGCCCTTATTTCAGAGCCTGTATTACCCACTTTTTTTGCTTCACCCGCTGAGTTTTCAGGCGTAGTTGAAACTGAAAAGCAAAATTATATGGTAGATACTGTCGTAACTGATTTGGAATCACCTTGGGGCATGGCTTTTTTACCAGATGGCACCATGCTTATAACAGAAAAACCAGGGAGGTTAAGATTAGTGAAAGAAGGCAAGTTAATGCCTGACTCTGTACTCGGTTTACCAGAGATTACCGCAAAAGGACAAGGTGGCTTACTAGACTTACAGTTACATCCCAATTATGAGCAAAATGGCTGGATTTATATTTCTTATTCTACTCCTGGAGACGGTGGGTGGAATACAGCAGTTATGAGAGCCAAATTACAAGGAAATTCTTTAGTTGAACAAGAAGTCGTATTTCAAGCAGAACCATTTACTAAGAAAAGTCACCATTTTGGTAGCCGTATAGAATTCGACAATGCTGGTTATATGTATATAACTGTAGGTGATAGAGGTAATAGGGATGAAAATCCTCAATCGTTAGAAAATGCTTGCGGTAAAGTACATAGATTGTATGATGATGGTAGGATACCAGAAGACAACCCTTTTGTTGGGCAAGGAAATGCATTGGCTTCTATTTTTTCTTATGGACATAGAAATCCACAAGGGCTTGCGAAAAACCCAGTAGATGGTACCATTTGGGAACATGAACATGGCCCGCAAGGTGGCGATGAAGTGAACATAATTAAGCCGAATGTAAATTATGGATGGCCTGTAATTACCTATGGTATCAATTATGACAATACTATCATTACAAAGGACACTGCCAAGGCAGGCATGGAACAACCTTTACATTATTGGACACCCTCTATAGCACCTTGTGGAATGACATTCGTCTCATCGGATAAATATCCTTCATGGGAAAATAATTTATTAGTTGGCTCATTGAAGTTTAGATATCTAGCAAGATGTGAAGTACAAGGAAATCAGATAGTGCATGAAGAAAAGCTGTTAGAATCTATAGGAAGAATAAGAGCAGTGGAACAAGGTCCTGATGGATATATTTATGTAGCTATGGAAAGTCCTGGACAAATTGTTAGATTATTTCCTGAAGAGGTAAATCAAACCAAGGGACAATAAAGAAAATACTATCTTGTAAATCGAATGCTTGCAGAATAAATTTGCAAGCATTTTTTTTAACTTTCAAATAGATATGTGGCTTGTTTTACTGATTTCAAGATTGCCTATGCGTATATTATATGGCTTGGCAAATTTTCTTTTTTTTCTAGCTTACCATTTGGTGGGTTATAGAAAAAAGGTGGTGATGCAAAATCTTCAAAATTCTTTCCCTTTAAAAGATAAGGAGGAATTACAAAACATAGCCAAATCCTTCTATAAAAATCTAAGTAATTTCGCAGTAGAAGTATTAAAGTCTTTCACTATTTCTTCTGAAGAGATCAATCAAAGAATTCGGTTTGTAAATATTGAGATGGTTGATAAGTATTATAATGCTGGTCAATCATTACTTGTTCTCGCTACCCATCAGTTTAATTGGGAATGGGCATTATTAGCTGGTTGTCTTCAATTGCCTTATCCAGTAGATGTGATTTACCAAAAGTTATCGAGCGATAAATTTGATAACCTCATGTTTAAAACAAGATCGAAGTTTGGAGGTACCCCTATAAAAAAAGGAGATGCATTACGAGAAATTATTCGAAGGAGCAAGCAAAGACGACTTATTGTAATTAATGGAGATCAAACACCGCCGGGTAGGGTTAAATCTGATGTATATTGGGCTGAGTTTTTACACCAAGATACTCCTTTTTTTAAAGGCCCTGGAATTTTACCCATAAAAACCGGCATGCCTGTTTTGTTCTTGAAAATCTCATCGCCTAAAAGAGGCTATTACGAAATTGAATTTGTGCCCCTTGGAGAACCACCTTATGAAAAAGACTCAACAGAGATCCTGGATAGATATATTGCCGAGATAGAAAAACAGATAGAAGAAATACCTGATTATTGGCTTTGGTCGCATAAAAGATGGAAAAGGAAAAGGAATGAAAGTAAAAAGGCTGTATAATGTGCTATTATTTTAACATTCATATAAGTTAAATTAATAGCAAATGTATACTTATTTACTATTGAAATAAGTGTATATTTTGTACAGTTAACCAACTATTATGTTTAAAGGATTATAAGAAAATTCAAAATGGATAACTTAATTGCTGAATTAGATGACTTCGAAAGTTATTTAATTGAGAAAAACTACATGGAAGATAATTCTGGAGAATCATATCTAGTGATGTTTGAATACCTAGAATCTCAGGGAGATTTCTGTGTTACAAGAGTTAGAGATAACTCTTTAGAATTAGAGAAAAAAGGCATTAAAGAATGCTTGAAGATTATCTTTGAAACATTTATGCATGAGTTTTCAAATCCAAAAGAAATAGCACCTTTATCAATTCTTGCGAAGGATATTCCTGTAACAGAAAAAGCACATTTTTTAATTAATACATTAGGTAAAAAAGGCTTTGAAAATAGCATAAATAAATATGTCAGCCTAATGATTTTTTTTAAAACAGCATTTGTAAGAGAGCCTAAAGAGAAAGTTAAGATACCAAATAAAAAATTTTCATTTAGGTTTAGCGTGTCTAGTTTAATCCCTGATGAAATTGAAAGAGAAATAACAGATGCTTTATCTAAAAATATTGAAGAGACTATAATTATTCTAGAAGTAAGAGGAACTGATAATTATGAAGAATATCTTAATATGAAAAAAAATCTTGAAAGTATTGTCAGAAATGTAATTGGGGATTTAATTTCTTTAGATGGGATTCTAATTGAAGAGGAATTAGATTAGGAAACCCTCTTCAAGAGTAATTAAGAATTATAAAACATAACAAGAGATAAGAAAGCACAGTTGTCATGTCTAATTTGTTATGTATCAAAACTAGCCCATAAACGTCAATTATGTTCAGTTGCGAGGTTCTTTCCCAAATTAGTCGTTTTACAGCGTTTTGTCCTACTTCCAGAGTGTTACCTAGAATGTCACTTGCTTAAAACTACCTTTTGAGGGCGTAGATAATTCTGCCTTTTCCCCCTATGCCAGTATATCCTATAAAATCAGCACCGAACCAAATTTTATGGAAGTTGCAGTAAAATTATAGATACTGGAAATTACCTCAGTTTTAAAAAAATTGATAGTTGCAAATTGTACTTTTCCTTTGAAAATTTTCTTTTTCGAAAATTGAAAAATCAATAATTTGCTCGCTATGTAAAACAAAATTAGATTAAATAAAAAGGCTTGCTGTATCTACTAGCAAGCCTTTTTATGTTAGAGTTAATACTCAATATCTCTAAAATTCCCTGATTTTTATACTTCTATAGTGAACCGTATCTCCGTGGTCTTGCAATAAGATAGGCCCTTGAGGATATTCACCAAAATTTGGCCAATCTTTGTATTTGCTGTAAGCTACCAAAGCTCTAAATATTTGGCTACCTCTTTCAAATTCAACTACTTTCTCATTATTGAGCCAGTGTTCTACATGGTTTCCCTTCACTACAATACGGGCCTTATTCCATTTTCCAATACCCTTAAAGCTTTTATTCCTCCCTCCTGCAGTTAGGTTCTCTGCCCTGATCAAATCATACAATGAACCAAGCGTTCTATTGCCCTTTACACCCTTTTTAGCATCTGGATGGTTTTTGTCATCTAAAATCTGAAACTCTAACCCTATGGCAGAACCTGCCCCTTTATTTAATGTAGGATCTACGAAATATTTAATCCCACTGTTAGCACCTTCAGTAATCTGAAATTCAAGCTCTAGCTCAAAGTTACTAAAATGGTCAGTTGTAATGATATCGCCAGGGCCAGTAGATTCACCTCCGTCAGTAGCCAAAATGGTAAGTATTCCGTCTTTCATTTCCCAACCAGATTCAGGAAAACCATCAAGTTTAGCCCCTCTCCAACCATTGCTTGTTTTACCATCCCATAACAACCTCCAACCCCTGCGTTTTTCCTCATCTGTTAACTGGTTGGCCAAATAACTTATCTCATGTACTTCAGGATCAGCTTCCCATCTAGCCGCTTCTAACCCTTCTGTTAGTAGTTTTATATTTTTCCACCTTACTTCGGTTCCTGCTTGCTCCTCATTGCGAATGCCATGTACTTGTAATGCAATAAATCCTTCAGCAGTCATATCATCAACAAGATTAGAACACATTACCCCATTTATCCAAGTTCTTATATGGTTACCTATACATTCAATTCGGTAGTGGTTCCATTCACCGGTTCTAAAAGCAGCCCTACCTTTTGGATTACCCCCTAATGGATATAACCATGCTCTACGGGCCTCATCATATACCCCACCACTATAAGCTCTTTTACTTGGATCAATCTCTACTTGGTAACCATGCACCCTACCATCTCTGTAAGAGTCGAATGAATTACTTCTAATCTGTATTCCGGAGTTTAATAAATTATCTACTTTAAGGTCTACCTCTAAGATAAAATCGGTATACATTTTTTCAGTAGCTAAAAAAGTATTAGGTGTATTCAACTCTGAAATACCTACTATAGCATCCCCTTCAATCTTGTACTTGGCAGTACCATTGAGTTTTTTCCAACCATTTAAATCTTTGCCATTGAATAAATCTTGCCAATTCCCCTTGTTTTCTTGCGCAAAACTTATTTGTACGACCAATAGCAATAATGCTAACAGCCCATTCTTTGTGCTAATCATTTTTTTCATTTTATACATTTGTTTCAGTTAGGTGAGAGAAACAAATATATTTATAATTTTCAGCAAGAAAGATAAGCTGAATATATTTTGAACGGGAACGTTTGCAATTAGGCCTTTTAATAGATAAAAAGCCGTCAATAATCACATTTTTATACTTTCAAGGCAGTTTTTGACATCACAAATGAAAATATGGTGAATAGAAACAACACGCCAAAGCTTGCCTGTAAGCCCAATTGCCCAGCTACGTATCCTAGGCCAACAGGGCCAACTAAAAAACCTATGTAACCTGTACCTGAAACCGCGGCAATGCCTTCCGATGGGTTGATGTCATCTAGACTACCCGCTAATCTGTATAATTCAGGAATAATACCAGAGAAGCCCAGACCTATTAACATAAATCCTAATAAAGCTGGGAAAAGGCTACCCGAAATAACTAAAAGTAATCCACAAGCACCTACTACTATTCCCATTTGTATCATTTTTATCGAACCCCACCTGGCAGTAATTTTATCGCCATAGAATCTACCTATTGCCATAGTGATAGAAAAGCCTGCATAACCCATTCCTATAAGCCAGGTTGGTGCATACAACACTTTTTGCAAATAGAGACTACTCCAATCTGCAATAGCTCCCTCGCTTATCATAATCGAAAAACCCACCAATGCTAAACCAAGAACAGGTTTTATTTTGAATCCTTTTTTTTCCTTTTGAAGCTTGCCTGCCGTACGTATTTTGATGTAGCTGCCAGCCAATATCCATTGAGATAACAACATGAGTAAGCATACCAAACAAGCATGTAGAAACGGATTATGAAGTACAGAGGCCAACAGCCCACCTAAACCTGCTCCTATTGCTCCGCCAAGACTGTAAAACCCATGGCTGCCTGACATAATTAATACCTTGTCGGTCTTTTCAACTATCGTTACCAAAGCATTGATAGCAATTCCCAAGAAACCAGAAGACATGCCAACAAAGTATAGGCTCACATATAAAAAGTACATGTTTTCTGCTAAAAAGGGAAAAACAAGAAATATACTGAGCGCAATTATGCTTATAAAAGTAGCTTTCCCCTCACCTAAGTAATCAAGGATTTTAGCACTTAATGGCATTATACTGAAAGCACCTATTGATATAAAGAAAAGTGCTAACCCAATATATTCTTCACTTAAATTAAGTTTTTCTGCAGTATGAGGGATATAAATGATCCAAGTACTGAATAATAAACTAACTGCTGCAAAGCCAAAGCCTATGGCAAAGTACTTTTTTTGCTTAAATATTTTAAGATGCTTCATTAGCTGCTTTATTGAAAATTATCTCAACTCGATTGCCGTCTGGGTCTAAAATTACGCTTTCATAATAACCATCACCAGTTGTTCTTGGCATACCAATAACTTCGTAACCTGCATTTCCAATTCTTGTTGTCAATTTTTCAACAGCCTCTATGCTGTCTAGTTCAAAGGCTATATGAATAATGCCTGTAAATTGCTGGTATACATCATCTTTTGATGGAGGAACATTTTCCATTTGCATAATTTCCAGCCTTGCCCCACCATCAAAACTTAAAAAGTAAGATTTAAATCTCTTTTTTTCATTCACATACAAATTACCTGCTTTCGCATTAAAGTAATTTTCATAGAATGCTCTCAACGCGTCAAGTTGAAAAGTCCAGATTGCCACATGTTCAAGTATCATCAAATATAAAATTTTTAGCAAAGGTAATGTGAATTATAGAAACATACTTTGCATTGAATTTACCAATCATTGACTTATTTTAACCTAAATATCTTATTTATTAATTTTTTTTAGTTAATATGGAACATGAAACCAGTAATAGAAAGTATTAATCCCAATCCGGGCAGTTCTTTTTATATTAAGAAGTTTAGGGGCAATGACCTATGTAGGATGTCATGCTGGCATATCCATCCAGAATATGAGATAGTTTACATTCAGTCTGGATCTGGCCTAAGATGTATTGGCAATCATATTTCAGATTATCAGGAGGGTGAATTAATTATGTTAGGACCAAATATGCCACACCAACCTTTTAGCAACAACGAAACTCCAGACAACGAAGAAATTGTCATACAATTCGGACATGATTTTTTCACAAAACACCTGGTGAATTTGCCAGAAACACAGGCAATCAATGCTTTATTGGAAAGAAGCAAACAAGGAATTTCTTTTGGTAAAAACGTAAAGAAAAAAGTCGCCAATAAATTAAAAGAATTACTTGACCTCACTCCATTAGAAAGGCTATTACGATTTATAAACCTGCTTAATGAGTTGGCTTTGTCTTCAGAATACAACCTTTTACAAGCAGACTCTATGGCTTTGGAAATTAAAAGCAATGATTACAATAGAATGAACCTGATTTACCAATTGGTCAGCGAAGAATTTCACCGCCATATAAGCATACAAGAAATGGCTCAAATATGCGGATTGAGCGAACCTTCTTTTTGTCGTTTTTTCAAGAAAATGACAGGTAAATCATTCATATCTTTTCTAATTGAGTATAGGATTTTAAAAGTGAAGGAGCTTTTAAGTAGAAATAATGACTCTATAGCAGCCACCATGTATGCTTGTGGGTTTAATGAGCCCGCTTATTTTAGTAGACAATTTAAAAAGTACACAGGCCATTCTCCTACTCATTATAAAAAATTGCTTCAGCGTAATTTGGTAAGATACCACTAAACAAATATGACACTTTTAAGGAGTATTCAATAACAATAAGTATATTGACCCTAGATATTTCTCCCAACAAAGGTTTTAACCATACAAAATTGATTCTTAAATAATTACAGAAATATCAAATTGACATTCTACACATACCAGAATTTCTATGCGCTTTCCAATACTACTAGTTATCACCTTAATACTCAATATCAATCTTAGCTTTGCTCAAAGTAAAAAAGAGAAAAACGAACCCTTGAATTTTAGTGTCGATTCTAAATATTTATCAACTTTAAAATACAGGTCAGTTGGACCTAGCAGGGGAGGCAGGGTAACTGCCATTACTGGAATTCCTCATAAACCATTTACTTTTTACATGGGAGCTACTGGTGGTGGTGTTTGGAAAACTACTGATGCAGGTAATAATTGGACTAATATTTCCGATGGTCAAATCAAAGCAGGCTCAATAGGTGCTATAGAAGTGGCTCCTTCCGATGATCAAGTTATTTATGTAGGTACTGGTTCAGCTTGCGCTCGCGGAAATGTATCTGCAGGAATTGGTATCTACAGGTCTCTGAATGGAGGTTTTAGTTGGAGGCATATTGGGCTAAAACAAGCAGGGCAGATTGGTAAAATCATTGTACACCCCAATAATCCAGAAGTGGTTTATGTGGCTGCCTTGGGGAATATTTTTAAGCCAAATGAGGAACGAGGTGTTTTCCGGACTGAAAATGGAGGCAAGACTTGGGAAAAAGTATTATTCTTAAACGATAGTACTGGTGCTATAGATTTATCTATTGATCCTAGTAACCCAAGAGTAATTTATGCAGCTATGTGGCGCGCAGAAAGAAAACCATGGACCATGATTGATGGAGGAAAAGATGGAGGTATATTTAAAACGGAAGACGGGGGCGATAATTGGGAAAAACTAGAAACAGGATTACCAAAAGGGATTTTAGGCAGAATAGGTATTTCCGTATCTCCTGCTATGCCTGAAAGAGTTTGGGCATTAATTGTTACCAAAGAGGAAGAAGACTCAGGACTATACAGGTCTGACGATGCTGGTAAAAATTGGAAAAGGATCAATAGAGATCACAGGCTCAGACAACGAGGTTGGTATTACACCCATATAACTGCCGATCCTCAAGATGCTAATACGGTTTATGTGAGCAATGTACAATTTCTTCGCTCTATTGATGGTGGTAAAGATTTTAGCGAAGTAATAAGAACACCGCATGGTGATAATCATGGTGTCTGGATCAACCCTAATGATCCAAAAATTTTAATCAATTGCAATGATGGCGGAGCAAATATAAGTTTGAATGCTGGCAAAACTTGGTCAGGACAACTGAACCAGCCAACAGCCGAGTTTTACAGAGTAACCGTAGATAATCAATTTCCTTACAGGCTTTATGCAGGGCAACAAGATAATTCTACCATTTCAGTTCCTTCTAAACAAATTAGAGGCATAACTCCAACGCAACATTGGAATGCTGTTGGGGGCAGCGAATGTGCAGATATTGCTGTTGACCCCCGTAACCCAGATATTGTTTATGCCACCAGTTATAGTGGTGAAATTACTTATGTGAATTTAAAAACAGGACAGAAAAGGCAATTAACTGCTTATCCACATTATACTGAAGGAACACGCCAAAGCGACCTTAAATACCGTTGGCAATGGAATTATCCAATACTCATTTCAAAACATAATCCTGATGAAATTTATCAAGCGTCTAATTATGTGCACCGTTCAACCAACCAAGGCCAAAGTTGGGAAATTATTAGCAAAGACTTAACAACGGGCAAAGCTGCTAATCTTGGTATACCAGGCGGCCCGGTACAACACGACGGTACAGGTGTAGAAATATACTCTACTGTTTTCGCTTTAGAAGAATCTCCACATGAAGCAGGAGTACTTTGGGCTGGTTCAGATGACGGCTTGATACATATTACCCAAGATGCTGGTAAGACTTGGCAAAATATAACTCCACCAAACATGCCTTCAGAAGGTACTGTCAATAAAATTGAGCTTTCCACACATGCACCTGGAAGGGCATTTATAGCAGTACAGCGCTATAGACTGGGTGATTTTAAACCATATATATTTAAAACCGACGATTTTGGTCAAAACTGGCAATTACTGACTAATGGTAATGGTATTCCTGAAACTCATTTTGTAAGGGCAATTGCCGAAGATCCTGATAGAAAAGGGCTCTTATATGCTGGTACTGAATATGGCATGTATATTTCATTTGATGAAGGAAAAAGTTGGCATTCATTTCAAAAAAATTTACCTCATGTACCTATTACAGATCTAGAAGTACATCAAAAAGATTTAGTAATAAGCACGCAAGGTAGGGCATTCTGGATTTTGGATGACCTTACGCCACTTCATCAACTGACTAAGGAACAAATGGCAAAAAGTCATTTCTTACTTAAGCCTAGAGATACTTATCGCACAAATGTAGGTGGGTGGAATGGTACTGCGGCAACAATAAATTTTTATTTATCTGAAGTACCTGATACTACTGAAACTGTTAAAGTAGAAATTAAAGAAGCATCTGGAAAACTGATACATACTTACAGTAGTAAGCCTAAAGAGGGCGAAAAACTTCTTTCCTTAATAAAAGGAATGAACCAAATTACATGGGATTTAACTTATTCTGGACCCGAAATGGCGAGCAACTTTGTAGCTATGGTATTTGATAGCAATGCACCCGGACCTACTGCTGTACCCGGTAAATATATTATTAACCTAGTTGTTGATAATAAGTCTGAAATTAAAGAATTAAGCATTTTGCCCGACCCTAGGTGGAAAGATGTAACACAAGCCGACTACCAAGCTCAATTTGATATGGCAACTGAAATTGCAACATTGATCACTCAGTCTCAGAAGCAAATTAAGAATATTCGTTCTGTTAGAAATCAGGTGAATGGTATAACAAAACTAGCAGTAATTGCAGGTAAAGGTGAAGGCTTACAAGAAACAGCCAAACACTTAACCGAAAAGCTCACAGCGGTTGAGGATAGTCTTTTCCAAAATAAAATTGAGGTGAGCCAGGATGAAATCAATTATCCAAGAAAGTTTACAAACCACATCGCCCGATTGTATCAAGTTGTAATTGATGACCACCACCGCCCTACTAACGGTATGATCGAACGCTACGAAGATTTAAGGAAAACATATGATACACTAATTGCTCCATTAGATGATATTCTTAAGAAGGAGCTAGACCAGTTTAACAACCAAGTTAAAGCAAATCAGATTGAACCAGTTATTGTACCTTACAAAGATTAGAAGGTCATTTTGCTGGTTATAAAGCTACTTTTATTCCGTTCTATTAAAATTATATGTTGAAACATTTTATTTATATGTATAAACATTTAATTAATAATTTGTAATTTAATGGAACAAAATAAAGGTAATTACATATTATATGTTTTACCATATATTCCATTTTAAAATTAATGATTATGAAAAGAAACAAAATAATTTATTGGGTTGCGACTGGACTATTAAGTGCAATGATACTAATGTCTGCCGGAATGTATTTTTTCAATCATGCTGAAGTAGCAGCAACATTTGAAAAACTAGGTTATCCATCTTATTTAGTGTATCCATTAGCGGTAGTAAAGTTACTTGGTATAGTCGCCATTCTAACAAAAAAATCTGCCGTACTCAAAGAATGGGCTTATGCAGGTTTTTTCTTTGATTTTGTATTGGCCTTTTTTGCACACGTAAGCATAGGTGATGGAGAGCAATTCGGCGCTGTCATTGCCCTCATTCTACTTGCTGTTTCTTATACCTTTGATAAAATGGTGTTCAAAGAGAAAAAAGAACTGGTAAATGCTTAATGATTGAATTTGTAAAACCTTGGCTCACGATTTAATTCGTGAGCTTTAATTTCTTTTTAAAACTACTTTTTCTCCTTTGGCAAAACTTTGCTCATAAATCTCCCCACTCATTTGATTATCTGTAACTTGCCAACTTTCACCCAATCCATGCCATAACTTCAAATCGCCTCCCTCTAAACTTTCAATACTTACTTCTACTACTTCCCTATTCTCTACTTTTGCACCAATTCTAAAAGCTCCTTCTGTGTAAATACCGTCAAAATTAAACTTTCGCCAGTCCCTAGGTATATCGGGTAGCACATGTATACCATCTCTTCTTTGTTGTACTAATATTTCTGTTATCGCTGTAATAGCACCAAAACCACCATCTAATTGCATAATTTCCCTATTCGGTGTCCCTTCTGGCCTTTCATCCCAAGGATGGTCAGCAATAACAGACATCCCTCTAAATGTACCATTATGCAGGGTTCCCCTTCCTTCGTTGGTATAATATCTATCAAAATGATGTAACCAGCCTACAGCGCCATCGGCATTGTTCGTTCTAGCAAATAAAGTGGCTGCCCAAGGAACACACCAACCACTCCAAGCACCTGCACCTGTATAAGTCAAGTGCCACAAAGAATTATCTACAATTTCTTTGTGCGTATCTTCAAAAGGATCAATGGTAACAAATGGATAAATCGCAGAAAGATGTGAGTGATGCCTGTGACTTCCTATCAAATCCATACCTTCCCATAGGGCAATTTTTTCAGAAGTGCTTTCTGGATTTTCTTTACCACGAGATGTAACTATTGTAGTATAGGGTGGAAGCGCATCTATAACCTCTTGCCAACGCGGGTCTAAGGGCATATCCAAAACTTTGGCTGCTTTCTGAAGGTTTTCTGCTGTCATATGTAAGGCTCCTAGTTGAAATGAGGCATCTTTTCCCCATGCATCCATTCTAGACCCTTTAAATTCTGGGCTAACTGTTACAGGAAGGCTCATTACTTTTTTTCCGTCAGAATTAGTATTTTTTTCTAACATAGCCCAATAACCTTCAAAAGTACCTGTCATGAGTGGAACTGCTACTTCCTTCAAAACTTCTTGATCCATAGTATAGCGGTAGTGTAACCAAGCGAGCTGCGCCATCCATGCGGCACATGCATGATCTATAGTACCCGTCCAAAAACTACCTACCACCTGGCATTTATCGTCTACTGCATGAGGCATCATGATGGCTCCTTTTTGTTCAAAAAAAGATTCCCCCGTTTTCTGCATATTCGGATACCAACCCATAAGCATGTCCCATAAAGGTTTTAAGTGTTCTGCTTTTCCACTTGCCAATACAGGCCAATAAATCATTTGGATATTAACATTAAAGTGATAGTCAGCACTCCAAGGTGGTAATTGGTAATCTTCTAGAAAAGGTCCTTGTAATCCACACGCTAGACCTTGTGGGGGAGTACAAGTTGCTTGCTTGTACAATCCATAGTCGTATAATTCTTGCAAAACTTTGTCTGGTAAATTCAATTTAGGCGTATCCTCCCAATATTTCGCCCACCAGTTCAAAGCAGCCTTTTTTTCTTCATTTGTATTTATTTTACCTAGTAAATCTTTCACCTCTTGATCGGCATTTTCAGAAATAGCAGTACCTATCGTAAGTTCATCACCTTTCAAAGCATAAGCCATGGCTAGGGGTAAATCTTCAGGTAAACTTTGTAAAAAACCACTTCCTTCCGCCACATCAAAACGAGTGGGTTCAGATACACCGATCTTTTGTAATTGCTCGGCAATTAAATCCCAACTAGCTAAGAGTTTAATTGCATCATTTTTATAGGAAGTTGGTAATTTTACCATAGCCAACTCCTTATCGGGCGATTGAGAGATCAAATAACTTTCAGTATCTCCTGAAGTGTGCTGTACTACTATTTCTATTTGCCCTTTTTCTAAATGTAAAATACCTTCCTTTACTTGCCAACCTTCGGGTAGTGTAAGGTTTACCCTTCCCCCACCAGTTTGGTGAGGTCTTCCAGCGTTTCCCCCATCTTGATCTATAGCGAATGCTTCTCTCAAACCCGCGTCATCCCCTTTTTGCAAAAGCGTTTTAACTTGCTGATAGTTGGTTCTAGCAGAAAAATTATTTCCACCTCTATGGTCCCAAAAACCTGCCCTGCCTACAGTAATATTCAATTGATTTCCTTCTCCCCATACCATAAGTCCTTGAATACCATTACCCAGCAAAATGCCTGTATGAGGACGTGGCAATGGGAAATCCCAATGGATGGTTTTGTTTAGGGATTCAGGGGCTAATTGTTTGCTTTTACAACAGATTAAAAGAAATGGTAATAAAAATAGAAAGGTATATTTTTTCATACTCAGGATTATATTTATTCACCTGAAAATATACCTCAATAAATTTAATTAAGAAACTGCTAAAATAAGATTACCCCCATTAGTATTCTTAATAAGGATTTTTAAAGGTTGTGGCTGTATTTATATTGAGATAATTACCTTTGTATAGGTAGGTTAATAGTAAAAACTGTTCCTTTACCAACTTCTGAATCAAAATGGACAGTTCCATTCAATCGTTGAACGCATTCTTTTAAAATATACAATCCCAAACCAGCTCCAACTTCTTGATTACTTGCCCTATGAAACATGTCAAAAACCTTATCATGATAATCAGATGGAATCCCTATCCCATTATCTTTAACCATCAATACTAATGAATCTGAGGTTTGGCTTACTTTTACCTGAATATATGGTAGCTCTTTATTCGAATCGTAAAACTTGAAACTATTAGAGATTAGGTTTGATAATATGATATTAAGTCGAAGTTTATCTGAAAATACAATTGTTCCTGGTTTGGTCTGGTTTTCAGTTTTAAAGTTTTTATTACTATTGGCAAATTTGTATTGCTCCAGAATCTCATTGATCATTTCATAAATGGCAACTTCTTCAAAATAAATCTTTACACGCGTGTTTTTAGAATAATCTAGAATATCTTTAATGAAATTATCCATGCGGTCCATACTCTTTAATAGCAATGGCAGGTAGGATCCTATATTTTGCATCTTTTCATTATCGTCACCTTCTTTTTCAAACTCCATTTGCATCAAGTTAATTAGACCAATACTAGAGCTAATTGGTGCACGTAAGTCATGTGAAACCCTGTAAACAAAATTATCTAATTCTTTATTGGTCTTTCCAATAACCTCATTTTGAAATGCTATATCTTTTTCAATGATTATTCTTTGGGTTATATCTGAGGAAATCCCTATCATGTATATGGCTTCTCCTTTTTTATTAAAATACATCTCTCCAATCCCTTCTAGCCAAGCTTCTTCCCCATCTTTTCTAATGATTCTGTAAATTAAGTGACATCTTTTATTACCACTTTTTACAAATTCAAGCATTTTATTATGGAAGGCTTCCTTATCTTCAGGATGGACAAACTTTTCGAACATTTTAAAAGTACCATCATATTCTCCTTTATTCAATCCATGCAACTTCTCAAGGTTTTCCCCCCAAACAATATTATCCTCTTTTATAAACCATTCCCAAATACCCATCTTAGCCGTATTCAAGGCCATCTTCAAGCGTTTTCTACTGTCTTTAAGTAGCTGTTCTTTTTTTATCCTTTCTGTAACATCTCTTGAAAATGAGACTATACTCACTATTTTATCAGCATTAACTATTGGATTCGAAACCGTTTCGAGCCAAATGTATGAGTCATCTGCCTTTTTAAATCGAAAAAGAGAGGTGAGTGATTCCCTATTAATCACAACTTCACGAGATTCTTTCTTAAGCGTATCCTTATCTTCTTCATGAACAAATTCGTAAGGATTACGACCTATAAGTTGGGTCGGTCTAAAACCCATTACTTTAAATGCAGAGGGTGAAACATATTTATAGGTAGCATCGGGCTCATGGATACAAATTATATCTCCGCTATTTTCTGAAATAAGTCTGAATTTCTCTTCACTTTCAATAAGAATATTTTCGGCCTCAATCTCTTTAGAAATATCTTGAAAAACTCCGTATATTTTATAAGGCTTACCTGCCCTCATCTCACGCTTACCTAAAGACCTCACCCAAATCTCTCTGTCTTTAGCGGTTATCAGTTTTAATTTTAAGTCGAATTCGGTACCATTTTTAGTCAGTTCGCCAACTTTTTCGGCAATAGTGTTCCTATAATCAGGATGATAGAATCGAATGGCATCTTCTAGGTCTATTGACTTTTTAAATGGCAAATCATGTATCAAGTAGGTTTGCTCTGTCCAAACCAAATGCATATTGTCCAAATATAACTCCCATCCTCCTATATTTGCAGTTTTGCTGATCTGATCTAAGAAGTCTTGGGTCGCTTGTAGTCTATTAGTCAGCTTATTTATTACAGTTTCAGAATCTTCTGATTCCTGAATTGATTTTATTTCGGGATTATGAATTTTCTGGGCTACATCACTATTCTTTGGATTATCGAGACTTATTCTGGCTGTAATTTTTCTTTCTTTTTCTCCTAAATCTCGCTTAACCAAAGAGAGGATTACTTTATAAGTTTGTTCTTCTATATGAAACTTGAGATTAAACTTTGATTTTTGAAACTCCTTGTTTTCGATAAAAAAGCTTACTGCTTTTCTACTTTCAGGATAGATAATTTGAGTAATGGGCTGTTGTAATAATTGATGAGAAGTATCTCCAAATAAATGGCGCCATCTTTTAGAAATAGATAATATGTTGCCATTTTCATCTAATTCTAACATCACCTTTTTGGTGAATGAATAAGATTCTTGATTTACTTGTGCCTTCATATATTACAACTATTATACTATGTAAAATAGATTCTAAGGAATATCTATATCGAAAAAATCAGATAATTCCCTATCACATCAGTTTCAGTATAATCCGTTGTTTGTTTTAGCTAGATTTAAAAACAGATTGTTTGTAAGTTGTATATGAAAATGTCGCTTTTATAGCAGTTAAAAAAATTACTGTTTATTTAAATTTAAACAGTTTTAATGTTTTTATAACTATTTATAGCAAAATACCTTGTTTGCAACTCGGACAATTACTTATAAATCTTTTTTATTATGCTTTGAAAATTGTGAGGGAGTTTTGTAAGCTTAAATGGATTTAAAACACAAAAAATGTCCTTTACAGCGCTTATATTACAGGTTTCTTTAATTTATTAAGAGTGTATTGGTAAAGATATTTCTTTAGAGCAAGTTCCCTTTTTAAATAGTATTATGTTTATTTAATAAACTGATAATCAGCTACTTTATATATTTTTATTCAACTTGCAATATTTGTATTGGCATAAAGGTAACATTTAGTGTGCACATAGTTTACAGTACACACAGCAAGCCTATTTATTCTGGCGCGCATTGTATTCTTTCAAAATTTTTGGAAGGTCAAATTGAGAGAAATAGGTGTCTAAAGCTTCTTCTATTACATTTTTGATTTCTTTTCGCTCAAACCATGCAATGGCTTTAGCTACATGAATCTGTTCTTTATTGGCAATTACCGTGTAGCGTGTATACCCTTCTCTTGTACCCTTTTCAGATGCTGGTCTCTCTGTTTTTTTGAGGTAATTTTTAGGTGTATAAGTACTTGGATTAACGCCAGCACTACTTTTTGCCTTTTGCTGGTTTTGAAATTTCAATAATTTATCTTCGGGCCTTTGCTTTGCCATATCACTTTATTTTACATTTAGACTTAAATTCTTTGTAATAGATATTGAATTCATCAAATGGTTTTTCTTCCAGGACGATTTCCTCTAAAGTAGAAAGCCGTTTGTACCTTGCTAAGTATCTTAAACTTGCACCAAACATCTTTAATCCTGCAAATTCCAACTGTTCTATTACCTTATGTTCTGTAGTTTGGTCTTTTTTGTTCAATACTCCATATAACTCAAACCCAAATTCTTCTTTCAATTCACTTATGGTCGCTGTAAAATCCATAGTACTCGAAATATCAAAAGCTGCAGCCACTATTGGTGTAATTACAAAATCAGATACTGCCAGTAACATCTGAATGTCGGTTCCTTGTAATCTACCAGGGGTATCTACCAAAACTATATCGTAATTGTCTTGGGCATATTTAATGAGCGCATTTATATCATCTGTCTCATAGTTGAAAGGAATGATATCAAAACCATCAATTTCTTCCTCTTCTTCTAACTCTCTTGCTTTAAAAACTGTCTGTTGAAAGTCTGCATCAATTACCAAAACCTTATACTCGGTTCTTTTAAATAGCGCAACAGCAGTTGACAAACAAAGAAAGCTTTTACCACTTCCTCCTTTTTGAGTGGCAAAGCAAATAAATTTAGCGGTTTTAGTCATTTAATGTACACATTTATTACACTTATTACATTGAACACAAATAAAAAGAAGATTCAATTGTCCTACAAATTATTTTACCTTTTTTTATGAATTATAGTACTATTAGGGCTATATATTAAAAACCACAGTGTTTTCAATGTACACATTAATTTTTAGTTCTAATTGTCAAAATAAATACATCATTCATGAATAATTGTAAATTATTTAGGTAGGTAGTGATAGCTATTTACCAAATAGCAATTTTTAAAGGCTTTAATCGATAGATATTCAACTTAAAGGGATTTAGTTTATTTTTATTGAACAAAGCTTTAAAAACCTTATATCTTATTTCTTAACTCAATAATATCATGTACGCATTGTGTACATAACATACAGTATCTTATTTTAATATTTTAAAATTTATGAGGATTTATGTTCTATCGAAATATTTGATAATAAAAGTATAGCAATAAATGTACACACTGTACTAACTACACACATTGAAAACATTAAATCCATTTTATTCGGGAGGTTGAATAAATTGTTTTCTATTTTCCATCCACAAAACGATATCTTTATTCAACTTCTCATTTCCACATAAAAATGCTAAAGGGTAATTAATAAAATCTGTTTGTCTTATAATTTTTCCTTCGCTATTAAAAACAAGTTTAATACTAAACTCCCATGGACCAGGTATATATTGGTTTTGCCAATAAAAAGAGTCAAAAAAGCCAATACCTACTGCCGTAGAATCATTCACCAATAATTGTTCAAGCTTTAATATTGGTTTTTCATCATCTATCTTTTTAAAAGCTGGGTTTGGCCAATCATAAAATCGCTTGAAGGAATCAAGATTTGCGCAAACGAGTCTAAACTGTAAATCTTCAAAATATAATGCCTCATCATAAAAATCAAGAAATGCTCGCCAATCATTTCTTTCAGCATAAGTCTTAAAATAAGCCTTGGCAAGTGCATCCACCTTTGCCTTACCTAATTGGCAAAATGCCTGATTACTCAATGCAAAAAGTATAATTAAGCTAATAGATTTTATAAATAATTTTTTCATAGGTTTAATGCATCATATTATAGATATCGGTAAACATAAAGCAATAAACTATGATGAAAACCACAAATCTGATCAGCGGTATGATAACTTTACTGCTGTACTTCAATAATCACTATCTACTAGCACAGGGCACTCGTTTATTACGGCAACCTTCCATTCACAACAATAAAATAGTCTTTGTTCATGCCAACGATTTATGGCTTACAGATTTGAGTACCTCACTTACCTTAAGACTTACAAGTAACATAGGTGAAGAGAACCTTCCCCATTTTTCTCCAGATGGGACCATGATTGCCTTTTCAGCAGAATACGATGGAAATATGGATGTTTATGTAATTCCAGTAGAAGGAGGACAACCCAAAAGACTAACATGGCATCCAGGAGCAGATCAAGTTAATGGTTGGATGCCTGATGGCAATACCGTTCTTTTCGCTTCGGGCAGAGAAGGTGTGCCTACCAAAGAGGAAAAATTCTTCACAATTAATGTGGAAGGAGGTATGCCTCAAGCCTTACCTATCCCTAGAGCCAAGAGGGGAGAGGTTTCACCAGATGGAAACCATGTAGCCTATCAACAATTTCGTTTTTGGGATCCTGAATGGCGTAACTACAGAGGTGGTCAGGCAAAACCCATACGTATTGTTGATATGAAAGATTTTTCACTAAAGACAATTCCACGTGAAAATAATGAAGGCCACACTGACCCTGTTTGGCATGACAATGTTGTTTACTTTTTATCTGAAAGAGATTACGCCAATAATATTTGGTCATACGATCCAGCAACTGATAAACTGACACAAGTAACTTTCCATAAAGACTTTGATGTAAAAAGTTTAGATGCAGGACCTGATAAAATAGTATATGAACAGGGAGGATACTTACATTTACTAGACCCAAGCAATGGAGAGAGTAAACAATTAGAAATAGAGGTAAAGGGCGATTTTGACCAAGCTCGAACCCGCTGGGAAGAAATAACAGCCAATAGATTACGTAATCCCTCTTTATCACCAGAAGGCAATAGGGCTTTATTTGAATACAGAGGCGAAATCTTTACAGTACCTAAAGAGAATGGAGATTGGAGAAATATTAGCCAAGACCCAGTAGCAGCAGATAGATACCCTGCTTGGTCTCCAGACGGAACAAAAATAGCGTGGTTTAGTGACCAAAGCGGAGAATACAAATTGGTCGTAAGTGACCAATATGGAATGGAAGAAAAGAAAACCTTCAGTATTCCTAATCCAACTTTCTTTTTTAGTCCAGTATGGTCACCAGATGGAAAGTATATTGCCTTTACAAATACCGATTACCAGCTACAATACATCGATTTGGCTTCAGGAGATATTAAATTAGTTGATACTGAGCGCTATGCACATCCAAATAGAAGCATGCAACCTGAATGGTCTCCTGATAGCAAATGGATTGCATATGCCAGACTACAAGAAAATCAGTTTAAAGCCATTATGTTGCATGAAATTGCAACAAGCAAGAATCATCTGCTAACAGATGGTATGTCTGATGCAATGTCTCCTGTTTGGGATGCCAATGGTAAATATCTATACTTCTTATCAAGTACCAACTTTGCACTTAATACAGGGTGGTTAGACATGAGTTCATATGATCGACCCGTTGAATATGCCTTGTATGTTACAGTCTTAGATAAAAATACCCCTTCACCCCTTGCTCCAAAAAGCGATGAAGCAGAGAAAAAAGAGGAGAAAGAAAAAAGTGAGGAAATATCTGTAAATATCGATTTTGACAACATCCACCATAGAATGCTTGCCTTAGATATTCCTGAAAGGAACTATTCAAGCTTATTGGCAGCACCAGAAGGACATATATTTTTTATGGAAAATATTCCTAATCAATCAGGAAGTACTTTACACAGATATAGCTTAGAAGACAGAAAAGCAACTGAGATTACTGGAAAAGTAAATGCAGCAGCTGTTTCAGCTGATCGAAAACAACTTCTATTTCGATCTGGCAGCCAATGGAAAGTCATGGGAACCAAGGCTGAAGGTAAAAGTGCAAAATCATTGAGTACCTCAGGCATGCAGGTAAAGATTGATCCAGCTAAAGAATGGCAACAAATTTTTAGAGAAGGATGGCGGTATCAAAGAGATTTCTTGTATGTGAACAATACACATGGTGCACCTTGGGATAAAATTTATGAATGGTACCAACCTTGGGTAAAGCATGTAAAACACAGGACAGATTTAAATTACATTGTAGATATTGTAGGTGGCGAAATATCAGTAGGACATTCATATACAAGAGGTGGCGATTTGCCAGATGTAAAAAGGATTCCAGTTGGATTGCTAGGAGCAGACTACCAAATAAATGAAGGTTATTACCAGTTTAAAAAGATTTATTCAGGTGGTAATTGGAATCCGGACCTTAAAGCACCATTGATAGGTCCTGGTATTGAAATACAAGCATCCGATTATTTAATCAGCGTAAACGGCAAGAAGGTAACTGCCGATAAAAACCTATACAGCTATTTTGAAGGTACAGTTGGCAAGCAAGTAAAAATTACTGTGAATGATAAGCCTTCAGATGCAGATGCCCGTTCGTATACTGTTATCCCACTAAGCAATGAAAGTACTTTGAGAAGATATGAGTGGATAGAGGAAAACAGAAAAAAAGTGGATGAGCTTTCAGATGGACAACTCGCTTACGTATATGTACCAAATACAGGTGGACAAGGATATGCTTATTTTAACCGCTATTATTTCGCGCAACAACATAAAAAAGGAGCGATTATAGACGAAAGAAACAATGGGGGAGGTTCTGCAGCAGACTACATGGCAGACGTAATGGCACGTGAGCTACACGGTTATTTCAATAGCAAAGTGGGTGACCATAAGCCCTTTACTACACCTATGGCTGGAATTTGGGGACCAAAAGTGATGATCATTAATGAAAGAGCGGGATCAGGTGGAGATTTACTACCTTACCTCTTTAGAAAAATGGAAATAGGCCCATTGGTAGGCACCCGCACCTGGGGTGGGTTGGTAGGCACTTGGGATACCCCTCTTTTTATAGATGGAGGAAGAATGGTAGCGCCTAGAGGTGGGTTTTACGATGTTAATGGTGAGTGGGCCGTAGAAGGGGAAGGAATAAGTCCTGATGTAGCCATTATACAACAACCTGCCGAAGTAATAGCAGGAAAAGACCCTCAGCTAGAAAAAGCTATCGAGATTGCCTTAGAAAAGTTAAAAACAGAAGCAATTGAATTAAAACCTGAACCAGCGCCACCGGTAAAATGGAAAAGGCCTCAGCAAAATTAAAACTATCAAAAGTTTTTAATAGAAAAGTAGGTAGTGAATCTGCCTGCTTTTTTCCTTTGACTTAGAACGTAGTCGGAAAACAATTTGTTGGTTTATAATAGGCTCTCTCTAAGTACATACCGCTATCTACACGAAAGTTCTTTCATTGTAACAAATGTTACTAACTAAACGAGTACATACATTTAGTTTTGGAAATAAATGAGACTTAAATGTATAATGTAATATGGATATATTGAATTTGTTGGGCTATTTAGGGGGTGTACTCATTGGAGTTTCACTTGGATTAATAGGAGGAGGAGGCTCTATATTAACAGTACCTGTTTTGGTTTATCTGATGGGTACTTCACCAGTTATCGCCACTGCTTACTCTTTGTTCATAGTAGGTTTTTCTAGCTTGGTGGGATCATTCAATTATATCAAAAAAGAGTTGGTCAGCATGAAGACGGCAATCATTTTTGGAGTGCCTTCTATTTTAGCTGTTTATGGTACGAGAAAATATTTAGTGCCATCTATACCAGAAACTATTTATGAAAGTGCTTCATTCTCACTTTCAAAAGACCATGCTGTCATGCTTTTATTTGCTTTTTTAATGATTGGCGCTTCCTATTCAATGATTAAAAAAAAGAAAGATGAAAAAGACGAAGGTGCCTACTTACCTCAAAAATTTAATTATCCTATTATCTTACTAGAAGGGCTGGTTGTAGGTACTTTAACTGGATTGGTTGGTGCTGGGGGTGGCTTCTTGATAATACCTGCTTTGGTAATTCTATCAAAGTTACCCATGAAAATGGCAGTAGGTACATCTTTATTGATCATAGCCACCAAATCATTGATGGGCTTTTTGGGCGACATTGCCAATTATGACATTGACTGGCTATTTCTAGGAACATTTTCACTACTTGCAGTTGCAGGTATTTTTATAGGAAGTTGGCTATCAAATTTTATATCTGGCAAGAAACTTAAACCAGCTTTTGGGGTGTTTGTGCTGATCATGGGTGTGTCTATCATTTTAAAAGAATTATTGTAAATTATTATCGCTTTTAAAATTGAGTTAAAAATCAAGAATACAAATAATTGATTGCCATATAGTTATGAAATTATCATTCTATTGTAACCAAATGTAACATTAGTTACTGAAACAACTAAAAAGACATATTAAATTTGTAACATCATCTAATAAAATAAAGAGGAACAATGAAAATAGAACAAATTTATACAGGATGTTTGGCACAAGGTGCTTATTATATAGAAAGTGAAGGAGAAGCAGCTATTATTGATCCATTGAGAGAAACTGCTCCTTATATTGAAAAAGCTGCCCGAAATAATGCCAAAATCAAATATATCTTTGAAACACACTTTCATGCAGACTTTGTTTCTGGTCATGTTGACTTAGCAAAGAAAACTGGTGCCACCATTGTCTACGGGCCAGGTGCTAAAACTAATTATGACATACATGAGGGTACTGATGGTGAAGTATTCGATATTGGGAAACTCAAAGTAAAAATCCTTCATACTCCAGGGCATACTCCTGAAAGTAGTACTTATCTTTTGATTGATGAGGCAGGAAAAGAACATGCTATTTTCTCCGGTGATACACTGTTTATTGGTGATGTTGGCAGGCCCGACCTTGCGATTAAATCAGATGTTACTCAAGAAGACTTAGCGGGTATGTTGTATGAAAGCCTACACCAAAAGATAATGCCCCTTCAAGATGAGGTAATTGTTTATCCAGCGCACGGAGCGGGTTCTGCATGTGGCAAAAACATGAGTAAGGAAACATATGATACGCTCGGACATCAAAAGGAAGTGAATTATGCCTTGCAACAAATGCCAAAAGAGGCATTTGTTGAAAAAGTACTAGACGGCCTAACAGCTCCACCACAATACTTTGCTAAAAATGCAAAACTTAATAAAGAAGGCTATAGCAGCTTTGATGAAGTAATGGAAAAAGGGGCGGTGCCATTAAGTGTAGATACTTTTGAAGAAATAGCCAATACTCAAGGTGCACTTATTTTAGATACCCGTAAACCACAGGTTTTCAATAAAGGATTTATTCCAAACGCTATATTTATTGGTATTGATGGATCATTTGCAAGCTGGGTAGGTACCCTTATTACTGACATAGACCAACCCATTCTTATTGTAGCAGATGAGGGAAGGGAAGAAGAAGTAGTAAAAAGATTGGCTAGGGTAGGGTATGACAATTCACTTGGCTATCTAAAAGGTGGAATTGAAAGCTGGAAAAAAGCTGGTAAAGAAGTAGACAGTATTACTTCAATTTCTGCGGAGGAATTAGCACAAAGAAAAGCAACAGATAAGGACATCAATATTGTAGATGTAAGAAAACCTTCTGAGTATCAGTCAGAACATATCGTAGATGCTTCAAATGTACCGCTTGATTATATCAACGAGCAAATGGATCAGCTAAATAAAGATACTACTTACCACTTGCATTGTGCTGGAGGGTATCGCTCTATGATCATGGCATCTATTCTAAAAGCAAGGGGATATGAAAAGTTAATTGATGTGGCAGGTGGATTCACGGCAATTGCTAAAACTGACATAGATAAAACTAGCTATGTATGTCCCTCAACACTTTAATAAGTAATTGACCATGTTAAAAAAAATTATTCAACAACTGAAACAAGCTTTTGCCATGAAATATGAAAATTTAGATGCTGAAACATTCAGGGAAAAGATTGAAAGTACAAAAGATGCTCTGGTTATCGATGTAAGATCTGAAGCAGAATTATCGGAAGGAAGTATCCCTGGTTATACTATGATCAATATGTTTATTAGTCCAGACTTTGCCCTAAAAATTGAAGCGCTAGATAAAAATAAAAGTTATTTTGTTTATTGCAGAAGTGGAAATAGAAGTAGTTCCGCATGCAACTTCATGACTTCTAAAGGCTTTGAAAAAGTGTATAACCTAAGTGGTGGCATTGGAGCATGGAATAAACTGATGAAACAAAATGCATAATTAACAATGAGCTAAAGGGATTTTACCTCCTTTTAGCTCAATAATTTTAAAGCTATGAGAAAAATACTGGTCCCTACAGATTTTACAGAAGTAGCTTCTTTTGCTACTGAAATGGCAACAAAACTTGCTGCCAAATTAGATGCAGAAATAATCCTTTTGCATGTTGTAAATTTACCTACAGGTGTATTAATTGATGATGCTGGAAGAGTTATCGACGATGGTGAAAATGATTTATCATCTTATAAAAAGTTACTGGTCAATGTGAATGAAAAGATGACTGCATTAAAAGCATCATTATCAGATAATATAAAAACTGAGGTAATTGAAGGAGTATTGAACACTGCGCTTATCGATTATATAAATGCTGAACAGATTGATTTGGTAGTTATGGGGACTAAGGGAGCAAAAGGCTTAAGAGAAATTTTACAAGGTTCTGAAACTGAAATTATTGTCAGGAGGTCACCAGTACCTGTATTATCTCTAATGTGCGACCGCAGTGATATCAAACTAGATAGCATATTATTAGTTCATGATTTTAAAAAGTCAACTAAACAAAATCTTGAAATACTAAAAGTAATTGCGACTGCATTTAATGCCAAAATCCATTTACTCAAGATTGTAGACGATAATGAGAGTGAGTTAGTAGCTGAAAAAAATATGCATGACTTCGCGAACATTAATGAATTGATTGATGTTCAGTGCCATATATTTAAAGATAATGGTGTGGAAGAAGGTATTACTCATTTCTTACAGGAACATGATTTTGATTTACTTTCCATTGGTACGCACGGGCATACGGGCTATAAGCATTGGACACAAGGAAGCATTGCCGAAGACTTAGTAAATCACCTTCATAAACCCATACTCACTTATCATCTAAACTAACAATACCGAAAATTTAATAATACCATACTTACATTTTATTGGAAATGACACAATTATTTGAACTTATCAAATCACCATGGCCATGGTATATCTCAGGGCCACTCATTGCATTGGTGATGACTATCATGTTATTATTTGGAAAAACCTTTGGAGTATCTTCTAACCTCAGAATAGTATGCGCCGCATGTGGTGCAGGAAAACAGAGTAGTTTTTTTAACTTCAATTGGAAAAATCAAATTTGGAACATTCTATTTGTGATTGGAGCAATTGTAGGAGGTTATTTTACAGATTCTTTCTTAAGTAATAACGACCCCATAGCCTTATCGACTGCTACCATTAATGATCTAAAAGCACTGGGTATAACCAGTTTTGAAAGCTATCTGCCAAAAGACTTATTCAATTTTAAATCGCTTACTTCTTGGGAAGGAATTTTCATATTGGTTGGCGGTGGGTTCATGATTGGATTTGGGGCACGCTATGCTGGCGGATGTACCTCGGGGCACGCAATTAGTGGCTTATCAAATCTACAATTGCCCTCTCTTATAGCTGTTATTGGGTTTTTTATTGGCGGCTTGGTAATGACCCACCTTTTCATGCCTTTTCTATTTTAATAATTAACAACTAGCACACAGCATACACACTGTGTACATTCAAACTACAACAATGAAAGGAGTTAAATACATTCTAACTGGAATTCTTTTTGGTATTATCATGACTAAATCTGAGGCCATCTCTTGGTTCAGAATACAAGAAATGTTCAGGTTTCAATCTTTCCACATGTATGGCATTATCGGCTCTGCATTAGCTATTGGAATGATGGTAACTTATCTTATTAAGAAAAAGAATATTAAAGACTTAAAAGGAAATCCAATATACATACCTGACAAACAGAAAGGAACAACGCGTTATTTAATGGGAGGAATCATCTTTGGTTTGGGTTGGGCTTTAACAGGAGCCTGTCCAGGACCTATCTTCGTATTGATAGGTCATGGCTTTGGCGTTATTACAATTGTGCTTTTAAGTGCAGTTTTTGGCACTTATGTATATGGAATGATTCGCGAGAAACTCCCTCATTAATAAGGAGTCTCTAGCAAATTAACTGATTACATCCTATTCTCACTTGGTTTGAGACTGGTCAAATCTGCTATTTGAATAGGTTTGCCAGTTTTTATACTATTTCTGGCAGCCACACCAATTAAACAAGACATAGCGCCGTCTCTTGATCCAGCAGCTAATTTTAATGGATCTGGAGCATCGGGAGTCCTAAAGATCTTGTCTTGTAATCTTTTATCTCCTCCGCCATGGCCGCCACGACTAAAACCAACTTGCTCAGTCTTAAAATCTTCCCAGTTTTTATGAACAATCAATGGTTCATATTTCATATCGTCTTTACCTTGAGACATTTCTAAGGCATGTAGTTCTTCCTGTGAAAGATTATCACTTTTCCTGTAGGGTATGTCAAGCCAGGCTTCTATTCGACCATCATGTCCGTTAAATGCAATCCGCCAACCCTCAAATGGAGAATAAGTAGTTAGGGAATAGTTTAACACAACGTTGTTGGCATATTTAACTTGGGCAGACATTTTATCATAAATATTGATAGACTCTCTAAAAAGACAATTATCTCTAATGTATCCGTCATACTTTTCGTTTTCAGCGTACAATTTCATAGACATCTTATCCTTAGTAATGTCCCAATGATACTTGCAATCACTTTTGTATAGGCAGCTTCTGCAATTAGTTCCTCTAAAAGGACCATTCATCCCATAATGTTCTAAATCTCCCATAGCATATACTTCTACTGGATCAGAATCTAACCACCAGTTCACCAAATCGAAATGATGCGTAGATTTATGGACGAATAAAGAACCACCTGCTTGTTCTAAACCATGCCATCTTCTAAAATATGAAGCTCCATGATAATTATTGAGGTACCAATGAAAATCTACTGAAGTAACTTTCCCAATTGCTCCTTCTGAAAGTAATTCCTTAATACGGGTCATATAAGGACTCCAGCGATAGTTAAAACCCACATATACCTTTTTACCCGATTTCTTTTCCGCCTCTAATATTTCCTCGCATTTGTATTCATCGGTGGTCATAGGTTTTTCGGTGAGTACATCTATACCCGTGTTCAGCGATTTTATGACAAATTCATGGTGTGTAGAATCTTTGGTGGTTACTATGACCAGTTCAGGTTTGGTCTTATCCAACATTTCATCAAAATTGGTAAATGTAGGACAGTCTGCACCAATAAAGGACTTACCAAATGATAACCTACCGGGATTAATATCACAAAGACCTACAAACTCAAGTATATCATCATAATTCTCCACGAGCCGTTTCCCCCAAAAAGTAGTCCCACGAATTCCAGTACCTACTAAAGCAATTCTTTTCTTTGCTCTTCGATTTTGTGGCATACCTGCTACTGAACCAGCCAGTAATGTGGCAGCAGCGGCTGTACTAGATTTTTGAATAAAGGACCTTCTGTTAATATCTTCCATATCAGATTAAAAGGATTAGTGTTGTATAATCCTTTAATATAATGTTTTACCTGCTTTTTCCTGTACTGTATAGGGCTATACCTTATTTGAAAACCATTATTTATTATGATTATAAAAAAGACCTCTAAAAGACTATGCCTTACGTGTTTATTCTTTTAATTAGTTTTAATTGTTTTAGATGAATATAATCAATTCATATTCAGCTAGTTAAATAATACATTTATGACCTTTGTAAGGTTTACTATGACAAGTTTAAGGTGAAATATGGCATTAATAAGGCTTATTATGACGCCAACAAGGAATTACATGACATAAATAAGGAGGACATGAAAACTATGTTACTATGACATTTTTAAGGAAATGAGCTGTATGAATTATGGAAATAACTATTCTTGAATTCTCCTAATATGACAAAATCAAGGAATATCTATCAATTAATTGCTCCTTTTTAACTAAACAGGACAAATTTAAGGCTATAAATACTGACTTATGAGTATTCAATTAAATCTAATGCAGATGTTCTTAGAAATATTGGAAATTACCTCTTTTCACTAAACCATAACCAAATAATATTTCAAAAATAATTACTGAATTATGACAATTATAAGGTCGAATTTTATCTATTATGACAGAAGTAAGGTATATTTTATGACTTGCCTTTACACAATGTCATATTAACTATTATATTCGAAACGATATAATTCCAAATGGTATGTCGAGTTCTAATCCGCATTTAATTGTAAAAAGTAATAAGTTAATCAATGCCCATTTAAATGGGCTTACCTTAACACAATTGCGTTTTCTTGAAATTTTGGTAGCCCAACTCGATAGAAGGCAAAGTGAATTTAGCAAGCAAAAAGTTTATTTGAATGACTTTGTGAAAGACATAGGCACAAATAATAAGAATGAATATCAACGTGCTCGTGAAGTTACAAAGTCTATGATGAAACACGTGATTGAGATTTTTGATGATGACGAAGGTCTTAAACAAAGAAATATTTTTCATGCAGTAGATTTTCCGAAGGGTAAATCATATGTGGAAGTAGTATTTCATCCTCATATAAGACCTTACTTATTACAACTTAAGGAAAAATTCACTGCTTATGACATTAGAAATACCTTGCACTTAAGTAGTGTCTATGCTGTGCAGATATACCAATTATTGAAGCAGTACCACCGAATTGGTTCGCGTGAATTTGAGTTGAAAGAATTGCGTAGGATTTTAGGAGTAGAAAAGAAGTATAAATTGTACGCAGATTTCAAAAAACGTGTACTGTTGAGTTCACAAAAAGAGCTCAAAGCCAATTGCGATATTACTTTCACTTTTAACGAGAAAAAACAAGGGCGTAAAGTTCATGCAATCTTGTTCAATATAAAATCACAACAAAAGCAGCGAGACGGACAAGATGAGATTGCCGAAGTGGAAATTAATGATGCAGATTTACAACTTAAGGCCATTCTTTTAGAAATGGGTTTAACAGACAAGCAGGTAAAAGAATGTCTCAAAAAATATGATAAAAAAAGAATACAACAATCTGTAGAATATACCAGAGTACGCTTTAATGATGGGCTGGTTGAAAGTCCGGCAGCTTATTTAATGGGTTTGCTTAAAAGAGATGTGGTCATCAACATGCACGAAAGTGTAGAAAAAAAACCAGTTACAAAATCTAAGAAAGAGCCCTCTTTTATAGATGAAACCGCCTTGGTTGAACAACTGAAAAAAGAATTTGAAGAAATTAGAAGGCAACAAAATGAAAAGTTGGTTAAAAATGCCACTACTGAAGATATCAAGCGTTTTGAGTCTTATTCAAGAAATATCCCTTTTCTGAAAAAGAAATTTTTTAGTGATGGGAAATTGGATATGAATCACAATGACTTTGAAACTTGGTTGGGTAATTACTTGGCTACAGATTTTGATCAAAGTTTTATGTATTGGGTAAAAGAAAGAAAAGGCTACCATTTGAAAAAAACAGATGGAGATGCCTTTAGGATAGTTGGAAAGCAGAATACGCTTTTTTAATATTACAAAGTACCTAAAAATGCTTGAGCCATGGAAGCCAACTATTTCATCCTTGATGTTTTTACCAATGTGCCTTTTGGAGGAAATCAATTGGCAGTATTTACAGAAGCAGCTACAATACCTGAAGAAAAACTGCAAGTAATTGCCAATGAGATGAACTTATCGGAGACTGTTTTTTTGTACCCACCAGAAACAGATCAAGGCGATTATAAAATGCGGATTTTTACACCAAGCAATGAAATGCCTACTGCAGGTCACCCCACAATTGGGACTTCTCATCTATTGCTTAATGAGTTGCAGCAACCTTTAAAAAATGAGGATGTATTGATTTTAGAGCAGCAAGTAGGTCCAATATCCGTTACATTTACGCGAGAAGCAAGTCATTTCAATTTGCTTACCATGCAGCAGCCAAATCCAATCTTTGGTAACTTGGTTCAAAATAGAAGTATGATAGCAGAAATGCTTTCTATTAAAGAGGCTGAGCTTATGCCTGGTATGCCTATACAAAGTATTTCTTGTGGGAATAATTTTCTTTACATTCCTGTAGTTTCGCTCGATGTGCTTGCCAAGATAAATATAAGAGTGGATTTGCTTCAACAACAAGCCAATAAGTTAGGAACACAGGCATTGTATATTTTTACCACCAATACTGAAAGTGAGGCAGATACCAGAGGAAGGATGTTTGCACCACTTTGGGGAATGCAAGAAGACCCCGCTACTGGGAGTGCCAGTGGTCCATTAGGATGTTATTTGGTAAGGCATGCCATTAACGATGGAAAAATGATTACCTGTGAGCAAGGAGTAGAGATGGGAAGGCCCAGTACCATAAAAGTACAAATCGGCCATGAAAATGAAGTAGTAAACAAAGTACTAGTTGGTGGTGAAGCAGTGTTGGTAGGAAAAGGGACAATGTTTGTTTGATAGTGGTATTTGGCTAAAAAACATCTCACACGCTAATCCGAATCGTTCTGAGTGATGGGGGTAAATCGATTATTCCTCCTTTCGTATTTATTCTAGACTTTGCTTTTATTCAAAAAATTAAAAGGTCGGAGTGAGACACATCCGACCAGTAAAGCAATGAAAATCGGTTATTTAATTAATAATGTAACCGCGCCGCGTTGGCATTAATAATTAACCATTACTCAATTCATATCCTTCAAATACTTATACAATTCACTATCTGTAGAAAGAATGACAGAAGTTTTTTCGCTAAATGTTTGTTTCAGGGTTTCCATAGATTTGACAAAACTATACAAATCACGCGATTGATTAGATTTATCATACGCATTGGCATAAATACTGGCTGCTTCCGCATCGGCTCTACCCCGAATTTCTTCAGCTTGCCTAAAGGCTTCTGACTGAATTCTCTTTAATTCCCTTTCTTTTTCACCATTTATTCTTGATGCTTCACCCAATCCTTCAGACCTAAATTTTTCTGCAATTCTAAAACGCTCACTTTTCATCCTTTCATAAACTTGATCTCTTACTTCTTGCACATAGTTAATCCTTTTTAAACGGAAGTCTAGGATTTCAATACCCAGATCTGCGGCTTGCCTGTTAGATGACTCTAATATCTGATTCTGTATTTTCTCTCTACCCACAGAAATTGACATTAAAGAATCAGAAGTAATCTCGGTGAGTGTATCCACTACAATAGGCACTCGATTAGAAGTTCTTACTGCCTCTTCAATATTGTTATTGGCAATGAAATTACGGGTTTCACCATCTAAAATATCATCTAATCTAGATTGCGCGCCTCTTTCATTGGTTAAACGCTTGAAGAACTGCAAAGGATCAGTAATTTGCCAACGGGCATAAGTATCAACAAAAATAAACTTTTTGTCTTTGGTAGGTACTTGATTAGGGTCGCCATCCCATTCCATGTATCGTTTTTCAAAATAATTGACCGTATGGATAAACGGCATTTTAAATTTGATGCCTGGTGTAGTAACAGCATCGCCTATAGGCCTACCAAATTGGGTTACAACCACTTGTTGTTTTTCATCTACTACATAAGTACTTTGGGAAAAAATTACCAACAGTACCAATACTACTATAATTATTATCTTATTCATGATTATTGTGCATTTGAATTGTTGGAATTTTTAAGACCCATTTGTAAAAGAGGCAAAACATTATTGCCCTTATCATCCGTTACTACTACATTGCCCAATCTTGGCAATATTTCAGACATAGTTTCAAGATAAATACGGCGTTTGGTCACTTCTGTCGCTTTAATATATTCGTTGTATAGTTCATTAAAACGAGCAGTTTCACCTTTGGCGCGGTTTACCCTTTCTGTTGCGTATCCCTCTGCTTTTTGAATGGTTTCTTCTGCTTGTCCGCTGGCCCTAGGAATTACCTTATTGTACTCAGATCGCGCTTGGTTTATAAGGGTCTCTTTTTCTTGTTGTGCTTCGTTTACTGCATTAAACGCAGCCTTTACCGGATCAGGTGGGTTCACATCTTGTAAAACTACCTGCTCAATTTTGATACCCATGGAGTAATCATTACAAATTTTTTGAATGAGCTCTTCTAACCTACCTCCAATCTCAGTTCTACCGATAGTCAGTACTTCGTTTACCGTTCTATCTCCCACAATTTGACGCATGGCAGATTCTGAAATATCTCTCATGGTTGTTTCAGGGTTTCTTACCTTGAAAAGATAGTTATAAGCATTATCAATACGGTATTGTACCACCCATTCTACATCGGCTAAATTTAGATCGCCAGTAAGCATTAACGATTCATCTTTGGTTCCCTGACGGGTATATTCTGAATTAACTCCGGCAGCCAAAGTCCTAAATCCGAATTCCAATTTTTGTTGGCGTTCCACAGGTACTTTAAAAACATCTTCGGCAAAAGGCATTTTTAAATTTAGCCCTGGGTTTACCGTGCGTACATATTTTCCAAAACGTGTAATTACACCTACCTCTTCTGTACCTACTTGGAAAACCATGCTCCATAAGGTTACCAATAAAAATATTATGACAAAAATAAGGCGAGTGCGTTTAAGAAATGCTGCAATATTGGGTGGCAGGTTTAACCTGTCAATAAAATCTTCGAACATCTGCTTCGTATGTTTCAGTTAAAGTAAAAATAAATAACAACTAAATTAAAGGTAATGGCTTTCAACGAGTTAAAAAAATTTGTAGGTGGTTTGCGAATGAAAGATGGGTGTTTACCTTAAAATCAAAAATAACTAGAATTAGGAATAATAAATTATTTGAGCAGTTTAATATGCATTAACCGCAAATTTCTAAAATAAAAATGAAGTATCAGACTATATTATTGATTCTGTTAATATTACAGATTTCTTGTCAACAAGAGAAAGTTAATAACAAGACTGAAAATGATAGCCAACAAGAAATAGAAAGTAATATAGACTCAGTAATCCAAACAGATGAACCAGTAGACTCTAGTTTGATTGATAGTGTCACTTTAGGTATATCTGATGATCAGGAAGAAAATATTGAAGATTGTGTTTTCAACAATGATTACAAAGGATTAACTGCTGGGTGGCTTAAAGAACTAAATATTCAAGACTACGAATGGGATAGTAATAGAAATAATGCAATCATAATTGATGGTAGGGATTCTATTTTGGTGACTCAAGGCGGATGTTACCATTTTGGCTTCACAGTTACACAAAAGTTGATGAATGAAAACGTATCTTTTGACAGTTTATCTTATTGGATTGATAAATCCATTCTCCTTGCAGAAAAATTTGAATTTGATAATTACTTAAAATCCTTGAAAGATTCCACATTTACTATTGAAAATGAAGAACTACATAGCATCTGGATTTCTGTTGAAGATGACAATATTGATGATAATTTATTCTATAGTGGGATTGAGTTAAAAAGAGAAGATAATAATTCTAAGATAACTATTTCTCAATACTATAATTGAGAAGTAAAAAAAGTATTTATTATGGAGCTTCATTTTTTTTGTAAGAATACCCTCCCTATTATCAAACCAGAGTGTATTTTCCACCGGTTGCACTGCGCCACAATGCATAGAGATAAGTGTAATCAAAATGATTTGTTTTTACTCAGTTTACTTAATAAACCTAGAAATCATGAAAAAAGAAAAAACTGAAGAAGAGATAAAAATGGAGATTAAAACTAAGGAAATTGCTGATGGGCAGAGATTAAAAAATCTTCGTAGACTAGCAACTATAACTTTAGGTAATAAGACTTATTCTTTATTTGACTTATAGTAATTTTGGAGGTGCTTTAATTGAAATATTGTGGTTGCCAACTATACTTTTTGTTTTCTCACTGTTATTTTATGGAATTGAAAAAATGCTTGATAAAGTAAAGAATAATCAGGCAAAACATACAAAAAATAAATAGCTTAACTTGATGTACATACGATATAAATTGCAGCACACAAATCAATATGTTTTTTTATTATAAAAATGTGGATTGTGAGCCACAATCCACGGGAATTGGAAATAGAATATAAATAAGTTTTTTTCTTTTTTCAGTGATTAAGATAAAATAAAGTATCATTTTGGCATATACAAATATTCCTCAATCAGTACTATCATAGTCTTGTGCAGTAACCCCCTTTGTTCACATGACTATTTTAATGCCCACCATTTTGCAAGTTCGTAATTCCATAGGAATGGAACTGTTATAAACAACCTTGACCTTATGTGGCTAAAACCTCGTAGAGGTGAAATTTATGTTCATTCATAAAAGCAGATTTTACACCCCTAAAGGGGTTGGTCACTTATGCGTGCTGTTAAATGAACTATAATAATGGGATTCCTACGGAATTTAAATCAAATAAAAGTGATACCTTATTTCGCCAAATTTCCTCAGATTCTCTCTTGCCTTTCAGAAATAGCCACATCCTCAACAATCTTTTCAATTTGGTTTAAATGCCGCTGCTGGTGTACGATTACAAATTCAAGGGCGTCACCTACTTTCATTTTAATCAATTTGAAAAACTCTACAGGTATTTTTCTTTTGTTTAAATTGGTGTTTTCGAGATTTGATATTGCCACGATTAATCTTTCTTGCCAAGCTAGAAATTCCTCTAGTGCATTATCGGATACTGGCTTTTCGTAAGTATCCATATGTTTCATGGTTTTTTGAGGCTTCACATTTTCTGGGGCCATCATTTTAATGAATTTATTTCCAAGCCAACCACTTTTAAAAGGTCTATTTTGCTTGACTTTCGTTTGATATGCCGCCTTTTCCAAATAAGGAATATAAAAAGCACTGTATTGGTTAAGATGTGTGATACATTCCAATATATGCCATTTATGAGGCTGAGGTCTAGTTTTTAATATGCTTAGTGGTAAAGTAACTATAGCTGATTTCAAAAATTCATTTTGTTGCGCTACTTGCTTTGCTAATTTATGGAGATGCTCATTCCCTGAAATAGTTGTATTCATATGCTTTGCTTTTTTCTCAAAAGTACCCGCTTCTTTTGCTTGCTGCATTGATTTCAATCAAGAATTGAACTTTCAAGAATTGAGTTTTCTGCTCAAAGTCTCTGGGGTCATGCCCAAATAAGAAGCAATGTATTTATGAGGAACATTTTGAAAAATCTGAGGGCTTCTTTGCAATAATTTACTAATCCTTTCTTCAGGGTTGCCATTGAGCATTTCGGCTTCTCTTTCAATACGTCCAATCAAGGCTTTTTCAACCATTATACGCCAGCATCTTTCTAGGTCAGGGTGCTTATGTATGAGTTGGAGAAAAATAGTACGATCTATGCCTTTAAGAGTGGTTTTACGCAAAGCTTGAATACAAAATTCAGAGGGTAAGCCTTCAATAAAGGAAGGGAAGGAAGTGATAAATTCACCTTTGTGCCCAAAGCCGACACAAATCTCTTTATCGCCCGCAGGATAAAAAATACGAAGAGAACCACTTTCTATCAGATATAAGTAATTTTCTCTTTGCCCTTTATCCACCAAAAACTCGTAGGCTTTAAGAACCCTTTGTTTTTGCCAAGCTGTTTCCAAAGCTTCATTTACCTCTTTGGTTAAGGTAGAAATTTTATTAAATAAAGTTGATGGAAGGATTGGTTCAGGCATTTGGCTTCAATTTAATATTGCAATACCAAATTACATATTCTTTGAGTGGATTTTGTGATATATAGTCGGGCTTCTTTAAAAGTAGAGCATAACACCATAGCAGTTTCTTGATTCCTATTTCAGTTTACTTAATGTTTAGGTTCATTCATGTTAACTTGCCAATCTTTAAAAATCTGATGAATTTTTGGCATTGCTTCCATTAATGCTGCTGGTCCAGGTTGTAAAATGAGTTCAGATTTAATTTCATGGATTGCATCTGCTTTTACGGCATTGATATTTGCCCAGCCGTCTCTGGCTAGTAATTTATTTTTTTTGAACATCTTGCCACACCAAGAAGCCAAAATAATATCTGGGTTTCTTTTAACAACTTCTGTATGGTCTGCAATAATTCTATCTTTTGCCAATGAGCATTCAGCCAGTTCATGGAAAACATCTTCACCACCAGCTATTTCGATTATCTCACTCACCCATCTTATACCAGAGATAAGCGGATCGAACCATTCTTCAAAATATACCTTAGGTTTTAATTGCCACCGACTGGTTTTAGCTTTAATTAGTTGTATATTATCTTGAATGCTTTCTACTAATTGTAAAGCCCTTGACTGTTGCCCGACCAAAGCACCCAATTGTACCATCATTTTTAAGATACCCTGCACACTGCGATGATTATTTACCCAAACCGTAATTCCTTGGGAAATTAGTTCCTTGGCTATATTGGCTTGTATATCAGAAAAACCAATGACTAAGTCTGGTTTTAAATCTAATATTTCTTCCGTTTTGGCATCGAGGAAAGTACTTACTTTGGGTTTTTCCTTTCTGGCTTGTTTTGGACGCACAGTAAAGCCAGAAATACCTACAATTCGGTCTTGTTCCCCTAATAAGTAAAGGGTTTCTGTAGTTTCTTCAGTGAGGCAAATAATGCGTTCTGGATAGTAATTCATTAAAAGCTGGATGTTTTCAGAGAAATTTAATGATAAAAATATCAATCATTCTTTCTGAATAAAAATAAAATACCTTAAGGTTTATAAGCAAAGTTAAACAAGCTATAACCTTAAGGCATTTGGTAAAAATATCAACATTATTATGCTGATTTTATAATATTTAAATACTTATGCAACTGCTACTCTATCCTCATTTTTTACACTATAAGCTTTTAACTGTAAGCCATAATAAGCATTAATGATGTAAAGTATGTTCATGAGTGGCGCAGTTACTAAAGCTTGTTTCCAAGTAATTAAGCCGATGAATACCAAAGTAAATGTTATTACTGCAATACTTGATAAAATGATAGCTGCTATACGTAACCTTTTCTTTAAAATGGTATCGGTAACATATAGATACAATAGTCCACTAAAAAAAGTTAAATTACCGAAAATGAATATAATGATAGCCATGTTATTAGCCATTTCCGCTATTTCTAAAGGAGTATTGCGATAACCACCTAACATAATAGGATACATAGTTAACAAAATGAGTTGCCCAACAGAAATAATAGACCAACTTATTTTTTTGAGATGTATCGCAAAATAAACTGCCCCAATGGTAATCATGGTCATTATAAGCAATTCTGCCTTCCAATGTGCTTCATATATACTCCAGTTTTCATTTAAGTAAGCATATTTTTCGGAAGTATCTTTTGGCGCATTGCTGGTGAGATATATGTAAATAAAAATAACAATATTAATAAGTACAGAGCCAGTAGCCCATAATATTTTTGCAAGTTTCATATATTTTTAGTTTAGTGTATTCGCAATTTAACTAAGTGTACTATTTCTTTATTATTGGCAAAAGACCAAATTCTATTGTTAAAAGACATAAATGGATTGAGTGATACTAAGTAAATGATATTTAGTGGCCGAATTCATCTGAAGGGAGCTTACCAAAATGTTTCTTGTAAGCTGAGGTAAAATTAGAGGGATGTGAGTATCCTAATTCATGACTAAGTTCTACAGGAGATTTTTTATTCATTTGAAGTTCTTTTTGGGCGTAGTCCATTTTTATTTGTAAATGGTATTGCATAGGAGCACTCCCGAAAAGTTGTTTGAAAGAAATTTTAAATTTTGTGATGCTCATTTTGGCAATGGCAGCAAGTTCCGTAATAGAAGGAACGTTATCAGCTAAAGGATTACGTAAATAAGCAGCTGCGTAAAATAAGTTGTTTATATCATTACCATGCAGTTTCTTTCCATTACTAGGTGTTTTTTGTTCTTTAATTTTTTGAAAGATTGTATTCAAGACATCTAAAACAATAGCATGACACCTTAACTTATTATGCATCTCATCTAAAGCCTGTCTTATTTTCGTCTCAGTTTCTGTATCTAGGTCTTTGTATAAGATCAAATGGTTAGTATCAATAATACTTTCCTTAAAATAGTATTCTATGAAACTTTTAGGTAATCGGAAAGAGACCAATTCTGCTTCGTGAGCTACAGGAAAATTAGTGCTGATTTCTATACCAGGGCAATACACCAAAATACCAGAAGGTAAATACCGATGAAATTCGATGACTTTATCGCCAGCTTTTTTATGTTGTTTGTCCTTTCCTATGTTTATATGAATTAAATACCATGATTCATCTGCAGGAATGATGGAGGTCATTTCTACTGGTATGGTATATTTAGTTGGACTGAAATGATAAAACTCAAGCCCTTTTGGTAATGCAACCATTTTCATTTCCCCCACGCCAAATGTTGGGTTCATCATAGCATCGTTTAGCTCAAATTGAGTTTTGAATTGATCAATTAAGTTTTGGCTGATATCGAGGAAAACTTTCAAGCTTAAGAAAGGGAATTAAAAAATTGGCAGTAAGTTTCATAATATAACAACATACCTAAGCCTATTAGTATTCAGTAGATTCAATCTAATAAATCATCTAGAAACTTATCCAGTTTATTTCCGGTATTGGCAACATCCAATGTTTTATTAGCTGCTGTAATTAAGTCTGCAATATTTTTGGGCGAAGCATCTGCCATATTTCCATCGTATTTTCTGAATTTCTCTCCTTGAGGAACATCAATACGCAAATAATTTTTCGAATCTAGCTCTTGAAAAGAAAAAAGTTCTTTCATTTGGTAGTCTACTGTATCTACACTTCCATCCATCATAATATTAGGGATATTTTTAGCCCATTTTATCACACTCCAAGATTCACTATTCTTTTTATTCTTCAATTTAAACTCTCCGCCACCCGTACCAATTGAAAGTATCTGCATGTCGTTCACTGTCGGTTTCTCATCCTTATTAAAACCTCTGTGTTTAAAATCGGTATTTCTAACTTCAGCAAAAGCACACATAAGTGGATTATTGGCGAAAACCCCACCGTCGAGATTGATCATCTTATCTGGATCTTTGGCAGCATCGGGATTAGGGGCTAAGTTTTTAATTTTAGCAGGTGGAAAAAAAGTAGGGGCAGCAGAAGTTGAACGAGCCACATCACGTACATAAAACTCTCTTTTCTCAGTTTCTTCATTACTTGTAAAGAAATAAGCAGATTTGGTTTTCATGTTGTAAGTTGTAATCAAACAAGGTTTAAGAAGTTCGCTCATTTTTGTCTCGCCAAACCTTTTTAGGAACAATGATTCTATATATTTTGGATCGTAATTGGTAGCATTGAGTAATCCCCAAAGACGTTGAAATTCATTTAATTTGGAAGCATTAAAGATATTATATCCTTCTTTTTCGTAGAAATCAAGTGCTTCTGCCGCTGTGAATTTTGCATTTCGTTTGTCGCTATCTTCAGGTGTTAGGTAAATACATGATAAAATACCACCTGTACTCGATCCAGCAACAAAATCAAAATGGTCGGCGATGGTGGTACCTGGAGCTTTTTCATTTAAATAATTTTCTGCGTATTTAATTATTGTTGCAGGAATGATTCCTCGGATTCCCCCACCATCAAGCGAGAGTATCCTGATTTTCTTTTTTTGCTCCATGATTTCCTAGTTACAGTTTAAAATATGATAAAAAACGAATTGATTAGCTAGGTAGTAATGTAGGTTTTAGGAATCACAATATACTTCATTTTTCTAATTGTTGACCAAGTTTTTTTGCCTTATTGGCTACCGATTTTCTACTGTCTTTTTGCAGTCTTGCTAGGTGTGGAGCTACCCAGGTTTTTAATTCAGGATCTTTTTTAGCCCACTTTGCCAAAGTATCCATGGTAGTGTTCAGTACAATCCAATCATGATGGTTTGCTAAATTATTTTTTAATAGTGATTTAGCTTGGTTCAATTGTGTGTCACTCAGTGATTTTTCCAGCATTAAAAATAATTGTGCGAGTGTCCATTGTGTAGATGCTTGGTCTATGGCTGCAATTTCGGTCAGGAAACGATCTAGATAGGGTTCTAACAGTTTTTTATTGGCTTTAGCAATGCGTTTCATCCCATTAGAAACACGTAGCCTCACTACTTCATCATCACTGAAATAACAGTTAAAGAATTCATCAAAATGGGTAGGGGTTGCCAATACTTCTTCTACAATTTCTACTGTATTGCCTAATGAATTAGGATGTCCGCCTTTTAGTCTGTTTTCGAAGTTTTGCATAATCTTGAAAAAACTTTTTAAGGTTTTGATGGATAAATCCCAAATTACTAAAAAGTAAAGCCTTAAACCTTAAAAGGTTTAAGCAATTAATCAAACCAAAATATCTTTTACCAATTCTCCATGTACATCGGTTAATCGGTACCTTCTTCCTTGGTGTTTAAAGGTCAGTTTTTCGTGATCTACACCCAATAAGTGTAACATAGTAGCTTGGAAATCATGTACATGTACAGGGTTTTCAGTGATATTATAGCCAAAATCATCAGTAGCACCGTAAACCTTGCCCGGTTTAATACCACCACCAGCCATCCATACGGTAAAACACCTTGGGTGGTGGTCTCTACCGTAATTAGTTTTGGTCAATTTACCCTGAGAATAATTGGTCCTACCAAACTCACCACCCCAAATTACCAAAGTATCTTCAAGCAGTCCGCGCTGTTTCAAATCTTTAACCAAAGCAGCAGAAGCTTGATCGGTACTTTTGGCCATTAATTGAATATCCTTAGGCAAGTTACCATGTTGGTCCCAACCTTGGTGATAGAGTTGTACGAACTTCACATCTTTTTCTATAAGCCTTCTTGCTAATAGACAATTTGCAGCAAATGTACCGGGCTTCTTGGCTTCTTCCCCATACATTTCATAGATGTAATCGGGTTCATTAGAAATGTCCATGGTTTCTGGCACAGAGGTTTGCATGCGATAGGCCATTTCATACTGTGCAATTCTAGTATCTATTTCTGGGTCTAATACTTTTTGATATTGTAGACTGTGTAGTTCTCCCAAAGCATCAAGCATACGCCTGCGGCTTGGCTTGCTCATGCCATCGGGATCATTAAGATACAATACTGGATCTTTCCCAGATCTAAACTGCACACCTTGATGCAGTGATGGTAAGAAGCCGTTGCCCCACAGACGTGAATAAAGGGGTTGTCCACCTTCTCTGGCACGGGAAAGTAATACACAAAAAGCTGGAAGGTTTTCATTATCGCTACCAAGGCCATAACTTAACCAAGAGCCTATGCATGGTCTACCAGCTTGTTGGGATCCTGTTTGGAAAAAAGTGATGGCCGGATCATGGTTGATGGCTTCTGTATGCATGGAACGGATGACACAAATATCATCAACAATTTTAGCAGTGTGAGGCATTAGATCACTAACCCATAAACCATTTTGCCCATATTGCTGGAAATCAAACTGGGCACCTGCCATAGGGAAAGACTTTTGAAAGGCTGTCATACCCGTTAAGCGTTGCTCTCCACGGACAGAATCGGGCAATTCTTGCCCATTTCTTTCCCTCAAAGTAGGTTTGTAGTCAAACAGCTCTAATTGAGAAGGGCCTCCACTTTGGAAAAGATAAATGACCCTTTTAACCTTAGGAGCAAAGTGAGGCTTGCCCAATACGCCATCTGTTGGTGCGCTATTGTTAGTATTGGCGAAACCTTTTAGAGGATTGAGCAAAGAAGCCAGCGCCGCACTTCCTATCCCCAAACTGGTTTTAGAAAGAAAATGCCTGCGGTTCATCTGTGAGGCTACTTGTTTGGCTAATTTTTCTTCTTGGTTCATATCTACTAGTTCTTTATAAGTTCTTTTTTAAGTCTTTTACTATGTTGAAATTTTACCTCTTTGGCTTCTCTATCAATGCAGGTTTCGAATACATAATCTGAAGCTTGTATCTCATTTAGATACCAATAAACGGAGTCTAAAAGTGCCGGAGAAGCATTTTTATCTAAGTTTAAGCAAATACCAACCTTTACATGAAATGCTTCTTTAGCTTGGAATATAAATAAGAGTAATTCATGCGGTTCAATAAATACATCATTTACTTGTATGGTATCAAGAGTTGAAGTTTGTTTTGGCTTTCCAATACTGACAAAAGATAAATCATAATCTTGTTGAATAGAATCAGAACTCATTGAATTATCATTGCATTCTTTGAGATTGACTTCAATCATTAAATCGGCAAATAAATCTTTCTCCCAGTATTCAATTGGATTATTTTTAATGTATTTAATCTTTTGTTCTCCAATAATCAAAGTATCATTATCTAGTTGGAAATCAGTTGTTAGCTCTAAAAAACTATTCTTTATAAAAACAGGAAGTTGTAAACTATCATTAAGATTATACAAGTAAAAACTATATGGATCAAACTGTCCAGTCAATGATTTAGCGTTTATATAAACTAAAGAGTCATTTATATTTAAAGTTGTATAAGTATGCCCCTTATAGACTGGATGCCAATACCCTTTCAAGTCCTCTGCATCTGGTCTACAACCAATGACGACAAAAAAGATTAATAGGATTATTGACATTCTCATTTATAATTAATCATTAACCATTTTCGATAAACCATTCTCAAAATCACCTTTTAAACACTGTCTCATCAAAGTTCATTAAGGTATTGGCGACCATGGTCATGGCAGCATGCTGATTGATTGCTAGGTTTTTATCTCGAGGTTTTTCACCAACGTTGAGCATAGCCAAGGCATTACTTTCCCCATTGTTAAAGGCATCTAATTCTGTCTGGAATAAGCGTGCAAGTACATTAATTTCCCCTTGGTCTGCTGCTCTGCCCGTGAGTAATTTAAAACCATAGTTAATTTGGGTTTCTAATTCATTACCACCTTCTTTCAACATGCGCTCGGCTACAAACCGGCTGGCCTCCACAAATTGCGGGTCATTCAGTAATACCAATGATTGCAATGGCGTACTGGTCTTCTGTCTTTTTACAGTACAAAAATTCCTTTCAGAGGCATCAAAATTGATCATGGAAGGTGGGGGAGACGTACGTTTCCAAACCGTATACATACTTCTGCGATAGAGTTTATCTCCTGTATCTTGTACATACTTAGTAGCGTTTCTAGTAGCTAGTTGTTTCCATAATCCAGGTGGTTGGTAAGGTTTTACCGAAGGGCCGCCAATGGAATTATTCAGCAAACCACTGGCTTTTAAAGCATTATCTCGTACCATTTCGGCAGTCATTCTATAGGCAGGTGCTCGTGCTAATAATAAATTATTAGGATCCAATTCTCTTAATTCAGGTGTTGAGATAGAGGACTGTTGGTAGGTAGCGGACATTACCATCATTTTAAATAATCGCTTCAGATCATAGCTAGATTCCCTAAAGTCTACTGCCAACCAATCTAACAACTGGGGATGTGTTGGTAAATCGCCTTGGTTACCGAAATCTGCTGCGGAAACGACTAAGCCTTTACCGAAAATCATTTGCCAATATCGGTTAACCATCACCCTATCAGGTAAAGGGTTTTCAGGATTAAATAACCATTTTACCAATCCATTTCTATCTTTCGGATAATCATCAGGATAAGGCAAGATATAATCGGGAGTACCTGGTTGTACTTCTTTGGTAGGTGAATCGTAAACACCCCTATCTAAAATAAATGTTTTGCGAGGAAATTTCCGTTCCTTGGTAATCATCACCTCTTGCTGTGCAGTAGAAATTTCTGTTTGTTTTCCGCGCACAACTTCTAATGCTTCCAACTTTTTAGCATAACGCTTACTTTCATTTTTTATATAATATTGAAAAAGTTGTTCGGTATCATATTCTGAAAGTCTATCTTTCGCTAGTATTTCTTGTAATGGATCAGGGGTATTATTCACTTCACCATAAAGCTTTTCAATTTCTAACAGCGAAAGCTCTCTTTCAAAAACCCTACATTCGTCGGCAATGGCATCACTCATAGTTTCGTCAAACCTTCTTCCAATGCCCAAAGCACGCATTCCTCCCCAATTTTTCTTGTCTTTTCCGTAGTACAAGATACTGCTTTCCAAGTTATCCACTTCAATTTCCAAGACCAAGGGTTTTCCATTTAGGAAAAGCTTGAGCCCTTTGGCATAACCAGAACCATCCCAAGTCATGGCCAAGTGCTGCCATGCATTTGTTTTTATAGAGTCTTTGGTGATTACAGCTATGCTATTATCAGGGAAAGTATGGTTGATGTTTGCTGTTAATTGTCCATTTTCTTTCAGCATGAGATCAAAGCCCCGATTGCCATTGAACAATCCACCAGAACGGGTAATGATAGGCCCAGCGTTTCCTTCTTTTAAATTTTTAAACCAAAGAGAAATACTGAATGGGATATTTTTTTCAAAGTAGGCAATGTTTTTCCCAAAATCGATATGGCTATCACCCATTAATTGTAATCCCTTGCCTACTTTCCCTTCTGCGGTTATCGGAAGGTCTTCTAAAGCCCCACTTAACTTAGCTGGTTCGTTTTGGTTTGCTTGATTTTCAAATCGACGCTCATCTTTTCCAAATCCTTTTTCAAAACTGTAGTGTCCTATCTCATTTTTAAGATTTATAGCTGGTCTCTTTTTCTTCGCTTCACTCAACCAAGTTTCAAATTCTTGTAGGTATGGATCATTTTCGGGATTAATTTCTTCCTCTAGTAACGCTATTTTAGTTTTGATGGCGGCCAACTCTTCTTCTGCCTCAGGCGTGTATAAAATCAGCGTTGGGCTAGCTTCTCCAGAATAAGGAATTTGCCCTGTTTCATTTACATTGTTGAAAAAGCCAAAAAGCTTGAAATATTCTTCTTGTGATACTGGATCATACTTGTGGTCATGGCAACGAGCACATTCTACGGTTAAGCCTAAAAATGCTTTTCCAAAAGTCTGGGTACGGTCTGCCACATATTCTACCCGATACTCTTCAGAAACAATACCCCCTTCTTGACTCTGCATGTGATTGCGATTAAATGCAGTAGCCAATAATTGTTCTTTGTTTGGCTCAGGAAGTAAGTCACCTGCTAGTTGCCATGTGATGAAAGTATCGAGCGGCATATTCTCATTGAATTTTTCTATCACCCAATCACGCCAAGGCCACATATTGCGCATACCATCGTCTTGATAGCCATGTGAGTCAGCATAGCGCGCCAAATCGAGCCATTCGGTGGCTACCCTTTCTCCATAATGGGGTGAAGCTAAAAATTCATCTACTATTTTTTCATAAGCTTCAGGGGAATCATCAGCTAAAAAACGGTCAATTTGTTCCACTTCTGGTGGCAGACCTGTTAGGTCAAATGCAAGTCTTCTTATTAAGATTTCTTTGGTAGCTTTTGGAGATGGATTCAGGTTTTCCTGCTCTAATTTTTTCAGCACAAAATTATCTATTGGGTTTTGTACCCAATCTTTTTCTTTCACTTCTGGAAGTTCATTTTTCTCTGGGGGGATAAATGACCAATGTGGTTTGTAGGGTGCGCCATCCTCTATCCAGCGAGTTATAAGTGCTTTTTCATACTCGTTGAGTGTTAGGTTAGATTCTGGAGGAGGCATCACCAACTCTGGGTCGTCGGTGAACATGCGGGCAAACACTTCACTTTTATGTGGGTTGCCCCCCACAATGGCCATCCTATTTTTTTCTTCGCCCAGCGCCATAATCGCTCCTTCTTCTGTATCTAATCGAAGATCTGCTTTTCTAGAGTTTTTATCAGGCCCGTGGCAAGCAAAACACCTATCGGATAGAAGCGGCTTTATATGTAAGTTATAATCTATTTCTTCGGGTAACTGACTGGTAATTTCTTCTGGGAAATCAACTTTTTGAGGTTGACAACCATAAAATAAAACCACCAAGCAAGCTGAAAGCATATAGACTAAACTACTGCCAAAAAGTATAGAATTTCTTTTCAATGCTGATTTCATCTTCATAATTGCACTAATTCTTCTGTTAAAATACGAAATGTGTCTGGTAATGAAAATGGCTGTATTGTGATTGAGTATAAAATGATGAATGAATTTGGCTTTTGAATTACCCAAAGATTGTGTCTTTCCTTAAAAATGTCATAATTGTAATAATATTAGCTTGGTGCAGGATAGGAGATTATTTTAAGTTCGATATATTTAGAGGTAAAATAAATGAACTATGAGAGGACTATTTTTTATCGGATTTATAGTAATGCTTACTTTACCTTCCTGTGCGCAAAAAGACATAAAATTGATTGTTAGGGGAGATGATATGGGCTTTTCGCATGCTGCTAACCATGCTATACTTGAAACATGGAAAAATGGAGTTATGACTTCTGTTGAGGTAATGGTACCAGTCCCGTGGTTTCCTGAAGCGGCAAAGTTGTGTAGGGAAAACCCAGAGATGGATGCTGGCGTACACTTAGCCTTGACCAGTGAGTGGGATAATTTAAAGTGGCGACCCTTAACGGGGAAATCATCCATAACAGACGAGGATGGTTATTTTTTCCCAATGATTTGGCCAAACGATAATTATGGAGAAGATAGGGCTTTGAAATCAGCCAATTGGGATATAGCTGATGTTGAAAAGGAGTTAAGGGCACAAATTGAATTGGCGCTAAAACATATTCCTCATATTAGTCATATTTCAGCGCACATGGGTTTTACAAGTATAGATGAGCGTGTGGCAGATTTAACCAAAGAACTGGCAAAAGAATATGGGATTGATATTGACCTTGAAGATTATGGTGTAGAGTACGTGCGGTACAAGGGAGATAAAACTACCCCTGAGCAAAAAATTGAAAGTTTTATTGCTACACTCAATAGCTTAGAAGCAGGGAAGACTTATTTATTTGTGGATCATCCTGCCTATGATGTAGCAGAAATGAAAGGTGTGCACCACGTTGGCTATGAAAATGTTTCTTTAGACCGTGAAGGAGTAACCCAATGTTGGACAAATGAAGAAGTGAAAAAAGTGATTAAAGAAAGAGGGATAAAGTTAGTGAGTTACAAGGATTTGGCTAATAAGCCCGCGAATTAATTCGTGGGCTTATTGACGGGGATAATTTACTGCATCTTCTCCCATTTGGCAATGGCGTCGTTGTTGAGTTTTACATAGTCCATATTGCCTGCTTCAGTTGCTTTTTCTACACTCATTTTAGCAGTTTCAATCGCCGCTTTGTAGTCTTTTTTCTTAGCCAAAATGCGAGACTTTAAGCGGATAACCCAATAAGGATTTGGATTGTATTCCAAAGCTTTGTTTACCCATGTCAATGCTTTTTCAGTATCACGGTCTGTATCAAAATAGTATTGAGCAGCTTGGTAATAAGTACCTGCCAAACTTGCTTCTGGGTTTTTCATCATGCGCTCTAATTGGGCAATCACTTGCTCATCTGTTTTCATCTCTAATGGGAAGCTCACCTTGGTATTTTCCCACTTAATGTTCATGTATGCGCCATTTTGTGTGAAATCTGAAAAATCGATAGTAAAGGTTTCATAAGGATTTTCTAACTGCTCTGCCTTTACTTCAAATTCAGCTACATTCATGCTTTTATCATAATTGCCTGCGCCCCAACCTAAGGCTTTGCTCACCATAACTGTCCAATTACCTTCATTAGGGATGGTGTAAATAGCGTATTTACCCGCTGGTACTGACTGGCCTGCAAAAGAAAGGGGTTCGGAAAACTCTAAAGTTGTAGATGCATTAGCCCCTGTTCTCCAAACTTTGCCATAAGGTACTAAATCGCCAAATACTTTTCTGCCTTTAACCCCTGGTCGAGAGTAAGTAAGCTTTACTTTAGATATACCCATTTCTTGCTCAATGCTAATACTTGGGCTAGCCGCAGGTGTTTTTAATTGTGCAAATGCTGCACTGTAGAGAAAAGATAAAATTGTTATTAGATATACTGGTCTCATAAAATAAAAAATTTAGTTTCAGGCGGCAAAGATAGGAAAGTTGGGAGATAGAAAAGATAGCGATGATTTATTTTAGAGTGAAATTTTAATATTTTAGATTTCGTAACTAATTTTGATTATATATTAAAGAAAGTTGGGTATAATATACAAGCTGTAACGAAGCCTAAACACTTACAATACCCTTTAGAACCAATCTCAATTAAGTTCCCAATTCAATTTTATATCGCACCTTAATTTGATTAAATAAAACATGAACTACAAACTCATAAAAAGTTTACTTTTACTAATTGCCTTATTAGGTCTTTTGGTATCTTGTAATCGAAACGAACCAAAAGAGATTACCATTAGTCGCCTAGAAAAATTAATGCAAGATGGAGATGTAAAAGATGTAAATTTAGTAATCAATAAAAGAGTGGTTGAAGTAATCTTAACTGAAAATGCACTTAGGAAACAAAGAATTAGTAGTGAGGAACCAGAAAATGTAAGTCCATTTTTAATAAAAGAAGGACCTCATCATCAAATTACTATATTTTCCCCAGAGTCATTCAAAGATGACTTTGATAAAATAAAATATTCCTTAGAAGATGACAATCCTAGTAAGCAATTAGGGGTACGGATAACAGTAAGAGAAGATTTCGATTCGTGGCTTTATACTTGGGGATTTTTTTTCTTGACGGTTTTTACTCTGCCAATTACTTATTTTCTACTTGTTTTTGTAGGCTTAGCTATGGTAATGAAAGGAAAATTCCCTCAATCGAATGATAAACTTACTTGGAGTATTATTATCATTTTTGTGCCTATTTTAGGATTCATCTTATTTATGATGATTGGTAGAAAACAGATGATAAAATGAGTAAGTCTGAGCCCTAATTCTTACTTATTCAGCAGGATTAACTTTTTCACAAGTTATTTTCCAAAGGGGAAAGATTATGGTCTCATCGGGATCTACCCATGCACCTAGCCAATTAAAACCAGTTTCATCTATATCGGAAAATGTGATTTTGTAAAATCCTGGCATTCCATTGGGAGCTTGGTTAGGTCGATACAAAATAATTTTGCCATCTTCTTTTTGGGATCCTTCCCAAGTTGGCAATGGCATAGGGGCACTATTTGTCGCATAATAGTGCACATACCATTTAGCACTATCTGCATTAAATTGTCGAATACTTCCAGAGTGTATACCATCAGATTTTATAGTTTCATCTTGTATGGCATTCCCATTCATGATGTATTTAAAGCGCCATATCATTTGTAAGGTATCGCCCCAAGTTTGGTCTGCATTTCTGGCTATAGACTTACAATTGCATTCCCCAATTAATAAAGCGTAGTCTTTAATTTGTTCTGGCGCATCGGGGTTTGGTAAACCAAAAGGATTCTTTATAGAAGGTTCATATAGGTTGGTTTCAGTTTCTTGGCTAAATACATTCAGCGATAAAAAGCCAAAGAATAATAGAAAGTAATAGATTTTCAAAATAGAAAAATTCATAAATAATAAAGTTTGTGGAAAGGTGCCAATCTGACAATTACAGGATTACATTTAATTGCTGATGAAGCAATACTATCTCCTTCTTTTAGAATTTGAAAGGACTTTGCAGGGAGTATAGGCACTTATGCAGTGAGACCTTGATTGGTTTTAAGATTTTCTTTTATACTAGGGATTCTACTACTGGCCATGGGTAGAATTAATCCATTTTTAAGCTTTACATGCGGCTCTTGCGAGAAATTGAGTATATCAATTGCCTCTTTATTCACTATAGAATTGCGATGAATTCTGATGAAACCTCTTCTTGAAAGCTCCTTTTCCATCAATTTCATAGATTTCCGCAAATTGTAAGTGCTATATGCAGTATGGATTCTTACACAATAGTCATCAGACTGTATCCAAACTACTTCTGATAATGAGATATTTTTTATTTTGTTCCCCATTTTGATTTGTATTATGGGCATAGTATCATCCCTTGAACTTTGATTTAGTTCACTATGAAGCGTATTATATTCAATTTTCAAGTCTGACAATTCGATAATTTTTGAATCTAATAATCGGATGTTTTGAAATAGGTGGATTAAAACTATAAGGCCAAGGTAAGCATTTAAAAAAAGGGCTGATTTCTGATAGAAGAAGAAAGAAAGATACTCCCAATATGTATTCAAGTTTTCATTATCTAACCATAGTTGAAAGAGGGAAATAGTAAGAAGAGTAACAAGGAGTGTACTAAGGGCCAATGATCCATATTTAATAATCGATGTTGTATTTAGGTTTTTAAGTGGATAATTATACACATAAAAGCCTAGCGGTAGGGCCAAAATAGACCAAATTGCCCAACGGATAATATGGTTTTGTAATAGTTCTATGAATGATACAGTGCCATTACCTGCAAGGATAAAACTTGTAATGTAATACTGCTGTTGAGCAGCTTCAAATGCAATTAAAAAAATGAGATAAATAAAGGCTGCTATGAAAATGATAATTCTCGATTTTATTGACTTATCAGGTTTCATATTTTTTAAGCATTATTGTATTTAGACACTATACACATAAATGTAAACCATTATTTTCCACATTAAAAATATTCACTTTCCCTTCCCGGCCCATTCTTTCAAAGCTTTTTCGATATCCACTTGATAAATTTCATCGGGTAATTGGCGGTAAGGGTCTTGCATGGCTTTACCATTTTCGTAAGTTTCTTGGGCTAGTTCTAGAAGGTCAAGTACTTCCAACACATTACCGAGTTGCCATTGAGCCTTGGCGGCATAATAATACCCTTCGCTGATTTCATTGTAGGAATTTTGCTTATCAAAAGCTTTAAGGGCTTTTTCAGGTTCTTCCAACTCTAAATAGAGCACGCCAAGATGTAAATAATCGTAGGAGTTTTGGTAATATTCTTCCGACATCATACAAGCTTCTATAAGTTCAACAGCTTTTTCAGTGTCTCCCAAACCTTTGTAACAAAGTCCTTTCAAAATATTGAGGTGGTACAAACCATCACCTGTGGTACCAATGTCGTATTTTGTAATGGCATCCAAACTGTCTATATCAGCAATGGCCTTTTCATAATTATGCATAAAAAACCAGTGGTACCATCCTCTCCAGCCAAGGTGTTTTTGAGGAGCAAGTGCTACAGCTTTATCAATAAGCTTAATCCATTCGTGCATTAAGCCTCTTTTGGCGTAATTGACCGATAACTCAAAATAGGAAAAATCAAAGTCAGGACATAATTCTATGGCCTTTAAAAAGTGCTTTTGAAAATATTCATCTCCACTATAATGCATTATGGCTTTTTGCGACTCCAAACAGGCTTCATGGCAGGCTTCGTCTTCCTTGTAAATATTGCAGTTTAGTTGTGCAAAAGATAATGATGAGAAGAAACTCAAGGCAGTTGTCAGTATTATAATGCGGTGTTGTATAGTATTAAAGATAGTTTCAGCCCTGCCTTGGGCTTGTAATAATAAGCTGCAAATAATAATTTTATGATGAACCCTAGGGAGGGTTATTAAAAATTTCATGGCATAATATCTTTTAACTCTCCTTTCTCAATTTTAAAAGTAAGGTATCGAATATAATCATAGGAATAGTTGTTGTTCTCACTTGTAAAAATTTCCCAACCTTTTAATGAAGTAGTAATATTGTATAACTGCAGTACCAGCTCTTCACTAAATGAAGTAAGCTGGTAATCTTTGTCCATTTGTATTACCCGAAATCGCCCAGCTTCACCTTTACAATTTACTATAAACCGAATCGTGATGTACCCACTTTCCTTTTTATTGGAAGCTTTGAATAGTGTTTTGTATTGATTGACCATGGCTGGTTTTTCACCTTCGATACTCACTTCGAGATGATGAAAATAAGGAAGCATCAAATCTTCATGGCAAACTTCAAAATCGAGTGTATCAATAGTTGGATCATGGGGTATTAATCCGATATGCTTGGGTACTTCAACAGATTGTGCTTGTAAATGAGCAATCGAAGCATAAACAAAGATGATTGATAAAATGAATGGCTTCATTTCTCATAGTTTAGCCGTGAATTTAGCCAATATTTATTTTAGAATTGGGTAAGAAGGTTTGTAAAATGCTTGTTTATCCGACCGATTGAGAATTGTATTGAACACAATAATAAAAATATTATAACCATAAAAAATTAATATAAGGGTTGAGATAGATAGAAAAAACAAGCCAAATACAAGAAAAAAAAATTTAAAAAAGAAAAGTGTGAAAAAGAATAAAGTCCAGCTTATTTGAAAGTTAAGGATTTTCTTTCCGAGGCTATCTACTCCTCTAATTTTATCTTTTTGTAAAATCCATATAATTAATGGTATTAGTATGCCTAAAATGGGAAAAGCAATAAATGATAATTGAGATAAGGTTAAAACCGTAAGTACATTCTTGTCTTCATTCATTTTCCAATCTATGAGTTCGTCGGGTGAGGTTTTAAGCGCAATGGCAATCCTTCTTAAAGAATCTCCCCTTGGTACTGTTTCCCCATTTTCTATACGTTGGATAGTGCGCAGATTTAGCCCAGTTTCATTGGCAAGTTGTTCTTGGGAAAGCCCATTTTTTAACCTTATGTCTTTTATTCTTTGCGATATCTCAGAAGTATCCATATAAAATATTGTGATTTCAAACAAAAGTATATTTTGATGAAATCATACTGAATTATTGAGTAGGACTTGTTTACGGCAAATATATGACAATTGTGTCTAGGACTATTTCGTAATTAAAAAAGAATAAATGAAAATTCACTCCCCCAACTTTTTTCTAGATTCCTGAATATCTTCTTCGGGTGGCAAGTCTTCGGGATTGATGTTATTCTCTTTTAAAGTATTTCGAATACTGTGGTTGGCTTGGCGGTGTTCTTCGCTAATAATTAAATTATTTTTTATGGTGTCTTAGTTGATCTATTTGCTTTATAGTAAGACCAGTTGCTTTTGCTATCGACTCATCATCTAAATTTATGTCTATTAAGTTTTTCGCTATTAATATCTTCTCATCAAACCTTCCATCTTTATAATAGGTATCGATGGCACTTTTTAAGTCACGGTAATCTTTTAAGCTATCCTCATAGACTGATCTTTCTTTTTCGTCCATCCTTGCTATTTCTGCGAGTTCAAATAGCTTTTTAAATATGCCATGCTCTAGTTCTTTAGGCATTTCTCTCAACTTATGAAGGTTTTTAAAGGCATAAAGCCATCTTTCGTAATCATTGCTGAGTGCTGAAAGCCCTTTATCAAATTTTGGAATTTCTAAGTACAAATAGGTGAGCTTATCATAAAATACTTTGTGGGTCTGCTCGTCTATTAGTTTTATTCTATGCTCAAATTTATTTTGATTTTGGGTATCAAATACAAAATCCATAATGGCAATGGTATAGACTGCTGCCATCTCATACTTCCAATCTTTCCCTTTTATTGCCTGATCTTGGATAGCAAAAGATGAATAGTAGATACTTCTGTCTTTAAAGTATTCTTGTTTTACCCTTTGGATTTCAATGATTATTTTCTCTCCCTTACCATTAGTGCAGTATAAGTCGTAAACAGCCCTTCTTTCACCTTCGTTATTACCTAACCGTTCATTTTTTAAGTAATTTAAATCTTCAATTTTTTCTTTTCCTTGTAGTAAGTCGTTTAAGAAAGCAATTAACAAATCTTTATTAGGATTCTCGCCAAAAAGTTTTTTAAAACCAAAGTCGGTAAATAGATTAATATATCGGTCATTAGTGAGTGTCATTGCATAATTACTTAATAGTCTGCATTACGAAGATAATCAATTTTTTGGAGGTTTTTAGAGGCAAGGGTTCTGAATGTTTTCTATTAAAACTGTAAGATGGATTTATAGTTCTACTAAATCTTCAGTCCAAAAGTTTTAACTTAACTTCTCACTCCCCCAACTTTTTTCTAGATTCCTTAATATCTTCTTCGGGTGGTAGGTCTTCAGGATTGATGTTGTTTTCTTTTAAAGTATTTCGAATACTACGGTTGGCTTGGCGGTGTTCTTCGCTAATAGCCTCTTGTTCCTTAAGCGATTTTTGGTGGATATTGGCTTCGGTAATAAGGTTAGAGAAATTCTTGGCTGCCAAAGTGATTTTAGGCAGAAAGTCATCAATATTCCTGTCTTTCGGAATATTCATTTTTGCCCTTAGTTCGTCGTTACTCATATTGAACAATTCCTTATCGCCAGCTGCTAAAATTTCTTGAAAGCCTTGTTCATCGATACCTCTTTGCTCAACAGTATTTTTGAGTGTGCCAGCACTTTCTTCTAATTCTTTGAGTGCGGTTACTCTTTCGGTGATTTTAATGCGTTCTTCTAATAATTCTTGTTTACGAGTCGATAATGCGAAGTAACTCTGGGCAAAGGCGATGGCTTCTTTGCGGGAATCTCCGTTTTGTGCCACTAAATAACAAGCATAGCGACTTAACAAATAATCTTTGATAATTCTTTCTCCGCCATGAGGCATAGGAGATGTTTTGTCTACGCCGACAAAATGTGCTGAAACGCGCTCAGCGCTGTTTTTGCATGCTTCTTCTGCTTTGTGAATAGTATTTTCAAACTTGCGCCATTCTTTGTAACCCAATAATTTTTGTAACTCTCTAGCAGACCAACATTCAACACCTTTTACGTGTTGCACAGCTGCTTCAAAAGCCTCTTTTAATTCTTGAATTTTGAATTTATGCATGGGTTAATATTTTGTAAAATAAGCTATTTGAGATTTTTTATACTGACCCTTCAGCTTTTTTATATTTTATTGTCATAGCACATTAAAAGTAAAAAATATTGTTTTCATTTAGTCGACTTATTAGCTTATCTACTATTTATGGCTGTTCATTTCTTTTGTCTTGATATAAAATAAACGAACCAAAGAAAAAATCAAGAAAATCCAAAGCTTCTACCCTTATTCCAACGCTTACCCCGCTGGATTTTCAGGCCCGCGCTAATCAGATAATTTTCAATCCTTATAGAATTTATTTAGTTTTTGGTAGTCAATTTAGTCCTTTTGAAGCAACGAGATTGAGTAATATTATAAATCTGATTAAAATTAAATATATGACAAATACTATTCAACACTAGTTCAAAGATCTTGCGCAAGTATTGCCAGATAAGTACGGATTCCTCTTTTTAGATTTCCCAAGCGCAAGTTCTCATTGGGGCTGTGTTGGTTATTGTCTGGGTTTACTGTGGGTACACCTACTGCAGGAATACCCAAAGTGGTAACAAAAGGCGAAATGGGAATTGAACCACCAGAAGTACGGATTTTAATGGGTTCTTCTCCAAATAGATTTTTAAAAGCTTTGCTTAACCAAGTTCCTGTTTCTGAGTCGAATGGTGTTCTAAATGCTTTGTAAGAGATACCATAATCAAATGCTGCAATTTTTGGATATTTCTCCCGCTCTTCTTCGGTTGGTTCACCTTTGATCAAATGATACCCTTGGCCTTCAATATGCTTTTTGATCAAGGATATTAATCTTTCTGGGTCACTTTCTAGTACAAGTCGCACATCTATTTCTGCTGTAGCACTTGCAGGAACTATGGTACGTTTTTCTTCTCCTACCCAAGCAGCGCGCATTCCACGGATATTTAAAGAGGGATATTGAATGGCTTCTTGGTAATTGTTCCCTACTTTATCGGTTTCTGCGATCCCTACTTTTTTCATGATCATTTTTTCATCATCAGGTACTGCTTCTAGAATAGCCTTGGTTGCCTCATCTATTTCAATGCCATCATAAAAGCCAGGAATAATAACACGCCCTTGTTCATCTTTCATGGAAGCGAGTAATTTAGAAAGCCTAAAAGCTGGGTTGGGCGCATAATTGCCATAGTGCCCACTGTGTTGAGGAACTCTCGGCCCAAACACAGTGATTGTGACGTCTGATATACCCCTTGCACCAAATTTTAAAGTAGGTTGATTGGTTATGTGAGGCGGACCATCGTAAATGATGAGCATATCTGAAGTGAGTTTCTCTTTGTGTACTTTTACCGCTGCTGGTAGATGTGGAGAGCCTAATTCTTCTTCAAAATCAATGATTACTTTTATATTATAATTGGGGTTGAATTTAGCCTCTTTCATGGCGTCTAAAGCAGCTAAAAACATAATAATTGGTCCTTTGGCATCTGCAGCTGCTCGAGCAAATACACGCCATTCCTCATCAATGTCACCATCCAAATTATTCCAATCGATAATTTCCCAATTTCCACTTTCATCTTGAGCTTTGAGTACAGGAGTAAAAGGATGCTCCTGAAACCATTTAGTTTTATCTACAGGTTGTCCATCTGCTTGTAAGTAAATCAATACGGTTTTTTCTGCCTTCGGATAAGTATTAGATGCGAGCATGATAGGAATTTCTCCTTTTGTCTCGAGGAGTTCAACTTCAAAGTTTCGCTTAGTGAAAGCTTCTTGCATCCATGCGATATTTTTCTTGATGTCTTCATGGAAATGAGCATCATTAGGGATACTCAATAATGTTCGAAAATCGCTGATTGCTTTTGCAAATTGGGCATCGGCATAGCTTTCTATCTGCTTAGAATTTAGCTTTTGTGCTTGCAAGCAACTACTTGCTGCTAGATACAACAGCAAAACAAGTGTAGTTTTCATAGTTCAGATTTATCTTTTAAAAGGAAGTTGTCTAAAGTTATTTTTTTATGCTAAAAATGGTCTATTACATCTCACATTTCATTACTTTTTTCATTAAATAGTTCTACTATTGTCTTCACAAAGAAGCTCATTTGAGACAAAATATTTCCATTTTCGCTACTTCGGTGGTCCGAGTAAAACCTAAAATAACTTCAAAGTAAAAAAATCATATTAACTAATCCAGTTGAGATTAATGTCTAGCAAATTCAGCAATGTATTAATTTCAACCGTGTCTCGATGGCATTGATAATTTATCATTGCTAAATAGCATCATCCAATAAATCATTGGCACGTGCTATAAATTTATCAAATAATTCTTTTTCAATAGTATCAAAAGCTGCTTGTTGAAAAGTTTTTCGGATAATCCCATTTTCAAGTAAATGAATAAAGTGGCATGAGGCAGTAAGGGTCTCAATGATATGAGAAGTGACCAATATGGTTTTCCCCCTTTCAGCCAATCTATCCATTAATAAGTTAAGAATTTTCCCAGATTCCAAATCAAGTCCATTAAAAGGTTCATCTAGTAAAATTATTTTTTTGTCTAACTTCAGTATGGCCAGCAATGCGAGCTTCTTTTTCATACCTGTTGAATAATGCTCTATTAATTCATCTAATGGTAGGTGTAATAGTTGTTCCCATGTTTCTAATTTGAAGTGGGCATTATTTAAGGGGAACAGTCGTAAGTATTCTCTGCCAGTAAGATAGGAATAAAAGTAATTGGTAGTAGGGAGGAAAGCTATATCATGTTTTGTGAGGGGTTTGCCATTGAAGAGAATTTGACCACTGGCGGCTTTTTTTATACCAAAAATAGTTTGTAGAAGTGAAGTTTTTCCTGAGCCATTAAACCCTACTAAACCATGAATTTTCGGATTTTCTAATTGTAGGTTGAGCTGGTCGATTACAATGTGTTTACCATAGCTAATTGTTAAATCTTTAAATTCGAGCATTTTGTGATGTTTGCTTTATTAGAGTATGCTGCTAAGATAGTAGGATTTAAAATGTTTAGAAAAGAAGACCAAAATGATGACTAATCTGAATACGTATTCTATAAATTTTTCTCAATAAAAGCTGTATCAACTATCGTGGCAAATTCGTCTTGTAAACTGGCTATAGCGGTTTCATGAATAATCTCGGCAGAATAAGTTTCTCCGTTTAGACTTTTCTTGTTAAAAGTAGCAGTGGCATCATGTACTAAAAAAGTATCGAAACCCAAATTGCCTGCCATTCTGGTAGTGGTAGACACGCAGTGATCAGTTGTTAAGCCAACTATGACCAATTGGGTAATGCCCAGGTTTTTTAGTCTTTCCTGTAAATCTGTACCGATAAAAGCGCTATTCACGTCTTTCTTTATAATTGGTTCAGCATCTAGCGGTGTCACATAGTCATTAAAGTCGTTGCCCCACTGCCCTTCGCGGAGCAAAGATTTTGGGTTGCTGGAACAGTGTTTTATATGAAATATAGGCAACTTATGTTTCCGCCAAAGTTGTAAAAGATTACCTGCTTTCTCTTCTGCGTCTACATTATTCCGTTGCCCGCCCCAGTAAGCAACATCTTCAAATCCTTTTTGAATATCGACCAAGATTAAGGCAGGATTTTTAGCTTTTGAAAAGTTATTTTCTTTATTCATTTTTAGTCTAGTTTAATTAAAAGAAGCAGTAAAAACTATAGTTTTTCAAGTTGTCTCGTCGCAGAAATCGATAATTAGCTTAGCTAGTTCCTCTCCTTTTTCTTCTTGAATAAAATGCCCTGCTTCTAAAATTGTGTGTTTCTGCCCATTTGCGCCTGGTATTAGTTGCTGCATTACTTTTTCTGCTCCCAGCATAATGGTATCTGCACTGCCAAAAATGGTTAAAAATGGTTTTTCCCATTGCATAAGCTTTTGCCATGCCACTGCATTTTTTTGTGCTTCAGGGTCACTCTCTTCTGTGGGTACGAGCATTGGGAAAATTCTTGATGCTGCTTTATAGTCTTCTGAAGGAAATGGGGCATTATAGGCTGCTAACACTTCTTCAGAAAGCGGTTGTACTGTTCCCATATCGAGCACTTTACCAATATTAAAATCTGGTGACTTTTGTGAAAAGGCCCGCCATTTCATGAAACTCTCTGGCATGGCTACTTTTCCTGTAGGTAAAGTTGTATTCGAGGCTACTATTCTATCGAACCTGTCAGGCATTTCTGTAGCTATTCTCAAGCCCAGTAAACCTCCCCAGTCTTGGCAAAATAGGGTAATGTTTTGTAAGTCTAATTCGACAATAAAAGTTGTAAGCCAAGCTAGATGCTTTTGATAAGAATAAGCAGATTGCTCGCTAAACTTGTCTGATTTCCCGAAGCCGATAAGGTCTGGAGCAATAACTCTAAAATTCTTTGCAGCAAGAAGTGGAATCATTTTTCGGTAAAGGTAAGACCAACTCGGCTCACCATGTAGCAGCAAAACCACTGGTTGATTTTTGGTGCCTTCATCTACATAATGCATGTTTAAATCGGCTTCAACTTCTAAGTATTGTGCGGCAAAAGGATAATCAGGAAGATTAGTAAATCTACTTTCAGGTGTTTTTAGGATTTTGTTCATAATGAAATATCGGCTAATATAGAATTCAATTTACTAACAAAATCACAAGATGAAAACCAATCCTAAAATCATCCGCTCATTATGTTATTTTACAGAGCATGCACTTACTGAAACAGTTGATAGATTAGCCCTACTTCAAGAAAAATTACTAAAGACAGGTTTTGAAATTCAAACGACTCGCATTTGTACGAATGAAAAAGATTTTGCCAAACTAGAAGCAACTTATCCACAAAAAGATGTGCTCTTTAGTTCGGGAAAATGCGACCTTAAATATGTCATAGAAAATAAATATGACTTTTTTAAGGCTGGTCGAACATCTTGCCATGTAGATATTAGTAATGGTGTGAATGAAGCACATGTTGATTGGCTATTTACTTTAATAAGAGAAGCACCGCATAAGCTTTTTCAATTTGCCTATGTTGCCAATAATTCCCCATCTAGCCCTTACTTTCCTTCTGCCAATTACGAGCGTTCAGGATTTGCCATAGGTTTACAAAGTTCCGATTTAGCGGGTGGTTGCAAAAATTTAGGAGATTGGTTTCAAAACATGCAAACAGTATGGGCTGAGCTACTATCTCTTTTTAAAACAGAAACTGATTTTCTAGGAATTGATAGTTCTGTAGCCCCATTATTTACTGGAAATAGCAGTTTAGTAAACCACATTGAGCGTTTTTTTGGTAGTTTTCATCATGCTGTATTAAGCGATGTCTTTCTTCAAATTACTGACTTTATAAAAAGTGCCAATCACAAGCCAGTAGGTTTATGTGGTTTAATGTTTCCTTGCCTAGAAGATTTTGAGTTGGCAAAAGTGTATGAACTAGGCGACTTTGATCTAGAAAGGAATCTTTTCTTATCGATGCACTGTGGTTTAGGAATTGATACTTATCCTATTGCAATAGATGAATCTCCAACACGAGTATTAAATATTTTAAGGTTATTGGTAGGACTTTCTAATAAATATAAGAAGCCTTTATCGGCAAGGTTTATTTCAGATGGAAGGGCTAAAGTAGGTGAAATGACAGATTTTAAAAACCAATACCTTAAAAACGTCATAGTTAGAAAATTGTAAGACTTTTCAACTATTAGCTTGTATTACTAATCCATAATATTCAATTCGAAACCACTATAATTATTTAAGAAAATAATACCTAATGCGATTCTTTCTACTACTTCCTCTTTTTTCGTTTATTCTTATCCAAGTTAATGCCCAGATAGAAATTTCAGGTGAATATCGCCCAAGATTTCAGATACGAAATGGTGTTTTTAGATTACCTGCCCCTGATGATGATCCTTCAGTTTTTATTGCGCAGCGTACTCGTCTAACCCTTAACTACCAACTTGAAGATAAATTCACAACGCATTTTTCCTTTCAAGATGTTCGCGTTTGGGGTGATCAAGATCAATTAAGCGATGAACCTTCTATAGGAGTATTTGAAGCTTGGGCAGAAATTAAACTCTTCAGTAAGTTAAGTTTAAAAGCTGGCAGACAAGAATTACTTTACGATGATGGCTATCTTTTTGGAACGCTCAACTGGAGAGAGGCAGGGCGTAGCCATGACCTTGGGATTCTTAAATGGCAAGATTCTACATGGCAAGCACATCTAGGCTTGGCTTTTAATGCAGATCGAGCCTCTCTTTTTGATGAGCCTTTTACCAACGATTATTATAAATACATGCAGTATTTATGGCTGCATAAGGATTATGAAAATTTGAGTGTTTCTCTTATGGGTATAAACCATGGTTTGGAACGGGTTGAACCAGATACAGTGGTAAAGTATACCCAGACTGTTGGTGGTAATATTAAGTATTTTGGGAATGGCTTTACCTTGCAAGGCATTGCTTATTACCAAACAGGAAAGGATTTAGTAGACAGAAATGTTAGTGCTTGGTTGGCATCGGTAAAAGGAGAGATGGATATAAATGAAAAGCTAAAAGTTTTGCTCGGTGCTGATATATTATCGGGTACACCTGATAATTTGCTCAATGATCAAAACAGCAATAGAAATAACACCTTTGATATTTTGTATGGCTTTAGGCATAGGCATTTTGGGGTAATGGATTACTTTTATTTAGGGTATACACCCCCCGCAGGCTTAACCGATCTTATGGTAAAGTTTACTTACAAACACTCAGATAAGTTTACTAGTAAATTTGATGTGCACAATTTCTCCTCTCAAGTAGGGGTGCCAGATCCAACATTAGTCAATACTAATTTTAATTCACAACTAGGAGTTGAACTCGATTATTATTTCACGTATAAACCCTACGATATGGTGACTGTTCAAGGAGGGTACTCGCATATGTTTGGTACAGAAACATTGGCATTTTTAAAAGGAGGAAGTGAAAATGAATTGGCCAACTGGTTTTGGTTGCAAGTATCTTTAAAACCGGTATTTTTTAAAGGAAATGTAAAGGATTGAAAAATCACTTTCCAGAAAACAATTCGGCAATTGCAATACTATGCTTCCCTTTTTGCAATGCTGTTTCTAAGTTAAATCTGTGTGATTTAGTAAAATCAGTTTTGCTATAAACATATACCTCACCATTGGTTAAATCATAAATATTGGAATACACAGTTAATTCACCTTGATGTGTATTTTCTAAAACCTGTCTGGCATTCTCTATGGTAGGTGCACTATTTTCCATGAGCATCATTTCTGCAGTAGCAAAACGTGTACACAAGGGTTCTCCACCATAAGTAGCATCGGCAATATTAAAGTTGGTCAATACCTGAAAATCTTCATCATCTCTATATTCAAAAAATAATTCCCCTTTGTAAGCACCAATAATTACCGAATTACCAGTTTTATCTGCCAGTAAAATGTGTACTGCTTTAAATGCTGGTACTTTATATTTTTTAACCATTGCTACTGCTTCTTCAACATTGGCACAATCAGCCAATATTTTTTCCCAGATATAGCAATCACAGTCTTCTTTATCTTCTTGGCTGATGGCTACTTCAGGTGTGGCAGTACCATCAAAAAAAAGTCCTTCGGTATTCATGCCCCCCTGTGCCCAACCCTCACTGGCAAAATCAAAAATTATGGTACCATACTTCCCATTTTCAACGGGAGTGAATGTAATTTCAGCATCTTGTGCATACCAATCTTCATGGTTGCCAACAAGTACTGTTTCTCCATCTGTAATCACAAAAATTGCACAGGAGAAAACGGTATGAACCCAGAAAATCAAAACTGTTAAAAATAACATTCGTCTCATTTCTCTAAATTTTTAATGGACTCTTTTTTTGTTTCATCAAAGGCGATAAAATGGGCGGCTACATTCGGGTACATGGTTGGGGCATTTCCAGAAAAATGAGCAAAAGTTGCCAAACCTAACTGAATAGTTTCTGGAAATGCTTTAACATTTTCAAGTATTTTTTCCCATTCGGCATTTTCATCCCACTTGTAATAAAATGTAATTGTATTCCCTTGCCTTTGTACTCTCATAAAAATGGAAGACTTATCTGCAACTTCAGACCTCACTTTACTTTTATTATCTACGGTTTCCTGTGTGCTTAACTTTAATGTTTTATTTCCCCTAGTACCTAACCAAATGGCTGTATGATTTTCTTTTTCAGTGTCAGGGTTTCGAATAATGACACCGCCAGCTTGAAAGCCTTTATTTGGGGGCACTGATTTATCGGTTTGTTGAGAAACAAATAATTTAACTTGTTGGTCAAAATCACCTTTTATGTTTTGGTAAACCATGGGGCCAGCACTTTGCCTGAACCACAAACAACGATTTTGCGCTTGTAAAACTACTGTATCTGCGTTATTGAAGGCATATATATATCGGTCATTGAAAAGCTGCCAATGGCTATTCTCATTTGCTAATAATGTTCGGCTTCCAAATTGCTTGTCTTGCATTTTTTTAACTGTTTCGCTCAGTGAAGCCTCGGGTGTAATAAAGTTACTTTTGCCCCAGTAGGAAGCATCCCACTCGGTAGGTAGGTTCAGTAATAAATGGTTTTTCTGCCATTCTTCTTCCTTTGAAATGGGGATAACTCCTGTTTTTTGTATTGAATTCATCAATATCTCTGCTTGGTAGTTTAGCTGTAAATCAAGCCCTTTTTTTTCTTGTACATAGTGAATGGAGGTGGTGAATTGGGTATCATTCAAATACCATTTCCCCTCTATTTCTCTAAAGCTAACCCTACTCATTTGGCTAAGTCTTTTAAATTCAATGTTGAGTAAATTGGCAAAGAATTTATCGGTACCTTTTAAGTGTATTTTGTAGGGTTCTCCTTTGGGGCTATCAGCAGCCTCATAGTGTATCACAGCGAATTTATCACAGGTGATATATACAATGCCTTTTGCCAAAGATTCTTTTATTCCATTTTTCTGGTCAAATGATATTTTATAAACTTTATGGTCTCCATAAACTGTTTGTTCCTCTAAGAAATAGTCATATTTGTCTATTTCATCTGGTTTTAAGAATGAAGGTACAGTATGTTGTAAACCTCGAAATGCTGTTATTTGTGGCCCTCCTGCTGGATGATAATCTTCAAAAAGTCTTGTCGCTTTAACCTGTTTGCTACTTCGACCTTTCAACAATTGTAAGTACGCATTTTCTTTCCCTCTGTAAGGATTGCTTTCTAGTTTAAATAGCGCCTCAGCTACTGAAAGATAATTCCCTTGATCTTTAATGACTTCGCGGTAAAATCCTTCTTGTTGGTAAATTCCTGTATCATAATTGAAAGAAATTGACTGCCAAGCCGCCAGAATTATTTTGCGTGGATCCAAAGGTTTTACGACTACCTCATTTAGTAGAATAGTTTCAGGTTCAAGCTTTACAACTAAAGGTTTGTGATGTTGAATTTTATTTATGGGAATAGTATACGTTTTGTAGCCTATACAAGAAAATTTTAAGCTATCTATGTAATCAATTAATCGAAAGGCAAATTCCCCTTTTTCATTAGTAATGGTAGCGGCGCTATTTTTCCCTAAAGCAATAATGTGTACAAATGCCAAGTAATCTCCTGTTTCCTGGTCTTCCACTTTTCCCTTTAATAATGTTGGAATGCTTATATCCCTGTTTTGCGACTTAACTAAATGGATAATTAGCAAACAACAGAATGTGAGTAATATGGATTTGGTTTTTATCATGTACTTCAACAGTAAACAGCTCGTTTGAAGTTATCGCTTTAATTGTTCAATTTGAACAGTTTAAGCACACCTTCTACTTACCATTATAAAATTTTTTTTAAATAAAAATCGTGAATGTTATCTCGCTGACATTTTAATAGATACTAGGCTTGTAACTTAGCATTATCAATCAAATATTATTTCATTCAATAATTCAAGCTATGAATAAATGGATCATTATACTGCTCATTCCCCTTAGCCTAGCTTCTTGCATTGGTACAGATGTGTTAGAAGCTGAAGTTTTTCCAGAAAGGGTTCAGATTACAGCTTTAGCAGACACAATTAAAGTGGGTGAGAGCTTTCAGTTTGATGCTGTTTTTTTTAATACATCTGGGGAAGTAGAAGAAACAAACCTAGATTGGGAATCACTAGACAACAATATTGTAGCTATAGATCAAAATGGAATTGCCACAGCTGTTGAGGCAGGGGAAACCAAAATTTTTGTGCATGCAGGTCTGGTAACAGATTCTGTGATGGTGACGGCAGGCGCCGTAACAGTAAGTGGAAATGCAGATGCGCGTAAAGGTACTTTTGTTGGGTTAAATAACTACAACGTTAGTGGTACTTTTAGCATGGAACTAGTAGGTGAAAGTTCGGTAAGGCTTAGCTTCGATGATAATTTTAGTACAAGTAATGGCCCTGGTCTTTTTGTATACCTAAGTAATAATGAAAATAGTGTAAGCGGAGGTGTTGAATTAGGTGAACTCAAATCGAATAGGGGCGCACAGAACTACGATTTTGATGAGCCAGACCTTTTCAACGCATATAGTTATGTAATTATTTATTGTAAGCCATTTGGTGTGCCATTCGGTAGGGGAGCTTTCGATAATTAAGATTCAAAAATTATAAAAAAAATTAAGATGATACAGCAATTTAATAAGCATATAATTAAGTTAATTGGGCTTTTTTCATTAAGTCTTCTTTTATTGAGTCAGCATACTTCTTTTGCTGGTGGTGGATGGCCACAACCCAAGGGCAGTGGTTATTTTAAACTGGGCCAGTATGGGATTATAGCAAATCAATATTTTACGCCTGCAGGAGATATTGTAGACATAACCACCACAGGTTACTATTCTACATTTTTATATGGAGAATATGGCGTAACAGATAGGTTAACCGCCGTGGTGTATTTCCCATTCTTTAGTAGGTCTACTTTGAATAGGATAGAGGATCCCACTGGTGAATTAATTCAAGAAGGGGAGTCAGTTAATTCACTTGGTGATACGGATATTAGCCTTAAATACAATTTAATCAATAGTTCAATAGCAGTTTCAGCTTCCCTTACTTTGGGTCTGCCATTGGGAAATCCTACTGGAGGAGCGAGTGGCTTATTACAAACTGGTGATGGTGAATTTAACCAAATGCTGAGTATTGAAGCCAGTAAATCACTATCTGGTGGTAAAACTTATGTGAGTGCGATGTTAGGTTTTAATAACCGTACCGAGAATTTTTCTGATGAAATTAGATATAGCCTTGAGGGTGGATTGAACGCGGAAAAATTTTGGTTCATCATGCGCTTGTATGGCATAACTCCATTAAAAAATGGCAATGAAGAAATTGTAGCTAACAATGGCATATTTAGTAACAATATTGAATACATAAGTCTTTCTCCAGAAATCGTATATCAAGTAAAAGAAAATTGGGGAATAAACGTAGGTGCAGGATTTGCTTTTAACGCGAAAAGGGTATTAGCAGCCCCTGCTTTTTCTGCCGGTGTTTATCTTAAAATATAACTAACTATCCTTGCAATATCATGAATAGGCCAAGTCTTTGACTTGGCTTTTTCTTTAAATAATTTGACTAACAACTAATTATAATTTTTTAATTACTTTGCGACATCAATTATTAACTGAAACGTATGAAAACATCATTATCAATATTTCTAATTACTCTTTTAATAGTAGCTTGTTCTAAGCAGCAGACGGAAGTAAAAGAAGTTACTGCGGCACCAGAAAAAGCTATACCTGAATATCCTACATTACTGACCGATGCACTCACAGCTCATGGTGGTATTACAAACTGGCAGAAGTTTGGCACATTAGAGTATAACCTTAAAAAAACAGATTTTTCTGAATATCAATTAATAGATTTAAATACAAGAAATACGCTGTTAATAACCGACAAGTACAAATTGGGTTTTGACGGAGAAAATGCATGGGTAACACCAAGTAAAGAAGTTTTTGGTCGTAGTTCCATTCGTTTTTATCACAACCTATATTTTTACTTTTTTGCTTTTCCTTTTGTACTAGCAGATGAAGGTATTGCTTATGAAGAATTGCCTGCTGAAACTGTAGAGGGAATTACTTACGATGTGTTGAAGATAGGTTATGGAGATAATATTGGTGATTCTCCTGATGATAATTATATCTGCTATTTCGATCAAAACACAAAGCAACTTAAATTTATCCGCTATACGGTAACGTATTTTTCTAAAGAACAAAGTGAAAAATATAATGCACTCAAATATGTAGAATGGCAAGGCGTGAATGGATTGATGGTACCTAAGAGAATGGATTCTTATAGGTGGACTGATGGCACTTTTGGCGAGCAGCGAGGAAGTACCTCTTTTGAAAATGTAGTATTTACTGAAGATGCACCACCTGCTACTGCTTTTCAGATGCCGGCTGGAGCAGAAGTTGATGAGGAGACTGCTCAATAAATATTCCTCGACATGGAACAATGGTATATTCCTATAACTATTTTACCAGGCGTTGGCCTGTTGATTATGTCTACTTCTAATTTATTGGGCGGTTTAAATATAGAAATCGCCCAATTAATTTCGGAAGATTGCACTTTATTAAAAGAGATTATCAAGCGTAAAATAGAACAATTGAATATACTTAACATCTCTTTGGTTGCCCAATATCTTTCAGCAGGAGCCTTGGTGCTGGCAGGTATATCTTCGGCCATTAATAATCAACTACATTTTACGAGTGCTACTATCGGATTTGTCCTGATGTTGTCTGCCGTCTTGGTCCTTCTTTTCGCACTTGCTTTACTAATCTTGTTTTCATTAAGGGCAGTTAAAATCAAAAAGGCTCGCTTTGAAATTGGTTTGCAAAAAGGAAAATAATTCCAATCAAATCTGTACCCTTTTCTCGCATGCTGTATTATGAAGTAAAATAAATTTTTTACCATAAATAATACAGCTAAAATGTTTACATACCATATCATTTTTTCCTTTTTACTAGTTTCAAGCCTTCTCACTTCACTAGAATTAAATGCTCAATTAGACAAATCGAAAATTGATGCCCTTTTAGAAAACATGGTTACTGAAGATGCCCCTGGTATTAGTGTAAGCGTTATGCAAAACGGTGAGTTGATTTACCAAAACCAAAGAGGGCTGGCAGATTTAGAAAATCAGGTTCCATTAAATGATGCTACTGCCTTTGGCATTGCCTCTGTTACCAAGCAATTCACTGCAGCTTGCATAGGTATTTTACAAAAGCAAGGTAAGCTCAATATAGAAGATAATGTTACCAAGTATATCCCAGAAATGGCGCGGTTTAAGAGTGATATTAAAATCAAAAATTTACTGGATCACACCAGTGGGTTAAGGAACCACAATGTATTGCTAGATTTAAAAGGTTTCGATTATGCGAATGAAAGCTACAATAATGAGGATATAGAACAGCTTTCATTTAGTCAGTTTGGTGTCAATTTTACAGCGGGAAAAAAAATGAATTATACCAATACCAATTATGTAATGTTGGCACTCATTATTGAAAGGGTAGCAAAACAACCATTTGAAAATTTTGCTAAAAAAATGCTTTTTGAACCACTTGGCTTAGAGCATACTGCATTTAAAGTGGCAATAGAACAAGTATTTGAAAACAAAGCCCATCAGTACGCTTTTAGACAAGGAAAATATACAAAGTATACATCGCTTAGCCTTTGTATTGGTGCTGGAGGAATAACAAGTACGGCGCAGGACTTATTAAAATGGGCAAAAATATACATGGATCAATCGCACCCGTATTACTGGTTGGGCAAGTTCTTGACAAAAAAATGTGCGTTAAATGATGGCACTTTTTCAGATTATGCCAAAGGGGTTTTTGTGAATGACTACAAGGGGATGAAGACTATCCACCATGGCGGGGCAGATTTTGGCTTGAGTACCCAATTAATGATTTTACCAGAAAAAGCTTTAGCAATTGTGGTTTTGATAAATAGCAACCGGATGAACGCTGCTTCTTTTTCTTATCAAATAATTGATGAAATGTATCCTAAGGAAGTGAAAACAAAAGAAACAGAAAAGCAAACAATCCCTGCCAGTCATTACCAAAAGTTTGTGGGAGATTACCAAGAAATAAATAGTGATATGGGGATGAAAATTTGGATAGAAAATGATACAGTTAGGGCACAGTCTTCTATGGGGCGCCATATAGTGCCTTTAGTTGCTGTTGATAGCAGTACTTTGGCAAGGTGGCAAAATAGCCAAGTACAGCATCAGTTTGCTACTCAAGCCAATGTCGATTATGACATGGCGGTAGATTTTAGTGGGGCGAAATTCTACTTCGAAAAAGTAAAGCTAATCAGTAGACCAATAGATAATCTTCAACAATATATAGGCGAATACTATTCAGAGGAATTAGATATAAAGTATAAGTTAGCAATAAAAGATAAGCAACTCAGCCTCAGTTATCGGAATAATGAAAATATACCTTTAAAATCGGGACAGATAGATGAGTTTGGTTCTGGTAGAAGAACACGTTATAGATTTTTAAGAGATAGCAAAGGAGAAATCACAAGCTTTACAGTAGCTGCAGAAGGAACGGTAAAAGATATTTTGTTTTTGAAAAATTGAATGGGAAACATGTCATGTTCAATTAGGAAATAACGTATGGAGATTTAAAGCGCCAATCTCAAATTCAGAGATAATGATATTGAAGTTCTATTCAGTAAGCTAAGAGTGTATAATATAGTGCTTGGAGAGAGAGGTAACAATAGAAAAAAACGATTATTAAAGGGAAGGTGCTTATTGGCACCTTTTTCATTTCTTATTTACTAAGAATCTCGCAAAAAAGGTAACCCCAGTTATTGGCGAACAAATGTTAATGAACTCACCACAAGTGTAAACCTTTTTAGGACCTTCCGTACACAAGGTCATTAGCCTGCATTCATAGATTTTTTCACTAACACTTTTCTGTTTTTTAACTATTAATGCCACTAATAATGCTTATTAATTTCATTATTTTATCTACACCTTTAAGTAAGTATGTTTCTAATCCCAAAAGAGATATTCCCTTTTTAATAAAATATGTCAGACAGCTTTCGGTAGTAGTGTTCATACTTGTGGTTCAAGCTCTTCAGGTAACCCATGCACAACAGCTGCAGTTTCAGAAAGTGGGAGAAAGTTTTGAATCGGTTTTTCCATTTATGCGTCTGTATAAATCAAAAGTTGTAACCCAAACTACTGATGGAGGATTTTTGGCAATTTCAGATTGGGTGGAACCCTATACCTTTTCAAAGTTTTGGCTTTTTAAGCTAGATCAGTCTTGTAATGTTATGTGGCATAGAGAATATGACCTATACCCATTGGACCATGTGATTGATATTATTGAAACGACAGATGGAGGAATCTTATTGGCTAAAACAAAAGCAGTTGATTCAACTAACATTTCTCAGCCTAATATGGATTTTGAGTTAATGAAATTAAATAGTATTGGAGATATTTTATGGACCCAACATTATGGAGGCTCTAATGATGAATCTATACGTAAAATCATAGAAATACGAGAAACAGGAGAAATACTAATAGGAGGCTCTTCATGGTATTCTACCATAAATCAAGGTAACAAAGAGCATCAAGGGAGAGGTATGACAGATTATTGGTTAGTTAAGGTAGATGCTCAAGGAAATAAGTTATGGGACCGAATATATGGGGGTACTAGAAACGATACTTTTTCTGATATGACATTGACAAACGATGGTGATATCATACTTGTAGGAAATTCTAATTCTGACACAAGCTACGAGAAAAGCGATAATAATTTAGGTGGCTCACGCGGTAGTATTTGGACGGTAAAAGTGGACATGGATGGGAATCAATTATGGGATACTACACTATTACCATATACTTATGATTCAACAATTTATCAGAATGTAGCCCCAATAAATATTTTAGTAATGAATGAGAAAGTATATATAGGCTCTGCTTGGTATGACGGTTCAAATAAAGGTGGTTTGATATGCCTAGATAATAATGGTGATTTTTTATGGCAAAATGATTTTGGTGATAATAATGCTCTTATTTCTATGACAGCAAGTGATGAAAATGAAATATTAGTACTTAGATATGGAAGTCAACAGTATCGTGATATCAAAGTTGATATGTATACCGAGAATGGTGATCAGAAGTTCTCTAGAGAAATCCAACCAGATTATACACTTTATGACCAACAATTTGAAGCAGTCAATAGTGAACCTGTTTTAGTAGCCCATGGTAATGATATAGTAATGGCTGGCACCGATAAAGTTTTTATATTAGGCACGGTAGAAATTCCAAGTGTCGAAAATCTTACAAGTTGGTTCACCATATTAGAATGGAAAACAGAATTTGCATCTATTGATATAAGAGACCGGATATTGGTTTGCAAAAAATGTTTATATCCTCCATTTATACGCCTTGAAGATATAGCATATTTAGATTATCGGGTATGGCCAGTAACTACTTCTGTAAGAAATGCTGAATATCATTCAATGAAAGCTGGCAATTTTACAGTAAGAGGTGAAGAGTTACGTGTGCCTTTAACTAAAGACTTAACACAGGGCGAGTACAAAGTACAAATACGTGCTTATTATGGTGATGGGCAAGAAACAGATTGGACTGAACCTGTAAACTATAAAGTAGAAAAAAGGCAAGAAAGTAAAGAGGTATTGAGTGTGTATCCCAATCCATTCGAAAAAGAAATCAATTTGGTGTACCAATCACCTGCTGAAGAGGATATTGTAATAGAGATTACCAATTATAAGCCTGTAGAATTAGCCCTTGAAGAAAGAGTGAAAACAGTGAGTAAGACCAATCAATTTTACAGCAATGGTGGCGTATTATTAAAAGAAGGAATGGAGTCTAATAGAGCAAGGATAGATTTGAGTGACTCTAATCAATTGGTATTGAAGGAACGTATCAGCGTAAGAAGAGGAGAAAATAATCTAACACTTTTCATACCTCCTTCTAATTCAGATGAATTGATATTAAAAATATACGCTAGAAGTCAAGCACCAGTAGTAAAGAGACTTAAAAGAAAAAGGTAAAGCCTATAACAACCACAATTAATAAAAGGAAGGTGTCCCAAAGGCACCTTTTTTTCATACTGCTGTCTACGAGTTTTATACAACTTAAAAACGTAACCCCAATTGTTGTCGAACAAATGTTAATAATCTTGTTCAAACTACCTGCCTACCCGTAAACAAGTACATCGGAGGTTCCGAAAAGATTTTTTACTTGCGCAGAGTACCAAATATTGATATATTATTTTTTTTAAATCCAATTTTTAGATTATGTCTTTTAAATCTACCATTACCACTTTTTATTTGTTTTTTTTGATTGGTTTCAATTTTATAACCAATGCACAGCAACCACAATTTCAAAAGAGGTTTTATACACCAAATACCTATCGTTAAGCTACTAATGTTACAAAAACTAGCGATGGTGGATTTTTAGTGGTTGGATATACAAATGAAGCAATTTGGCTAGCAATACTGAATATGTTCAGTAATGTTGTATGGCAAAAGGCAAGTAATAGGACCAAGTCGTACCACCAATACCTATCAAGTAATTTCATAAAGAGCCTCACCACAGCTACTTGTTCAATTTTCTCTCTTAAAGATTTTTTAATCGAATATTACGGTATTCTACTTTCATAGGAGGGCCAACATGCACTTGCACCCCTAAATATCCTTTCATTTTTCTATTGATTACATCATTATCCGTTACGTCACTCATCAAAACCCCATTCACAAAGTGTTTTAGTCTATTTCCAGTAACAACTAAATGGACTTCATTCCAATCTTCTTTTTTAATTTTTGCTTTAAGGGAATCTAAATCACCTAAAGCGCCTATAACTTCTCTACTTTGCCAGCAATTCTTTTTTACATTCGCTCTTAATGAACCGGGCTCATCGGGATTATCTTGGCTGTTAATATTTACCTTTTCACCTCTGTAAGCGAGCGTGGTTCTTTTTTTCTCTTCATAGTTTTGGCCTGTATACCTTATTTTGCCATCTATATCAGCTTGATAACCTCTTAGGGCATTGGGAATAGTATCAATCAGCATACTTCTGTAATTGATGCCACTATTGCCCGATTCGGTAATTTTAAATTCCAGTTTTAATTCGAAGTCTTCCGGTTGTCCTCCTTGCCAAATAATGAATGTATTGTATTTCAAAAGTGTCTCGGGTGTCACTTCACCGACTAAAAGGTCATTTTCTACACGCCAGTAAGTAGAATCACCCTTCCAATTATTCAAAGTTTTTCCATCGAAAATCTGTACAAAGCCATCCTCGTCTAAATTTTTTTCGAATGTATCAGGTGTAGTATTATTCTCATTCTCTTGCTTGCAAGAGAACATGCTCACTAAAAGCAAAAGAGTAATAGGCATTAGAAGAGAAGTGCTTTTCATTTTTAGTATACTGTAAAATGATTTTCGATATTTAGTTAAATGAGTTTATCAACTTTGTTAAAGCTATTATCATGGGTTTTACACACAGCCTATTTTATTTTCGTTCATTTTGTGCGCAACAAAACGAGGAGAAAGAAGTATAATTGATCATCTTCTGAATATATCAAGCTATTTTATAAGGAGCCATATCATGTACTAATCAGTAGATTGTGCTTTTGTAGATTTATAAATATCATTTTCCGGATCACCACCTGCAATCAAATAAGCCAATAAATCTTTTAGCTCTTCCTCATTTAGTCTATTAATGGTACCTGATGGCATTAATGACACAGTAGACATTTTCATATCTGATACATCGCCTTTAGAAATACGCCTGATTATGTCTGGGGCATAAGGATTTTGAGAAACTTCATAAGTTTCACCCTCTTCGCTTATCACCCTTCCAACAATTGAGCTGCCGTCTTTCAATGAAAATACAGTAGCGTTGTATTGGTCAGAAATTACATCGTTAGGATCAATAATTGCCTTTAACATATCTTCAGGTGAAAAACGTGTACCAAGTTGTGTAAGGTCTGGTCCAATGTTCTGTCCTTCGCCCCTCATGGCATGGCAAGTAATACAATTGGTCGCCAAATACATATTCTTGCCCTGTTCAAAACTTCTACCCATTAAACCATTTGCCAGTAGGGGAGTAATATCGGCTTCTTCCCATGCTTTACCAGGACCTTCGGGTTGCGCCACATTCCGCACCAAATCATTTCCAGAGTTACTCAATAAGGAGTCGCCTGAAATTTGGTTAAAATACTCGAATTCTTTTTCAGCAACATTGGTAAGGGCTTTTTTTCTAGCCTTATCAACAAATCCAATATAACTTCTGCCTGCCTTAAATGAGAAAGCTTGGTAAAACCACTTGAAATACTTTTCTCTCAATGCTGGTGACCATCCATTGCTAGCTGCGCTCAATACATTTCCATAATAAGTACTTTGCGCAGGGGGCATATTTTGTAAAGTTTTGGCAATCGCAATTCCATACTTAGGATTTCTTAGAATAAGGTCAGCTGCCTCTGTAGCGGTGTTGTCCATTACATTATTTTCACGCTGAGGGGAAGCTAAAAGTGCTATGGTTTTTTGCACTACTGAAGGTTCTCCAACATATACCAGGGTTTTACTCAATAACTGGTTTAATACATCAGTTTTTGCAGGATAATGGGCAGCAAGGTAAGTGGCTATCTTTTGTTTTGTGCTTGAACTTGGTTTCCCTAATCGGGACAGTACAAGCTCAATGGCACGAACTAAATCTACTTTTTGCCCAGTATTTAAACTGTTATAGTCAATGGCAGTCAGTATTTCTATTAACTTCGTTTGCTGGCTTGCATCGTCCTTTCTTGCCAAGGCTATTGCAGCGTTTATTTTCTTGATGGCATTTTTTTCTTCATAAGCTTTAGCCTTCCAGTTGACTATTGGTTGGTGTTCTAGGGCAATTCGGGCTGCATATTGAATAAACCTGTCTTTACTATCTAGATATTGCCATGCAGCTTCAACAGCTCCTTCTTTAAAACCAGTATGGTAGGTTTCTAATTCTTTTCTGATTTTATTTTCTTCTGTTTGCACCAGTCCATCACTACTTTCTAAATCTGTTGCTTCACTATCGTCATAATAGACCCTGTAAAGATCTGAGTCCAAACGCCGCCCACCTGTCATAAAATACATGGCACCATCTGGGCCAATTACCCCGTCTGTAAGTGGTAATGGCAGCCCAGATAAGAATTCCTCTTTAGAACCAGTATAGGAGGCACCTTTTGTTTTAAGCTCTATGGCATAGATAATTCCAAAGCTCCAATCAAAAGCAAAAACACTGCGACGATACTTCTTAGGAAAGCTGGTGTTCTTGCCATAAATCACATTGGTAGGAGAGCCTTGCCCTATATTCATAATGGGAGGTAGGTTATCTGGATAAGCCGGTGACCATTTTCCATTACCGGTGCGCCATCCGAATTCAGAACCACTTGTTACGTGGCAGATTCGGGTTGGTCGATACCAAGGCATTCCCAAATCCCATTCCATGTCTGAATCATAGACGAACATATCACCTAATTCGTTGAAGGTCAAATCAAAGGGATTTCGAAAACCTGCTGATACCAATTCCCAGTTTTTTCCTTCGGGATCTATATTGGCAATCCAACCCCCTGGCGCACCACGATTATTGGCATGCCCACGCGGATCTTTAATTTGATAAAGAAGGTTGTCGTCTTTCCAATTGTTTGGAAGCCGATATGAGTCCATTTCAGGTAAATCTGTATGGTTACCTGCAATCACATACAAAGATTTGCCATCAGGTGAAAGTACAATGCTATGTGGGCCGTGCTCTCCCGATCCCTTCAATGATTTTAACAATGTGACTTTATCGTACTGGTCATCATTGTCAGTATCCTGTAAGCGGTAAAGGCCACTTGTTTTTTCAAATGCTTCATCGCCATTATGGTTCACCATTACATATAGACTATTAAAGGCATAAAGAAGTCCTTGGGCATAGCCCATTTGAATAACAGAATCTGCAACAGGCTCTGAAGTTTGGATCTTGAGTTTCTCTATTTTCGAAATACTTTTTTCCGAACCAACTGAGGGCAATTCCATTCTATACAGGGCACCATATTGATCGGAAGTAATTAATCTATTTTTGTGGTCGAAAGTCATAGCGACCCACGACCCTTGATTATTTTTTGAAGGTGTATGAAGAAGTTCCGCTTTAAAACCTGGTTGTAATTTTATCTTGCTGATTTTTGTATCGAACTGTTCGGCCTTTGTATTTGCTATTTGTTTTTCGCATGAGGAAAGCATTAATAAGCCAAATAGAAAGGCAATATATATTTTTGACATTTTAAAATTTTAAAAGATGAACTTTCAATTTATTCATCAAATAGGTTAAGTACTGGTAAATTGAGGATGATTAAATATATCAAGTTCTTCAAACAAGAAAAAATAGCTTTGTATTGAAAAAATCTAGAGGGAATATTTAATAGAATGGTCAATCAACAGGTTCAATATAGACATAATAAGCACCAAAAGCTTCTTCTTTACTGTCTATAAACCAAGTCTGTAACTCCTGTTCACCTTTAGGGAGGGTTACCTCAAATTGAATTTCATGGTCATCGGAATTTACCTTCTCTTCTAATATATTACCAGCTATTTGAATTTTAGCTTTAACTATATCCAATGCCTTTCCTTCGGGTAGTTCGCCTAAAAAGGCATCAAATGGCATATAAGCAGGAACAGATTGGGTAATACCTGCATTTGCCTCACGGGGCCAACGCCTTAGGTTTATGCTGTATTTACCTTCATCAAGTATCATTAGTCTATATTTCCCATTGCTTTTATCACCTCTTCTCAAATGTGGCCAGTTATAAACCCTAGGTCCATCATACCAGTCATAGGCTGTCAATTTGATAGCTTCTTTACGATTTAAAAAATAGGGAGGAGGGACTGTACGTTGTTCCACCTTTTCCCACCAAGTTTCATAATGTCCTAAAAGTAGTTCTGTGATTTTAGTGTTTTTGCCGAATATGTTTTTTTCTTGGGCAGGATCCTTTTCAAGGTCATACAATTCATTACCATTTACCAAACGCCAGTTTTTATACATGATGCTACTTTGGTATTTACTTTCAATAAATTGTGCCACCTCTATTCGTTCTTCTAAAGCTGGCTGTGGTTTACCTGACAAGATATCGGCTAGGCTAATACCTTCAAAAGCTATTTCTTTTTCAAGTTCAATTCCACATAAATCTAGAAGGGTAGGGAAGATATCCTGAACTTCAGTGAGCTCTGGAATATCCCTTGGTGCTCCTAATTGCCCCTTAGGCCAACTTATAAAAAAAGGCACTCGATGCCCTCCTTCATATACTGAAGCTTTCTTGCCACGCATTCCTGCATTGTATTCCTGTTGCCAAAGGGTAGATCCATTGTCGGTTGTAAAGATAAATATGGTATTTTCCCAAGTACCGTTTTCTTTTAAAAAATCAATGAACTTTCCCATTTGTTCATCAACAGCATTTATCATAGCAAAGAAGTTGATAGATTCCTTATCCAATCCTTTTTGGAGATAAGGAGTACGATATTTTTCTGGGGCAAGCCACGGAATATGTGGGGCATTGAGCGGTAAGTATAAAAAAAAGGGATTTTTTTCTGCTTGGCAATCTTCAATAAATTGTTGTCCCAGGTCGAACCAAATATCGTTGGCATAACCAGAGAATTGTTTTAATTTCCCATTGTGGTAATACTGATCGTCTAAACAATCGCTGTTCCATGGGTTGGGGTGCGACCAATGTCCGCCTCGTAAAAAATATACAGCATCATCTATTCCTCTTTCATGTGGTCTATATCCTATGGAATTTCCTCCCAGATGCCATTTTCCATATAATGCAGTTCGATATCCTTCATCTTGAAATACCTCAAAAATCGTTTTGTATTTCTTATCCAATAGATGGTATTGTCCATGGGGTGAATAAGCACCATTATGCATTGCATCTATTCCTGTGATCAACTGGCTACGGGTTGGTGTACAGGCTGGTGCTACATGGAAATTGGTAAGGCGTATACTTTCTTTATAAAGCTTGTCCATATTAGGAGTCTTTAAGTACGGATTGCCATGTATCGATAAATCACCATAGCCCTGGTCATCTGTTAGTATCAATACAATGTTAGGTCGGTCTTGAGCATAACATACTTTGATTGAAAATATGGCCAAAAGACCTATGAGTATGGTATTTAAATTCATCTATGAGAACATTACAACTTAAGATATCCTAATTTATCAAGTTTGTGATATCTTCAAAAATATTTGGTATTGGTTATGGAAGATATCTGGGGCATTGTTCAAAATACAAATCAATATCTTCAAGGGCTGGATATTATTTGAGAAAAGATGCTATGGTTTGATTAAACTGGTGATAAAATTAAAAGAGCTTAAGATCAAATCATATTATTATCTTTAGTCTCGATGCAGTCTGAACAAAATAAAGAAGGTAAAAAAATTGGTCTTTGGGTCGCAGTTTCACTCGTAGTCGGAAACATGATAGGTGTGGGAGTGTTTACGGTGCCCTCTTCTTTGGCGAGTTTTGGGAGTATCAGTTTTTTTGGCTGGGTAATCTCTTCTCTTGGAGCTTTGTTTCTAGCTTTGATTTTTGGGAATCTGAGTAAGATGATTTACCAAGCTAATGGAGGGCCTTATGTATATACAGCAAGAGGCATTGGCTCATTTTCGGGCTTTTTGGTTGCATGGGGGTACTGGATTTCAGTATGGGTGACCAATGCTGCTATTTCAGTAGGGTTTGTAGGTTATTTGAGTGTGTTCTTTCCCTTCCTTGCTAAAACACCTATAGCACTAGCTTTTTCTGCATTAACCGCAATCTGGTTTTTGGTTTGGGTAAATTCAAGAGGTATTTCCAAAGCTGGTAATATGCAGCTAGTCACTACTATTCTAAAGCTAGTACCTTTATTTCTAGTCTCTGTAGGTGGTCTGTTTTTTATCAATTTCGATCATTTTGTGCCGATGAATTTAAGTGGGGAATCTAATTGGACTGCTCTTGCCGCCACTACTACCATTACCTTTTTTGCTTTTTTGGGTGTTGAGGCAGCAACAATCCCAGCTGCACAAGTGGAGAATCCTCGAAAGAATGTTTCACGTGCGACTATGATTGGCACCCTAGTAGTAATTGTGGTTTACATACTAGGTTCTATGTCAGTTATGGGTGTTATTCCACCCGAAACGCTTGCTAAATCAAATGCTCCATTTGCTGATGCAGCTGCTATTATGTGGGGTGAAAATGCCCGTTACTTTGTGGCTGCTGGTGCAATGATTTCCTCTTTTGGCGCGCTAAATGGATGGATTCTTATCCAAGGACAAATTCCTGCATCCATTGCTGTAGATGGGCTTTTTCCTCAAGTATTTGCAAAGAAAAATAAGAAAGGAGCTCCAGTGCTAGGTATTGTTATAGGAAGTGTTTTATCTTCTATATTAATGATGATGAATTATACCAAGGGCTTAGTAGAGATTTTTACTTTTTTTGTGGTGCTTTCTACTTTGCTTACTTTATTGAGTTATTTACTTTCCACCTCATCTTATGTGATATTGGCTTATACGAAAGCAGGAGAACATGCTATGAATCCTATGCGATGGATTACAACTTTAATTGCTTTTGGATTTTCTATTTGGGCGGTAGTCGGCTCTGGAATGGAAGTGGTATATTACGGCTTTATCATGCTCATGTTGGGTCTTCCTCTATTTGTTTGGATGAAAATTAAAATGAAATCAAATGAATAATCAATCTGAATATGGGGAATTGAAATCTGTTTTTGTCAAACCTGTACAACATGCTTTTATCAGCGATGCACAGCTTGAACAGCAATGGCAATCACATCAATTCCTTGCTAAGCCAGACTTTCAAAAGGCCCTAGAAGAATACCGTCAATTCGAAGAGATATTTAAAAATAACGGGTGTGCACTTCATTATCTTCCTTATGATTCTTCAGTAAGTATAGATTCAATCTACTGTCGTGATGCAGCCATTGCTACCAATAAAGGCATGATTATTTGTAACATGGGGAAAGCTGCCAGAGCAAATGAACCCATGGCAGAAAGAGACTTTTTCAAAGTAAATAATATTCCAATACTAGGAGAAATCACTGCTCCAGGAACCATTGAAGGTGGTGATGTAGCTTGGCTAGATGCCAACACTTTAGCAGTAGGTCATTCTTATAGAACAAACCATGAAGGTATCATTCAGTTGAAATCATTGCTTGCACCATTAGATGTAGAGGTGGTCACTGTAGACTTACCTCATTACAAAGGTGTTGATGATGTATTTCATTTAATGTCTATATTCAGCCCTGTAGATAAAGATTTAGCAGTCGTATATTCTCCATTAATGCCAATAACTTTTAGAAATTTGTTGCTTGAGAAAGGATATGATTTAGTCGAAGTCCCCAACGAAGAGTTTGAATCTATGGGTTGTAATGTTTTAGCAATTGCGCCGCGTAAGTGCATGATGGTAAGCGGAAATCCGATTACCCAAAAACGCCTTACCGAGGCAGGTGCAGCCGTTTTCGAATATTCTGGTAAAGAAATTAGCGTAAAAGGAGGGGGAGGGCCTACATGTCTAACCCGACCATGGCTCAGAAGTTAGGCATTTAAGAAATTTGCTAACAAGCTTTGAAAATGATGTACCCCTTGTTCGCGAGTAGGTGAAAAACGACCAGCTTTATAATAGCGGGAATTGACACCTTTTTGTACTCCTTCTACCACAAATTCATCTTCTCTTTCTACCTTATCCAGTAAAGCTCCAGCTCCTTTTTCGAGTTTTGTTTCATCGTAGATATAGGTGAGAAAAGAAACTTTAGTACGCGACTTAGAAATGGGCCTTACTACATTTACTGAAAGCCCCCAAGGATAAAAATTAAACATCATGTTAGGGAATACCCAATAGTAATAGGCAGCTATATGTTTTCCATAATCGATATGATTGGTCGGTAAGTCAAATGTTTCAGAGGCATTGTCTGAGTAGCCAATCTGTAAATTAGCATAATCATATAAGACCGTTTCATAACTGCCGTAATCTAGTACATCATTCAGGTCGTCATGAACGAATGGTATGTGGAATCCTTCTAAGTAATTATCGCAATACAAAGCCCAATGTGCATTTACAAGATAATCTTTAGAGCGGCTACTGCCATATTTGAATTGGTCTAAAGGTAAAAAGTTGATTCGTTCATTTAAATTATCAATCACATTTTTGAAAGAGTAAGAAGGTTCTAAAGCCGTAAATAAAAAAGGCCCCCATTGTTCTAATGGAAAGTTTGGTAAGCCTTCACACGATCTAGGGAAGTCTTTTGCTTCTCTAAACTCAGGCATAAATTCAAATTTACCTTCTAGGTCAAACCTTCTGCCGTGATACATACAAACCAGTTTTTTGTTCTTTCCCGGATGATGAACCACTTGATTGCCTCTATGTGTACAAACGTTACTCAAACAGTTAATTTTGTCTTGGCTGTTGCGAGTGAGTAGGAGAGGTTCAGTCAAGTAGTTATCCAATAAAGTAAATGGATGACTATAACCCGAAAGAGGTACAAGGTTAGTATCGCCTATCCATTGCCATGTTTTTAAAAAAACCTTTTCTTTAAGTAAATCAAAGATGGCATCGTCTCGGTAAAATTCTGCCGGTAGGGTTTCAGCTTTTGTAATATCTGGATTGATGTAGAAGTTTTTCATGGATTATTAAAGCGATATTGAAAAGAAATCTAATCATTTATTCTGTATAAGAATACTGTTTTTCTCCTTCCAATCACTAAAATTTTGATTCATTTCTAGATGAATTTTGATTTTACTTAACATAATAATAATTATATACTTTTAAAAAATACACAAAAAACGTATAATACTTCTTTATGTTAATCTAAATTTTAACTAAATAGTAGTCTTAATCAAATGAAAAAAGTCAATAATAACTTAGTGCATGGAGATGGTTTTAAAATAGAAATACCGAATCTTCATCAATTATTATATCATGAAGGAGAGAAAACTCTTGAATTAAGTTTATTTGATACAAGTACTGCTAGTGGATACATTACTAAGATTCCGTTTTCAAAACCTAGATGGGACTTTGTTAACTTATTAAATGAAGAAGAGAAGGGAAGAATAATGAGTAGAATAAGCAAAGCACTTGATTTACTTAAAGTAAAGCATGAATTCGATACAAACGCTTCTCCAGGATTTTAAAAGTATTCAGAAAGCCTATAATTGACCATTATATTTAGTGCAATAATAAACTATATTTTGACTATTTTTAAGTATAAGTGAAATTGGAATAACTGCACAAAAAATATTTGGCAGCCACTTGTTTTGTAGAATTTTTGAATTTCATGGATAGAATATCAACTACTAAATCTGGTAATACTGTCACTATATCGATTGTTCCACAAAAGAATTCTGGAGTAGTGATTTTTCTAATGTTCTGGTTAACCTTTTGGGTTATTGGAGGAGCATTCGCATTTTGGCAATTTATCAACCCTGATAGCGAATTATTTTTAAGATTGTTTATAGGTGTATGGCTTTTTTTATGGTACAAAGGGTTAATAACGTCTTCAAAATTGCTCCTTTGGAAAAAATTTGGACTAGAAAAGATAATTCTTGAGCCAAATAAATTGGTACATAAAATTATTGTTATGAATAAAGAAAAAACAGAAGCAATTGAATCCAGCTTAATAGACTCTGTAAAAGCAAGTGGAAGTTTCGATGATGATAAAAATCAGTTGAATTTTTTTGATGAACAATCGCAAGGAACCATAGCAATTGATTATGACAATAAAAGGTTAAAAGTTGGCAGTAAGCTAAAGGAAACAGAAGCTGATAAAGTTGCACAACTCATTAATGGGTATTTACAGGATCAATTAAAAATAAATTAACGATATCTCTAACCCTACGCAACATCATGTATAATGCCTGTTTATATGCGGAAGTTTGATATTGCTTCATTTCTTTGACCGTAAATTACCAATGCTTTTTTTTGACAATTTAACTTTTAGCCCATAATCCCTTCAATGTTAACCGCTGAATTGATGTGCATTAAAAAAATATATTGATACATACACTCTATATATTGATACTGTTGCTATTTGGGCTCACAACCTATGGACAGGCCAAACAAGGATACATCGACTTTGAAAAAGTAGTCCAAACTCTTCCCTACTATGAGATAGGACAAAAGCAGCTTGATATAAAAAAGGGACAGCTACAGGATTCGTTCAAAGTTATAGCGACAGAGTATCAAGACTTTTTAGAAAATAAGTTACCACACAATACTGTACTTGACTCGGTTGATAAAGCGTCCCTTGATAACAGAATAAGGGCCATGGAAAAGAAAATTCGGGGCTTTCATCAGTATGCACAAACCGAAATGACCAAGGAGCAAGAAAAGATAGATACTACTTTGAAAGATATTGTTGTTAGAGAGTTAGAAGAGTACTGTGCAGACAATCACATAGTTTGTGTAGCAGAAAAAAAAGCAATTCTACATTGTACGAACTGTCACGACTTTACTGACGACTTTCTTGACTTTTTAAATAGAAAAAAATAAAAGCGTATAATGTGCCATTATGTTAATCTTTTCAATATCCTATATTTAGTCGTAGATTAGAAGTCTATGCATACGACTCGTAAATAATTGAACCGAAATAACTGCAAATAATATATAGTCATACTTTATTAAAAATGAATAAAAATACTTTAATAATATTATTATTTTTTGCCTTATTATCATGTATTAGAAACATGGAGAAAGAAATGGAGATTGCAGAGCAACTTGCACAAAAAGGTGAATATCATGATGCTATTATAATTTTAGATAATATAATAAAGGAAAACCCACAGTTCATCCGTGCATACACCTTTAAGGCATCATATCTTTCAGTGATACCAGGGCGTGAATCTGATGCTATTAAGGTATTGGATGATGCAATTGGGATTATTCCAGACTGTTATTCTTGCTATTATACTAGAGGGTTGTTGACATCTGGCCCAGAAGCTATATCTGATGCAACAATAGCAATTGAAGGTAATAAAACTGATTATGGAGGTTATGAGCTAAGAGCTATGCTAAGAAGGGAAGAAGGAGATTTTACTGGTGCGATAGAAGATGTTAATAAGGCAATTGAGTTGAATCCACTATTAATCAAAGACAGTATTATATTGACAACTCGGGCAGGATGTTATATAGAATTAGGAGAGTTTGAGAAAGCGAATAAAGATATTGAATTAGTATTAGAACTTGACTCTACAAGTAATGATGCTTATTTCTTAATGTCTATGAACTTATTAAAATCTGGGCAGAGTGTTAAAGAAGCAAAGCATTACTTTGAATTAGCCAAAAAATATGGTCTTGAACAAGAAGTAGCTATTGTTGTGGAAAAATTATTTGAATGAAAAACCCCCATAATCGACAATTATGTTTATGAGAAGAATATTTTTAGAATGCCTTGATTTATGAAGCTTTTATGCATGTTAAAAGTGTTACCAAGAACCCTGCGTCTAAAAAATAAAATCATCCTACCATAGGATATTTTTACAATTACTTTTTTCCCAGTATTAACTAAAAGATTGGTTTATTTCAGAATTTTATGGAAGTTTTGAAAAATCTAAATTGAGTAAGAACTTATCAGTTATTTTTTCGCCTGATATTTACCTAAATTTGTTATATAAGGTAGCTTTCGCTTACATATACATCTTATCGGATATGAATACAGGAAAAATCATAGGGGATTTAAGGGAAGAAAGAAAATGGTCGCAGCCAATCTGGCAAAACAGAGTCGTGTTTCAAGGGTGATGATAGGTAAATATGAACGTGGTGAGGCAGCCCCTTCTATCGAGGCAGCAAAGAAAATGGCAGATGCTTTTGAAGTGAGTCTTGATTATCTGGTTGGCCAAGGGCAGAATGCCTCTTTTGATAAGAAAACATTGCAACGCTTACAGGAAATCGAGGCTATGGGCAATAATAGGAAAGCGGTATTGTTTGACCTCATAGATACCTACATTCGTGATTTTAAGACCCTACAGACTTACGCATAAAAAATCACATAATGCTATATATTATTTTACCCATGGTTTTTGGAGTATTGTTTATAGTAGGAGGCATCACTCATATGTCAAAAAAAAAATATCTCTTACAAAATGGTAAGGTGACCAAGGGCATAGTCTTCAAAATGCAACGAAAAGAGAATGGATATAATCCTGTTGTAAGATTTTTAACCGAAGATAACGAATGGATTACTCATGAAATAAAAAGTGGATTTGGACTGAATTTTTATAAAGAAGGAAACCAAATTGACATAATCTATGACCCTAATGACTTAACGAATATAGAATTACATCAACCTGGTCACATTAAAATTTCAGCCGTATTACCTCTTATAATAGGAATAATATTTTTCCTAGTGGGTTTTTATAATTTTCTCATGTTCTAGGATATAAATCTTTACTTATTAAGAGTATTCTTGCTTAATGATGTCATCTCACTCATCGTTCAATTATTTAAGCACCTGAAATTTAAAATGGAAGATTATAACATTTGCTAAAACGCCATAAGCTAACTTAGTTATTCCTATTTGTAAAGTAATATTTTTAGAAATTCCCCCAATTTCCAATACTACTCCGTTTTTTTGGTATCCATAATTTTCCTTAAACTTCCATAAAATTTGGTTTTACCTCAATTTTATAGGATGTTCTGGCAATGGTAAGAAGTATAAAATTATCTTCGCCCCGTATCAGTTACCTTTAAAGCGTTGCCATCTGAAAAACTTTCAGACTGCGAATCAATTCAAGCAAAACAAAGCACACAACGAAAGGAAGTTTTTATGAACATAATTGACGATTTTGACCTTAAAAATTTTTGATAATTTTAATACAAAAGGATATGATTACTTGAAATGAATTAAATCTTTAAAAATTTAAATGTCACTTTACTACTTTCCGAGTCTTCAATGACCAAAAAATAAAAACCTGGAGGTATTTTGGAAATATCTATACGCTTATCCTCCTGCATTATCGTTATCCCATTATTGTTCATTATCCTACCAAGTATATCATATATGATTGCTTTTTGCAATGAGATACCTTCAACGGAAATAATATCTTCTGCGGGATTAGGATACAATATTACATCTGCTGCCGGCTCACTATTATCTTCCGTAGCATTAATAATAATCTTAATAGGCTCAGTCGATGACGACTTGCCCTCATTGTCTGTTGCAACTGCTGTAATTTGATACGTGCCCGCATCTGTGAAGACATAGCTTTCTTGATAAGGGGCATCATCTGTGGTCAGGATCAATTCCCCATTGGCATAGAATTCTACCTTTTCGATTGTCCCGTCCAAATCAGTTGCCTCGGCACTGAACTGGACGGTATCCCCTACATTGTATGACGAGCTGTTAGAAGGGGAAATCAGGGAAATCTCAGGGGCCTTATTTTCATTGTCCACAGCGTTGATGGTGATGATAATAGATTCAGTCGATGACGATTTGCCCTCATTGTCTGTTGCTACAGCGGTAATCTGATACGTGCCCGCATCTGTAAAGACATAGCTTTCTTGATACGGGGCATCATTTGTAGTCAGGATCAATTCCCCATTGGCATAGAATTCCACCTTTTCAATAGTCCCGTCCAAATCAGTTGCCTCGGCACTGAACTGGATGGTATCCCCTACATTGAATGATGAGCCGTTAGAAGGAGAAATCAGGGTAATCTCAGGGGCTTTATTTTCATTGTCCACAGCGTTGATGGTGATGATAATGGATTCAGTGGTCGCTGTTTTACCTTGATTATCTGTTGCTACAGCGGTAATCTGATACGTGCCCGCATCTGTAAAGACATAGTTGTCTTGATAAGGGGCATCATTTGTGGTCAGGATCAATTCCCCATCGGCATAGAATTCCACCTTTTCGATTGTCCCGTCCATATCAGTTGCTTCTGCACTGAACTGGATGGTATCTACTACATTGAATGAGGAACCGTTAGAAGGAGATTTCAAGGTGATCTCAGGGGCTTTATTTTCATTGTCCACAGCGTTGATGGTGATGATAATGGATTCAGTGGTCGCCGTTTTACCTTGATTATCTGTTGCGACTGCAGTAATCTGATACGTGCCCGCATCTGTGAAGACATAGCTTTCTTGATAAGGGGCATCATTTGTGGTCAGGATCAATTCTCCATTGGCATAGAATTCCACCTTTTCAATTGTCCCGTCCATATCAGTTGCCTCTGCGCTGAATTGGATGTTATCACCTACATTGAATGATAATCCGCTTGAAGGAGAAATCAGGGAAATCTCAGGGGCTTTATTTTCATTGTCCACAGCGTTGATGGTGATGATAATGGATTCAGTCGATGACGATTTGCCCTCATTGTCTGTTGCTACAGCGGTAATTTGATATGAGCCTGCATCTGTAAAGACATAGCTTTCCTGATAAGGGGCATCATTTATGGTCAGGATCAATTCTCCATTGGCATAGAATTCCACCTTTTCAATTGTCCCGTCCATATCAGTTGCTTCTGCGCTGAATTGGATGTTATCACCTACATTGAATGATAATCCGCTCGAAGGGGAATTCAGGGAAATCTCAGGGGCTTTATTTTCGGCTACTTGACCACAATCTGTCCGTACTACATCAGGACCAGTACCTACAGGTTTATTGAACTCTTGTGTCAATACAAACTTGTCAAACTCAAAACCATCTTCCCTCATTGAAAATGATATGATATGTTCTCCAGCAGATGGAATATTTAAAAATATCTTCTGTTCTTCTCCACAATGGTTTGCCGCTGTGCGTTGTTTACTTTCCCATGTCCATTTATTCTTTCCAGCGCACCATTGCATCTTATTCCCTGAAGCAGGCCACGTTCCGTTAATACCCACATGTATACCGTTATCTTCTGTACCGGTAGAGTAAGCACGAACAAAAACAAAGTATTTACCCGGATTGGTAAAATTTATTTTGTAATCCAAAACGGCTATCGATCCCCCCGTATTTGTAAAATTTTCCCCATTGATAAGTTGGTCATCATGGGTCACCCTTGTATCAGGTAAAATCTCAAGATAGGCGCCACCACTGGCAGATGAGTGATGACTGGCATCTGGGTCTGGCGTAGGGGTAGAATGATTGCCATCTTGAATATACCATTTTCTTATATCTGTACTTTTCTGGTTTATAAAGTCTTCTGCTTCCACTGCTACTACCCCATTCTTTTCTAAAACTACACAACTATCATTGGTCCCGTTGTCCCCTCCATCATCAGTTTTAAGTGTCACTTCTACATGGTTTACATTGAATAAGTAACCATCCCCTCCTTCAAATGCCAACCGTATCGTTTGTTCACCGACAGCGAATTCTACTTCAGTACTTACTGTTACCCAACTTTGCCATCCTCCAGTATTCATTACATCTGTTTTACCTAACACTGACCCGTTAGATTGTAGTAAGATAGTTCCCCCATTGGTATTAGAGGCAACCCTATAAGAGATATTATAAGTACCAGCAGCAACAACATCTACCAAATATTCTGTGTAGTCACCATTGTGTATAGATCCCAAATTCGATCCACCTCCAGTATCAGTGGTGATTTCTGTTACAGTCCCAGATTGATTTATATAATCTTCGGCCTCAAAAAAGCCAGGAATCGTAATCGGCTCTTGGACTACTGTGCCCGATTTTTTGATCAACGCTACCCAATCATTATTATCTGGAGCTGTAAGGTTTGGACCAAGGGTAGTGGGTAACGTCAGGGCACCTTCTTCCCTCGGGTTGAACCATTGTACCGTATAATTGCTGTTCCCAGTTGGTAAACTTAAACCTGTAGTTCCACCATTGGGAAGATAGATTGCATATGCTTTTCCAGTATTGGACAATACAAAATCCCCTGACACAGTTGTCAGATCATCGTCACTCATTGCCCCTATCAAATATTCATTGAAATATTTCTCAAAAAAATTCAGTGCATATCCTGCTTCTTTATATATGTTACCCCTTAAGCGGTGATCTTGATTGTTCAGGTCCCCATCATTTTCGGTATACCCATAATAGTATTCCACTCCAGCACCCCCTGCCATAAAGGTTCCGTACAGGACATCCTCTCTGACCTGTTTATCAGCGACACGAACCCCTCTATCAGCACTTCCTTGTTCATCATTGGCTACTACCCACTTTCTATTGGCATTAAGTGAATTTCTGACCCATGTGATTACATCTCTATGTACTTGATTGATATTGCTTTGTAAAGAAGCACCGGTCAGTTTCGATTTATTTCCCAGTAGGGGATTGTATTTTTTTTCCTTGTCCCCAGGATAGGTATGTAGCACCACATTGTGATGGTAGGGATCGATCTCGTTCAAGTAATCGGTATTATCGATGATAAGACTTGATGCCAGTGAAGTCTCTTCAGATAGGTTCCAATTTAATGCAAGATGATGCCCGAAACGTGCTACAAGCTCCCGATAGTACAATTTTCTTTCCCTACCGAGTGAATTACCCCCATCCATCAACTGGTCGTTCTCAGTTTCCAAGGTCTTGAAGTGGAGGTAAAGTCCTTTTTTATCAGCGTATTCAAATACATTTTCCCACTGTGCCATCTTGGAAACATCGAACCGGTCTTTATACACACCTTTGTTCCACTGATCAGCATCACCGTAACCATTATAAGTATCCTCATCAACTTTCAATAAATGAGGAAATACGTTTTCATCATCACCCCCCAAGCTAAAGGTCAGAAAGGACATGGCATTCGCCCCTTGTACCGATAGATAATTCAATACACCTAATAATTCAGTCCCTAAACCATTTCCCCAAGTGTAATCCGAAGCATCTTCCGCTATATAGTCCCTTTGATGTGGTGCCCAAGATTTCCTACGGCCTTTCCTGTTAGGAGTATCATCAAAATCTTCATAGGCCAGAGTGTTTTCTGGGGAATCTGCTCCTGCTTTTACGAACCATTTCCCATTAGGGTCTTTTGGATCAGTACCAGAGAACCTTAGGTAATGTTCGCCCACATACTGTAGCCTTCCTTTTTCTTTACTCCTCAGATCCAATCCTGTTTTATCGGATTCTATAATGGTAAATGAACCAGAATTTCCGTGCATAAACCCAGCCGGTTGACCACCACCATTAATGGCTGCATCCGACCCTGTATTGAAAGAGGCTGTCCAGCTCCAGCTCCCGGTCTGCCCTGGGGCAAAATGGACACGCCATACATTACCGCTATTACAACCAGTATTTTCGGCATCTCCACAAGCGGCAAAAAAACCTTGTACGGTATAGGCTTCCCCACTGTTATTATGTAAGAAAGTTACCGTTAGTAGATAATCTGAGAATGGATTGGGGGTACCTGATTCTGAAGTATTGGGTCCTTCAAAATCTAGGGTTACTTTGTGCCATCTTTTTAGTTCCCCTTTAGGATTCTGGGCCAGAACAGTAGATACTGAGAATAAATAAAGAAAAATATTAAAAAAAAGATAGGGTTTGATGTTGGTCATTTTAATGGTGTTAGATCAAGTTTCAGTTATTTTAAATTGAGGGAACCATAAGGATTCCTCAAGTACAAGATATTCTCACGTACTGATTTCTTCAGGGGATATATTTTGAAAAATCTTATGGAGAACTTGATAAATATTGTTGGCCAAATAAGACTAATGATATTCCGCCCGAACTGATCAAACACTTCGACAAAATAACATCTATTGAATGTAAAGATCCTACTGTAGGTGCATCATATTTTTTGGGAAAAACGGGTATGGTAAATATTCTCATTTTATTTCAATTAAAAAATAACAAAAGATGTGGAAAATCATGGATATTAAACTATGAAATGGTCGATGACCTGTATACTAATTTTTATTCATGACCATTGTCGAACGATCCTAGAATAAAAGACCGAACATCATTCATTTTTACTTGATAAAAATTCATTGAACAATAAAAAAATTTGGTCGGGAATTTTCAAACGTGAAGTATCAATTCATTGATACTAAAAATTGGACATCGATAATTACCTGTTTCAAGGCTTTATTATCGATCTTGTTTGAGTATAAGTAGTGGTTCCTATTAATAAAAGTTAACAAAATTCATACTAAAGATCTCTTTTTGGTTAGATGCAACTAAAAAAATACAGATTTTATACTCTATTCATGTTATTTTAAATGTTCTTCTCCGGAACAAATGTTAGCTAACCAAACTCAAGTCCACTTAACTATAGGTTATTTTAGGTTCTAAATCAGGATGGGGCCTTAATAATCAGGACAAAAACTATTGATATTGAAAATATGTCCAGTTATTCACTGATAAAATATTACAAGATTTTATGGGTCTTTTTAGTTACTCATTAAAAAGTAATCTATGACCGGGCTAGAGAATATGTACACTGCTAAGTTGACTATAAAATATTCTTTACAAATCGGAATAATCATATAACTTATTATGTCCTTTAAAAAAATTGGTAATTATATCTTATCTAGCTTCCTATTCTCAAGTATCAATAATTTACAGAAATCATCATGATTATTTAATCTAAATCATTTTTATAAAACAAATTACAATGGTGATATTTAGGAAAAATAAATCGGGATAATCATGATAAAATATCTTTTCCTCATCATTTTAATTATTAGTGCTTGCAGTAGGAATAAAAATACTGATATTGAAAATAAACAACCTTTAATTGAGAATACTTCTCAACTGCAAGATGCTACTCAAGCTCCATTTTATCATGGAGTAGCTTCTGGTGACCCTTATGAAAATAGTGTGGTGCTCTGGACTAGAATTACTCCGACTTTCATTGAAGATAATATTGATGTAACATGGGAAATAGCTACAGATGAAGCATTTAAAGAAATAGTGGACAAAGGCTCTATAAATACAGGGCCAGAAAAAGATTATACTGTAAAACCAATTGCAGATGGCCTAAAGCCAAATAGTACGTACTATTACAGGTTTAAGTACGAGGATAAATATTCTCAAATTGGAACGACCAAGACACTTGGGACGGGTGATGATAATGTGAACCTTGCTTTCGTAAGTTGTAGTAATATAGAATTTGGCTACTTCAATGCCTATGCTGCAATTTGTAAGGAAGATATAGATGCTGTAGTGCATTTAGGCGATTACATTTATGAATATGGGCCAAACAGATATGGAGATTCTTCCTTTCATAAAAAAAATATTCCTCCACATGAGATTGTGACTTTGCAAGACTATAGAGATAGGTATAGTCAATACAGATTGGATCCTGACCTTAGGAATATCCATGGGAAATTTCCCTTTATTAATATCTGGGATGATCACGAGATTACAAACAATGCTTATAAGACTGGCGCAGAAAACCACCAGAAAGAAGAGGGAGATTATAATGAAAGAAAGGAAATCGCCAAACAAGTATATTATGAATGGCTTCCGATAAGAGAAGGAGCATCGCACTATAGAAAATTTTCTTTTGGAAATAGTATGGATCTTTTTATGCTAGATGAAAGATTAGCAGGTAGAACAATGCAAGTAGATTCTATCACTGACCCAAGAAGGACTGCTCCTGACCATTCCTTATTAGGGCAAGAACAACTCGAGTGGTTGAATTCCTCTTTGAGCAGCTCTAATGCGAATTGGAAAATCATAGGCAACCAAGTAATTTTTTCATACTGCGATTGGGGTTATGAGTCATTTAGATTCAATATGGATGCTTGGGATGGTTATCCGAATGATCAAGAGGCATTGTATAATACGATAAAAGAGAATGATATTAAAAATGTGGTATTTGTTACTGGTGATACGCATTCGGCTTGGGCATTTGATGCCACGAATAATCCATTTGAAAACTACAATAGGAAAACAGGCGATGGTGCTATTGGGGTTGAGTTCGGTGTAACTAGCGTAACTTCTGCCAATGCCAATGAAAGGTTTGCTACAGAAGTAGTATTAGAACACGAAAAAAAAATTGTTGATTCTGAAATTAATCCACATTTAAAGTACGCCAATTTAAGAGACCATGGCTATCTATTATTAAACATCAATCAGGATAAACTGAGAGCAACTTATAAAATTGTTCCTTCTATTAAAGAAAGTTCTCCCGATACAAAAATCGATAAGGTTTTTGAGGTAGAAAGTGGGACCCCCAAATTACTTATACCGGAAGAAATGTAGAGCAGGATCTATTGAAGTCTCTTATTAATTCTGTAAGCTAAGCGCTTGCTTACAAATAAGGTAAAACACACAACCCTTGAAGCTTGGCTTCAAGGGTTGTGTAATAAGAGGTCTTCTTAAGAAATTTTTATTTTTCAACTTCCACTTTTGTATCTAACAAATTGTCTATGGTTGTTGCTAATCTTTGCTTGCTTTGTACTCCATTGTAAACTTGAGTAAGTTCACCATTTTTAAAGAAAAGCAAAGAGGGAATACTTCTAATTCCAAAGTTGGCTGCTAATGCTCCTTCTTTGTCTACATCGACCTTGGCGATAACTGCTTTTCCTTCAAACTCCTTATCCAATTCCTCTAAAGTAGGTTTTATAACTTGACAAGGTCCACACCAATCTGCATAAAAATCTACTAAAACAACTTCATTATTTTGAATGGTGCTTTTAAACGAATTATTATTTAGTGACTGTAACATATCTATTTTTTTTAAGTTTGAAAGACTGGCCTGCGATTATCAAACAGAAGTGGTTTCTAATTCGGGTGCTACAGGAAAGTCTATTGGAATTTGAGTGATATTGTGTATGTAATTCATTACTACTTTATCGGCAATGGCTAAAACTAAGTCTACTAAGCTTTGTTTGTTATAACCAGCTGCAAAGAAATTGCTTAAAGTCGCTTCATCTAAGTTGCCTCTATTTTGAGTAATAGCTAATGCTGTTTTTGCTAATGCATCTAATTTAGCATCGAAAGAAGCAGCACCTTTTCTAATTTCAATTATTTGCTCATCTGTAAAACCATTCATCTTACCTATTACAGTGTGTGCACTCTGGCAATAGCGACATTCATTTTCTTGACTAACCACTAGGTTTATAACTTCCTTCTCTTTTTTGCTAAAAGAGGTTTTGGCATTTTGTAGGTTTAAGTAAGTTTCGAGGGCTGTATCTGAATAAGCTATGGTTGCATATAAATTCGGTACAAAACCAAGTGCTTTGTTTAAGTTATCAAAAATGGCTTGGTTGTTTTCACTTACTTGTTCTCTGGTTGGGACATTAAATTTTTCCATGATTTTAATTCGTTTTATGTTTTAAATTTTGATTTTGTTTAAATGACAATACAAACATACAGGTCTGTTCATAATAATATAATATCGATTCTTCCCGACTGATTGTCGATTTTTCCCTTTTATGTGTTTTTCCTAATTTTTTTAGTGTAAGAGGGATTTTTTAATTATGCATAACTCCTGAAATAATCATGTAAATATGAAAGAATTACTAGGTAAGTCTATTATGCTTCGAATGGAGAAATATTTGTTTATACCAAAATAATACTTGGCTTAATCCTAATCACTAGAATATATAGTAGGCGAAAATAGCATTTTGCTTTTTGGGGAATTATTGCCCGAAATCAAAATGGATTTATGATTCCTTTAATGCGAAAACCATACTTTTCCTGTAATTGTCTATCGTCATCAATATTATCACAATCATAAAAAGTACCCCTGCTAAAACAAAGATCAATGTGGTAATCTTTTCGAATAAGATACCTCCAATTACAAGCCCCAACATACTGGCAAAGCTCCCCATAGATGTTCCATAACCTTGAATGGCACCTTGCGTTTTTTTTGAACCAGTTGAAGACAACAATGATAAAAAACTCGGCCACATAAGGCCATTTCCTAAAGACAACAAAGTATTGGCGACATATAATATGATTAAGTTCTCCCTCGAGAGCAGGATAAAGCTCAATACCAAGAAAGTCGCCCCGATCAATACCAACGAACTACTTGAAAATCTTTTTGAAAGACGCGCCAATAATGGCCCTTGTACCATTATCATAATAAAGCTTGAGTAGGCTAGAAAAATACCCAATTCTACTGCGGACCAATTCAAAGTATTTTTAGCATACAAGGGTAGCCCAGCATAAAAAAGGCTAAAACTAAAGAAGGTCAAGAAATAAATACTATAAAGTAATGGTATACCTTTTATATCTAAAACAGCCCTCCATCCATTGTTACTTTCAAGTTGAATCTCTTCACTTCCTTCTGTAAAACAATCTTTATGTTCTACTTGGAAAAACCTTCTTATGTTTCTTATTGAAACACCAGCTGTATCAACTACACAAGGAATACTTTCCTTTAACCTGAAACTGATAACAAATATCGCTATTAATGAAACTAAGGCGGCTAGTATTAATGGAAGTGTCTCCCCCATAATTGTACTTGCCAATAAACCAGCAAGCGCAGGACCTATTACAAATCCCATACTTGTTGAAGCTCCCATCCTCCCAAAGTTTTGGCTTCTATCTTCATCTGTAGATATATCTGATAGATAGGCATTTGCTACTGAAATGTTGCCTCCTGTAAACCCATCTAACATTCTGGCTAAAAATATGATGGCTAAGGGCACCGTCATGGCGTAGCTGCCTGTTAATATAGTATCTTGTTGCCAGATTTCAGTTATGGGCATTATAAAAGCTACAAGGAATAAGAGCCAAGCAATAAATGTCCCTGCCTGAGAGACCATTAAAATTTTTTTCCTTCCTATCTTGTCCGATAAGCGTCCTAAAATGGGTGCACCTATAAATTGAAAAAATGGATAGGTGGCGCCTAAAATACCATAGATAAACCCATTTCCGCCAAAATCAACCACTATGAAAATCAATATGGGTATTACAAGGCTGTAGCCAAGGATCCCAATGAAATTTACAAGCAGGATTGGGAATACCTTAGAACTAAAAAAATTTAAAAAGCTATTAAAATATTTCACACCTTAAGTTAGTCGATAAAAATCAAGTCTTTAAATATGCTGTATTTTAAGCATTTTATAACTGCCAATCTTTATTTTATTTATAGTTTGAGCCTAATTCCTAATTTGGCCAATAAAGCTGCAAAGCCCACCATGGCGAATGCCCAAGCAAGGGAACCTGAAACTGCCAACCATGCCATATCATTTTGTTTGTAAAATAGGATATTCCAGCCAAAGTACCAGATCAAATAATACAGCACATTAGGCGCTAAATAAGTGGTGAGAGAGTTTTGCCCTGCAGGAATAAAAACGTTTGACCATCTCTGCCATTTCTTAATATCAATCAGATAATATAATAGTGAAAAGACCAATATGCTTATGCCATTACACAACATTGCCCAAGAGGGAGTGCCTAATATTTTTGAGATAATAAACCAATTTCGGAATACAAATCCCAAGATGATACAAAGTATTCCTATGGGTAAAATAATTGAAAAAAGAGTCTTGAAGTCGGAATTGTATTGCTTTAAGGTAATTCCTATAAATAAACCTGCAAGTACTATTGAAGGAACATTTCCTTCTAAAATAATACCGAATATAGGTTTAATTGGGGAAAGAAAATCGAGCAGGTTGTTTTGAGAAAGCATATTTATCAAAACAAAGAAGATCCAAGCAAGCGCGATATACAATAAGTTATCTCTTAACCAAAAGTATATAAGTGAGGAAACTAGATACCCCCAGCCAATTAAACCGAGGATACCCCACCAGCTGGTAGTCATCCAACCAGGGTTTTCTGCTGTTCCAGATCGATACAAAAAAGCCATAATTGCTAAGCCTATTATTCCTAGAAATTTTAATAACTTAAAAATAAGTGTTCTGCTACTTGTGCTAGGATAGTTGTTCCATATAAGAAAAAAGCAGATGTAAACGAATATGGCCCAAATGTATTTATGTATGCCTGTTAATTCAGCATTATAACTCCCAACGTTCACCATGAAAACACCAATTAGCAAAAGACTTATAGTCCTGATTAAGATGTGTTGAAGCAATTGCCTTGTATGCTCCCCCTTTTTTTCTCTGGCCATAAATGCAAAAGGGATGGACATTCCTACCATGAATAGGAATCCCGGAAATACCCAATCTGCCAAGCCCATGCCATCTTCTTGGGCAGCAGTATGCACCATCCATTTAGGAACACCCGGTATGTACAAATCATTGACAAACAACATTAAAAAAAGGGTTAAACCCCTCATGATGTCTATGGAATGTATCCTATTTCTCTTCATATTCTTTTTTGCAATACTTCTTTTTTTGAAATGCTAATTTACAGGTTGTTCATGTTTAACTGAAATAGAAGTTTTCTAACAATAAACTAAGCATTATTCTTCTTTATTGAATTTATTAAAAATTATCTTTCGGCTCATGAAGTTGCTACCTAATTAAAGGCACCTCACTCCTATTCTATCATTTATTATTGGTGCTTTGTTAAATGAAAGATGAAAATAGAATTAGATTGGGCAATACTTTATAGAATTTTTATGTAATCGTTTTAACCAAATGCACTTCAATTTGCTTTCATTTGCAGTAACTTTTTTAAATGAGGTAAGTTAATGCGATTCAGAAGGCTCTTTTTCATCTTTGGTTGTGCAATGTTGCATGCTTTTTTAGGTTTCGGGCAAAATAAACCCGAAGAGGCAAAACTGCTTATCAACAAAACGATATCTCCTATCACCTTAGATGGTATATTAAATGAAGAAGTTTGGCAAATAGCAGATAAGGCTAAAGATTTTTGGCAATATTCACCGGTAGATACCATTCCTTCCATTTCTGCCACAGAGGTAATGCTCACATTCGATGAGGAGAATTTGTATGTTGGAGCCATTATGTACGATACACTTGAGGGAGATTATATCATCTCGTCGCTCCGAAGAGATTTTTCTTGGATCATCAATGACAATTTCAGTATTTACCTAGATCCAATGAACGATCAAACCAATGGCTTTACTTTTCAAGTTTCGGCACTTAATGTTCAACGGGAGGGCACTATTGTGCAAAGTTCCGAAATTAATGATGATTGGGATAACAAATGGTATTCTGCTGTAGAAAGAGAAGAGGGACAATGGACAGTAGAGATGAAAATCCCTTTTAAATCTTTCAGATACAGCGAGCGCATTAAAGAATGGCGAATTACTTTTTTGAGGAATAATCGGAAAGCGAATGAAATTGCATCGTGGACAAAAGTACCAAGGCAGTTTGTACCGAACCATTTAGGTTTTGCAGGTAAACTGATCTGGCAACAGGCTCCCCCAAAGGCTGGAACAAACATTTCTATTATTCCCTACATAGCTGGTAGTGCGGCAAAAGATTTTGAAGCCAATACAGATACCAAATACAACTTCGATGCTGGTTTTGATGCCAAAATAGCACTGACTTCTTCCTTGAACCTAGACCTAACTTTTAACCCGGATTTCTCTCAGGTAGAAGTAGATCAGCAAGTGGCCAACCTAGATAGGTTTGAAATATTCTTCCCAGAGAGAAGACAGTTTTTCCTAGAAAACAGCGACTTGTTTGCTAATTTTGGCGTCCCTCCTATTCGACCATTTTTTTCAAGAAGGATAGGTATTACCCGAGGGCCAGATGGCAACAATTTGGCTGTGCCCATTTTATATGGGGCAAGGTTGAGTGGTAAGCTTGACCAAAACTGGAGAGTGGGTTTTTTAAATATGCAGACTGCTAAAAATGACGATATCAATTTGCCCGGCAGGAACTATACAGTAGCAACTTTTCAACGTAGATTTATGGAGCGTTCGAACTTTGGGGGAATTTTTGTGAATAAACAGGCAGTTAATTTTGACAGCGAAAATCCTGATGTTTTAGGAAGTAGGTATAATAGAGTGGCAGGTTTCGATTTTAACTATGTAAGTAACAGCAACCGGTGGGAAATATCTACAAGATATCATCATACATTTACTTCTGAGAGTGACAACAAAGAAAGCTATGCTTGGATAAATAATGTCGGTTATAACTCCCGTAATTTCAATTTTTTCTTTGTGAATGAATTTGTAGGTAGTGAATTTAATGCCGAGGTTGGTTTTGTGCCGCGTACAGGTTTTATTAAAAATTTTGCTGAAATTTCGACACCTATTTACACACAAAATAATTGGCTGGTTTCTCATGGACCTGAGTTTTTTATTTATTTTCTGACAGATTTAGAAGGAAACCTCTCGGATAGGAGAATGACGCTAGGCTATAATTTTGAACTCCAAAACAACAGTGAGTTTGGTGTTGAAGTGGGCCAAGAATTTGTCAGATTGCTAGACAACTTCGATCCTTCTAATACTGATGGGCCAGAAATACAAGCAGGTGAAAGGTTTACTTGGGAATATATACAAGCCTACTATAATTCTGATCCAAGAAAGCTTTTCAATTATGAGTTAGGGATTCAATATGGAGGATTTTTTAATGGAGAAGGTTACCAATTAGAGGGAAGCATCAATTACCGCTATCAACCTTATGGAGGTATTGCCATGGCATTTAACTATAGCAACATCGACTTTCCAGATGAGTTTAACGATGCAAAATTTTGGCTCGTAGGGCCAAGAATAGATTTTACATTTACAGATAACCTGTTTTTTACAACCTTTATTCAATACAATGAACAAGTTGATAATCTCAACATTAACAGCCGCTTGCAGTGGAGGTTTAAACCTGTATCAGATGTATTTTTAGTATATACAGATAATTATCTACCTCCTAATTTTGAAGTTAAAAACCGCGCGCTTGTCCTTAAAATTTCTTATTGGCTCAATTTATAGAGGAGATAATGAAAGAAGAGAAAAAAGTAAAAGCGAAATTTTTTAAGGTTAGTGCGGAATAATCATCATACATTAGGTACATGCTCAAAGAAACCTTAACCCAAATTACCCATTTTGATCAAGCATCTTTAGATGCATTTGTCTCGACGTTTTCAGAAGTAAATTTTAAAAAGGGCAAAGCCTTGGCAAAAAAAGGAGAATATGCTAAAAAAATAGCCTTTGTACTTAACGGAGTAATACGTGCTTATTACAGCAATGACAAAGGAGAAGAATATAATAAGACATTCTTTACTGCTGGAAAATTTGTGGGTGCTTATTCTTCACTAATTACAAAGCAAAAAAACCTGATCGATATAGACTGTTTGACTGACTGCAAACTTTTGATAGCAGAATATAGTAAAATTACCAGCCTTTATGATCAATACCCGCAAATAGAACGATTATCTCGAATTTTAGCGGAGTATTTTTTTGTGATAAAAGAAAAACGGGAAATTGAATTAGTGACCCTTGAAGCCAAAGAACGCTATGCCATTTTCCAACAGGAACACCCGCAATTAGAACAATTGATTCCTCAATACCATATTGCTTCATACTTAGGTGTTAGTCCTACGCAATTAAGTAGAATTCGAGCACAAAAATAAATTTACCAGCTTTATTCCTAGACATATGTAGGTGAGTCTCTTAGAAAATGTTGAAATTTACTAACTACTTGTTTTAACCCATTTCTTTTGGGTAAAAATAATTGTAAGAAATCTATGAAAAAGAAAGCATTTATAACAGGAGGTACAGGTTTTTTGGGGGTGAACATCATTAAATTATTGGTGGAACAAGATTGGGAAGTTTGGGCTTTACATCGAGCTACTTCTAATCTGAAATACATCAATGAATTCGATGTTCAGCTAGTCGAGGGAAGTATTACAGATAAAGACTCTTTAATGAATGTAATGCCTGAAAACTTAGATGCTGTATTTCATGTAGCGGGAAATACCAGTCTATGGAAAAAGAACAATGAAGTGCAATACAAAGACAATGTAATTGGTACAAGAAATATGGTTGAAGTAGCACTTTATAAAAAAGCCAAGAAATTTATACATACTTCTTCCATTGCGGCTTTTGGTGTTCATACCACAAAAGTTGATGAAAGCACTCCTTCTAATGCAGAAAACTGCTTTATAAACTATTTTAAGACTAAATATTTGGCAGAGCTCGAAGTGGAGAAGGCAATTAAAAATGGATTAAATGCAGTCATCGTTAACCCAAATCATATTTTAGGAGCGTACGATACCAGTAGCTGGGCGCAATTAATTCAACTTACGGCAAGAGAACAATTACCTGGAATTCCGCCTGGTATTGGCATGTATGGTTATGTAAAAGATATAGCAAAAGCCCATATAGAAGCCTTGGAAAAAGGAAAAATAGGCCATCGCTATTTATTAGGAGGAACTCAAGCTAACTTTTTGCAAGTCATTAATATAATAGAAAAAAATCTTGGTAAACCAATTTCTAAAAAAAGTACTCCAAAGATTGCCCTTAAAGTTTTAATGTACTTGGGTAAAATTCAAGCATTGTTTAGCGATGAAGAACCTCAGATTACCCCTGAAAAATATGCGCTACTAACAGAGTCTGTTTATTGTAATGATGCCAAGGCGAGAAAAGAATTGGGCTACCAACATACACCTATAGAAGTAATGATTAAAGATGCCTGTGATTGGTTGGCAAAAGAAAACTTATTGTAATTATTGTTAAATCAAATTTAGGAAGAAGCGGAAAGTGATATCATTTCCTTCTGTTCTAAGATGCTTTCTCTACCCAGTTGACCATTTCAGCAATTACAGGGATTAAACCTTTTCCTTTTTCTGTAAGACTATAGACAACATTTACAGGTATTCTATCACTCAAAACTTCTCTGTTTATAATCTTATCTTCTTCCAATTCTTTAAGTTGTTCAGTTAAAACTTTATTGCTAATACTCGGAATTAAGGTGTTGATTTGCCCAAAACGCTTTGGTGATTTGGTTAAAGTGTATACAATAATAAATTTCCAACGCCCTCCTAAATAATACATAATATCTGTAATTGGGCAGTTCTCAGGGTTTTTATAAGAATATCGCATTTTGTAGTTACTTCTGGGTTACTAGAAATACTTTTTTGGCTTTACTAAGAGGAAAAAGCTCAATACTTTTGTCCTGTAAAAGTAACTGTAATTCACTTAGTTTCAAAAAGTAACAATAAAACTTATCATAAAATGTTAGAGAATAAACTTCAAGTAGATGTTTTTAAGGGAAAAGAAGCCTCTGTAAATTCTTATCTATTTCATAATGGCACATCCCAAATTGTAGTAGATGTATTGCGAAACAGCCAAGAAGCAAAAGAGCTGGCTGAGTTAATTCAAAATAATAAACTGCCATTATCACATATCTTGGTAACTCATGGGCATCCTGACCATTACATTGGGTTAGATGTAATGAGCAAAACCTTTCCTGAAGCTAAAATTGTAGTAGCTTCTAAAGAAATTAAAGAAGATATTATTGGTTTTAGCACTTGGATGGAAAGTGTTGGCTGGCTTGAGGGCGAAGTAAATATGAAACCAAAAACTGACTCAAACCCAGAAGGATTCGATTATGATGGAAAAATAAAAGTACTAGATAGTAAAGCGCTAACACTACTTGGTGGTGGAACCTTACAGATTGAAAACAACTATGCTTCTGCAGAAGCTGAACATCTTACAACGATTTTTTCTGAAGACCTAAATGCATTTTTTACTGCCGACTTCTGCTACAATGGTGTCCATTTGTGGTTGGGTCAAGGTGTAGATGCTGCACATATTGCTAGTTGGAAAAAACAACTTTTAGAATTCAAAAAAATATACAGTAATACTGGGGTAACCATTTATCCAGGTCATGGGGAGAAATCTACTCCAGCTCTGTTCGACGAGGTATTGACCTATTTAAATGATTTTGAAAAAGCAGTGCAAGATAGCAATAGTAAAGAAGCAATTATAGAAAAAATGATAAGCCTTTACCCTTCTTGGCAACAAGCTGATTTCCTGCTTTTATATAGTGCAGATTACCATTTTGGTTTGAAGTCCTGAAGATGTTTTAAAGTCTTTATTAAATAAAGTCTGAATAATACCGAATTTATGCCCTTTCTAAAGCAACTGTTTTTAGAAGGGCATTTCTATTTGAAATGTAATCTTCAAGTTAATCTATAATCAAAATTTTCCTTAAACATTCATTAGTTACCAAATGGCAACTACCTGCAAATACCAGCTCCATAGTTTTGTAGCATTATTCATTAGACAAGAAAATAATGTATTACTCGCTAACCTCTTTATTGATTTTTGTAAACGCTATACATGCATATTCCCAGAAAAAATATCCTAAAGCTGAAGTTGTTGTAGATATAAGAAGCACGCTCTCATTAAAAGAGACTTTTGAATATATGGTTCCGATGGATTTGGAACATATTTTTAATGAACCATATAAAAATATACCCAGCATCGATAGTACCAGTAACCAAGAAGCTTGGTTCACAGCAGGGCAAAAGAGAGTAATTTTTTTTAATGACGGTAGCACTTCTCAAGAAGAACTATTGAGCGTTATGCCGTCTTCAGGGTTTACTTATAAAGTATATGGATTTACCTCACCCTTAAAAATACTTATTAAACAAATTAATGGTAGTTGGGTATTTACTGAAACAGGAGAAGGAAAAATCAATATTAAATGGACTTATGAATTTATTCCTAAGCATTTTCTTGCTCGCTTTTTGGTCAAAACTATCGTGGCAAAAAGAATAAAAACTCCTATGCAAAATGCCCTGAACATTATGAAAAAGGAATTGGAAAGTGGTAATTTGTATCAATACAGTAGAAGAGTTGGGAACTGGTAAAGATTAACAATGGAAAACCTTATTAATTACTTACTGCAATTTGGCAACTTGAATGAGCAACAAATAAGCTTGATAAAAGAAAGTGTCGAAGTAGTGAAAATGGGAAAAGAGGAATATTTCTCAGAAGCAGGGAAAATAGCCCAAAAAGTAGCTTTTGTAAATGAAGGAATTTTACGGGTACTCTATTACAATAAAGAAGGTGAAGAAATAACCCGCTATTTTGTAGAAGAAAATAACTTTGCAGTAGATTTATACAGTTTCCATAACCGTGTTCCTTCCTCTGAATATATACAAGCCATTACAAAAGTAGAGTTATATGTGTTTACTTTAAAAAGCCTGCAAAATTTATCGAACACCATTATTGTTTGGGAAAGTATTATTAATAAAATCACGAGCAAAGCCCTTATTGAAAAAGTGAATCGAGTGAGTCCAATGCTCTCTGAAGACGCTAAAACTCGTTATCTGGAATTTTTCAAGCGTTTCCCAAATTTAGCAAATCGCATCCCTCTCAATTATTTGGCATCTTACATTGGTATTACCAAACATTCTTTGAGTAGAATCAGAAAAGAAATTTCAAAGGAATAGTTTTTTTTGAATTTATTTAACTGTAAAAGAAGCGGTTAAACCTACAGAAAAATTCCTTGGCAGCTTTTCTACGCCAAAAATAGCCCTTGCATGTTGCCCTTTTTCTTCCAATACATCTGCAAACAAATCAGAAGCTCCATTGACCACTTTTGGTGAATCATCCCAATTTTCTCCTGACTGGAAATACGCATCAATATGATTCAAGCCTACAACATTGTCAAAGCCAACTTTCTTTTTTATTTGTGCTAGCACGTTTAAAGCACAAAGCTGCATGGCTTTATAGCCTTCTTCTGTAGAAATATCATTGCCTAACCTCCCCTGATATAAATATTCCTCATTCAAAATAGGAAACTGAATGGCGATGTACGCAATATTGGCCCGAACATTTACAGAGACATAACTTCCGCCAGGTGTAGAAGGCTCTGGTAGCTCAAAGCCTAGTTTTTTAAGATTTTCTATCGGATTCATCTTGCTTTATTAAGATGATACAAAATTGAATTATTTGGCGAGAAGTAAAAACCATTTAACCAATTCCTTTACATATGTAAATGTATCTCTAGTAAGCAGCCTTGAAATTTGCCCCATGTTGCACTAAAATAAAAGACATGCGATTACAAGGAAACAAAATTCTTATTACAGGAGCGACTGCTGGAATTGGCGAAGCATTACTCAACAAGTTTTTAAGTCTCGATAATCAAATTATTGCCGTAGGAAGAAATGCACAAAAACTCAAAGAGCTAGCACAAAAAGATGAAAGAATTATTCCTCTCGAATGTGATATTTCCAAAGCTGAGGACTTAGATCAATTGATCATGTTTGTGGAGCAAAAGCATCCCGATACCAATATCTTAATTAACAATGCGGGTATTCAGTACAATTATCATTTTGTGAAAGAGCCTCTACTGTTGCATAAAATAGAACATGAGATCAGTGTGAATTTTTTAGCACCACTTAAACTCATTGCCTTATTGTTACCTATGCTAGAGTCCAATGAGAATTCAGCCATTGTGAATGTGTCTTCAGGTTTGGGTTTAGTACCTAAAAGGCAAGCGCCTGTGTATTGCGGTACAAAGGCTGGTATCCATATTTTCTCTAAGGCTTTGCGTTACCAACTTGAGCACACCAAAGTATATGAAATTATACCGCCATTAGTAGATACCCAAATGACGGCAGGCAGAGGAAAAGATAAAATTACCCCTGTGCAATTAGTAGATGAATTTATGATAGCTTTTCGTAAGGATAAATATGAAGTGAGTATTGGTAAGGTGAAACTCTTGAAGTTTATCAATAGACTATGGCCTGCTTTGGCAGACAAAATCATGAAAAAAGGAGGTGAAAAATGAAACCACTGCTAAAAGTAATTTTTGTTTTGGCACTTGTTTTTGCAGCTACCTTTTTAATCATACGATTTTCAGGAGTACTCACTGAAGAGGATATTAAAGCATGGTTAGAAACTGCAACCACCATAAATCCCATGTATGTAGTGTCGGTAGTTGTGCTGCTATTAGCAGTTGATATTTTTATCGCCGTTCCGACACTTACTATTTGCATCCTTTCAGGTTATTTTCTCGGATTTCCACTAGGTGGTTTGAGTGCTTCAATAGGCTTAATGATAGCAGGTGCCATAGGTTATTGGATGAGTCGTGCTTTTGGAGAAAAAATCTTGAAAGTAATCATCTCTTCCAAAACAAAAAGAGAGGAGGCAAAAGCTACATTTAATCAATATGGTTTGGCCATGATTTTGTTGAGTCGGAGTTCTCCTATATTTTCTGAAGTATGCGCTTGTATGGCAGGAATGACCAAAATGAAATTTGCCAAGTTCTATTTAGCTTGGTCGATCAATAGTATTCCTTACGCACTTATTGCTGCCTATTCAGGGTCGATCAGTAGCTTTGAAAACCCTAAACCTGCCATTTACACCATCATAGGGCTTTACGCAGCATTGTGGTTGGCATGGTTCATTTTCAGAAAAAAGGAAAAACTGAAAGAAGCATATTTAAAATGCTAGGTTTATTGCTGAACGCTCTTATTTCTTATACTATTTTTAAGCATAATAAAGACAATAAGAGCAGCAATCAACATCCAAATTATGCCGATTAAAATTGAAGGAAAGCCTGTAATTTCAGCGATTTTATCGGCATCGCTACCAATACCAGTTCTCGAAATTAGATCTGAATTGATATCTATTAGTACGTACAGACAACTGGTTAAGCCGATAAATTTCAATAAATAATCGTGAAATGTATGCGGAAGGAATTTAACGGATAACAGCATAGCTACAGAAAAAGCACTGCAAAAAATAATGCCGAAAAGCCCTCCCGATTTAATGACAAAATAAGTAATCACTAATGATCCAATGCCAATTAATGCAGTCAAATATCTGTCGTAATCGGTATGTGCTGCCACTAAGAAAATGATAGCTCCCCAAAGTAGACTGCCTAAATATCCAGCACTGGCAATCATGAAAGTAGGGAAAAATCCAGGTGGGCGTGTAGAAGTACAGACACCACCAATTTGTGGACTGATTTCAATTTTTACGATGTCGCCGCCTACCAATTCAGCCATTAGGCCATGACTAATTTCATGCAGCATTACCACAAAAATCTTTATAGGATAAATTACGATGGTGTTCCAGAAAACAACTGCCACTAAAAACATGGCAAGCAAAATAAGTATTTGTTTCGTTCTCTCACTCATGCTTACAAGTTAGAGCTTCTTGTTAAATTTTAAAATAAAAAAAACCGACTTGCTATCTAACAAGCCGGTTTATTTATATATGAGTAATCGAGATTAATTTCTACCTGCCATTACACCGCCATCTACATCCCAGTTGGCACCTGTTACCCAACCCGTTTCATCGGTTAATAAGAAAACAATCACATTCGCCACGTCATTGGCTTTACCATTCCTACCTATTGGATGGAAACCATGGAAGCCTTCCAGTGCTTTGTTGGCCTCTTCTGCTCCACCAAAAACTGATTCATATACGGGAGTTTCTACTACTGCAGGAGAAACAGCATTTACACGTACATTATAATCTCCTAATTCCATAGCTAAATGTTGGGTTAAAGCATGTAGCCCAGCTTTTTGCATAGAATATGCCGAAGAAGGAGTTGCTTTCACCGCTTGCTTCGCCCACATAGAACCAACATTAACGATTGAACCTGATTTTTGCTCCACCATTTTCTTGGCAACAGCTTGCGTGATAAAGAAAAAACCTCTGTTCAAATCTTGGTAAGCGTCATAATCTTCTGGGGTATGATCTAAGAAAGGTTTGGGGCCGAAAATACCAGAGGCATTTACGAGATAATCTATGCTAGGCAATTCGTTGAGTTGTGCCACTAAATATTCCCGCTCTTGTGCATTGGTAATATCTACTTGATAGCTTTCTCCACCAGTTGAAGCTTCTACTGCGGCTAATTTTTGTGGGTTTGTACCAACCACATGTACAGTAGCCCCTCTTTCTGCTAAAATTTCTGCAGTAGCTCTACCAATTCCACTACTACCACCAATAATTAATGCATTTTTACCATCTAAGTTATTCATTGTTTTACGTATTTAAGATAAAAGAAAATTAAAATATACAGACAAGTCTGTTTAAATTATTCAAAAATTTTTATTCTAGTAATTTTTCTGCTATGCTTCTAGCCCGCTTTATTGGCCAATCTTGCATAAATAGCTGACTTTCAAGCACTGCTACTTCATATAAAAGAAACAACTGATCCGATAGCTCTTCGCTATAAAGATTGGGTAAATTATCTTTCAATAGCTCTGAAACTACTCGTTTGAAATTTCGCTTCTGCAATCGTATTTCGTCTAACATGGGACCGGCTTCTTTGGGTATTTCAGAAATGGTATTCTGGCACCAACAACCCCTAAAGTTATCTTGCTCATAAAATTGCTGTACAAAGTCGATTAACCCCAACACACTTTCTTTCCCTTTTTCTTTTGTAGCTAATAATTCTTCTAGACCTTGCATTAAGCCTATTTCCATATTTTTCAAATATGCTACCCCTATCTCATCTTTAGATCTAAAATGTTGGTACATACTCGCTTTTGCCACTCCCGATTCCTTAAGTATTTCATTGATACCAGTACGATTATAACCTTGTTCATAGAACAATTTTGAAGCGGTCTTTATCAATCGATCTTTTACTGGTCGTCTTTTCATGCTTCAAATATATTACTAAATAATTAAACAGACAAGTTTGTTCATAAAAAAATTTAATTTTCTTATCAACCTTTACCTCTCAGTCTATTCACTTCTTCCTCAAGTGTTTTAATATACTCGTCTTTAGCCTCAAAAGCTTTCCTTATTTCCTCTTCAGTATACCTAGGAGTAATGTGTTGTGGACAATTCCAGTCAAAAGCTTTTATATGTAGCTTAATAACCCTTTCTGGTCTGTATCGATAATTTTCTAAAGCTAAATCTTTGGCTAGTTCCTCATTTTCATAAAGTTCTACTACTTCAGCTTCAGCATAAATCTTCATACGTGTTCTTGTAGGATAGTCGACTAGTATTAATGATACCTTGGTGTTGTTTTTAATATTTCCCACAGAGATATACTGCCGATTCCCACTAAAATCTAAAAATGCCAAAGTTTGCTCATCTAGTACTTTCAAAAAGCCTTTAGGTCCACCCCTGTGCTGTATGTATGGAAAACCATTTTCTCCATAGGTCGCCATATAGAAACTATCTCTATTTTCAATTAAGCTTATTTCTCTTGGACTTAGCCCTTCTACACTAGAAAATCTTTCCATCTTTTCGTAGCTTTTTCTGCTACCATTTTTTTCTTGTAAATCTTTTACGGCATCGGTAAATGCTAATTCTGCGTAATTCATGATTTTTATATTTAAATTTTATATTGAATAATTTGAGGAGGTTTTCCCCAAGTGGGCGGTACATCTTTAGTTTTGAGTAAAGCCATATTTGATGTGATACTACCCAAATAAGGTACTGCCTCTTTATATATCACTTTGTTGATTTTATGAAACCTTATGGCATAGCCACACATTAGGCAAGGCTCATGGGTAGTAACCAATTCACAATCACTTAAATCTTTACCCAGTTTTTTTCTGGCCATTCTAATAGCTTCAATTTCAGCATGGCAAGTAATATCTTGCTTGCTATGTCCTGCTTCTATTGCTTCAGCCACTATTTCGTTGCCCTTGATGATCAAGCAGCCGACTGGCGAATTGCCCAGTTTAGCTGCTTGAATTGCTAGTGCTTCACAGGCTTCCATGAAAGGAGCATATCTCTCATGATCTGTCATAGCTCTAAGATTTGTCTTACCATTTGGTTAGTAAATCCCCATTCATTATCATACCATGCCAACACTTTTAATAAATCTCCATCTACTACTTTAGTCATTTCTAAGTCTGCTATAGAAGCATAGGGGCTTTTGATGATATCAGAAGATACCAAAGGATCATTACTGACTGTAAATACATCTTTATACCTTTCAGTAGCTGCTTCTTGCGTAAGTATCTCATTTACTTCTTCGATGGAGGTAGGTCTTTCCGTTACAATCGTAATATCTGAAATAGAACCTACTGCTACTGGTACCCTTACTGCCATGCCATCGAATTTACCTGCATATTGAGGCAAAGCTTTGGCTGTTGCTTTAGCGGCTCCTGTAGTAGTTGGAATTAAATTATTAAGCCCACTCCTACCCATTCTGAAATCTTTTTTCGAAGGTCCATCCACTGTTTTGTTAGAAGCAGTATCTGCATGGATAGTTGTCATAATGGCTTTTTTTATACCTATGCGTCTACCAATGATCTCGATTACTGGACTAATGTTATTGGTTGTACAGCTTGCGCAAGAAAAAATGTTGGTCTTGCCATCTTCTGTATTGACGCCGTGTACTACCGTAGGAACATCCGGACTTTTCGTAGGTCCTGAAAGTACTACTGTTTTTGCACCAGCTTCAATATGTAGTGAAGCGCTTTCTTGATCGGTAAAAATTCCTGTACTTTCAATTACTATATCAATACCGAGTGCTTTCCAAGGTAGCGATGCGGGGTCTTTTTCATTCAAAAACGTAATTTCCTCATCCCCTACCTTCAACTTATTTCCATCTGATTTTACATCTAGGTCGTAAGTGCCGTGCACACTATCGTATTTAATTAAGTAGGCAATGTTTTCGATTGGTGCAATGTCGTTGACTGCTACAACTTTTACACCTTCTGTTTTTAACAAGATTTTTAAGGCGGTGCGTCCTATGCGCCCCATTCCATTAATTGCTATTTTTTTCATGATTTTATATTTATTTTAATTTTCTGTCTTTTTCTTCTATAGGTACATCATTGATACTGGCATATCTTTTAGCCATTAGACCGTTTTCATCAAACTCCCAATTTTCATTTCCATAGGCTCTGATCCAACTGCCTTCTTTGTTTTGGTATTCATACTCAAACCTCACTGCAATTCGATTATCTCCATGTGCCCAGTAAGATTTCTTTAACTTATAATTTCGTTCACTCTTCCATTTTTTGGTAAGAAAATCAACAATTTCTTTTCTACCATTGATAAACTCAGAGCGGTTCCTCCATTCGCTATCTACTGTGTATGCTAGCGAAACCCTTTCAGGATCTTTACTGTTCCAGGCATCTTCTGCCATTTGAATTTTTATTTTAGCCGTTTCTTCTGTGAAAGGCGGCAAAGGACGTTTCTTTTCCATGATGTGGTTTATTTTAAGATTTGATTATTTGAAACTATGTTGTTTTTTATTAGGAAATTCCTGATATAATTTGCAATTACTTCACCTTCCTCTTCAAGGGCAAAGTGTCCAGTATTCAATAAATGAAATTCTAAATTCTTTAAATCTTTTTTATAAGGATAGGCACCTTCTGCTGGGAATATGTAATCATTCTTGCCCCATACTATTAAAGTAGGTGGTTGATACTTTCTAAAATAAGCCTGCCATTCAGGATAGAGATCTACATTCGTTCTGTAATCATAGAACATGGCTAGTTGTATATCATTATTTTCATGTCGCTTGAGGTGTTGTAGATCTATATGCCAATTGTCTGGATTTATTTTTAATGAATCTTGTACACCATGGGTATACTGCCACTTTAAACCTGCTGGAGAATGAAAAACCTCTAATGCTTTACCATTTTCAATGGTATAATTATTCCAGTATTTCTTTATTGGGATCCAAAAATCTCTAAGGCCTTCATCATAGGCATTTCCATTTTGAACTATGAGTGACTCTATTCTATCAGGATATTTATGGGCAATGCGATAACCTATGGGTGCACCATAATCCATAAGATATATGCTAAACTTATTTACATTTAATGTGTCTAAAAGGCCTTCCATAATAGTAGCCATATTAGCAAATGTGTAATCAAATTCAGACATTGCAGGTTGCTCACTTCTTCCATATCCTGGGTAATCAGGTGCAATCAAGTGGTAGCTATTTGATAATTCTTCGATCAAATTTCTGAACATATGAGAAGAAGTGGGATATCCGTGCAATAACAATAATACAGGTGCATCTTTGGGTCCTGCTTCTCTATAAAATATCTCTACACCGTTTACTTCTTTTGTATGATAAGTTGTTGGATATTTATCTTGTGCAAATAAAAAATTACCCATACCTATTATAAAAATAATCAAAGAGATTAGATTTTTATGGTTTTGTAAATGGTTGCTTGTTGTACGATTTGTTCTTAACTTTTTCATGATTTTTTGTTTAAGTGAGTAAAAAATTTATATACCGAACGTTCGGTATAATATTAGAATAAAAAAATATTATCTTAAGTACATATATCTAATTTTGCTTAGTGCTTTATCAAAAGGGATTGGTGAATCAAGGCCATTTGAAAGCACCAAGCTTCCTTGTAGATAAATAAAAGATTCCATAGCAGCATCATTTGCCGCTGCTTTGTCTAACCCTATTTCAATCCCTAATTGCTCAAATGCTTTTATCCAATCATTAATTGTAGTGCGTAACTCATCTCCGAATAAAGCTAGCCCTTTACCAAAAGCTAAAGACCTGATAATACACACTGCTTCTCCATCTTGATAAAATTCAGTAAGGTTTTGCAAGGCTATGGATAGTCTTTCTTTTACAGTTCTTGTATTATCTGCAATCACTCCAAATACATTTTCTTGCAATTGGCCATAAATATCCATCAATACATTTCTTGTAATTTCCTCCTTCCCACCAGGAAACCTATGGTATAAACTGGCTTTTTTAAGGCCTGAGGCAGCAGCTAAATCATTTAAACTAGCTCCGTCATACCCTTTTGATTTTATGACCTCCGTAAGTCCTTTCATCAATGCTTCGTTATCTATTTTTTTTGGTCTCATGCAGCAATTATAAAGGGAATTTTATTATTTACCAAACGTTCGGTTAAAAATTATTGAATTTTTTCTTGAAAAATTGATTTTTGTCCTTTTACTACATTAATGAAGGGTTTTAAGGAAGTATTATCCCAAAGTTTTTGCGTAAGATTCTGTCAAATTACTTTCTAGAAAATTTGCTAGGTGCTTCATTCCATTATATTGCTGACTCCTTGCTTCAGCCGATGAATTGTAATTGGTATTGGTATTGATATCATAGAAAAATCTTTCCCCTTTTATATTTTCTACAAACTCTAAGCCTGCTACAAGTATGTCGTTATCTGCTAGAAATTTTTCAATTTTTTCTATCTCAGGAATATAAAAGTCAGGGATTATTTCAAATTTTGGTTTTGCCGCTTCTTCGGGTGTGGTAGGGCAAAAATCATCGCCTATTTCGCAAGCATCAGCTGGGCAAAGTTCAAAGCCGTCTGAAGTATCGACTTTTACGGCATAATAGAACTTCCCTCCTATAAATTCCATTCTTGTTATAAATGATGCTTTTGGTCGGATATATTCCTGCACAAGGATAAGTCCATCGAGTGAATAATCATCGGGCATGTTTTTCAAAAAAGATTCTAGTGCAGTTTTGGTTTGAATAAGTTGTACCCCAACACCTTTTCCTCCTCGATTTGGTTTGATTATAAATGGAGCTGGTAAAAAATAATCGGCTGCTTCTAAAATTGATTTTCTACCCACAGTGGCAAAGGTCTTAGGAACTGAAATGTTTGCCTGCTTTAAAGCAATGTATTGCTCCATTTTCCTGACTTCAAGTTGTAATGCCCTATGCCCATTAATAACCTTGCGATTATGAGCAGCTAACCAAGCCAAAACAGGGCTGGTAAGTTCAGCTGCGTATCTATTTCCCCTTGTATGTGCAGAGGCACTCATTCTATTATAAAAAATACCCTCGGGTGGTGTTGCTTCCAAATCAATTTTACCTTCATTTAATATCCATTCTGTATAAGGTAAGCCTTTAGAATCTAAAGCTTTTTGTAAAGGTTCTACCCATTCAGGATTTTCGTGAAGTATATAGATTTTAGGAGATGTCATGCGGTTGAAATTTAATAGTTGGGAAACTTATTATAGCTTAAAAGTATAATACACGAAAGTATTTACTTTCGTTCTTTGAACCTAAGTAAAAATTAAATTTTACTTGCTTATTGTACTTTAGGGATTTCAAGAACTATTATACTATCAGTTTCTCACCTTAAATTTCAAATGCTCAGACTAACTCTTTATCTCAGTAAATACGTTCCATAATTTTATCAAGTAGAATTTCATTGTCGAATGGTTTTACTACATAGTCGTCTGCACCAGAAATATATCCCTTCATTTTATCCTGAGAAGTACCTTTTGCAGTTAAGAAGATTATATATGTGTCAGATTTTTTGTCTATGCTGCGTATATCTTTAGCAGTACTAAAACCATCCTTTTCGGGCATCATCACATCTAATAATATAACTTGTGGTTTGAATTGCTTAAAAAGTTCTAAAGCTTCTTTGCCATTAGTAGCTGTTTGTACGGTAAAACCTTCTTTTTTCAATAAGTAGGTTAAGCTAATGAGGATATTTTCTTCATCGTCTACTACCAGTATTTTTTTATTATTCTGTATCATTTTCATATATTATTTTCTATCAAATCTCAAGGGTAATTTCTGTTCCCTCTCCTATTTTACTTGATAAGTTAAGTTGAATATTCATGGCATTGGCATAAGACTTACAAATGGCCAAGCCTAAACCAGAGCCTTTATGTTTATTTTCACCTTTGTGATTCACTTGGTAAAAGCGCTCAAATACCTTGTTTTGATGCTCTTTTTCAATACCTATACCATTGTCTTTTATCTTTAACATGACACTATCTTCATTGTAAAAAGCATGAATAGCTATTTTGCCGCTGGAATAATCGGTAAATTTTATGGCGTTACCAATGACATTTATCAGTATTTGTTGTAGTTTTTCTTTATCGGTGTTTATTTCTATTTGTTCTAGTTGGCAGATAATCTCTCTTTCACCTTTAATTTCTTCAAAACTGGTGACTATATTTTCAATTAAAACTGGTAAGTTAAAAGTACTTATCTCTAAAGTGGGTTTTGCCTCAATCTTCCTCAAGTCCAATACCTGATCTATCAGCTTAGAAACCCGCTGAGATTCGTCATCGATAATCTTCAAAAACTTGGCTTTTTCAGATTCTTCTACATTGTATTTGCCCAAGATAGCCGCTAAGGATCTTATCGAGGTAATTGGAGTTCTCAGTTCATGGGTCACATTACTGATAAACATATTTTTTAAATCGTCTAATTCTTTTAATCGAGTATTGGCCTCTTTTAATTCATTGGTAGTGATGCTCAATTCTTTAGATTGTTTTTCAAGTAATAAGGAATACTCGTAAACAGAATAGGTTTCATCTAGCATTTTGATCAGTTCTTCAGGATCAATGGGTTTTTGGTCTACCAAATGGTTGAGTAATATCCTTGCAGAAGCAGCACCAATAGTTCCAGATAAAAGACTTTCTACAATGTTGATAAATGTAGAATCTGCATAAAGGGGTAGCTTGTTTTCATCAAACTTCCCATAATGTTCTTCTATAATTTGTTGAACCTTTTTTTTCCCCAATATGGCATTTAGTACACTGTATAATTCATTAAAGTCAGCACGCCTCTCAAATGCAGAAGATTTTGGTTTTTCTGATTTGTAATACTTTTCAGGATTGATAAATATATCTGATTGGGTGATTTCTAAAGATGACCTTTTAGAGTTAAGTGAAACAATGACTAAGGCCATACAATTGATAGATAAGCTCCAAAATGTACCATGACTCACCATATCCATTCCCTCAAGTCCGAATAATGCAGTAGGTCTCAGAAAAGAAAGACCAAAAAGACCATTCGTAAGTAATGCACTATCTATAATTCCTAATTCTGCTAAATTTGTAAGGGGCATTGTAAAAGCCCATAAAACGATCCCACAGCAAAAACCTACTAGTACCCCTTTCTCTGTTGCCCATTTCCAGTACATACCAAAAAATACAGCAGGTGCCAATTGAGCTATGCCAGCGAAAGAAATCAATCCTATAGATACGATTGAATAATTGATTGAAAAAAATTTATAGAATCCATAAGACAGTAACATAACCGCTGCAATTAACACTCGGCGTAACTGCATTAATCGCCTATTTAGATCACTCAAAAAATATTGGTATTGAATTTTGATTCTCAAGAGCAATGGTAAAAATATGTTATTGCTGATCATAATGCTCAATGAAATCATAGAGACGATGATCATACCCGAAGTAGCTGCTAAACCGCCTATAAAAACAATAAAAGCTATGGTGGTTAAATTTTCAGTAATAGGAATACTCAGCAAGTAGGTATCAGCTTCAATTTGTGGATCCAATAATAATTTTCCAGCAAAAGCAACTGGGATTACTAAAAAAGAAATAGCAAATAGATATAATGGGGTGAACCAAGTAGCTTTTTTTATGTGTCTTACGCTATTATTTTCCACAACCGCCATATGAAATTGTCTGGGCAGTAAAATAAAGGCAATAGCAGAGAGTATGCTTACCAATAGCCAAGATTGATAGCTATACCCTTCTACACCAAGTACTGCCAAAGCTTGCATATCGAACCTTTGCTGTGCTTGTGAAAAAATATCTCCTAGCCCTCCAAAAACATAAAATATAATCGCTATTGCTCCGGCGAGAAAGCAACATAGTTTTATCAATGCCTCAAAAGCAATCACATTGACAATACCTGGATGTTTTTCACTTGGATCTAAATTGGTAGTACCGAATACAATGGCAAAAGCTGCAAAAATAAGTACAAACAGCATGGAAGGATCCAAATAAAATGTATCACTGGTGAGTTCGGTGGAAACACCACCTTGCAAGAGATAGAAACTGAATTCAAGGGCTTTTAATTGGATGGATATGTAAGGGATAATAATGAGTACACAAACAATAGAAACCATGGCGCCCAACTTAGCACTTTTGCCATATCTTGAAGAGATAAAGTCTGCAATTGAAGTAATACGAAGGTAGTTGCTGATCCGAATGATCTTTTTCAAAATAAACAACCACATAGGTGCTAACAAAGTAGGCCCTAAGTACACGCCAATAAATCCTAGCCCTGTTGTGGCAGCAATGCCCACACTTCCGTAAAATGTCCAAGCAGAACAATATACCGTAAGTGAAAGTGCATATACTATACTGTTATCTGATAGTTTGTTTTTTATAAAACTGATGCGCTGAGAAAAAAAAGCAGCTACAAATGTTAGTAAAAGGTAGGCACATGAAATAAACAAGATAGTATTATAAGACATAGACTACCAGCTACTTTTTTGAATAATGTAGGCCACTATCATTATAAAAAGGAGCCAACCTGCAAATAATAATACAAAAGAGGTTGGAACACCTAAAATGAAAGCCTTTGAAAGCGAAGTATTTATAAAAAGAGGGCCAAAGAAAAATAAAATAGCAAAACTTATTAGTGAAACCAGTTTGTTAAATAGTTTTTCCATTGCTCGAGTTGTCGTTCAGTTTTTTTGAAGTTAATAAATTTACTGTATACGATAGTCATCGTTTCATCAACAACAATCGATAAAATAACCCGAAAGATGTTTTACTTTTTTAATAGCCCAAAGTAATCTGGTTTTAATACTTTAACTTTTATGATGGCCCAAATAAATAAAAGCATCACTACTCCTACTCCCATAGAAATAAATGGATGATTTACTAAAGTTTCTTCTACCAAGAAACGCACGTACAGAGTGCCTAATAAATACAACACTAAAATAATATCGGCAATTAATCCTTTGATCATGATTTGAGTTTTTTATGTTTTTGGTTAAATCAAGAAAAGTGGTCTACTTAACGTAGACCACATACTTGAGAAAGGACAATAACAGATGAGTTATCTGTCCCTTACTCATCAATATTTAATGAGCGTAAACTGGAGTTTTAGCGCCACTTGGTACTCTAATGTCTTCAACTATTTCTTGAACTTTTGCAGAAGGTGCAGGAGTAAATCTACTTACTACCAAAGAAACCACTAAGTTGATTATCATACCCAAAGTACCTATACCTTCTGGTTTAATTCCAAACCAGTAACCATCAGGTGTACCTGGGCCACCTAATTGTGGTTTGAAATACCAGATATAAACAGTTGTAAATAATATACCGATGATCATACCTGCCATAGCGCCTTCTTTGTTCATGCGCTTATCAAAAATACCCAAGATAATGGCCGGGAAGAAAGAAGAAGCTGCTAAACCAAATGCAAGGGCTACAACTTGTGCTACAAAACCTGGAGGGTTCATACCTGCTAGGCCAGCTCCAATTACTGCTACGGCTATGGCTACCCTTGCTGCAATTAATTCACCCTTTTCTGAAATATCTGGCTTGAGATAATTTTTAAGTAAATCGTGTGAAATGGAAGTGGCAATTACTAGTAAGAGACCTGCTGCAGTAGAAAGTGCTGCTGCTAAACCACCTGCCACTACCAAAGCAATTACCCAAGCAGGTAAGTTTGCAATCTCTGGATTTGCCAATACAATAATATCACGGTCAATGATTAATTCATTGGCAGCTGGATCGGCTACGTATTGGATTACACCATCATTATTTTTATCCTCAAATTTCAACAATTCTGCACCTTCCCATTTTTTAAACCAACTTGGCATTTCTGCATATGGCTGGTTACTTACCGTTTGGATTAAATTAGTACGTGCGAAAGTAGCGATAGCTGGTGCTGTAGTATAAAGTATAGCAATGAATAACAAAGCATAACCAGCAGATTTTCTCGCGTCTCTTACTTTAGGCACTGTAAAGAAACGTACAATTACGTGCGGTAAACCCGCAGTACCAAACATTAATGCAGCAGTAATGAAGAACACATTTATTCGGTCATCCATACCCATGGTTGTATATTCATTAAAGCCAAGGTCGGTACTGAGTTGGTTTAGTTTATCTAATAAATAAGTGCCATCTGCAAGTGTTCCGCCCATGCCTAGTTGTGGGATTGGGTTGCCTACCATTTGTAAAGAGATAAATACCGCTGGAACAGTAAAAGCGAAAATCAATACGCAATACTGTGCTACTTGAGTGTAGGTAATCCCTTTCATGCCACCTAAAACAGCGTAAAAGAATACTATAGCAATACCTATTAATATACCAGTAGTAAATGGCACTTCTAAGAATCGAGCAAATGCTACTCCTACTCCTTTCATCTGACCTACCACATAAGTAAATGAAATAAAGATAGCACAAAGCAAGGCAATGAGTCTGGCTTGTTTTGAGTAATAGCGCTCCCCTATAAAATCAGGAATGGTAAACTTGCCAAATTTTCTTAAATAGGGGGCTAATAAGAGCGCCAACAGAACATAACCGCCAGTCCAACCCATGAGGTATTGAGAGCCACCATAACCTGTAAATGAAATGAGGCCTGCCATTGAAAGGTAAGAAGCAGCTGACATCCAATCTGCGCCTGTCGCCATACCATTTGCTAGAGGCGATACGCCACCACCTGCTACATAAAATTCTTTTGTTGAACCAGCGCGTGCCCAGATAGCCACGCCTATATATAATAAGAAGGTGAGCCCTACTATTAAAAATGTCCAGATTTGTAATTGATCCATGATGATTGTGATTAAAAGTCTTTTAATTGATTATTTTTCGTCCACATTGTATTTCTTATCCAGTTTGTTCATGAGATACACATATACAAATATTAGTATCAGAAACACATAGATAGAGCCCTGCTGAGCGAACCAGAAGCCAAGAGGAAACCCTCCTACCTTTACTGCATTCAATGCATCGGCGAACATAATCCCACATCCATAAGATATCAGGAACCAAATACTTAGTAGAATTACAAGGTACTGTAGGTTCTCTTTCCAGTACCGAGTTAAATTGTCGTTTCTCATTTTATTCATTTTCAATAGAATTTATAGATTTTATAAAAAGATGTGTAGTTGAAGTCTTAGGGCGGTAATTTCATCTAAACCACCTGGTGTAATGGCTGCTTCGCGAAAATCTTTACCTATGTGGTGATATTCCGCTGTTATTTTGGCATTATGTCCATTAATAAAGTAGTTGAGACCTATATTTAGTGCTGTTACTGGGTCGACGGCTCCTTCAAAATTTGAAGTGGAATAAGCAATATAGGGCATTGTCTTAGTAGCAGAAATATAATAACCTAATTGCCCGTAAAGAGAAGTACCTGTTCCAGCCCAACGGCTGATATAGTTTTCCCCATAGTCAAATCTTTGTATGGCTGCGTAAGCGTTTACTGCGCCTGATGATACAGGAATATCCATAAATGCATCAAACGCAAAGTGCTTTACACTGCTATGTTGCAATGTTTCATTGTTATACATTCCATTCGGGTGTAAGAAAAAACCTGTACCAATGGCCAATACTTTCTTAGTTCCTAAATAGGTACCCACATAGTAAGGTAGTTTAGTAGATTCCTTATCAAAGAAATTATATTTAACATATCCCTCGTAAATTGAATTACCTCTAGCATTACCACTTTCATCTAATACCGAAGCACCTGTATATGTGAGTGGGCTTAAATTTACTCCGTCGATATAAAAAGAGGAACTGTAATCTTTGCCTGCACCTAAAGGATTTCGCATAGGTGTATTTACTGCGAAGCGGTATTCAAAATTACCTGCGCTGCCTTTTACATAGGCACCTAAATGCCTGGCAAATTGATCGGTAATCCCTAATGAATGCCATGCGGTAAAAGGCCTACTTTGGTCAAGGGTCATGAAGTTGAGCGTACTTTGATTGGCAAGACGAGTGAGCCCTTTCCAATAATGAAGGCCACCTCCTACATAGATATTGTCATGCAGTTTAAGTTCGCCCCATGCACCATGTAAAAAGAGTTGTGGTGCATCTCCATTGCTACCCAAAGCAGTTAAATTGTCTTGGTTCAAACTATTTAGACCAAAGTGTGTAAGGATTAAAAACTTAGGAGAAATTTGGGCATAGGCCAAAAATCTAGAGCGGCGTATGCTGAAAGAAGTTTGAAGATTGGCATCTTTTTGTGAAAGGTTATTTGTGGTTGCCCATATCTGATGCCACATAATGAAACGGACATATTTGCTACCATCTTCATTGAGTTTTACTTGTAGTGGTTTATAGCTATGATCTGCTTGTTTTTCCTTCACCAAAGTTGGAGTGGATGTTTCCTTTTCTTGATCTATGGTTGAAGTTGAGCGCTGGTCGTCTTTCGCTAATGCGGAAGTAAATTCTTGTTTTTCTTGCGCAATTGCTACGAAGGATAAGAAGGAAGCTAAAAAAATGATTCCGAAACGTTTTGCGCTAGTGTGTTGGGAGAAGTAAAGTAGTCGTTTCATATTTAAAAAAATTATATATATAGATATTTATATATGTAAATATATGAAAAGATATTTTCCACACAAATTTTTCTAAAAAAAAATGAATTTACATGGTTACTAAAAGTTGATGCATTGATTTGATATTTGGATGGGCTAAAGCATATAATATGTTTTTGCCGTCTTTATTTGCTTTTACCAAACCGCAGTTTTTCATTATACGCAAATGGTGGGAGGCTACTGCTTGCTCTATGTGTAATTGCGTATATACTTCTGTTACACTAAGTCGGTTATATTGAGAAAGTATTTGGATAATACTGAGTCTAATAGGATGACCCATACCTTTTAATAATTCAGATTTTTGCTCCAGTAACTCAATATTTTGTAGTAGAGATGCCATTTAGTATTGAAGTATATAGTTATGTATATACAAGTATAATCATTTAGACGCTTTTTTGTTCCCTTTATCTATTAAATAGAAAAAGGTAGCACCCAAGTTGGCATCCTTTCATTTTCAATCTACCTCTTGATTGGAGTTTTATTCATCCAAGGCTTTTAATTTTAGGTTTTTTAACCTGCATTGCTAAGGAGATCTGGTGAAATAAGGTATCACTTTTATTTGATTCAGATTCTGTAGGAATCCTATTATGATAGTTCATGTAAGAGAAGGCATTAATGACAACCCCTTTAGGGGTGTAAAATCTGCTTGTAAAAATGAATATAAATATCACCTCTACGAGGTTTTATCTACATAAAATCAAGGTTATTTATAACAGTTTCATTCCTATGGAATAACGACCTTAAAAAATGGTGGGCATAAAAAAATCATATGAAAAAGGAGGATTACTGCGCAAGTCTTTTATGGTACGATTTGAGGATTATTTGTTTATGCCTAAATGATACTTTATTTAATCCTAATCAATAAGGAGATTTCTATTCTCTCTAAAGATGATTTATAAAAAAAGATACCACTTAGGGTGGTATCTTTTCACTTACAGTCTTCTAAATTAATGTGTAAACTGCTCTGTCTCAGTACTGCCAGCCATGGCAGTAGTTGAACTCATTCCTTGCTGTACAATATTTTGAATTGCATCAAAATAGCCTGTCCCTACAAAAGATTGGTGTTTCACTGCTTTAAATCCTTTGTCTTGTAACCCAAACTCACGCTCTTGCAATTCAGAGTAACCTGCCATTCCGCGTTGTTTATAGGCAAGCGATAGCTCAAACATTGAGGTATTGAGTGCATGAAAACCTGCCAACGTGATAAACTGGAACTTATAACCTAAAGCGGCTAGTTCTTCTCTAAATGTCTCCATCTCTTTCACGCTAAGGTGTTTGGCCCAATTAAAAGAAGGAGAACAGTTGTAGGCTAGCATTTTTCCAGGAAATTTCTCGTGGATAGCTTGTGCAAATTCCCTAGCATAACCTAAATCAGGATTAGAAGTTTCCATCCAAATTAAATCGCAGTAAGGTGCGTATGACAAACCACGATCAATACCTTGTTCTATGCCATTTTTTACATGGAAAAATCCTTCTGAGCTTCTTTCCCCTTTAATAAATTTGAGGTCACGTTCATCAATGTCGGAGGTAATTAAAGTGGCTGCATCTGCATCGGTACGAGCAATAAGCACAGTAGGTACCCCGCAAACATCTGAGGCAAGTCTGGCTGCTACAAGTTTATTAATAGCTTCTTGAGTAGGAACCAATACTTTTCCGCCTAAATGCCCACATTTTTTAGCTGAAGAAAGTTGGTCTTCGAAATGCACACCTGCAACTCCTGCTTCAATCATGCCTTTCATCAATTCATAAGCATTTAAATTTCCACCAAAACCTGCTTCTGCATCGGCCACTATGGGTACCATCCAATCGATTTCAGATTCGCCTGTAACCGACTGAATTTGGTCCCTACGTAACAATGCATTGTTAATGCGCTTTGCCACCATAGGCACAGAATTAGCAGGATAAAGTGACTGGTCAGGATACATCTCACCAGAAAGGTTGGCATCTGCGGCTACTTGCCAACCGCTTAAGTATATAGCTTGTAAACCTGCTGTAACTTCCTGCACTGCTTGGTTTCCTGTAAGTGCTCCTAAACCAGCTACAAATGGTTGGTTAAGTAACCTGCCCCATAGCTTCTCTGCCCCCATTCTAGCCAATGTGTATTCAATTTTTACAGAACCACGTAAATTGATCACATCTTCAGCAGTATAAGGCCTGGCAACGCCATTCCAACGCGGATTTATTTCCCAAGCAATATTAATATTCTCGATTTCTATTTTCTTTTTCATGGTATTAAATAATTAAAAGTTTAAAAGTATCTTAGGTTAGTGGTGTTCGTTGTTATAATAGCCAAAGTGATATTTAGCCAGTGTTATCCTTTATTGGAAAACATAAATGCACTGGTTTGAAAGGGCCTGCTATTTTAAATTAGGCATGGCTACGCCAGGCTTGTTCTCACAAGCTTTTTTTTAGGTATTATATATTGGTTAGTCTATAAGTTGATAGGCTGGTAAAGTCAAAAACTCTTCGAACGCTTTATTAAGGACTAGTTGATCAAACAGTTTAATGGCTTCGGTGAACCTACCCTTTTGATAATATTCCTCTCCGACATACTTCTTGATTTTTTCTAGTTCTTCTAGCTTTAGCTTTTCGTAAAGTTCGGCAGTAACGTTTTGTCCATTATCCATTGCAGCTTCGTTTTTGATCCACTGCCATAGTTGTGTTCTAGAGATCTCGGCAGTGGCAGCATCTTCCATTAAATGATAGATGGCTGCAGCTCCATTGCCTTGTAGCCAACTTTCTACGTACAAAATACCAACATTTATATTTGTTCGAACGCCAGCCTCTGTCACAGTTCCTTCTGGAATAGCTATTAAATCAGCTGCTGAAACCTGAACATCTTCCCTTTTTTTATCGATTTGGTTCGGTGTATTCATGTAGGTGTCAAAAACATCCATGGCTACGGGTACTAAACCAGGATGTGCTACCCATGTTCCATCATGGCCATCTCTTACTTCTCTTAGTTTGTCTGCCTTTACCTTATCAATAGCCTTTTGGTTGGCTTCACTATCATTTTTGATGGGTATCTGTGCTGCCATTCCACCCATGGCATGTGCCTCTCTCTTGTGGCAGGTTTGAATTACTAGCTGAGAATAGGCTTTCATAAAGGGTACTGTCATCGTTACTTGCGACCGATCAGGCATTATAAAACCTGCTTTATTTCTTAGGCGCTTGATGTACGAGAAAATATAATCCCAACGACCGCAATTCAATCCAGCAGAGTGATGTCTTAATTCATATAAAATTTCATGAAGTTCAAAACTAGCTAGAATGGTCTCAATGAGTACTGTGGCTTTAATTGATCTTTGTGCAATTCCCATATAATCTTGCGCAAATACAAAAACTTCATTCCACAGTCTAGCTTCTAAATGACTTTCCATTTTTGGTAAGTAGAAATAAGGCCCACTTCCATTTTCAAGAAGATATTTGGCATTATGAAAGAAATACAAGCCAAAATCTACCAATCCTGCACTCATAGATTTACCTTTTACCCTAATGTGCTTTTCTAATAAATGCCATCCTCTTGGGCGCACTTTCAGCACTGCAACTTCATCGTTCAACCTATATTCCTTTCCTGTTGTTGGATGAGTATAACTAATAGTTCTTCTGATAGCATCTCTTAAATTGATTTGACCTTGAATGGTATTTTCCCAATTGGGCGAATTACTATCTTCAAAATCTGCCATGAAAAGCTTTGCTCCTGAATTAAGGGCATTAATGATCATTTTTCTATCGACAGGCCCAGTAATTTCTACCCTTCTGTCTTGTAGGTCTTGCGGTATGGGAGCAACTTTCCAATCGCCTTCTCTGATGGATTTCGTCGCTGTTAGAAAATCTGGCATAATACCAGCATCTAAGTTTTTTTGACGTTCTACTCTTTGCTTGAGTAATTCTTGGCGTTGAGCTTCAAACTGTTCGTGTAGTTTTACTAAAAATTCGCAAGCTTCTTTTGTAAGGATTTCTTCAAAGCCGCTTCGGAATTCACCGAGGATTTCCATATTCATAGGTATATCGTAGATTTCAATAAGTTGTTCTTTCATCTTCTTAAAAGTTAAAAAAGTTCTAATGCATTACAAATATAGCGAAATATTTTAATAAGCGAAATTTCGCTAAAATTATTTTTTCGCTTTTCCTATCAGAGGTATTGCATTAGTAATTAAAGAAAGTACCATAGATATTGAATTGGAATTTAAAATAAGAAAAGGAAAAGTAACGATTATTATATGCTCTTTACTGGAGCTTATAGCCTTAAGCTACTATCATTAATAATGGTCTTCGTCTAAAAGAAATCTATTAAGAAAAAGACCCATTCTGTTATTGAATGGGTCCATATAAAAAGCTTAATTAAGTATTATCTTTTTATGAAGCACCTTATTGCCAAATTGAAAAGTTATGATGTAATACCCTTTTGCATAGTCAGATAAATTAATTGTATCATATATCTTTCCTTCATAACTTCTCCTTTCTATTATCCTTCCAGTGCTATCCAAGAGCTTAATTTCTGTAGGTAAATTATCATTGCCACTAAATGAAATGTTTAATAATCCTGAAGTTGGATTAGGATAAACCGTTAGGTCATCAATATTCACTATATCTTCTTCCTGTTGAGGCTGACTAAGATTAGCCAGTCTTGAAGAAGCAGAGATACTTGTGATCTCAAGATAATCTACCACCGCCCACGAAGAATTAGCTTCTACTTCTAAATAGTGGCTACCCTCTGACAAGAATATAGTCGATTCCATATTTCCAAAATAAGAGCCACCATAGCTCGATAATAAATCAGAGATGCTAGCATTATTTCCCTGCATAATGAGCGAAGTTCCGTTTAGCTTAAATGAATAACCAGATGGCCAATAGGCAACTGAATTAGACCTGTGACCACTCCTAAGATTTACCGCTAATTGGTAATTGCCAGAAGCAGGTACTGTAAAATCTAACCTTATCTTATCCCCGTTGTCATACATGGTTACTGCTTCACCATTGCTCATAGAACCGTTGCCATTTGTTCCAATCTTGTAGCTTCCAATATCAGTTAATACAGAAAAGTGGTCTTCAGCTTCAAATCTGGCAGTAACACTAGGTTGCTCATTACACGTCATTTCTATTTCTTCTTTAGAGTTACAACCAGGGGCATTATCATATACTGTCAAGTTAGAACCAATAAACCGTTTTGCAATACAACATGTCTCTAAACTTCTATTTCCATAAAGTTCAAGTGTGAGTGCATCACTATATATTGGGAAATTTATATTACTTATATCTACTAGTTGGGAGTTGTTCCGGATATAAATATTTCCATCAATATGGTTTGGTTCAAATCCTTCCGTTGATTTCAATGAGGCATTATTATCTATAACTACATTAAAACAAAACTGGAGATTTTCTAAACCTTTAAGGTTCTCGAGCAATGGATTATCTTTTATGACTAAATGGAGTAATATTCTATCTAAACCTTCCAGTGGAGTTAAATCAGTTATATCATCTCCTGATATGACAAGACTCCTAGTGATATAGCTACAATTGAAATTATCTACTTCTTCTTGTGAAGTTAAAGTTATATCTCCACTACAAAATGTAGGGTTCTCTTGTACATCTATTAGAAAGTCTTGATCTATTTTGTTTCCTTTGCTATCAGTTGCTCTTATTCTTATCGAAAGTGTAGTTGGACTGTAATACTCCTGATTTAATAAAAGTGAGTCTCCTTCAATTTTAAAAAAGCCACTGTGTTGAGTTTCATTACTATATACCAATTCTAAAATATGGGTATCGTTGGTATCTGGATCTTCTACAGAAATAGCAGCCACAGCACCTTTATAAATTGTATAGGTCTCAACACTACTCAAATTTATTTTAGTAGGTGGTAGATTTACTGTTGCTTGTCCTTCACCTATTATTTCAATATAGTCTACTACAGCCCATTGGGAGTTAGTGGTTATACTAAGGTTATGAGTACCTGCATTAATATTAACTTTTTCTGATTCCATTGTTCCAAAATACGAACCACCATAGCTTGAAAGAAAATCAGAAATACTAGAGACATCACCCACTAAGGTTATGTCGTTCCCATCTAATTGGAATAGATAACCCGAAGGCCAATATGCGTCTGGATCAAAACGATTTCCGCTTCTTAAGTTTACTTTAATAACATACTCTCCCTGTTCTGGCACCTCAAAAGAAATATTTATTTTGTCTCCTTTGTCGTACATAGTCACTGCCTCTCCATTGCTCATGGCACCATTGCCGTTAGCGCTAATCTTGTAATTGCCTACATCAGTTAGTACAGTGAAATTATCTTCTGCTTCTAGTTTGAAAGATATTGGTTCAGTATTACAAGTAGTTACTATTTCTTCTTTAGAATTACAACCTGGAGCATTATCACGAATAAAAGGAACAACTTCAGAAGAACTCATAAAACCCAAGGCTCCACAACAAACACTCAAAGAAGTATTTTCGGCAATTAATAACGAAGGAGTACTAGCTGTACCAGTATGGACTGCATTTTTTAATCCATTTAAATTTGTAAGTTTAGGATTGCCAAGAATTCTAGAATTATGTTGTAATGATATCAAATTAATAAGCCCATCTACATCTTCTAAAGAGGCATTATCTTCGATTTGCAACATGAAGATATCTACTATCGATTCTAGACCATCTAAGTTTTTCAATAATTGATTCGATTTTATCCTTAAATCTCTTAAACCAATATCCTCTTTGATGTTGCTTAAGGCCGAAATATCTTCTAGGTTGTTATTTTGTAATATTTCAAGACCCCTTGAAAAATATTCTAATCCTTCTAAACCATCCAAGTTAGCTAAATTGGTTTCTGATATAGATAAGCTTCCATCAATCCTTTTCAAGCTTTTGAGGGCTGAAAGATCAGTGATATCATTTCCTCTTATAGAAAGTGATCCTGAGATGAAACTGCATGTTAAGTTGTTTACTTCTTCTTGTGAGGATAGAATAACATCGCCACTACAAAAATCAGGATTTTCCTGCATGTTCAAGGTAAAGATTACTTCATACTGATTTCCACGGCTATCTATGGCCTTTATGCCAACTTTTAACAGTCTAGGGGCCTCGTACTCTTGGGTTAATATAAGGGAATTACCCTCAATCTTAAAATTGCCTTCATTATAGGTCAATTCAAAAGTATGAGTATCATTAGGGTCGGGATCTTCAGCGGATATAGTAGCTACTAGACCTTTATAATAGGTATTTACAACTGAGTTGCTCAAATTAATTTTGGTAGGCGCTAGGTTTACTGTAGTTTGTCCCTCTCCAATGATTTCTATGTAATCTACCAAACTCCATTGGGAATTAGCCGTTATGGCAAGATTATGTTGACCAGCTGATAGGAATACTTTTTCCGACTCCATATTACCAAAATAAGAACCTCCATGATTTGCTTGAAAAGGAGAAACACTTGACTCATTACCTTCTAAGATTATGTCTTCTCCATTGAGTTGAAATAGATAACCCGAAGGCCAGTAGGCAGTAGCATTAAATCTATGACCGCTTCTTAGGTTTACTTTAATAATATATTCATCTTGTTCTGGTACTTCAAAGGTAATATTTATCTGATCTCCCTTATCGTACATGGTTACAGCATACTGATTACTCATTGAACCATTTAGATTAACCCCAATATCATAATTACCTACATCTGTTAGCACGGAATAATTATCTTCTGCTTCTATCCTGAAAGAAACTTGTTCAGCGGTACAATTCTCCGAAATTTCTGCTATCGTATTACAACCAGGGGCATTATTGTAAGTATAACCGTTTATTCCTTGTGAAGTCAAAATTCCTAATGCTGCACAACAAATATTTAAAGAAGTGTTTCCGTATATATTTATTGAAGGATTGCTTCTAGTTCCAGTATATACTGCATTTTGTAGTCCTTCAATACTCTTCAGATTAGGGTTTTCAACAATAAAAGTATTATCCCTGATGCTTGTCAGATTGATAAGGCCATCAATATTTTCTAATAGAGTATTTTCTCCTATATAAACCATCCCAGAGCTTTTTATAAACTCCAATCCCTCAAGGTCAATTAAATTTGCGCTATTGGTTACATAAAGTCCGTTAATAAGTGTCCCTTTATTAATATTTCGAAAACCTTGAAGACTTTTTAATAGCTTGTTATTCCTAATATACAATACTCCCGAAAAGTAGTTAAGACCAGAAAGCCCTTCTACATCTGATATATTAGAGTCATCTAAATGTAACCCATCTCCAATTTTCTTTAAGTATTTAAGGGCTGAAAGATCAGTGATACTTTCTCCTTGTATTTTCAATAGACCTGTTATCTCGGTACATTTACATGCATTAACTTCTGCTTGAGTTGTCAAAGTGATATTACCTTCACATACTGAATCGACAAGAAAAACATTCAAACTTGCTATTGATGTGGCACTCATGTCCTCGTCGTCAGTAACCGTTACTTGAAAATTATAGTCGCCAACCTGTAAGTCACTTAACAAAAGTTGGTTGGACTGGACTCCCTCCATGGTTGGTTCATTAGGGCCATCTAATAGTTCCCATAAAAAGGAGACATCACCTCCATCTGGATCACTACCAAAAGCCACCATAATTACCGTATCTTGGGTAGATTGTGCACCGCGTTGAAAAGTTGTAACCACTGGGTCAAACTTTTCAGGGTCTCTCACAGTTAGTTTTGCTTCAGTAGAAGAAACTGCTCCTTCATCATCCGTAACCGTTACTTGAAATTTATACTCACCAACCTGTAGGTCACTTAACAAGAGTTGGTTAGACTGTACCCCCTCCATGGTTGGTGTATTCGGGCCATCTAATAATTCCCATAAATAAGAAACCTCTCCCCCGTCGGGATCATTACCAAAGGCCGTTAAAATTACTGTGTCTTGAGTCGACTCAATTCTACGATTTGAAGTAGTAACAATTGGGTCCAACTTTTCAGGATTTTTCACAATGATAGTTGCTTCATCATATGAAGATGCTCCTTGATCATCTGTAGCTGTAAGTCTAAAAACATATTCGCCTGCTATTTTAGGATAAATGACAAGTCTTCCACGCTGTACTTCTAATAGAATATCCGGACCCTTTTCCTTCGTCCACACAGAATCGACAATATAACCATCGTTATCACTGGTATATCCGTATATTGAAAGCTCATTTCTAGGAAGGATTATGGTAAAATCACCATTCACATTTACTATGGGAGGCTCATTTGTAGGGATTATCTCTTCAACAAAAGATAGTACGACGGAGAATTGTGCACCTTGTTCTCCTCCAAGATTTCTTTGTGAGTAAGGAGTTACTTTGAGTATAAAAATATCTCCAACATTCGGTTTTGGTGACCAACTACTATAATCTCCATTGCTATCTCCAAATAATGCATAAGGTGCTATGTTTTCTTTTCGGGTGTACGTTGTGCCTCGATTTACATCAAAAAGCTCGAATCCCATGCTCCCTACATTACCACCTCTTTTTATAGCATTAATATTAAGCCCAACCGTTGGTAATTCTGCTAGATTTATTTTTACAGAATCTAAGGTGATATCGATTTCACGTAAAAGTGTGTCATTTTCAGCATCGATGAGTTGTACGCTTTCTATGACTTGTACATTATTACTTGAGGCTGCTTCTATACTGTTATTTATTGTAAAATCAGCGTAAACAACATTTAGAATAAAAAAATAGAGGAACGTAAATGGCCAAAAGCCAATAGTAAGTTTGTTCATAGCTTATGTTATCTTCTCTGGTTGAAATACTCTACAGGTAATACAAATACCTGTTATATATTTGATAGTTTCAGAAACTGTTTGTACAAAAATATAAGCATTTTAATTTACCAGTATATAGGTGTAACAAATATATGTTAATCAATATTGATTGATTCCTTGAAAAAGGATTATATCATCATGAATGTTGCAGAATTTAAACTTGAATAAAGTATTTTACTATATGATACACCAAGGTTTTGTGAAAACTTATTCACTATGAAATACCAAAAGGATTTTTAAAAAAGATAGTCTAAATGCGATTATTGAATCGTTTCTATTTCGTTTATAGCGAGCCTGGTACATTGCATAATAATATCTTGCAGATCTGCCCCTTCTGAACTTAATGGATCGATAGCAGCGACTAGATTGGAACGTAATTCATATAACTTTTCTTTATTGATTTCCTTCGAAGCCTTTACCATTTTAATTTTTAATAATTCCTGTTGCTCAGTTTGTTTGGGATTGTAAATACCTGCCAACTCAGTACATTGATGACAAACACCTTTTTTATTGATAAGGGCACACCTATTATCAAAAATTTCTATCATGGTTTTTCTCCCATTAAATAATAGGTGTTTTACTACACCCTCTGTTTTATTTAATATTAAGGCAATCTCTTTCCTCGAAAATGCATAGACATCTTTAAGAATAAGTGCTATTTGTTCTTCTAGGGATAATGTTTTTGATATGCAGGTAAAACAAAAATCTATATGTTCTTTTATTTCATACCTCCCTCGGTTTGAGGTCTGGTGGGTCATTACAAAAAGCTGCTGAATATAATCAGTTGACATGGCCAAAGATTTTGCTTGGTCTTGCGCATTTGGTAACCAGCGCTTTTTATGCTTTAAAAAATCATATGCAAGATTAGTGGCGATTTGGAATACCCAAGTCTTGAAAGAGGCTTTACCCTTAAAGGTTTGAATCTTATCAAAAGCCTTAACAAATGTATCATGAGCTAGGTCATCAGTATCATTTCTATCTGTAAGCAGTCTATATAGGTAAGATTTCAAATGGGGCTGAAATTCGGCAAATAAGCTTTGGAAGGCATTGATGTCACCTTCCATAGCTTGTAATAATGTTTCGTCCTTCGTTTCCATAATTATGATTTAATATATCGATTATCTACTGCAACATACTTTGCATACAATAGGGCTGCTCCTGCCATAGCGGTATCTCTGAAAACACCTATAAATTGCAAAAATTCTCCATCTAACGCTTTTGGTATATGTATAAGAAATACAAATAATATAAGTTCAACAGCCAGTAAAACCGCTGCTAATTTATCAAGCTTTTTTATCGCCGCACTTACAACAAATGCTATTAGACAAGCACCAGAAAAATAAACCCAAAATGCTTTTACAGGCAAATAATCAGGGATATAGGATACACTAAATTCTAAGGGGCCAAAATGTAAGAAACCAAATACTGCAAATGGTAAAACAAAAAACCATTTTCCTAATTTTAATATCATTTCCATCTTAGAGGTCTTTATATAACATTTGCTGTTCCAAAATCAACATCTACAATATGGCTATTTAATGCAGCTCCTGCATCCGACACTAAAAAAGCAGCTACTTTCCCAGTATCATTTGTTGTTAAAGGCTTTTTTAATAAACTGCCATTTGCCATTTGCTCTGCCATTACTTCTTCTGGAATACCGATTGTTTTAGCATTTTCCCTTGTTGTTTCAACAATAGTTCTGGTTTTAGGCATTGCCGTAGGATTGATACAAATTACTTTAATACCAACCATGCCAAACTCCGATGATAAGACCCTTGTCAATCCTTCTATTCCAGCGCACGCTGCCGTTATCCCTGACATAAATGGTGCTTTTAACCTTGAAAGACTAGCTGTGAGCATTAAGATAGTACCTTGGCTATTGGTTTCTTGCATGTATTTTGCTCCAAGACGAGCAGTTAAGAATTGGGAACCTAAAATGCTTTCAATAGGCCTCATAAAGGTTTCAAAAGATAGATGAGTTGAAGGTGTTCCATACCCCCCCTCTTTGGCCCTTACACCTATTCCATTGAATACAATATCTAATCTACTTTCTTCCCCAGTAATTGATTTCAAAAAATCATTAATTTCTTGCTCGTTTTGAGCATCAACTCTAAAAGATTTAGCATATCCATTATTGTTTTCAATTTCTTTAGCAAGATGTTCCAAAGCTTCGATATTTCTACCAGAAATATAAACTTTTGCTCCTTCTTTTGCCATTTCGATTGCCACTTCTTTGGCTATGGCACCATTGGCTGCAAATATTGCGGCTACTTTGTTTTTTAATTTCATAATCTTTGTTTTAAATGATCAATGCCTTTTAGACTGTTGAGCCATTCAAAACGGTCGAGATATTAGAAAAAAAAATTTAATACATTGTAAATCAGAGCTTAATATTTAAAATAAGTGGGTAGAAAGAATGATGGATGAGGAAGTATCACGATAAAAGAATTATAAAAAGAATCCAACACCTCCTATGAAATGTTGGATTTTATAAAATCATTAAGTTTTAGGATTCTAAATATCTCTAGGTATCATTTTTCCAGTGGCAGTAATTCTTTGCCAGCGATATCCTCCCATTTATAAATTTGAAAAGTTTTGTCATCAGACATGGCAACGAATAAACCATTTTGGAAATCGTCATTGAAATTAAAGGAACTTACTTCGGAGCCGTCACTTTCATTGGTCGAAACATATACGGTCTTAAGTAGATTATGCTGATGAGGCGCCGCTGTAGTCCCTATTCTGTTGTATATATTAAACCTATTGGCTTGCTGGTCTGACACCAATATATATCCCTTTTCCCCTGCTTTATGATAAATAGAAATACCCTCATGATCTTCTTTAAAATCATCCGTACCAAATAGAGCCAATTCTTCATTTCCTTTTTCTGGATCTGCATAATACTTCCTGATCCCTACTCCCTCATCTGAATAGTATACATAACCTAAAGCATCATCCACAGCTATGGCTTCTATTTCATTTATACCACTGTATTTGCCAAACTTTCTGACCAATGTGGCTTTTACCTTTCCGTTGCCATCTTCTTCCAGCAAATACTGCCATAAATAAGTACCATCGGTTGGCCCCGTTTTTCTACCAATAATGGCAAAAATAGCATCATCTTTAGGCCTTTTATACAATGAAATGCCCATTAAATCACGATACTCTACACCTGTCTCTCCTTCAAAAACAGGGATACCTCCATTGTCGATAGCTAGCATATCTGGAAGAGAAAAAATCCTTAATTTATGGGCCAATCTTTCTCCTGTAACTGCTATATCGACTTTTTGACCATTAATTTTTAACCCATACTCGATGTCTACATTATTTGGTCTTTTTAAGCCTCTTACTGTCTTGTCACCAATTATATTTCCTTTTAAATCAAAAACATAAAGCGCCCCATCTTCATTTTTATCAGTACCGACAATTAAACTTTCCTCCGGCTTTTCATAGTTGATCCAAATGGCAGGATCGTCTGTGTCATGTTTAGTTGTATCAGTAATATAAAGAGGTTTTATAATCTCGATATTATCTTTTTTTGCTAGAGATAAAGCAGCATTAGCCTCTTCAACAGCTTGCTCATTTTGAGTTTGGCAACTTCCAATTAAATATATTAATACAAAGACTGACCAAACACCAAGTGTTTTTATTTTTTTCATTTCAATATCGGTTAAAGACCTTCAATAAATTATATTGAAGGTCTAGATTTAAACAAGTTTGATTAGTTATTTCTATTGAAGATGTCGAATTTGACTCCTGCGTTGAAACGTACATTGTAGTATTCAACTTGCATGGTACGGCTGCTTACTCCTTGATAATAGCGCAAAGGCTGATTAGTCAAGTTATTCACCTCGACAAAAAAGCGCCATTGCGGAGTGAAAGCATAAGAAGCATTTAAGTCGATAAAAAGTTGCTCATCATAGTAACGGTCTGTAAAACTGTTATCACCAACTTCATCTATATAGGCATCCGCGTAATTCATAGAAGCCCTTAACACTAATTTTTCTGTTTCAAAAGACAGTGAAGCATTGAACATATGAGGAGTAGTACCTGGCAATGCAATATCGTCTTGCCTTTCTTCTCCATCTTCATTTCTAATTCCAATTGCATCTGAATCTGTATAAGTATAATTGAGATAGATCCCCAAACCTTTCCAGATGCCTGGTAAAAAGTCTAATTGCCGTTGAACTGCTAGTTCAAAACCCATCAAATTGGCCTCAGCTCCATTTCTTGGTACGAATAAGTCATAATCATTCACCAATGCATCGCTAAAATCGTTTTGCCTTTCTATAAAAATGAAATCATCAAGATTTTTGTAAAAAACTCCAGCAGAGACCAAACCTATAGATTTGAAATAATTCTCAGCAGATAAGTCAAAATTCATAGCAAGAGTTGGACGTAATTCAGGATTTCCAATGATCAATTCTTCATCTTCGTCTCGCTGATCTCTGAAAGGTACTAAGTCATAATAATTTGGCCTTGCTATAGTATTGGTCCAGGCCATTCTAAAAATCAAATCTTCCGTAGCATCATATTTAAAATGAAGACCAGGTAATAGATTTGTATAATTGTCTGTATTGGTAATTACTCCTTGCAGCTCTTCTTCGTCGAGTACATTGTTACCAGTATATTCTAAATTTGTATTTTCTATTCTTAGACCGGCAATCATAGAGAGTTTAGGTGAAATAGATTGGTTGACCATGACATAACCACCTGTAATTACTTCTGTTGCATTGAAATTGGCAGCTAAGAATTCATCTGGTTTTAATTCTTCTTCAAACAAAGCGGGGTTATTTAAGTCCAAACCACCCAAAAATTCTGGTGAAGCAAACTCGCCTGCAGCATATTGGCTTCCTGCTAAATAATCTGGATTGGTGAAATCTGTTCTTGTTACATCAGCCAATGTTTCAAAACCATTAATAGGGCTATATTCTGCAAAAGTATTGCCCCTTTCTTTATCTTTTGATCTCAATCTACCACCAAACTTAATAGTGCCGCCATTGCCAAAGATGTCTAAAGGCAATTCTAAATCTACCCTTGCATTAAAATCTTCATCTTTGGTAAATTGTGTTTCATCTGTCAACTCATCTAGCTCAAACATATCAAATGAAAGTTCAGCAGGATTGGCTGGTGCAATGAAAGGAAATTCAGGATTAGTGGTATTGTGGTTCAATGCAATAGGGTCATCAAGCGCAAAAGTGATATAACGTTCATTCAATCTCTCTTCAGAAGCTCTAGCATAAGTAGCCATCCATGTTAATTTTGCCTTCCCTCCAATCAAATGATCTCCATTTAATGATAGATTCCATACACGTTGGTCTTCTAATCTTCTATTATCGATTCTATCATTTCCCAGACCTGCCTTACTTTCTCTCTCAATCACTCCTTCATAACCTAAAATCGATTGCGAATTATCAGCAAATATGGGTTCTATATCTGTATACCTTAATCTATAACGGTTTTCCCAATCATCTCTCCAATTATATATAGATCTAAGAAATATGGTATTATTGGCATTAAATTTATAATCTAATGAAAGAGAAAAACTTCTCCTAACTCGTTGTACTTGGTAGGTTCTTACATCGAGTTCCGTTACATAGGGGGCTACCTCAAATTCTTCATCTTCTCCATTAATTTCATTTTCTCCTTCATTCCCCCATTCAGCTTCAACATTATCAGAACCAAATCTGTGGTTATTGTAAGATGCACTGGCAATTACACCTAATTTATCATTCAAAAACCGATTACCAATGATCATAGAGCCTGTCCAAATAGGTTTATCTGAAAGGAAGTTATACCCACTAGCTGCTGTACCAGAAACCCTAAAGCCACTCGGTGCCGCACGTGTAACTAAATTAACTGCTCCACCAATGGCATCAGCATCCATATCAGGAGTAAGCGCTTTATTCACTTCAATAGTCTGCACCATATCGGAAGGAATCAAATCCAATTGTACTTCTCTTACCTCAGCCTCAGCTGATGGTACTCTTTCTCCATTGATCATAACAGAATTTAGCCTTGGTGCTGTGCCACGAATCAATCCAAATCTTGCCTCACCTTGGTCGTTTTGAATTGTAATGCCTGGAATACGTTTCATAGCATCTCCAATATTAGCATCTGGAAAGCGACCTATCTGATCAGCAGCTACTATATTTGTGATGTTCATATTTGACTTTTGCTGGTTTAATGCCTTGGCTTGCCCTTTTAGGCGATCCCCTAAAACCAAAATCTCATTTCCAATCGTTACACCAGGTACCATAGTAATATCTAAAGTGGTGGTGGTTCCTCCAAGCACATTTACTGTCCTATTCTCGTTGGTGTATCCCAAATAAGTTATCGACATTTGATACTCACCTTCAGGAACATTTGTCATGGTAAATATTCCATTTAAATCAGATACAACTCCTTTATTTAATGCTTTTACCATTACAGCAGCACCTGGCATGGCCAAACCCATTTCGTCGGTAAGCCTTCCCTTTATTACTCCATTTTGTGCTAAGGACCATGAAAATCCTGTGAGTAGCATGAAGAATGTTATTAGTAACTTTTTCATTTTTAGTTTGATTTTTTGCACGTAATTCTTTTTTAATGCAATTATTGATTTGTGGAATTGAAAGGCAAAAAATGTAGATTAACAAAAAAGCAACAGGTAAAAAACAAGTATATACAAAACAGCAACAATCATATTTAAGTGACTCATTATTAATGTTTTATAAATTTATTTTTCCGTATTAAGTTTTCATTAATACAGTATTTACTAAAAGTTAAGCCATTTTAATTAGTCAGAATTGAATGATATGATTGCTCAGATTGGTGCCTTTGGGCAAGTCAAATTTTTTTCTGAGTCTATATCGCGCTATCCTTAAACTATCTTGTGAAATACCCAGAATTGTTGCGATATCTTTAGAGTTGAGGTTTAATCGCAAAAGAGCACATAATCTGAGTTCACTAGAAGTTAAATGAGGATGTTCTAATTTGAGTTTATCATAAAATTGAGCGTGAACTTGTTCGAATGACCTTTGGAAATCTTCCCAATCTTTATCAAAGGAAAAACTATAGTCTATTAATTTGCCCAATTTATTTAACTCTGATTTCTTCACACTCCCATTTCCGGTCTTCTTTATTTCATGAATGTTTTCTTTTAAATCTTTGAGCATTTTGTTTTTTTGAATAATATGCAAGGCACGTGTAGTCATTTCCTTGTCTTTTATAGCTAATGCTTGGCTCAGTTGTTCTTCTTTGAGTTGCTTGTTTTCTAATGCAGTTTCTAAAGACTTTTCTTTAAGCTGTGTATTATACAATGCTGTTTTTGTGAGTTCTTGCTCAGCTTCATGTATTCTACTTTGCGTTTCTAACAGTTCTTTATTTTTCCTTATTTTAAGTCTTTGATGTTTTATAATGATATAAGCCACAATTGAAATCAGAATGATACCCCCGATAAATAAATATTTTAAGAGTCGATCTGCTTTTTTTTCACTTTCGAGCAGCGCTATTTCTTGTTCTTTACTTTGGGTTTCATAGAGCGTTTGAAGATTGGCGATTTGTTCTGCTATTTGTTCATTAAAGATATCGCCTGAATACGCATAGGAAGAATCCATATATAAGTAGGCTTTTTCAAAATCTTTCCCCAATGCATATAATTTTGAAAGGTCGCGGTAAGCACTCCGCATTTGATACTTATGGTTCAGCTTTTGTGCTAGAAACAGACTTTCTTTTGTATATATTAATCCTTGTTCAAAATCACCGCGTTTCCTAAATACATCTCCGATATTATTAAGACTTATAATTAAGCCAGAAGCATTATTTGCAGAACGATGTAATTCCGCCGATGCTTTAAAATAAAAATAAGCACTATCATACACTGCCTGATCTTCATAAATACTTCCTAAATTATCATAGATTGTTGCCATCCCTTCTTCATTTTCCAATTCATTGTAAAGCTGTAATGCCTTTTCTTGGAATGATAATGCCTTTTTATAGTTTCCTCTTTTCTCATAAGTATGCCCAATATTTCCATAAGTGTCAGCCAAACCTTTGATATTGGATGTATACTCAAAAATTTCTAATGCCGCTTCGTAATAGGTTTGAGCAATATTTAACTGTTTTGAAAATTGATAAGCATTTCCCAGAATAAGGTAGTTCTCTCCTAATTCATCTTTTTCATTGGCTTTTTCAAAATGTTCACTGGCTTGTAATAATAGTTCTATGGCTTTTGGATAGACCCCCTGCAACATAAAGCTTTCACCTTCTAACCTTTTACATTTAGCCAATGCTAAAACATCTCCATTTTTGTTGGCAAGAGTTTGCGCTTGTTTAGCATAAAGGATAGATGAATCAGGCTGTGTATGTAAATAGTATGTAGCTATTTGTATCAGAATATTAACCTTATCCTTATTTGAAGAAGTATTGTTCAGGTACTCTTTTAGGAATAATAAATTATCTACTTGAGAAGGTTGCCCCAGACATTTAGGTGATAAACTAGCTATTAAAACAACAATATATAGTTTGATTAATTCTTTCATCAGGCACATCAAATTATCAAGCTCTTAAGCATCCTGAACTCAATTAGTCTTAATTTGAAAATATAAGGATTCTATAGATTTTAGATGTTTCCTTATTGTTAAATTTCTATGCCCTTAGGTTAAAAGGAATTAATAGTGAAAATTTTAAGAAACTAAATTTAAGCCCTAATAAAAGGGCCGTTTTCTTTACGAAACATCAATCAACAGTAATTTTCACATCGTTGAACATGAATGGATTATCGCTAATCCTTAATTCTTTGCCACTGCTTGTTTTTACATTGTGGAGAATTACTTCTTTGGTCTTGATATAAGGAAATTGCTCTTTGTAAGATTCATTGACCATTTGTGGATTGAAGTTAGTAAAAATGGCAGGTCCCTTATATTCCTCTGGATGATTAGTATCATTGATAAGAAGGTTTTCAATAATTATCTTCTCTGGCATATAGCAGGTATAGCCAAAATCATGTTGACCTGAGTAAGATCCACTTATGAGAGAAGCACTGGTTGTTTTACCAGCCATTGGAAAAAAAGTACAATCTTTAATCAGGACTTCTCCTTGCCAAGTGCTGCCATAATCTGAACGTAGGTTTACGATACTTCTGCCACGTATAACCGTATTTTCCACCCTCAATAAACCACTGCCAATAGCATTAATACCCATGTGGCCTAAAACTGAATTGCGAATAGTCGCGTTGGCCACCCCTTTATGGGCATCGAAGCGTGAAAGTGTACAATTATCATATAAAAGGTTTTTGCAATAATTAGAACCAAGAATACCCCAGTAATCCTTATCATCAATGTTATTGGTTTGGGAGCATTCAATAAAAGATACGTTCAGGGCACGATTTACTGAAAGATCATAAGAACCCATTGAAACTGGCTTCCCAGCAGCACCTATAGTTTGATACGTTTTATGCCCGGTAAGAATAGTATTCTTGACTGTTACATAAGCACAATCGCGAATATTGATAAAGCCACCATAGGGTGCACCTTGTTCACCCTCCCCTTTAATATGGTGTTCAAGCCCGTCAACCAGCACATTAGATCGGCGTATTGCTATGTTTCTGCTATAATAGGTATACTTAGATTCAGCACTATTAGCTATTGTTGTGAACAAACCCCCCGTAATTTTCAGAGTATCTTCATCAAGTGGAAGGGCTGAAATATCTGTTATATTTTCAAAGTCCCATATGATTGGGGCATTCATGTCTACCTTTCCATTTTTATCAGCAACAAAAATATCTGTTTGCGGAGAACCATTGTTTTGGTTAAGTCCATAACGAATATAGTGTTTTACTTCATCATTGGTGACAGTGATTAAACAAGTACTTGGTAAAGTAATATCGATTTTAGCCTGATTCCTTTTAAGGGTATTGACACCATCTACTTTAAATGGTTTTTGCTTTGAACTAACTTCAAAAATTGATGCATTACGATTTTCCACTTCGGTATCATCTATTACAAAATTAGCCTTTCCAAAATCAGTTTCCGTTTGAATAGTTGCAGTGCGATCCTTCCCTCCAATATAGTAGGTAAAATCTTCATCTGCTTTCACTTTTAAATCTTGCTGATTAGCGAATGCATGTGTAGCTACAATGGCATCGATATCATCAGTTTGGCCATCTCCTTTTGCACCGAAATCGCTATATCTTACCCATCCTTTAGATTTAAACTTTATCGAATCCTTTGGGGAGACATTTACAATTAATTTCCCATTTTCATCGGTTTGCACTTGGGTGCTCTTCTTTTTAGAAGTAAAAACTATCTTTTCAGATGGATTATTAATTTGCCCTAGAGCTATGGTTATAAAGCTTAGATAGAAGGAAAAGAAGAGTAAATATTTCATAGTAATCTGAGAAAAATCAATTTTCGAATATTTGTTAAGAAACCGGCAACTAGTTTGGAATTACTTCCGATTTACAAAAATCTCCACACAATAGCATGGAGATTATGACTAAACCTAGAATAATAAAAGATGAGGGAATACATAATTGAGAATCAAGAATATATATTCTATTTAATCTTAGTTTTCTCACATCTTCAATCTAAAAATTGAATCTCTTTTAGGGCTTTTGATAACTCCACAAAATTGGGTTTGAAGCATTGGTGAATGCTGTATTTTCTTGAGTGGAAGCCTTTCAGTTTTCTGAATTAGGCGAGTTTACTTTGGAGAGAAATCAAAAACGGTGAATTTATATTCGGTTTCTAAAAATAATAAAGTTAGTGTTTTAGGAATATTTAGTTTTATATTATGAGGTTGTCTAAAATAAAACCTTTCGTCTGCAAATGATAGATTTCGCCCTAATCTTCTCCAATTTCTCCTTAAATAATTACTATTATTCTCGTCGAAATTGGATTGCCTAGAACGGAATCTCTTCATTTTCGACTTGAAACCCTTACTTTAGACAACCTCTATACTTTTTTATATGTTTTTGCGCAACCCCAAACATAAAAGAAATCTCATCAAAATAATTCCTTTCAGTATTATTTGGGGCTTGACTGCTATTCTTTATTTTATCATTGAATATGGTATTTTAGGAGACTCAGACATTTATCCTTCTACAAATAATGTTTATCGGCCTTTGAGTTCAGTTTTAATTAATGTTCCTAGTTCCTTTGCTCTAGGATTCTTATTTGGGGTAATTGAGGTGTATCTATTAGAAGGGTTGTTTAGTGGTAAAACGTTTTGGGAAAAGATTTTATTTAAAACACTATTTTATGTCGTTTCAATTTCTTTTTTCCTGATCATTACATCGTTTGTGCTCAATAGCTTAGAAATGGAGCTTCCTTTTTTTGACCCCAAAGTAATACAATCTATTCAGCAATTTACCGGGAACTTTGTTTTTCTAAGTATCGTCATCTTTTGCGGATTTATGGCTATGTTGACCCTTTTTGTTAATGAAGTATCTAATTATTTAGGGGGAACCATTTTCAATAATTTTTTTACTGGGAAATACCATAAACCCATAGAAGAAAAAAGAGTCTTTATGTTTCTAGATATGAAAGCTTCTACCACCATTGCTGAGGAGTTAGGGCATATCAAGTATTTTCAGCTTTTGAACCAATATTACAATGTTATGTCTGGGGCAATTATAAAATATAATGGTGACGTCTATCAGCACATTGGTGATGAAGTAGTGGTTACTTGGGAATTTGAAAAAGGAATTGAAAAGGAAAATTGTCTTCACTGCTTTTTTGCCCTTAAAGAAAGTATGAAGAAAAATGCCGAAAAATTTCAGCAAAGCTTTGGTGTAATCCCTGATTTTAAAGCAGGAATGCATCTAGGTGATGTTACTACAGGCGAGATTGGCGCATTAAAAAAGGAAATTGTTTTTACGGGCGATGTATTGAATACTACAGCGAGAATTCAAGGACTCTGTAAGGAATATAAAAGCGATTTAATCGTATCTGAGGAATTGATAAATGCTTTACCTTCTGGAAAGAAAACTTTCCAGTTTACCCATTTGGGCAAGCTCTCTTTGAGAGGAAAAGTACAATCAGTGAATTTGTTTTCAGTAGAAAGTTCCTTATAAAATTAAATGCAGACCTGATTGATAAATTCTCCTCATTGATATTTTGAAGCTTTTTCTAAGAACGCTTTGAAGCAAGCAGCTTGATTTCCGTTAGGATCCTTGTTGGGTTTATCACCATAGTATAAATCCATAAAGTTTCCTGCACTTGTCCAAACAGTTTGTAACATACCATTGAAATGATTTGCCATAGTTGCTGTCGTAGAAACCCTAAATTGTTGCATTTGCTCCCACTGTTTATCAGATAAATCTGCTTTTCGCCAAGGGCAAGTAACTACATCGAAACCTTTAGCTGCAAACAAAACTGCTGTTAAATCCAATCTTTCATAATGCCAATCGCAGATAAATACATCTTTAGGAATTAAATCTATAGCTTGGTGCGTATTATTCATACTTGCTTCCCACATCCCTATACCAGTGGCCTTACCATCAATCAAACGGTCGCCCCATATCCACAATCTTTTGCCAGTACTAGCTAAATGGTTTCTAATCTTTGTTACTTCTTGGGCAAATAATTCTGCCTTGCTCCTTCCTGAGCAACGAGGACATTCATCTTCCCCAATGTAAAATACCTCATCCATGCCTGCATGAAAAGCATCTGCCTCAAACACTTCAATAATTTCATCTACTAAATCAAAAACAATTTTATGTACCTCTGGATGTAAAGGACAATAACTCTTACAATACAATTTATCTTCATTAGGCCACTCGTATTTTTCAGGCAATTCTACACTAGGAGTTTCATCGAACTCAGGATAAACTTGCAGTAACTTACTAGCCGTACTATGCCATGATTGGTGTCCAAGTAAATTAATTTGAGGTATTATAGCAATCTGATGTTTTTGACAGACTTTCACTAATGATTTTACTTGTGCCTCTGACAAAGCACCGTCTAAAACTAATTCGGGATGAGATTGATACTGGTAGCGGTAATCTATCCTTAAAACTAGCGTGTTGATTCCATTGGGAGCTAATTCTTCTTCTATGAATGTGAGAAAACGTTCAAGACTTTCTTGGTCTGGAGCAGCAATTGCCAAACCTCTTACAGGCAATGTCTTACGATCAACCTCTTGTGCCAGAATAGGATTTAGGGTACTAAAAATAAATATATAAAGTAAGAGCTTCATGTTTTTTTGGTAAGGTTTGTATGATTAGTTGACTAGATTCCCAAGAGGCCTTTTCTCGTTCCCTTCAATTTCTTGTAAATCATCACCTAATTCTGTGCGCATACTGTCGGCTAAAACGCTTAATTTAGACCTTACTTCAGGATATTTGTCAACTACATTATCAGTTTCACTAATATCCTCCTCAAGGTTATACAATGCCAATTCTGTCTTGGTTTGGTAATTATAAGGTATAGGCTGCCCATCGGCCCTTCCTTTTCTACCTTCTAAAGAGCGATATTTGTGTGGAAAATATAATTTCCACTGACCATCGCCACTTAATATACCTTCCAATTCATTTCTTTTATAATAAAAATAATAAGCATCGTGTGGGTTTTTTGCTTCATTTTCTGCTTGTAAAAGCGTTGAAATATTTTTCCCATCAATTTTCTTAGTTGGTAATTCTGCTTCAATCCAATGTGCAATTGTTGGCAGAAGATCAATTGTACAAGCTGGAATTTCTTGCGTAATACCAGCTGGTATTTTATTAGGCCATTTTGCTATAAATGGAACCCTCACCCCACCTTCAAATACAGTTCCTTTGCCTTCTCGTAGGGGGCCAGTCACCCCAGAATGTGCCCCATAAGATAACCAAGGTCCATTGTCTGAGGTAAAAACAACCAAGGTATTTTCAGAAATATTATGTCTTTCTAAGGCTTCAATAATTTGCCCTGTTGACCAGTCTATTTCCATAATTACATCGCCATAAAGACCAGCCCCAGATTTACCCCTAAATTTATCGGACACATATAAAGGCACATGCGGCATGCTGTGCGCCACATACATGAAAAATGGTCTTTCGTGATTCGATTCAATAAAATTTACTGCTCTTTGCGTATACCAAGTAGTCAGTGAATCTTGATTTTCTGAAAGGTATCTAACTGTTTCTGTTCCTTCTACAATAGGTAAATCATCAAACTTAAAATTGGCATTATTAGGATGTTTCGCCCACATATCATTAGAGTAAGGCACTCCAAAATATTCATCAAAACCCTGAGTAGTTGGTAAAAATTCAGGTAAGTGGCCTAAATGCCATTTACCATACATTGCCGTGGCGTAGCCTTTCTGTTTAACTAATTCTGCAATTGTAGTTTCTTCTTGATGTAAACCCACCGAATCTTTGGGGAAATAAGCCCCTGAAACTCCTACTCTATTGGCATAGCAACCTGTAAGTAAAGATGCCCTAGAGGCAGAACAAACAGGCTGAGCCACATAAAAATTGGTGAATTTGATACCCTCTTTAGCCATTTGATCTAAATAGGGTGTTTGGTAATCTTCTTGGCCATAACAACTTAAATCCCCATAGCCCAAGTCGTCTGCGAAAATTACAATAATATTAGGAAGCGATAGCTTTTCTACAAGCTTCTTTTCGGTTTGGTTTGTACAAGAAAAGAATAAGCAAAATAGAGAAAGTAGACAATTAACATATTTCATGCATAAGGATAAATCTTTTTAATTAAATCTACACGAATTACATGAAGAAAATATGCAATTTGGATAATACAATAATGGGACTTTAATAAACCATTTAAATTTATTCAAAACTAGCCGAACATAATTATTCATTAAATTACTAGCCCAATATTGACATCTCTACTTCACTTGTTGTTTTAACATCTTCTCTATACTTATTCCCTCTTCAATGTATCTACAGGTTTGGTGTGAGCTACCGTATATAATTGACTTGAAACAGTAAAAATAGCAGTAGAAACCACAATTACTCCTGCAGTGAAATATGTAAAAAAACCAACAGTTACTCTATATTTATACAAATAAGCTAATATACCATCTATTGTATTTACACCTATAAAAGTACCAATAGCTATGGCAATTAATAGCATTACTACGAACTCTACATTCATGATTTTAGCTATGTTATAAATATTAGCTCCTAATACTTTTCTAATGCTAAATTCTTTCATACGCTTCACTACGGTAAGTGAAACAAGTCCAAACATACCCATACAAGTAAGCAACAAAGCTGTAAAGGCTATAAAGGTCATTACTTTTTCCACCCTTTTTAAATCATCCATCACCCAATCAAAAACTGAGGCTTGTAAGATGCCGTCATAAGGGAGGTCTGGAAAAAGTTGTTTCCACGTGCTAGCTGTTAAAGTACGTAATTCTGCAAAGTTTTCTCGATCTGCTGTAATGGTCATATAATTAATTTCCTCTTCTGGAGCAATGTAAAAAAGAGCCGGTTTCATTTCATGATAAAAGCTTAGAAAATGAAAGTCTTCTACTACTCCGACTACTGTAAGTCTCGCTGTATCTATTTTAAATTCTTTATTTATTGGCGAATCCCATTTAAAATAATCTGCCATTTTTTGATTGATAATTACAGCTTGCTTCTTATCCGATACTGCATCTTTAATGAAGTGCCTTCCTTCAATTATATTGAAATCTAGATTTTGTAAATAATTATCAGAAACTCCCAAGGTAAATATTTCATGCTTTTCATTTTCGTACTCAACCATCCTAATACGATTCCTCTGCCCTACAAGATGTTTTGACGCAGACATACCATTAATAATATTACTACTTGAAAGCGCTCCTTCTAATAAATCATATTGTGAGGCTTCTTCCAATGGAACAACCAAAGTGTGTTCTTTCTGGTAACCCCAATCTAAATTGGATAAGTAAGAAGCGTTATTGATCATAACAATGCCCAATAAAATAGTAAGAAATGCTAGCGTAAATTGGAAGGTCAATAACATCCTAGAAAAAATCTTTCGGCTGCCAAACTGAATTTTACCTCTAAAAATATTGATAGGCTGAAAGTTAGAAATGTAGAAAGCAGGATAACTACCAGCGGCCAAACCTGTGACCAATAAAACACACAACATGGTAAGCCAAAATTGCCAGTTACTGGTATAATCTACCGTAAACTGGAATATACCAATGATCTTATTGAAACCTGGAATAAAGAAAAACTCAGCGAGTAATAAGCCTAATGCCAGTGATAAAAAACATACTAGAAAATTTTCAAAAAGAAACTGCTGTGCTATCTGACCCTTATATCCGCCAATTACCTTTCTAAGGCCTATCTCTTTAAGTCTTCTAGAGGCAGAGGCTATCGAAATATTCATATAATTTAGGCAGGCCATAATTAGTAGAAAACCAGCCATAACAATAAGTAATATAATACTGGCAGGATGACTGCCCATACCAATAGTATTTCTCATATTTACCGAATTGCTTGCAAATGATTGCAACGGAATCATGTTAAATTCCTTTACCGACCATTCAGGATCATTCTGATTTTTGTAAGATTTGTATTTATCAATCTGATTGAATACTACTTCTCTATCGGCTGCTGATTCTAACATGAAAAAAGTAGCATCTGCATTGGTTATCCAGTTACTTTCATAGCTATCTCCCCTTAAGTCTTTTTGTATGGAATAAGGCACTAATACATCGAAAGTAAAACTTGCAGTATTAGGTATTTTTTCAGTTACTCCCTTCACTAAAAATGAACCTTTGAAATCCTCCCCTATTCGCAAAGTAATCTGCTTATCTATAGGGTTACTGGTACCAAAATATTTCTCTGCGATATGGCTACTCAATACAATGCCTTCTTTGTCTTTTAAGGCATATCGCTTATCCCCATACTTTAGAGGGAAAGTGAACATATCTAAAAAAGCGGGGTCTACAAAACATAACCTTTCAGTGAAAACCAGATCATCATATTTCATTACTCCCCCAATGTAATCTAGCCTGCTAAATTTATCAATACCCGTAACTTCATTGTTGGCCAAACTACCTAAAACTTCAGGACTGTTTCCCCAAACTTGTTCTGAGCCATCTCTTTCCAAAACACTGGTCACTACATAAATATCTGCTGCATTTTTATGGAAATCGTCTCTGTTGTAAAACCATTCCACAAATAAATACACCACAATTGAACAACCGATAGCAACGCCCATACCTGTAATATTGATAAAAGACGATAACTTGTACTTAAGAATATTTCTAACTCCGATTTTAAAATAACTTCTATACATCTGTAAATAATTAAACACTAAGAGATTACTTTTCTTGATAGTATATGGCCTAAGGAACCTTATAACAGCCCAGCAATACATTAACCTGGCCAGGTTAAGTCCTTTTTTCTTTATCCATTTAGGGTATAGCTCTTCTAAGTCGCCAAGTATTTCTTCTTGCAACTCTTCTTTGCAGTACCATTGCAAAAAACGATTACACCAAACTGGAGGATTATTAATATCAATATGTTTGGTCTCTTTACCCATTTTTCAAATACTTAGATTCCAAGCTATTTTAGGAATGGCATCATAAAGTTGATTGCGTAAAGCCCTTGTGTCAACAATGGCTTTCTTTCCTGCAGCAGTAAGGTGAAATAATCTTTTGCGCCTTCCTCCTCTTTCAGCAGTAGCCCCGCCTAATTCAGATTGTACAAACCCTTTATCTTCTAATCTTTTCAATGCAGCATGTACAGCACTTATATTTACACTTCTACCTGTTTGTGCCTCGATTTCTTCCATAATTGCCACACCATACGCTTCTTCGTACAATACACCAGTTACTAATAAAACAAGCTCTTCAAATTCGCCCAAGTAGGTACCCTTCATGTAATTTTATGATTTATTTCATATATGTAGAACAAATATAATAACTTTCATATATGTAGAACAAATAGAACTTGTCCCAATTAAATTTTGAATTGATTAATGGTCGAGAAAATCTATTAGCGGTAAAGTAAAACACAAAAAAAGACCCTACATAAAGTAGGGCCTCAATCGTCAAGTATCTAAATTTAAATTAAGCGTTTCTCTTTTCGAGAATCTCTTTTCTCACTTCTTGAGCAATATTTTTCAATTCTAACATCGCTTTTCTAAGTCTTGTACCAGCAGCTTTATTGCCTTGGTTATAGAACTTTTCAGCATCTGCATCAGCTTGCTCTAGAATTCCTTTAATTTGTGTGTACTTCTCCATTGTTAACATTTTTAATTTAACTCGGCAGCAATTGTAATAAATATTTTATTGAAATATTGGCTTTTAGAGAAGTTTTTTGCTTTAAAACGGATTTTATGTAAAAAAAATCCTATAACAAGTTGCACAACAGCCCATATTTGGCAAACTATCTAAAAATTATACATTTTTTTGTCACAAAGTTACCCCCTCTCAAATGTTCAAAAACAGGTTTTTTTGAGAAATATTAGCCATTTATCTTTTTATAATCATGTAGTTCTCTAATAAATATGTAGCCCTTTAATACCTATATATTCAATTGCTAATTCGAGGATATCAATGAATAAGTGGTTTTGTTACGAGAATTAAAAAACTAAGTTCCAAGTAAGGTTGCCGCTAAAGATAGTATCGTGTGGTAAAATAACAATTCTTGCAAAATTAGTAATGCTCAATGCATTATTTACTCAATGAATCGCAATACTGTTTTCTATCAAGTTAAAGAGTTATCAAACTTATTTTAATTTAAAAAAATGATTACCAGCATTTTATGCTTTTATACAAATCAATAAAAACTTTAAAATTCTAAAGAAAACTTAATGTGCCAAATAAAAAGCATCGGTGTAAGTTTTATTTATGTATTCAAAGATTTGTACTATGGAGAAAAAAATATTAAAAGAAGTAAATGGCATCGAAAATGAAATGCAAAAACTACGTAGCGACTTCTTAATGCTTAAGAAGAAGCGAGAGGAATTACAACAAAAAATTGATGCATATAAACAAAAAAGTTTTTAGGGATTTTTACTTGCATCGTACGGACAGTGGCGACAGTCGTTTTTACAGCAATAACCTCTCTTTTCAAGATAGTATGCTGTGAAAACGAGCTTCCCATTTTCGTAATAGTAATCCTTCTGAGTAATTTCTTTTTTTTTACTCCCTCTTAAATTCATTGTTTTAGTTAGTCTAAGATTAAATTCCCATTTTAATCATACTCCCAACATTATGTTTAACTATTATGTAATTTATTGTTACATTATATCCTAGAAATTTTTCCTTCATAACTAAAAGTACGCTTCATTTGTGTTGAAAATATTAAATTTTTAAACATAAATGGAAAATTCTAGCTACCCCATAATAGCAATTAATAACGGATATTTGTTTTGCATCTCTTTTCAATATAGTTTTAAATAAACTCGAGAAATGGCTATTTCTGCCGTTTAATTAGGGTTTTCTATATATGAAAATGTAACTAACAAATTATTCAATGACTAAAAAACAAACTTACACAATCCGGGTAGCTTTTATTGTAGCCCTTGGTGGTTTTTTAATGGGATTCGATGCTTCCGTTATTTCTGGAGTCGTCAACTTTATAGTAACAGAGTTTGATCTAACAGAAGTTGAATTAGGTTGGTCGGTTAGCTCTCTCACTTTAACCGCTACATTGGCCATGATGACCGCTGGTCCTTTGAGTGATAAATATGGAAGAAAAGCTATACTACAAATTGCTGCTGTACTTTATGCTTTATCAGCCATAGCTTCTGCCTTCGCTCCTAATTTTACTTTTTTGATCTTCGCCCGCATGTTGGGAGGCCTTGGTGTTGGTGCTTCCTTAATATTGGCACCAATGTATATAGCTGAAATAGCCCCTCCACAAATGAGGGGAAGAATGGTATCTTTTAATCAGCTAAATATTGTTATTGGACTTTCAGCCGCGTTTTTCTCTAATTACTTAGTATTGAAACTAGGTCAATCTGATGCTTCATGGGCAGTAGCTTTAAAATTTGATGCTTATAATTGGCGCTGGATGTTAGGACTAGAAACTCTACCTGCCATTATCTATTTCCTCGGAATGTTTTTGGTACCTAAAAGCCCAAGATGGCAGGTGATGAAGGGTATGGAAGAAAAAGCAAAAGTTACTTTCCACAAAGTAATTTCCCCAGAAGAAACATTACAACAAATAGCAGATATAAAAAAAGCCTTACAGTCTAACGATACTGAAAAAGCTACCTTTATTGACTTGTTCAAGCCTGCCATGAAACTAGTGCTAACCATAGGCATTGTAGTAGCTATTTTACAGCAAATAGTAGGCATTAATGCCGTATTTTTCTATTCGCCTATGATTTTTGAGCAAACAGGTATTGGTACCGATGCTTCTTTTGTACAAGCCATTATAGTTGGATTGACCAATTTGTTATTTACCGTTTTGGCTATTTTGTTTATAGATAATCTCGGAAGGAAACCGTTACTCACATTTGGTATGGCTGGCATGGCACTGGCTATGTTCCTTTTGGCTTTTGGATTCAATACAGCTACCTATACTTTAACCCAAGATTCAGCACAAAAAATCGAGGCTATTGATGCTACTTTATTAGAACCAGTTTATGGAAAAACTTTCGATAGTGATGTAGCATTTAAAACTGCTTTGAAAGAAGCTATTGGAGAGTCAGAAGCAAAAAGGTTAGAATCACAGTTGATCAGTGCATCTATTACCATGAATCCATACCTTATTTTAATAGGAATTATTGGTTTTGTAGCTTCCTTTGCTTTTTCTATTGGCCCAGTAATGTGGGTATTGTTTTCAGAATTGTTCCCATTAAAGTTAAAAGGACTTGCTATCTCATTTGCGGGTTTAATAAATTCTGCTGTGAGTTTTTTAGTACAGCTTGTATTCCCATTAGAATTGGCCACTTTAGGTAGTAGTCTTACCTTTTTTATTTACGGATTATTTGCGGTAATAGGATTTGTTTTTGTATTAACTGTTATACCTGAAACTAAAGGGAAATCTTTAGAAGAATTGGAAGAAATGTTGATTAAGAAATAGCGTTTTTAAACGTAATTTCACATTCTTCCAATACTTAATTTAACATGTAATATTGCTATTAAAAACTTGGTAACCATAAACCCATGGTAGCTGAAAAAGTACCCACTGCGATTCCTGCTGTAATGATTAAAAGGAATATGGATGTAATCATTTGAAGGCTAGGCTTTTTGCTTTTCTTTGAAAGTGAGTAAAACTCAAAAAAAGCTATGGGTAATATATAACTGACAACATATAACATATTTAAAGCGGGTCCTTGAAAAGTTTCTGGATCGAACCCTACAGGAGCTTGATGTATTGTAAGCCACAACATTAAAGAAACCCTAAAAAACCATACGCCACTCATGGCAAGAAATAACCTAATAGCCCATTTCCTATGAGCCTCTATTTGCCGTTTCATAGCTTTCTGCATGGCTAAAAAAGCACAAATAAAAATGATAATTCCATTTGTACTGATCAGAATGGCGCCAGTGATGCCACCCACACTTCCTCTTACCCAAGTTAAGTAAAAGCCTGCAAGTCCTATCAAAAATGCGGCGTAAATATAAATCCGCCCATTAATGCGATGAAACTTAGCATATCTGTTGCGAAGACTTTTGATTAATTGCAAAGGACCGCCAACTGTAATAATAGCTGCAAAAGCCACATGCATTGCAAAGAATATATTTCCTATAAAATCACCTTGCGTATAACCGTGAGGCGTGGCAGTATTCCACCTTTCAAAATCACCAGCAATTCCATTTACACCATAAAGCCCTAGTATGTATAAGGCAAAAATAAATTGCCCAATAACAATAACAGCAAACCATATATTAGACGATATTTGAAGTAATTTTGATTCTTTAGGTGGGGCGACTACTAGTTGATTCATAAGTTTTATTTTTCTACTTATCAAAACTAGTCAGAAGCTGTATTAAATACACTTCACATTTGTGAAGTAATGTAGGTTATCCGATTTCTTTTCTGATCCTACTTAAACTACCAGGATTTATACCAAGATATGAAGCAATGTATTTTAAAGGTATATTTTGTATAATAGCAGGGTGATTTTTGATTAATTTCAGATAGCGTTCTTCTGCTGATAAAGTTGCTAAATCTATCATCCGTTGTTTGTCTTTTTGTAAATGCTCTTGCAGTATCTTCACACTGTAATCCATCTGGGTCGTTCCTAATTTTGCACTAATTTCTACATCCTCTCTTTCAATCTGTAGCAATTCACAATCTGTAATACAATGGATGTTTTCATTGGAGACTGTCCTCTCCATAAAATGATGATAGGATGTAAAGAAGCGAGGCCCATCATTGATATCAGTCGTGACTTCTTGTGCATTTTCATTATAGTGGTACATACGCATAAAACCCGATACGATAAAATTATGATGCTTATGCACTGTTCCCGCTGGCGCAAGAATCGTATCTTTCTTTACCTTAACCGGTTTAAAAAATTTTCTACAAATTTCTTGATCAGCTTCAGGGATATCTATTAATAAGCGAACATAGTCAAAGAAAACTTCAAAGTAGCGGTCTGTATTTTTCGAATCATTCATCTTTTGTTTGGAAATCTATTGTCTTTACCAACGGACAATACCATGAGCACATTACATTTCCTGCTAATAAGCATTTTTAGTTTTCTCCCTTTAACAGCAAAACAAAAAGTTAAAATATTTAAGTCACTGTATAATATTAATGGAGAACTATAATTTTATGCCTATTATTGAAAATAAAAGCCGATTACAAATCAATCAGGTTTCAATTAGTAATTGCTCAAAACCAAAAAGGTGCAATGCCATTCGATTTTAAAAAAGCAAATCGTTATTTACCTCATATCATACTCATTGGCGTAGGTATAGGCACTGCCAATTACATTATGAATGGAGGTTTGAATTGGGCACAATGGATTATTCAAGCATTATCGACCAACCTAATTATTGGTTATTCATTAGTAACCATCGCATCGAATAAATCTTGGTTTAATGCCTTAATTGAGACTAAATGGCAATTAATTATTTCCTTATTTTTCATCTTCTTTTTTATCGGGGTCATTGCCACTGAAGTAGAATTGATCATTAAGACGATTATTTTCAACAATGAACCATTCAAACCTTTTGCAGCAGGAAAGATGTATGTATTTAATGGTGTCATTTCTGTAGCCCTTGGTTTTAGCTTTTTCCAGAACAGTCACCTGTTTAAAAACAACAATCAAGATCAAGCGGAGAAGACTCAAGATGCTTCGAAAAAAGGGATTGAAAATCCTGAAAGTGTAGAGACTATTTCTAATGTGCCCATTAATAAAAGTGGGAATATCTCATTGATTTCAACCCAAGATATTGTGCTATTTGAGGCATATGACAATTACGCTTTCCTATATAATTCTAAGGGTGAAAAAATGCTCTGCGATTATTCTTTACTTTTTCTTGAGAAGCGCCTCGAAAAGAATTTTGTGAGGATTCATCGCAAATACATTATTAATACAGGTTTTATCAAACAGTTCGAACCCTATGTAAATGGCCGTTATGTTATTCAATTTAATATACCACAATTACCTTCAATTACAAGTAGTAAAAGTTACTCGGCTGTTATCAGAAAACTTATAAAGATTCATTAAGGCCAAACCTTTAATCAGTATTTCCCATTTTTTGCAAAATCATTCGCCATCTTAAAGGTATCACTCACTGGTTAATTGGGTCACTTACCATATATCCCTTTCTTAAATAGTTGATTTCGAAGTAATTGCAATCGTACAAACAAAACTATTTAAATTATGAGAAAGCAAATTATTTTTGGATTACTGATTTTATTATTGTTTAACCTTCAGGCATGTGCCCAATTAACCAACAAGGCGATTAGCGTACAAAACAATGAAGAAAACCACCCAGTAAGAAAGCTTTACCTATCTTCAATTGAAGCATTCAATAACGGAAACCTTGAATTGTTTTTGGCATACTTTGCAGAGGATATTAAAATGTATGGTACCGATGGAGTTTATGAAGGAAAAGAAGCTTTACGAAATCGTTTCAAAGTAATATTTCAACAATTTCCCAAAGCGAAAATGGAAATTCCAGCGCTTACATTGAAAATCCTTTCTGACGAAGTAGTATTGGTGGATTTTAAATGGAAGTTATACCCAATGGGTGGAGGGCCAGCTTATTCTGGCATGGGCTCTGGCATTTATGCAAACCAAGGAGGAAAATGGGTAGAAGTACTTGAAGTCGAAACTGTGACTTCTGCTGATGCAGCGTTGAGGCAGTAAAATAAGATTGTACTATCTTTCTTTATTGTTGCTTAAATAGAGCTTGTAGCCTTGCCAGCGATGGTGGGGCTAATTTTTATTCTAACCTTCTGAAATACAGTAAGGCCGTAGTCAGATACTACGACCAGATTAGGGGGCATCCTCATTACAAATGAGGACGATTAGTGCTTTTAATATATACCAAAAATTTCAAAGAATATAACTGTAACTAAGAAGAGTGAAATAATAAGGGCATAGTTTTCTTTATAAAGCATTTTATACCCTATTGCCCTCAAAATCAATGTAGAAAGCATGAAAGGTGATGCAAAATAAAACCATAAATGAAATATAAATTCACCTGATTCATTGAACCCATTGTTTATTATTTGCCTGATAAACAAGTAAACAAAACCATAAATACAATATCTATTTATCTGAAATATAATATTAAAAACATAGTCTAGTTTCTCTGATTTTGGATTTCTCATTTTTTTTAAAATTCGGAACACAACTCCGATAAATAACTTCGCAATAGATTATAAATAACTATCTAACAGCAGCCAGTCACTCTATTTTTTGCCTTTAAATAAAAGGTACACTTCTAAGTGGACAAATATGATAGCCAGAATAAATCCTAATAATGCGTCCAAAGAATTTGGTATGTTAAAATAAATAATAAGTATTGAAAAAATAATTAAGTATAGAATTGGGCTGAGTATATCAAAAACTTGAATTTCAAAATCTAATTTCAATTTCAAGAATATTATAAATACTATAAACATTAAAGGAGCATTCACAAAGATTATGTTCACGGCCAAATGTAATCCATCTGAGTGATGAATGTACCATGAAAAATATTTTATAGAGTAACTAAAGTATATAACATCATATACCAAAACTGTAATCAAAATGAACTTAGCTACAAAGAATAATCTTGGCATTAGTCAATTATTTATTGATTTTAATTTCATTTTTGCTTCAGATACTAAAGCTAGATAAGATGCATCTATTTTCAATCATTGTATTTGGTACTGCATTTCCCTGCAACTATTTAACAGCTTGCTGCAAAAGGCATTTAAATCTCTGTGCTAAAGTTTAATTTTATCATACAGATAAAATTAGAAACAATATGCTTTATAATAATATCAAAATTGCGCTTCGAACACTATCTAAGCATAGGATGTACTTCCTACTCAATACTTTAGGACTTACAATCGGCATTGCGGCTTCTTTGCTTATTTTTCTATTCATCCGCTTTGAATTGAGTTATGATGAATATCATTCAAAGAAAGACCGTATCTACAAAATTACTGAAGACTTAAAAACAGAAAATGAGTTGCTCTTTCAAGCAAGTAGTTCTCCTCCCATGGGTCCTACTTTTCAAAGAGTACTACCAGAGGTAAAATCGTATGTGCGTTTCTTAAATTCGGGAAATTGCCTGGTAAAAAAAGAAGAAGAGCAACATTATGAAGAAGATGTCTATTTGGTAGATAACAATGTGTTCGAGGTTTTTGACTGGGAACTAACCTCTGGAAACCCTAAAACTGCATTAGAAAAACCCTATACAGTGGTTTTGACAGAAGAGATTGCCAAAAAATATTTTGGTGATGAAAATCCTATTGGACAAAGTTTTTCAATTGATGGAGATGAATGTGAGATTACGGGCGTATTGAAAAAAATTCCCTTAAACTCCCATTTTCGTTTTACTATGTTGGTTTCTATGGAAACTTTCATGCAACGATTCGATGACAACTTAGCAGGTGCTTGGTTTTGGAATTCCTTTTATACTTACCTCCTCTTGGAAGAAGGAGAAGGGCAAATTGACAACTTACGAGATAAAGTACAACCATTTATTAAAGAGGAAATCACGGATAAACTATCGGGGGTAGGCATGTTTTACCAAGACTTACCGCTACAGAAATTAACAGATATCTATTTAGCAGAAGGCAGAGCTTGGGAAAATGGCGAAAGAGGGAATGCCAATAATGTGAGTATTCTATCAACCATGGCAATTTTAATATTACTGATAGCTGTGATTAATTACATGAACTTAGCTACTGCCCAAGCCTCGCTGCGAACTAAAGAGATTGGCGTTCGAAAAGTCTCTGGAGCAAAGCGCTCTAATTTAATGTGGCAATTTTTGACCGAATCGGTGGTAATCAGTTGCTTTTCAATGGTTTTGGCAATACTTGTAGTTTGGATACTTCTCCCCTACTTTAATGAAATCTTGAATAAACAACTAGGCATTGGAATCTTATTTGAAATGCCCTATATCTTTCTACTTTTATTAGGTGCCCTTTTTACAGGTATAGTCTCTGGTAGCTATCCGGCCTTGATTTTATCTAATTTCAAACCTGTAAATATTTTAAAAGGGTCTTCTAAAAAAGTAGCAGGAAGTAGTTTGTTAAGAAAGGTTTTGGTGGTAAGTCAGTTTGCCATTTCTATGATGTTGATAGCTGGAACTATATTGGTTTACCAGCAACTAAACTTCTTGAAAAATAAGCCTTTGGGATTACAAAAAGATCAGATGCTGGTCATCTCTTTCAATGGACATTCATCTGTACGTGAACGCGTTGAAACTTTTAAAAATGAATTCAAGAATATTCCAAAAGTAAAGGGAGTAAGTGCTTCCCAAAGCATTCCCAGTGGTAATATTGGTAATAACTATGCGCATGTAGAAATTGAAGAAGGGAAAATGAGCCCAACAAATATAAATCCAATACGACTAGATTATGACTTTATCCTGCTTTATGGTATTGAAATGGCGGAAGGTAGAAACTTTTCCCTAAAATTCCCTGCTGACGATACCACCGCCTACATTTTGAATGAAGCAGCAGTAAAGAATTTTGGGTTTCCTTCATTAGAAGCTGCCATAGGGAAAAAGTTTGTGATGGGTAACAGAGAGGGCACCATTGTAGGCGTTACCAAAGATTTCAATTACAAATCATTGCATAAGAAAATTGAACCTCTTGTAATGTATCCTATCCGCAATGGTCATAATTATTTCACGTTAAAAGTTGAAAGTGGTGAGATGCAAAAAACCTTGGCAGCGGTAGAAGCTAAATGGAAAGCGTTAGCGCCTGAATTGCCCTTTAATTTTTTCTTTTTAGACCAAAATTTTGATGGTCTTTATACCTCGGAAGACCAACTTCATAAAACAGTCATCGTATTTTCGGGTGTTGCTATTTGGATAGCCTGCCTCGGTTTATTTGGCCTGGCCTCATTTGCAGTAGCTAGAAGACTCAGGGAAATAGGTATTCGAAAAGTTTTGGGGGCGTCTATAAGTGGAATTTTCATGATGGTCATCAAAGATTTCAGTGGATTGATATTCATAGCTTTGGGGATTTCAATACCAGTCACTAATTTTTTTATTGGGATGTGGTTAGATGATTTTGCCTTCAAAATTTCTATAGGATACAGCGCTTTTCTAATTGCTGGTGTTGCAGGTTTTCTAATTGCTGGACTTACTGTGAGCTACCAATCTCTTAAGGCCGCTAGGGTAAACCCAGTAAATACATTGAGGGCAGAGTAGGTCATCTTTATTATATTCAACTTATTAAAGAAAGCCTTACTGTAATGGTAAGGCTTTTTCATATGGAATACTTTTCCTACAATAACTTTATAAATACCGAACAATGGAGTCGGAGCGAGATGCTACCGACTAGTGGGTGTTATAGACTTTACATTCTACTAATTATAACTAATAAAATTAGAAATGCTAATAGTAATAAGCGAATTATTATGGTTTGTCTTTTATTATTCTTAATAGCTTTATCATACTCCTCTTTCCCATCCTCAATTTGTTTATCGAGTTCTTTTCTTATTGGACCAGATGATAAATCTGTATCATTAGATATAAGGTTTTCAAGTCCATTTTTATTGCTGTCATAAAATAGGTTGATAGCTTCTTTCACCTTGTTGATTGAAAATCCATCATTATCTGCTATATAATAATTTGGGTCTTTTATTGATAAATTTTCCTGATTATAAACAAGTGAAAAAATATTGAAGTCCCAAGATTGTATATACAAAGCTGATCCATTGTTATTAGATATCTTAATTTAATCAGGAGAATGTTTTATTTCACCTATATCCTTTAATTCGGTATCCATTTTAGAAATAATATCTGACCAATTATAACCTTCAATATATTCTAATACTTCTTTTTCATTTAACAAATAATTACTTATTTCTATATCATCATAAGAGCTAACTACAACTCTGAGTTTTTTCATATTACAGCATATTGTCGTTTCAATAAGACAGTTTTAATTCTTGTTTAGTATAGAAATTGCGGCTTAATTTACACCTAAATATAGCTAAAATATAGGATTAATGTAAAGGCAAATCATCCGCATTTGGCTCCTTAGTATAAGTAGGCTTATATTTTTCAATTTAATTAAATGTTGTTCTACAAAACCTAATTCAGGGTATACTTCAGAGTTATTATCATGTCACCCTAATTACAATAACCATCATGTATTTATTGAAAAATAGCCCACCAGATTGGTAGGGCTTTGATATTTATCGCATTGCATTTGGCGCATTATAAATACTCAACTCTCATTTCATCCTCATCACAGATGAGGACGATGGGGTATATAAGCCAAAAATCAAGAAAAAGAATTAGTCAACCATGGCAAGCTAGTTATTTGATAATGCTTTAATATGCATAAGTTTTATACCATTCCCTTTTATCTTGAACATATAAATGTAACTAATACCAAATTTCGCCAACTCTTCATATTTTAGCTTTCTTGCATTAGTTTCAAAAACCTCACAAAAAAATATATCATCTTTAACTTCTGTAAAAAATACTTTTAAATATGAACGTTTTCTAGTACTCAATTTCAATAAAGAGGAATGATCTGAGGCTATCAATTTGTCTTTAGCAAAAAACTGATGAGCACTTATCCCCAATTCATCTTTATAAAATAAGCTTAGAGTATTGAAAGACAATATTTCATTTGATACAAAGTAGCCTTTGTTTTCTTTAATTATGTTATCAAACTCTTCGGTCTTTTCCATTTCATAAAGCGCTTTCTTGTATAAATCATCATCAGAAATTAACTGGGTTGAAATAAATTTGACTATCAATAAAAAGATAATGTTTGACATATTCAGTTTCAATAAATTTCTTTGATCGTAGAAATGGTAATAGTGTTTCTACCTAATTATAATTCCTTCATGTGTTTAACTTTAAGAAGGCATTTCAAGGCACTTTCCTTTCTTCAAAATAATTATCTCCTACTTACCTAAATCCTGTAAACTTGTTAAAAATAAAAAATCTAGGAATTAACTTTTAACTTTGCCTTTCAACAAACTTTTTGAATTAAAAGTACCAAGCAATGAAAGCAATACATTTTTTCTTTATAGGCATCATCAGTATAGTCTTTTTGGGTTGCGAGAATAGCAAAATGGCCAATAAGCTCCCTATACTCGGTAGTATTGAAGGAACAAATTATGCGTTTTTGAGTCAAGATAGTGCAGTAATTACGCCTGCGAATTTTGAAGATAAAATTTATGTCACAGACTTTTTCTTTACCACATGCCCCACAATTTGCCCTACCATGAAAGCGCAAATGCTTCGGGTGTATGAGGCCTTTGAAAAGAACGATAATGTAATGCTGCTATCACATACCATAGATCCCCAACACGATACCGTGGGAGTTTTAAAAAACTATGCAGAAGGATTGGGTGTTTCTTCTAATACTTGGTTAATGGTAACCGGCGATAAAAAGGAAATATTTGGGGTAGCAGAGAAATACATGGTCTCAGCTTTGGAAGATGAAAGTCAACCAGGGGGGTTGGTGCACAGTGGCGCTTTTGTGTTGATCGATAAAAACAAAAAAATAAGAGGCTACTACGATGGCACAAAAGAGTTGGATACCAACGAATTAATTGCAGATATGAAAATACTGTTGGATGAATAGCAAACAATTAACCTGGCTTGCGCCTATTTTAATTGCATTAATCGTAATATTTATCTTGCTCTATAGTACGAAAGGTACTGATCAGGGAGAAGAGCTTTATGTAACTCATTGCTTGAGCTGCCATATGGAAGATGGCAAAGGATTAAGGGGAGTAATCCCTCCTTTGGCTCAAGCAGACTATTTAATAAAAAACAGGGCTCAATTAGCTTGTCTTATCCGCTATGGTGCCGATACTGCTATGGTTGTAAATGGGAAAACTTACCAACAAGCCATGCCTGCCAATACTGCATTAACTGACACTGACATCGCCAATGTACTGAACTACGTAATGAAATCTTGGGGGAATAAGGAAAAACCCATTTCTTTACAAGAGATACAAACACAACTTGAGGCATGTACCGAATGAAATTCTAGTGTAGTACAAAAATCTTTAGAAGCTTACAATTATAATTCTTTCAAAGGTCATTTCACATTTTGAATTATTGTAGGTTTCCAATACCTGCCTCTATCCCTCAGCTGATTCCTTAGACATTCTTCCTGTTCCTTACTTCATTCCCTCCCTTTTCAAAGCGAATATTTCCGTTTAGGATGGGGTTTATATGAGATTCTATTGTTTTTTCTGGAAGTTTAATTAAATAGAACTTTATTTCGATTTTCACAGTGATATGGCTAGTAACACGAATATGAAAAACTTTCTACCTACTTTAATAATCGGACTTATACTTTTTGCTTGCAGTCAAAAAAAAGATGAAAAACTAAAAGTACAGACTGCCGCAGGACCGAATTTTATCATCATTCTAGCAGATGATCTTGGGTATGGAGATATTGCTAGTTTTGGCGCTACAGACATTAAAACACCTAACATAGACCGCATAGCTAATGAAGGCATCAAATTTACGGCACATTATACTTCTTCACCGGTATGCAGTCCGTCTAGAGCAGGACTTCTAACAGGTAGAAATCCACATAGAATGGGACTTCAGAATGTATTTTTCCCAGAAAGCTTTACTGGAATGCCCACAGAAGAAAACACTTTGGCAGAATTGCTTAAGCCTCAAGGTTATGCTTCATGTATAGTTGGTAAATGGCATTTAGGACATCATTATCAATATTTACCTTTACAACAAGGCTTTGATGAATATTATGGTATCCCTTATAGTAATGACATGGAAAGTGTGGTTTACATGAAAGACAATGAGATTGATTCTTTTAAAGTGGACCAAAGGTATACTACGCGTACCTACACAGAGAAAGCCATCGATTTTATTCAAAGAAAAAAAGACCAACCCTTTTTCTTATACTTAGCGCATAACATGCCACACGTACCCATTTATGCTTCAGAAAAGTTTTTGGGTACTTCTGAAAGAGGGCTTTATGGAGATGTAATACAAGAGATAGATTGGAGTGTAGGAGAAATTCTGAATACACTAGAAAAAGAGAGTTTACTTGAAAACACAGTAGTGGTTTTTACAAGTGATAATGGTCCTTGGTTAGTGATGGAGGATCATGGTGGCTCAGCTGGCATTTTGAGAGAAGGCAAACAGTTTACTTTTGAAGGAGGCATGCGAGTACCGACTGTAGCCATGTGGAAAGGCAAGTTCCCTGCACAAGTTTATGAAGAGACCAGCTTACAAATGGATTGGGTGCCTACTTTTGCACATTTGGCAGGTATACAATTACCCGACAAAAAATCTTATGACGGTTTGAATTTGACCAATGCCTTGACTAATAAACAGCCTATTACAGAAAGAGACTATTTATATTTTCATTTTATCCACAACGATTTAAGGGCTATGCGTGCAGGAAAATATAAGTTAAAAATGCCATTTGATGGATTTAAGGGTGCCCCTTGGATGTCAGCCGTTCCCGCACACGATACTTTGTTGTTCGATTTAGAAAAAGATCCTGGAGAGACCACAAATCTTGCTAAAGAAAATCCTGGTTTAGTAAAAGAATTAACTACTAAGATGAATTCCCTTAGAAAAGAAATGGGTGAATTCCCTCCACCAATTCCTATTAGATCTGGAGCAGATAACAGTCATTACGAATACCTGCGAAATAAAAAAAGTCAGTAAACTCGGTATCGCATATGGGTTACCTTAATAATTCCCATCGCCACTGTTCAATACCTTCTTTTACTGGAATGTTTCGAATATAAGTCATTCCTAGTTTGCGAAGTACATAAATGGACGCATCTTCATAGGGCGTTGTGTGCGCTTTAATGCCCTTGGCGTCATGTTCAAAGGCATAATCGATAAGTGCTGTGGCTGCTTCGGTAGCAATTCCCATATTTTTAAATGAAGGGAAAATCTCGTAAACAATTTCTACCAAACCCGATTCATCTAACCCATTTTTAAAACCACCGATCCCCGTGAGTTTTCTACTGTTTTTTGAAATATAGAGGAACATCCCCCAAAGAGATGAGCCACCACCATCTATAAATCCATCATATGCTTCTTTAAGCGATTCAATAATGCTATTATCTGAAAGCCATTGATCTGGCTGTTCAATGTTCACTAAAGTGGCGAGTTTATGGAGGTCGTTATTAAATACTGCCTGATAAGCCTGTGCTGAAAACGTTAGTAGGTTAAGTCTTGTAGTTTGAATCATTAATTTCTCCTCAATCGTTAAAATTCAATTAAATTGAGCACTTAAATTTGATACTAAATTCTCTACAAAAACAATTATTTTCAAAAAAAATTGATTTGTTTAACCTGTTTTTCTCATTAAGTTAACATTAACGCTACTTAAACCAAGAAGCTTCAGTACATCTTTTATAATCTTGAAACTAATTTTCAAAAAAAAAGCACAGAAATTTCTTCTGTGCCAGTCATATAAAACGCTAGTATCTACTGATTTTTTTTACTTTTAAAGTATACCCAATCTAATACCGTAACTACATTGGCATCTTCTGCTTCTGAATCAAAGGTAAAATAAATATCTTGCTTGCCTTGTACAGTTTTAATGGGTACATCTACTTCTTCAAGCCCCATTCTAGTGAGTGATTGTTCCAAAGCAATTGAGCCTAATACATCTCCATTAGGTGCACCCATTCTTATTTCCATGGTACCACCTTTGGTAATTCCCGGAGCAAAAGCCACCCTAGCAGTAATGGAATTAATACCTGTCATATCTATTGCTTTCATCATAAAATAACCACCTTTAGAACCGATTACAATGGTCATATCTTCTTCTAATCCTGGGGTTTCATCTGCTTTTACAGGGAATTTTAACGCTTTTTCCCCTTTATCATAACTCTCAGCTTGTATGCGGGCATTTCTGATGATTACTGTTTTGCTGGTTGTTAAAGGCCCTATTACTTCCCCGCCCTTATCTGTATAACTTGCGGTAAGTACATAAGCCCCTTCTCCTTTTCCATCTATATGCGCGTTTCCGTTGAATGTACCTGAAGCAGCATATTTTTTCACATCGCTTTCTTTACCAGCTAAAGAAAGTATATAGCTTACCATTTGATTGGCCTGTTCTTCAGTGAGTGATGGATGTGCAGCCATGGCAGTTTCACCCCAAACACCACTGCCTCCATTTAAAACCTTCCCTGATAAATATGCTACAGCATCGGTTTTATCCTTGTATTTTTGAGCAACATCATTGAAAGATGGACCAATAGATTTATCTGCTTCTTTATGGCAAGAATAGCAATCGGAACCCTCCATAAGTGTTTTACCCATCGCCCCAAAAGATGCATTTACCAAAGCTTGGTGCCCTTGGGCAGCTTCAGTTATATCGTACCCTTCGGGCAAATAATTCATGGTAACAATAATGTTATCTGTTTCAAGTGTACCATTCACGGTACTTCCATCTTCTTTATCTTCAACCTTTACATTATAATTAAGCACTAGAGCTTGATCATCTAAGAAGAATGAACTATTACCAGCATTGAATTCCCAATCAAGTGTTGCCAATTCATTACCTACCAATATTTCTTGTGTTTTCTCAGATATATTACCTTCAGTATCTATCACCTTGAGTACTACATTGTATTTTCCCGGCTGTTCAAAAGTATATGTAGGATTCGTTTCTGTTGATATATTCTCTTCGCCTGTTCCAAAGTTCCAAGAATAGCTTAGGGCATCTCCATCATAATCTAGAGAGTTTTTACCAACAAATTGTGCAGTTAAAGGAGCTGCCCCCAAAGTCTTATCTGCCTCGAGAACAGCTACAGGATTTCTGTTTCCATCATTATAAGTAATGCGGGCTAATTTACTCTCAGGATTTTGAGAGAACCAACCTCTTCCATACTCAAGTATATATAATGCACCATCAGGCCCATAAGCCATATCAATGATATTATCGAAATTCATATTGGGTAAGAAAGGAATCATTTTTTCGAAATTTCCTTCCTCATTAAAAGAAACAATAAAAATCCATTGACGCATCCAATCGTAAACGAGTAGTTTCCCATCAAAAAAATCTGGAAATCCGATTTTAGAATCTGGGTACATATTGCTATGGAAAACAGGGCCTGCCATTGCATTTCTAGAACCTGAACCTACTGCTGGAAATTCCTCAGACTCGCTATACGGATACCATATCATGGCAGGTCTTGCAGCAGGTAACTCTTTTGCCCCAGTATTATTAGGTGAAGTATTGATTGGCTTTTCTGGGTTAAAAGCCTCTCCTGATTTATTGGCAATAAAATCAAAATCTTTGTAAGGCTTATTATCTCCAATGAAATAGGGCCAACCATAATTGCCAGCTGTTTTTGCTTGGTTCATTTCATCGTGCCCTCTCGCCCCCCTAGATAGTGTATCTTTATTGGCATCTGGTCCTACATCGCCCCAATATAAGTAACCCGTTTTTGCATCTACAGAAATACGGAAAGGATTACGACATCCCATTACATATACCTCAGGCCTACCTTCATCACCTGTAAATAAATTACCTTCAGGAATACTATAAGTACCATCAGTTTCAGGTTTTATTCTTAATATCTTTCCTCTCAAATCATTGGTATTAGCAGAAGATTTTTGGGCATCCCATGGGTTTCTTCCTTCTCTTTCATCTATAGGTGCATAACCTTCCGATGCATGTGGGTTCGTATTATCTCCTACTGAAATGAATAAATTGCCTTTAGGTCCAAATTCTAATGAACCACCAGAATGGCAACATTCCTCACGTTGTGTAGGGATTTCCAATAACACTTTTTCAGAATCGAAATCGAATTCATCTTTGGTTAGTACAAATCGCGATACATGCTGTTTAGGAGTATCTCCTACCGGAGAGTAGAATAAATACACCCAATTATTATTTTTATAATCTGGGTCTACGGCTATTCCTAAAAGTCCATCTTCATGCTCGTTGTATACATTCATGGTGGCTATTTCCTTTAACTCCCCAGTAATGAGGTTTTGAACTTTTATACTACCTCTCCTTTCCACAAATGCAACATGACTTTCATCTAGAAAATCAAATTCCATGGGTTCGTATAAATTACTAGCAAAGACTTGCTTTTCGAAGCGGTTTTCTTCTGGCACTGGCTCAGAATAGGCCCTACTGAAATCGAGCGGTTGCCTACTGCCAAAAGCATATTGGATACCACCCCACAAATGTTTTAGGAAAAGTGGCGAGCTAAAAGACTCATTGGTATGTCCCATGCCCGTATAAAAAGCTCTCCCCCCATCATATTCATGGTACCACGCAATAGGATGTTCTGCCCCATTTGTCCCTCCTTCATAGGAAGTTTCATCTAGATTCATAATTACATTAATGTCGGGATTAATGGATTTATAATTATACCATTCGTCGTCGCGTTGCCAGCGGGCAGGTATAGAATCTGAAGCTGGGTGTTCTGCGTTAAGTATATCGACAGATGCATTTCGTACATTCGGATTATTAGGATGGCTATCAAAATAAGCCCCTACTAATTTTCCATACCATCCCCAAGCATATTCGGTATCTGCTGCAGCATGAATACCTACAAAGCCTCCGCCTGCTTGTATAAAGCGTTCCATTTGGCTTTGCTGTACTTGATTGAGTATATCGCCTGTGGTATTGAGGAAAATAATTACTTGGAAATCTTTTAAGAAGGACTCCTTAAAAACAGAGGCATCTTCTGTAACTTCTACCTGAAACCCATTTTTAATGCCTAGTTGTTTGATTGCTTCCTGACCAACTTCTATTGATTCATGCCTAAAGCCCATGGTTTTAGAAAAAACCAGTACTTTGGCATCTTGCTTACTACCAGAAAAAACAGTAAAGTATAATAACACTATTGCAATAATTACCCCTAGGGCAGCTAGTATTTTTTTCATTTTCATTTAGTTCTTTAAAAAAGTAAAACTACAAATTTTTATGAAGATGAAATAAACGAGAAAATCCTCTACAGAAAAGCTACTCATTTATATCTTGTATGAACTAATAATTTATTGTTTGCCAAAATGTTCTTTTATTAATTTGTTTACCTAATTTATTGGTATACTTTTAATCTTTTCGCCATCACCCTACCACATTTTCCATAAAAAAAGCCCTAAAAGGATTTAACCTTTTAGGGCATCTATTTAGATTATGTTAGTTCTAATGCTTAGAAATAATCTCTTTTATTGATTTGTTAAAGTATATACATAAGTACCATCTTCATCTGCATCAAATCCAATGTCTATCTTATTAATTTCCCATTGTAAAGAAACTGTTTGGGTTTCATTAGAGATTACACCGTCTGAAATTGAAACAGTTTGGGTCTCACCACTATTTTCAAAAGTTACCTGATCATTCGTTACCGAAAAAGTACCACTAGTACCTATTGACGGCTGATATTTCGCATCACCAGTAGCTGTATAACCATCTGGGTTCCCATCTTTATCAAAATTAATAGTAAGGGAATAGTCTGGTAATGGATCAATGTCTATACCATCTAAAGTAGCAGTTTGTAACGTGAGCGCTATACTAACAGGTTCTGGCTCAATCACTGGATCTGGAATTGGATCAGCTGGGTCATCATTATCACAACTTAAAGTAAAAATTGCGAACAATATGACTAAGGTCCATTTATATTTCAATAAATTCATTTTAGTTCGATTAAAGTTTTATCATGATTTAATTTGAGTGATAAATAAATTAGTATTCACCACCTATTTTTCGATTGTTAATACCCATACTCTCTGGAAAACGAGGTAAAACTGAAGGAATAGAAGTCATATTTGTAGTATCTGTTAGTGCTTGCATAAAGGCAACTAAGTCACTTTGTTCTTTCATGCTTAACCCTAGCGAATCGAATGGCAATGTTTGATTGGGGACATCTATTCCCAATCCTAAACCTCCACCTTTATTGTAAAAATCTACTACTTCTTCTAGTGTTTCATAAACCCCATTGTGCATGTATGGTGCGGTTAACTCCACATTTCTTACTGTAACAGTTTTGAAAGAATGGTCATAAAAATCTGCTTGTTCTTTCAAGATTCCTAAATACCTCCCTCTGTCAGGATCAATCACGAAGTTTTCCATTTCTTTTTCAGCAGGTACACCCAATACTTCAGATTCAGATTCTTTATACAGAGGGGGTACAGATCCGTTAAAAACAGGGGCGAAATGACAAGTACCACAGGCTGCTTTACCCATGAAAATATTAAATCCGTTTTTCACAGATTCTTCAATTTCCGGGATTTCATCTCGCATATATTTATCGAAAGGAGAATCAAAACTAGAAAGAGACCTAACATAAGCAGATAGCGCATAACCAATAGAAGCTTTTTGAATTGGCTTATCTTCTAACTGAGGAAAAGCTTGCTGAAACATCGTTGTATATTCCTCGCTCTCACCTAACTTATCAAATAAATCTAAGTAGTTTGTTCTAAACTCTTTGTGAGAAGTAATTACATGATCCAATTGCAACTCTAAAACTTCAGACCTAAGATCATAAAAAAACCGATCTGAATAAATTGAATTGATCAGGGTGGGTGAGTTCCGCTCTACTGTTCCTTCAAATCCTGTAGCAATACTTTTAGGTAAACCGTCAGTAAAACCATTATCTGGTTGGTGGCAAGATGCACAAGCGCGTTCATTGTTTTTTGAAAGGGCTGGATCAAAGAATAAGGTTTTGCCAAGTTCAAGTACTTCTGGAGTATATATATCCTTTGTTAACTGCGCATAATAGTAGGGGTTGATCAATGTTTCATCGAAAAGATTTCTAGCATAATAATTAATAGAATGTTTGATATCTAAGCGATCAGTTTCATACCAAGTTTCTATTCCAAAGCTCAGGTGTGCATCCAATAATAAACTAAACAAAGGATTGGCATATTCTTTTATAAAGGTCAATCGATCAAAGGAATCAAAATCTTGATTGGCTTTCAAATAATTCAAAGCACCATCAAAGGCATCTCCTAGTTGTTTATCATATCTTTCTTCTCTTTGTTCCATTAAAGGGAAGTAAGCCTGAATTGCCTCGTAACTCGCATTGAGCGATATTATCGCGTCTTCTAAAGAGCTAGCAATTACTGGTGAATCAAATCCTGTAATCCCCAATGTTACTAACCTAATTATTTGAAACCTGGCAGCTTCAAATATTAACCTGTCTGTAATTTGATACTTACTCTGATAATTTTCTAGTATTTGTGCGCTTTCGGCCAATTTTCCAGCAAGTAACTGTAATTCATCTATGTCTGCTGTGATATCTTCTGCATACACCAATTCCTCTAAGCGTTGTAACCCTTCAGGTTCTAATACGGAAAGACTTGGAGAGTTACGCTCTAAAGCAGGAAGCGGCGCTCCATTGATATAATCTTTAACAAACTCAGCATCTAGTCTTTCCACTAAATATTCTATTTTTTTAAATGCTTTTTTACTTTCTCTAAATTGTGCTTGTAACTTTTTTGCATCTAATACCTCTTGCTGAGATTCTGCCACAATTTTCTCTAACTGTTGGGCTTCAGTTTTAAATTGAGATAAGTCTTTGTAATAACCTTGTAGTATGTTGGATAGTGGTGTTTCGTCATTTTTGTTTTCTTGGGTTGTAAATGCACTTAAGTATATACAAAGGCCAAAAAATACCAATGAAACGATAAGGGTAGATAACTTTTTCATAGATGTAATTAAAGAAAGTCCATAGTCGCCTAAGGCAACTATGGACAAATGAATAATCAATAAAGAATTACTCTTTCACAAATTTTAATGAGCGAGGATTTTCTTCACCATCAAGCTTCGCTTTGATGATATAAACTGCAGCAGGAAGATCAGCTACATTTAAGGTTCTTACGCCACGCGCTACTTTTAAACGCTTACCTTGCGCATCATAAATAGCGGCATCTATTACCTTGTTAAATTCTAATTCCTGTGCTACAGGATTAGGGAAGATTCTGAAGCCTTCAGCCTCAGAGAATAAACCTTCATCTTCTAATGCAGTAATGGCTCCATCCCAACCAGTAATGGCATAAGTTAAAGAGTTATTGTAAGGGAATGGATTATCAGTTGATGGGTGCTGAGAGTTCAACAATAAAGTTTTACCATCTGGAGTAGGGCAAGCACCTGTAATTTCAGCACCAACTGGAGTAATTGAAATACGGGTTAAATCATCGATACTTGGATTTTCTATAGACATATCAAGTATGTAAGCCTCACAGGATCTATTACCAACACCAGCAGGTACACGACCATTTGAAGTACCATTCAAGTCTTCGCAAATTACCATGTAGTTCTGACCACCAACAGTAAGTACATTCAATCCATCAGGGTTAGAAAGGTGCTTGTAAGGATAAACACCTGCTTCTGGAGACTCTTCGAAGAAAGGACCACCTTCTATGTAAACTTCTACTAAACCTGTAGCAGGATCATATACATTAACACGACCATAGTAATCATTGAATCCACCATCTAAAACAAAGTCTAATACTTGCTCATCTGGTTTCTCTTCCATTTCAGGATGACGCATTCTTACTGGTTTTAACCAGTGATTGTCTAATGTACCACCTTTAGCAGCACCATCTTCAAATCTGCTTCCAACACCATCACGACCAGTTTCAGTGAAATATACCTTTTCACCATCTGTAGCTACCCACTCAATACGGTTAAACATGGTAGCACCAACAGCCAAAGCAGTACCCTCTAAACTTTCGTTCATATTCAACATAGCATCAAGCGACATATTATCTACTTCAACCCAAGGGTCTGCACCAGCTGCCGCAGAATATACGTACAAAGTACCTGAAGTAAAGTCACCAGGAGTATCTGCTACGAATTTACAAAAGTTACCAGGTGTATCATCTTCACCTAAGTATGCTGTTTGGTTGTCAGGCATCACTACACCACCTTCAAAACCTTGACGACCCCAGTTGTACTGCTTGCGAATAGCTACAGCTTCTTTAGGATCTATCTCTACCATCCAGTTAAAGTTTTGGTATTTGCTAATTGTAGCTCCATCAAAATCACCAGGAATATCTGTTGAAATTGTCCAGTCAGTAGTGTCTCTTACACCTCCTCCATCTCTATTGATAGCAGCGTTATTATTTCTGAACCACTCTTCAGCAGTCCAAATACGACCATCAGCGCTAGAAGTGATACCACCGCAGTTCATACCAGTTTCACCAACTGTGTTTACAAAATCTACATTAAAGAAAGTACCTGTTCTACCATCTGCTAAAGTTTGGTCAACCATTTCCAATTCATCAGTTATTGGATTTCTTTTTACCTTAAATACTGTCATTCCACCGCCATCTCCAATACTGTCGTTTGCTAAGATCATTTCATGGTTTACAGATACCCAACCCAAATCATCTGAATCAGGATCAGGGGTAAAACCGATGAAATCATGCCATTGCTTAGCAAGAGCTTGGCCAGCATCATTTCCATAAGTACTTGTGGTTTGTACTACATCAGACTGGCCAACAAATAATACTTGGTACTTTAAAGGGTTAGGTGGCATTACTACCTCTTCTGGAAACCAAGCCGTGTCTACTTCTACATCAAAGAAGAATTGACTGTAACCAGAGGTACAAATAGCGATTGTTGCCGCAATCGTTAGAAAAAATTTCCTCATTACTTTGTGTTTAATTTTAAAAATGAACTAATAGGGTATTTAAAACCCTAAATAAATCAAGAGATATTACATCACCGTTACCGAAAACTTAACTCTTCATCAACCTTATGTTACATCGGTTAACTTATGATTAAGTCTTATCTTAGTCCATTGAAAGCTGTTTTTTATATGTAAATTGAAAATTTTAATATTTAGAAAAAGGTGACTTTCTTTCAAAACATTACATGCTGAATGAAGGGCAAAAGGAAGTAAAATTGATTGATTGTTTAATTCAATAAAATGAATTGACCTGTGGTACTCTCTTTTTTTGAAGTGGCTTGTGAGGTAATTGTTATTTCGTAAAAATATGTACCTGAACTCAATCTAAATCCATGGCCATTTTCACCGCTCCAGATCAAGCAATTTGGTAGGGTGTCATTTTTTTGAAAACTTCCTTCAATCACCTCAATGATCTCTGCAGTAGCATTATAGATATGTATTTGAACATCGAAACCTATCTCATTACTGTTTTTTGGAAAAGTAAAGTTGACAGTATCAAAAGATGGGTTAGGATGTACAATTAAGTTTTCTAAGAGTGTGATTAACCCATCTGACACAGAGAAATATAAACCCGTCTCTGTCTTGTTCCCTCTGGTATCCCACACTTCAAATGTAAGGAAGTGAATACCAGTATTTAATTCAGGTAGTTGAAATTCTATAGACCCTGATTGATACGTATCCAGATTATTCTCATAATAATTATTCAGATTGAAAATTAGTGTGGAATCATCATCAAGAATAATTTTTATTGACTGGTTTTCATCGGTTGTATTGATGCCGCTTTCATCTGAGATATTTGCAAAGAAAATAGGTTTATTGTTGGTCTCATCACCAGGTTTAAATTGTAGATCATTAAGATACAACTGAACCGTTGGTGGAGTGTCATCTATTCCTATAAAATTTTCACCCTCAAATTTTCCGGAAAAATTAAGGTAGCCATTCGCATCTGTATTCAATATCGAATCTCCAGCATAAAAACTCATTAAAAAAGTAGAATCTCCACCAATACTGTTTTCGGGTATAATAAACTGAAATTCAAAAAAGCCATCTTTTACACTTGACTTACCTCTGTAAAGTATAGTTTCCCGATTTGAGAAACTCATGCTCCCACTTTCATCAGCTATTTTTTGCTCAGATGGCGTACCATAGATTATAGTTTCTAGTATACCGTTAAATTGCTTAAGGACTCGATTTTGTCTTTTACCTACAAAACCTTTTACAGTAACTTCTCCTCCAAGTGTTAACCGACCATTTTCAGGATTTTGCCCGCTAACTTCGGTAATAAAAATTGAATTTTCAGGATAAGCAAGTTTCATAGATGGATCACCTAAAAGGGAAAAGTTTCTATTTAAAGTACCCGAAATACTGTTATTTTTGGTGAGCCTCATTATATCGCCAAGGCGTGGCATTTCATTATCAATTGGTTTGAAAGCGACATCATAGAAAGCCCTACTTAAATCAAAATTAGTAGAGGCTACTACAGGTCTAGTAGTAGTCAACAAACCAATTGGTCCTCCAAGCGGATTCATCAATCCCAATTCTGCTCCTGAGCGCCTTTTCCAATCATCAAAACGCCCATATTCACAAGTAGCCGTAATGAACAAGGGCATGTTGTGGCCATTTCGCCAATTAACTACTTGGCCGTTTGTTAAGATTTTCTCATTTGTCCAGCCACCTTCTGATCCATGTCCAATATAATCAATGATCAATTTCCCATCTGCTATAAACTCCTCCAACTTTTTTCTAGCCCCCAAACTTGTTTTGCTATTTCCTTGAGTCTCTATAGGAAATGCCCCTACGAATAATCTGTCAGGTATAAAAACTGGATGAGCAGTCTCTATTTGGCTTGCTAAAAAATCGGACCTGAGTTGATGTTTGTTTTCATCACCGTTATCTGCCACAAAGCCTAACTCACTACGCCACCTGCCTAAAGTCGAAGGACTTTGGTAGGCTATCAGTTTATCTACTATATCTTTGGCTTCCTCTTTATTTCTAATAGGCAACCTACCAATACCAATATCTAACCGATGAATCTGATTGCTAGCTATTGTTCCTTCATTCCATGTTCCTTCATTGCGGTCTAAAAAGCCAAAATAATCATCAGAAGCATAGCTATGTACTGTGTGTAAAGAACTACGAGATTGATAAATAGGTATTATGTTTTCCTGTCCATTTTCAATTCCTTTGTAATCATAAGATGCATCACCAAAGAGTAAAAGGTATTCCACTTCTTTCCATAAATTTTTTGATTCATAGAGCATTCGCATAAAATCTCTAATGGCACTTACCTCTTTCCTTCCAGATGAAAACTCATTGTAAATCTGTTCCAAGACCACAACTTGGCTACTTATCCCATCTATATTTTTACGATGTTCGGCCAAACGCAAAGCCTCTTGTTTTAATGAATCGGGCGTAATAATAATTAATTGAGTGGGGCTTAAGCCGTGTAAATTTTGTGGTTCAACTTTATTATAGTAAATAGGTGAAGGTATCTCGCTTGGTTCAAAAGCAATATATTGAGAACCATCTGGTAAATCCTCAAAATAAGCTTTGTTATCTTCAAACTTTAAAGACAATGCTTGAGGGACACCAGGATTATTTAGTTTCCAGACCATTGCTTCTTTTGGCAATTGGCCTATTGCATAAACATTACGCTCTAAAATTTCATCTTCTAAAAACCTAAAGTGAAAGGTTTCATTTTGCCATTCAAAAGCAGTTTCAAATTGTACCGCCACAAAATCAAGATATGCTTCGGCATCATTGCCAATAGTTTCTAGAGTTAATTTTAGTGTCAGAGGTTTCTCGGCAAAAGGCGAACTATCAAAATATTTAAACCAAGTATTCTCTTTTCCTTTATTACCAAAGGCTGCTCTTGTTGCCGCATCTATGGGTAAGTCATCTAACTTTTGTCCGTCTAGCTCAATGGCAAAGTTCACTTTAATAGTTTCCCTATTCATTGCTTTGAGGTAGAGTTTTATCTCGGCTTCAGGTATGGGAGAATAAGTACCTAAAGTAAAAGTCTTAATTGATTCAGAAGGATAAGAAAATTTATCTCCATACCAATTTCTACCAGAGCTTAATAAATTGAAGCCCTCTTTTTCATGATAATAAGTATAGGTAAAAGTGTTTGAAGCCTCAGAAGTATCTGATGGCCAAGTATTCAAAACCTCTATTTCATTAGCTTTTTTCCCATCTATCTCTATGAAATAAAAATTTGTATCTGAATAAAGGTTGGTTTCCTTCAAATACATCTCATTTATTTCATCAAATATCTGTTTATCTGGACCCTCAGCATAAAATAGAATGTAATCGTCTTGATCAAATGCTTTTTTTTCTCCAACATTATTTATCCATAGACTATGCCTTAATAAATCATCATATCTAAAGGCATTATTTGCTTGCGGTAACATACCACCAGGATTACCATAAATGTTAATATGAGTTGGGTCTACATCTGTTAGGTTAAGACCTAAGTCTGAAAAAAAATTAGCATCCAGTTTGTAAACACCTGATGTAGGAATGGCAACTTTATAGAAATCGCCTTTTTTTAATACTGAATTTCTAACAAACTCTTGTGCCATTGCAGTGTTAACCATAAAAATGAACAAAAGAATGTAAGTAGTTTTCATTTCAGCTTTCGAAAGGCACAAATACAAATATTATGAGCATTTAGGGCAACCTCGAAAAAATAGTGTTACAAAATAAAAAACTGATTGCTAATAAATTGTGAATAAAAAAGCCTCTTAGCTTTTACTAATTGCTAAGAGGCTGCTCCTTAATAGGGTATATTTATGTTTATCCTTGATATATGAAAGATTCACTAACAATTTTTCCATCAGCCCATCTTTGTACCGATACCTGCGTATAATTACGGTCACCCCATTCCTTGTGTGTATAGTCAAACCCCCATTCAATGGCAGCTACACCTGCCTCTTCACTCACTAAAATATTTTTTACCTCAGCTCCTCTAAATGCAGTTAGGTTGTTTACAAAATCTTCTTCAAATTTTCGACAGATATCTTTGCCTTCTCTTACTGGAGTATCGTTATCTTGCATTACTACATTATCAGCATAAAATTTTTCAAAAGCTTCTAAGATTTCGCCTTTCAATATCATACTGTTCAATTCTTCAACATTTTCTTTAATAGTACTCATAATATTAATTTTTATAATTTAAATGTTACAACATATAATGTCTAAACATACAAATCATATTTTGGTTTCAAATCATATATATTTTTTTAATTTTTTTTTCAACCTAAAGCATATGCATTTTATCAGCCTTGAAAGACTCAATAAATTAAGAATAAGCTATATTTTAACTTTTAGTTTATTTGACTACATTAGGAATCAACAATATTACTGTTGAAACATATATTTTAATTACTACAAACAAATGTGTCAAATGAAAAAATTACTCCTTATCACTTATCTCACTTTCTTAAGTAGTGCATGTATCGCACAAAGTTTACAAGAAGTATTTAATGCTGGCAACAAAGCTTATGAAGCCAATAACTACCCAGATTTTTTATATCAAATGCAAAAAGCGGATAGTATGCGCCCCAATCATCCTGTAATCTTAAGGAATTTAGGAGCTGCTTATTCCCTCAATTTAAAAAAATACGAAGCTGTTCAAGTGTTAGAACGTGTTGCTTATATGAATGCTAATATTGATTTAGACAATCCAGATTTTATTAATCTACAAGACCTTGAACCTTTTGAAAAGCTAAAGAATACCATTGCATCACTTAAAAATGAAGTTAGAAATAGCACAAAAGCATTCACACTAGACGATAAAAACCTTCACCCAGAAGGCATTGAATATTATGCCAAGCAAAATGTATTTTATGTTGGAAGTATTAGGAAGAAGAAAATTATTAAAGTCGATGAAAAAGGAAACTGTAAAGACTTTGCCCAAAGTAAAGATTACCTAGCAATAATGGGCTTAGCTATAGACAATGATAAAGATTTATTGTGGGCCTGTACAACAGCAGCTCCTGAGATGGAAGGATATACAGATACATTAGAAGGAAATGCTGAAATCTTGTGCTTCGATTTAAAAAATGAAAAATTACTTGACCGATACCCAGTGAAAGGCCAAAAAGCATGGTTGGGCGATTTAGCTATCTCGCCAACTGGAGAAGTATATGCCAGTAGTAGTCTAGCTGAACACCCAGCATTATTTAAAGTAAATAAAGAAAAAGGAATTACTGAAGAATGGCTATCACTCGAATCGCTTATTTCTTTACAGGGTCTTACATTCAACAAAAGTGGAGAGCTATTATATCTGGCAGATTACAGACACGGTATTTTTAGTATAAATATGGAAAATAAACAAATTACTAAAATACAAAATAGCACACCACATCCATTGAAAGGAATAGATGGATTATATTTTTATCAACAGCATTTAATAGCAATCTGCAATGGATTACAACCTTTCCAAGTTGTACAATTTACTTTAGGTGAAGAGCAAACCATTAGCTCATTTAAATATCTAGACAAAGCATTGCCTGAAATGGGTGAGCCTACCTTAGGTACTTTTAATAAAAATAAATTTTTCTATGTTGCCAACAGCCCTTGGGGAGCTTATGATGAAAATAAAAATCTATTACCAGATAAAGTTCAAAAAGGAATTATTTTGAAATTAACTTTATGAGTGCTAGATAATCTAGCCTTTACTTTTTAGGTTTTTGCCATGGTACTGCACCACCTTGCTGTATATACTGCATTAAAAGTGAATTAAGTTCTTTGTACTTTTCTTTTTCACTTTCGATTAGGTTTTCTTTTTCTAATGGATCTGTTTTTAAATTATACAGTTCATAGGGCTCATATGGACTGTTTTGTAACAATTTCCAGTCACCTAATCGCAAAGCATAAATTGGTTGCCCACCGTACCTAGTACCTCCTTCCCTTCTTGTGAAATATAGAGGCCTACTTTCATCGTTGGGGGTTTCATTTTCCAAAAGTATGGGCAAAAAACTTTTGCCTTCAATTTCATTATTTACCTTTTGCCCAGCAACTTCTAACAAAGTAGGATAAATATCCATTGAGAGTAAGTTTGTATTACTTGTAGATCCTGGTGTTATCTTATTGGGCCAACTCATACAAGTAGGTACTTTTAATCCTCCTTCATACATACTTTGTTTTCCATCTCTTAATGGCCCATTATTCGCTTTACTTGGTAAATGCCCACCATTATCGCTACTAAATATAATAAGGGTACTTTCATATTGACCACTTTCCTTTAAGGCTGTAATCACTTTGCCTATCCCATCGTCCATGTGTTCTATAAATGCTACTAATTTTGCCCTTGTTTCATCTATTCCTTTTTCTCGGGCCTCTACTTTTTTAAGCCAATCTTCAGGGGGCTGTACAGGGAAATGGGGTGCGTTATATGCCAAGTATAAAAAGAATGGGCGGTTATCATTTGCCTGACTTTTTATATAATCTACAGACCAATCAGTAAACAAATCCGTAGCATGACCTTCGGGGTCAATTTCATTCCCATTAAAACGCATGTAGTTAATACCATGTCTGCGATGTGTCCAATAATCGTCCATCATGTCGCCCAACCAACCATGAAAATAATCAAAACCCCTTTCAACAGGTGTGTTTGGCGTTTCTAATCCTAAATGCCATTTGCCAATAAGTGCAGTATGGTAGCCTGCCATCTTTAATTTCTCTGGCAGTAATGTAGCTGTGGGATCTAAGTAGCCCCAACTATTTAATGCATTTGTTCTAATAACTCCAGGCACCCCTACATAATCTTGATAGGTACCAGTTAAAAGCGCTGCTCTGGTAGGGGAACAAACAGGGCAATTTGCATAAAAATTATCAAACCGCATTCCACTAGCAGCTATCTGATCTATATTGGGTGTTTGAATATCTTTTGTACCATAATAAGATACATCGTGATAACCCTGATCATCTGTAAAAATTAGTAAAATATTAGGAGGGACATTATTCGATTTTTGGGGAGAGGTTTGAAAACCAAATAGTAAAAACAACAATAAAATTTTATCTACAGGTAGTTTCATAAACTATAGAAGGTATATTAACAGTATGATTGTAAAATACCTATGCAGAGATAAGCAAGCAAATAAAGTTTCTATTAGTTAAATGAGAAGTATTTTTTAAAAATCAATTTCAAGCAGTTAAGACCTATTATTATGGGAATAGTTGAAATGAAATGTTCTTCATTTAATGATTGCTACATTTTCTAAGGTTAGCGGTTTTTCGATAAAGCCTTTTATTCTATTATCGATCATTGCCTTCTTTTTGTCATTGGGATCTATGGAAGAGCTCACTATATAAACTGGGGGTAAATTAATTGGAATAGCTGCTCTCAGAAATTCCCATCCATCCATTACTGGCATATTCAAATCTAAAAGTATGACATCTGGATTGTTGTCATTAAGTATCAAAAGTGCTTCTTCGCCATGTTTTGCATATAATACTGCAACACCAGAAAATGCATTTTTAAGTGTAATGGATGCGGTTAATCTAAAAATTTCATCATCGTCAACTACCAGTATTTGCTTGATCATTTACTTGAAGTTCTATTTTAAAAATAGTATGTAAACCTTTTTTACTTTCTATACTAATAGAACCCCCTAAAAATTCAACTTGTCTTTTAGTCATAAAAAGCCCCATGCCTTGGCCATCACTATGTTGTTCATGAAAGCGGCTACCTAATTTAAATAATTTTTCCTTAAACTTAATGGTATCTATCCCAAAACCGTAATCCTTTACTAAAATGATGGCCTTACTATTCTCTACATAACTTCGTATCTCTATCTTTTTAGAAGTATTGGTAATACCATATTTCAGTGCATTAGAAATGAGATTGTGTAAAATACTATCGAGATATGCAGGGATTACCAATAGAGACAAATCTTCAGGTATATTGACTAAAATTTTTGCTTTCTTTTCTTCAATTACATCTTGGTTTAGGCCAATAATCCTTTTTACAGCCCCTAATAGTTGATAAGGCACAAATTCATCATCTTTAATGCCTTCTTCTAGATTTAGTAATTGGTTGATGTTTTTTAAAGTCTTGTCTAGCTTATTGGTAGTGTTATAAATATGCGTTATATATTCTTTTTCGTCCGGATTGTTTATCAGAAAGCTACTCAATGCCATTATGTTAGCAACAGAAGATCGAATATTATGTGAAGTAATATATGAATACTCTCTTAGTCGATCATTCTGATCTACAGTAGCTTTTAAAAGTTTTTCTAATTGTTTTTGTCTTGAAAATAGCTCTGTATCATCTTTCATAACAACGATACTGTACAAGAACTTACTTTGATTATCAAAAATAGGGGTAACCTCATAGCTCATCCAGCAAGCATCCCCATCTTCTTTTTTACCTTGCAGTGTAGCACTGAAATTTAAATGGCTTTTAAGTGCATCTAGTAATTCATATAGTATATTTTCATCTGTTTCTTTGCTTTTTATAATTTCTCCAGGGCTAATGCCAACAACACTTTCAGGCTTATAACCTAGAACATCGAATATCGCTACGTTTGCCCATGAAATTTTGCCCTCTCCATTACAAGTCAGTATAATTTCACCACTTTTTTCTGCTACATGTGCCAACCTAATCATTTCTTCCTCAGCGTATTTGAGCTTAGTAATATCTACTACAGAACAAATCACCTGTTTAACCTCTTCTCTACTACTTAAAAGGGGAGCTGAACTTAATTGTAAACAAGTCTTTTTACTTTCTTCATTTAACTGCAGATAAACTATTTCTCCTTTTACATTTTTACCATCTGCAAAAGACTTGAAAATTGGCAATTCATTTATCCTTATTTTCTTCTCTTCCAAATTTGTAAAAGCATAATAATACTTCCTTAAAGTTGCTCTCTTATTTTTAAGGTCATCAGCATTACAATCCAAAATATTAAGCAAACTTGAATTGCAATTCAGGATATTACCATTTCGGTCTAGTACTAATACACCAATGGGTAAGTTTACAAATAAGGATTTAAATCTCTCTTCGCTAGTTTTCAAAGCAGCTTCAGCTAATTTTTTTTCTGTTATATCAGTAAATGATGCAACTGCTCCATATAATACATTGTTTTGATCTTTTACTGGTCTTGAGTTAATTGAGATAAATTTTCTTTTATTACTTCCTGTCCTAACATTCATTACAAAGTTATTTACAGGTTCCCCAGTTTTTAATGTAATCATTGATGGATGTCTTTCTGGAGTTAAGATTATGCCATCTTCATCTGTGGCTTGCCAAAGTGGATCATAGGAATCTTTTCCAATTAGTTGTTCTTCACTAAGTTCTAAAATTCTAGATGCAGCTTCATTTGTAATCTCAATTTTATCATCCATATTTTGCATGACTACACCTTCTCCTAATGAAGCCAGGACAGATGCATACAACTTTCTACTTTTATTAAATGCCCTATCTGTTTCTTTTTGTTTTAACTCTATTTGGCTATGTTGTATACGCATTGCTACGATACTACAAAGCGTAGTAAGTTTTTCTAATAATTTTTTTTGATTATAGGAATTTTCATTAAGAATAGTAGCTACTAAAAAACCTACTAATTGATCCCCGATTCCTATTGGAGAACATAGCAATTGATAAGGGATATTACTGACTTGAGAAAACTCTTTGGCTTCTAACTCAAAAGCTCTATTATTTTTAACAACTTTAGATTCAATGTGCTGAATGTTGTTTGTAATTAATTGCAGTAATTCATTCTTAATAGTTACTTCTTGGTTTACTAAATTAAAATTAGAGATCCCCGCATTTTTAATGTAAACCAAACAATTTTCTAAATGATATTCATTTCGGGCACTAGAAGTTAATTCTTCTGATATTTCTTCTAATGTATATTTAGTAAGAATAGATTTCGAAAAATTATTAACAAACTCTAGGTTATTTCTTATTTCAACTAACTCTTTATTTTGTTGCTTAAGTTTTGATAATAATCTGTTTTTAGATATTTCTTTGCTTTTGAATTCAGTAACATCCCAATAAATACCTTGTATGCCTTCTACATCTCCTTTTGCGTCCATCAAAGGCATTTTCACTACTTCTACATACTTTACAGCATCTTTTTCTTTAAAGAAGTGAAGCTCAATATCTCTAAATATGGTTTTATTTTTAATTAAATACTCGTCGTCTTTCCTGTATTTTTTTGATAATTCCTCGGGGAAGAAGTCATGCCCTATCTTTCCTAATATTTCTTCTTTTTGTAAACCAAGGTCCTTTGCTATGGCATCGTTTACAAAGGTTACTTTTCCATTTAAATCTGTTCTATAAATAAAATGTGGAAGGGCATTAACCATTGACTTGTACAATGCTTCACTTTCGCCAAATGCGCTTATTATTTTATTTTTCTCAAATGAAAGGAAAATTGTCGAAACTATATCTGCTAAAGAAGACAAGTAGTTATGCTCTTCATACTCCCATTGCCTTACTTCCGAAGTGGTCTCGGCACATAATATGCCTATTTTAACATCTCTACTTTTTACTTCTACATCTAATAATGATTTTATATTAAAATCATTGAAGTAATTTCCAAGGTAGGCACTGGGTTTTCCATCTATAGAATCATTATTAAGTGCAATTGTTCTATTTTTTGAGATGGCATTAAAATAATTAGGGAAAGTTCCTGTATCTAAGATTATCCCATTTTGGTAAAAATGAATCTCCCCATCATTTAGAATTTGGAGTTGTAGAGCTTTTCTATTATTTATAAAACGCCAAAAAGAAAACCTTTCTACTTTTAGTTGCAAGGCTGCTTCCTCGATTAAGATTTTAATAAAATCATCAAAGTGTCCTGCTTTTAATTCCTCTGCGTTCGAAAGCATTGATAAGGAAGTATTGAATTTGGCTTGTGCCAACTCTCTATTTTTTAGTGGTGTTACATCTTTCCCTATCGAAAAAACAATGTTGTAATCATCGTTCCTTACTGACTCCCATTCTATCCATTGGTAATTCCCTTTTCCTTTCATTATCCTGCTAGTATGTGATATCTTTTTTTCTGATGAATTCCATAATTTCTCTAATTCTTCTTGGTGTCTTACTTTATCATCAGTATGTAAAAAATCTAACAAGGTTTGCTTAAAGAAATACTCTTTTGGATGAGAAAATAAGGCATACCATGCCTCATTCATGTACTCAAAATGATTATCCTTATCTAAAACCAAAACAAGACTCTTAGATAAGTCGCGGTATTCTTTGTTAAATAGAAAGAAAATATTTGTAGGTAAATGGGCATAAGTAATTAGGGCATACTTCCCCACTATTTTGTATTTGCAACCTAGAGTTACTAGGGTAGTATCAGGCTTTTTAAGTTTAAGTATATAACTAAAATTGTTATTGGCAGAAACTAGTATTTTTTTTTCTTTTTCATTATCAGGTTGTAACATGCTTCCCAACCTCAAATCGGCATGTTCATTATCATTTGCTGGTGTTAAATTTAGTATTTCCCAAAACTTCGCACTTGACCATTCTACATCTTCTTTTGTTATATCTTTTATAGTGTAGCCAGCATCTGCCCCATCTTGGATAAAATCGAGCAATGATATATCCTGTTTTAAAAGCTCAAACAATTTTTTTTTCATGGAAAAGCCTTTTACGGTTTTACATCATGTCTAATTACTTTAACTTTTGCAGGTGCAAATAGTTAATACTAATTTGTATACAGCTATACTAAGTTTATCAATCAGAAACGCAAAAGGAATAATCTCATAAACCTATGAGAATTGAAGGGGGTAACAATGTTTCGCGAATACAAGCAAATATCAATAGAAAAACCCGAATACAATCTTAAGTTTTGTGTGTTAATTCAATTTGAAAATACCCTAGATAATCAGTTTGTATGAAATAAGCGCAAAAGAATCCCGCACTTATTTGTTTTAATAAAGCCATTGGTAGAATACCTATCCTAATTAAAAATTTGAGTAAACCAGCGAACTTTAACACTGTTTTGGCCCCTTTTTGAAATGCTATTAAATTAGAAAGCACATTTTTACCATAGTTTGCAGCATGCTGTAATGTTAGAGAGGTTTTTGGCAAAGCATTTTCAATTTCATTAAATGTTTGGAATCTTTCCATGGCAAAACCCCAAGATAGTAATTGATAAGCTTTCTTTTCTGCTTCATGGGTTAGTTGTCTAGCGGTCGCTTTTATATAGCCATCAAAAATAATGATGCGCCCACCTATATTGAGATACTTTTCTAATTTGTTCAACAACTTCGAAATATCTTTAGAATGGCAAAGCGTTTCAACAGCAAAAATTAAATCAAACTTTTCATTCCCTAAGTCAAGCGCATCAAAATCAGCAACATTGAATGAAATATTTGAAAGATCGCTCGCTTTTTGCTTAGCAAACTTAATATTCTGTGGAGTTAAGTCAATGGCTTTAAAGTGCTTATCCTTAAATTTACTTGCTAAGTAATTTGAATTAAATCCCATCCCGCAGCCCAGTTCTAAAACTTTTTCATAGTTATAAGTGTCAATAACACTTGCTATACTATTAGCCTGAAAAAGCAACTTTTCTTTGTGAGATTGAGTAGGAGACTCTGCAACAGGTAAATGCATGGCACCATTTTCAGAATGGAAATTGCGATAGAAGAATCCTGAACCTTTGTAGTAACTATTGATAACATGCTTTTCTATTTTTTCTGCTTCAATATTTTCTCTACCAGCAATTTTGTAAATTAAGTCACAATAGTTTTCAAGTTCTCTAAAACTGATATTTAGCAATTTATGATCTAATATATCAGCATCGTACTCTAATAAATACTCGGAGCTACTCATTCAATTTCAGTTATAATTAGATTCATAGACCAAATTATATACAGAAGCTGGGCAGTTCCTAAATTATTAGATAAAACTTTTTAAAATTGATAAGATTTAATTGTGTAAAAAAAAAAATCGAGCTTATAGGCTATAGTAACTTAAATTATTACCGCCGTCTGTATCTTCTTGTTTTTATTGGAATATAAGTAATGCCTAGACCAAACCCACCTGAGTTGAAATTAACTTCGTCGTTGTTTTGTAAATACATAAAACTAGGCGAAAATTTTATATTCTTCCACACAAAAGAAAAATCGAACTTGCCTCCTAAAGATTGGTTGGTACCTAAAATTGAACTTGCACTTAATTCAACCCTAAAGCGATCACTACCAGGTATTATAGCACCAATACCAAGAGGAAATAACAACTCAAAATGATCATAATTTAGAATAGGTAATGACTTATCAATATAATAAACTCCTGTGGTAAAGAAATATCCTGTTGGTGAACCCAACCCATCATCTTTCACAGCTCTAATTTCCATATTAAATCCTATAGCCTCTCTATTGGTATTTATCTCGTTTACATAGTTGTAACTATTAGGCAAATTATCACTTACCCAAGTAACTTCCTGATTTTTAATATTAATAGAGTTATTGAATCGACCATCATCAGTACTTACCTGATAACTTCCTATGGAATTATTTCTAAAAATTACATTTTCGCCACTAAGACCAAGTGTTACCTCTTGGTGCATTTTATTATTATAGATTCCAATACCATAAGCAAATCTTACTTTTCGCTTATTTCCAGAACCAAGTCTTTCTTTTCGTAATTTTCGTGTTTTTATAGCCTTTGGTTCTTTAACCTTTTGTATTTTAGTCTTATATGATGCTTCCTCAAATTTAGCTTGGGCAAAAGAAGAATATGCCCATAAGGTTAAGCACAACAGTATTAAGTTTTTCATGGTAGTTAATAATTGACCACCCTAAAAACATCTAAAACTATATTATATTAAATTTCTAAATAATAACCCATGTTAGATTTTAGGAGAATTTGCAACTAAATTTTATTCCTTCTAGCTATCCTGTTAAACAAAATCAACTAAATTTGGTATGTACATAATAATAAACGGCTTAATTCTCTTTCAACAATTACTTCGCCATTCATTATTAGATCAAAATTTAAAAATTAGCTATTGAGTGATGAAACAGTTCAAGCGTAATTTTTAACCAAAAAGATAGGAGTATTTGTTGTTATACAACATATAATTTATTTATCTCCTTAAGAATTACCCTCCTCCATATCAATGTTATTTAGCATTATATCAAATTCTTATTTCAATAAATTAACCAAGTTCTAGGAAAAATTTTCTAACCGATAAATACTATTTTGGAGCAATTTCATTATTGAAATTTAATAGCAAATGTTATCATTCATTATGAGTTAGCGGTATATTTTTTTCTTTAAAATAAAAAACCCCAACTAAAAGTCGGGGCCTTTTAAAATTAACGCTAATTATCAATTTGAATTTTTTAATGCCTATAAGCCTAATACTAAGTCCATTTCCCTTTGAGGAATTTTCCAAATAAATGAAGGATGGTTGGGTGGTAATGCCTGAGTATTAGGTCGATCACCACTTGGTATTAGTGATTTTGAGGCACGAAGGTAATCAATACGATCTCCTTCGAACGCAAGCTCTTTTATCCTTTCAGTGTGAATTTTATCTTCAGTAAGATTAGAAATAACAAGGGAATCTAGTCCTGCTCTAACCCTTACCATATTAATATCTTCTGTAGCTCCTTGTAGATTACCAGTTCTAAACCTTAATAAAGCTCTTGTAAGGTAAAGTTCAGCAAGCCTAATGAGTGGTATATTTGTCAGTATACCCCTGGTTTTACCCCTAAAGTATTTGTCGCACCATACAACTGTTTTATTTATTTGTGGATGAATAGTTTCATATTCACTTGGATCAGCATCAATATCACTATTAAATCCCTTTAATGGCCTGTATAATTGATTAAACCTTTTATCTTTTAAAGCTTCAGATGTAATTGTATAATTCCCATTTAAAGGGTCTTCAAGCCATCCTATTTGATCAAGTGTAAAATCACTCAGTGCAAATTGATTCCAAGAAATTCTTGAAAAACCATTGGGCCAAGTATTGCCTCCATTTTTTGCATTGAAGGACTGCAGTGTCATACTTGTAAGCTCAAAAGCATTAACCCTTGAAATTGGGTCATAGTAAAGAGCATACCATATTACTTCATTTCCACTAGTGTTGTCATCGCGATTAAAAGCCTCAATAGGATCTTGATCAAGTACATATGTACCCCCATTTTGATCTATGACGTAATCTAACTCTTCCAATGCCTCTTCATTTTTTCCCATCATAAAATATACTTTTGCCAACATAGATGCAGCGGCAAAAGCATTTGCTCTTCCATGCGCGTAGGACGGATGGTGTAAACCGCTTATATATCTTTCTGGTAGTAGCTCTTTAGCCTTTTCAAAATCATCAACAATTGTAGCATAGATTTCCTCTACTGTACCAATACGGGGGTTTCTAATTCCATTGATTTTTTCATCAAAAGTAGTTCTAAGCGGTATGTAAGGAGTATTATTATCTTCTCCATAGTTAGGCAAAAAAACCGTAGAGAGAAGCCAATAAGTATACCCCCTCATGAAGAGTAATTCCCCTTCAATCCTTCTTAAATTTTGAAAATCATCATCTGATAAATTTTCATAAGGCAGGCCATTATTGTCGACTAAAAACTGTAAACCACTATTAGCTATATTGATTGTCCTGTAAGCATCAGTAAAGATATTAGTAGTCTTGGTTATTTCTCTGTCAGATAACCTATTGTACATCTCATTAAAAGGAATATCACCAGTAGTGCCAGGTAATAATTGGGCAATATCAGATTGAACAGTCTTCAGTAAAACTGGTCCTCCTTTTAGGTTAGACCATTGGCTACGGCGAAAAGCAGCCCAATATGTTCCAGTTGCAGCATTTTCAAACTCGGTAAGGGTAGGCCAAGGAGAAACTGGTGGGTTATCTAATTCAAAAAAAGAATCATCCACACAACTTAATACTGTTAAAGATGTCATTAAAATAAACCATATGGAAATATTCCTATACATTAAAAACTAGCCGTTATTCCAAAATTAAAAGTGAGTAAATTAGGTAAAGGGGTATTTCTTATTAAGCCAGACGAAAGATTATTGATACTTTCATCAAAAGTTACAGTAACTGCTTCAGGGTCAAGCCCCTTATATTTTGTAAAGGTCAATAGATTTTGTACAGAACAATGTACATCTAATGAATTGAATTTTATTTTTCTAAGCTGGTTTTCATTAAAAGAGTAATTTATCCTTAAATTTCTAAGCCTCAAGAAATCTCCTTTTTGTAAAAATCTATCAGTAAAAAATCTGGTATTATTATAATTGGTGGTTTCAGCGACCCATGTTCCATTTACCATATTCCAATCATAAAAATAATCCCATTTAAGTTCTGGAAGAGGTGCATTATCACCGATAGTAGACCAAGAATTATTTATAAGGGCTGTTTTAAGATTTTTACTCCCGCTTCCTGGATAATGCGCAATATGGTAGCTGTAATCAAATAAGTAATGCCCGCCTACAAAATTCCACAACATGTCTATTGAAAATTGCTTAAAATGTAATGTTGAGTTAATTCCACCATAAAAGGTTGGTATACCTGATTTTTCACTATTGTATACTTTATGATCGATGATATTCTGCTGGGTAGCAGGAATTAGATTACCCGTTTTAACTGTATTCCCTGTTTGATTGAATAGCTCCAGGTCTATTTCATGTATCATCTCTACTCCTTTTTCTTCATCTACCCCTGCATAAGATGCTAAGAAATATCCACCAAGTTTTCCGCCACTTTTTGTAAGCGTTATATTCCTTGAATTAATACCATTTCCTTTGCTATCAACATCTGCATATAAATTATTGACTTTGTTATTAACATGGGTATAATTCAGATTGATATCCCATCGGAAACTACTATTCTTTATGAGGTTAATACCTAAATCTATTTCAAAACCATTGTTTGTAATGCTTCCCGTATTATCCCATATCTCTGGTGAAGAATCATCTATGGTAGCTGAAAGAGGCAAGGGAACTTGTAATAATAAATCGGAAACTTGTTGTTGGAAATAAGTGATTGAACCAAAATATTTATTATCAAAAATACCATATTCTAGCCCTAGATCAAAGCTATTTGAGTTTTCCCAAGAAAGGTCTCTTGCTCCAAGACTTTGTATCGAAGTACCTCCTGTAATCAAGTCTAAATCACCATAGCGTCTATCATTGCGATAGTTGGTCACAAATAGATTGTCGTCTACTTCTTGGTTTCCTGTTTCCCCATAACTTGCCCTAAGTTTTAAATGATTTATTGAACTCAGATCAAAAAAAGATTCTTGGGTTATTATCCATGCCATGGAAAACGCCTTAAATGAACTCCATCTATTTGCTGGCAAAAATGCTGAAGTACCATCTAACCTGTAACTAGCTTCGGCAAAAAATTTATCTTCAAATTGATAATTCATTCTTCCTAAATAAGAGAATAAATATCTTTCTTGAACAAGTCCATTCTGTGAAAAAGTAATGTTATTATTAAAATCTATTTGACCATTATTATTGAGTGCACCTTCTGCACCAACAAGGTTCAAATTCCTTCTATTTCTTTGAGCTTCAATTCCACCTAATAGAGATATTTTATGATCACCTAAATGCTTTTTATATTCAGCAAAAGCATTATAGTTAAGCAAACTAGCATTTACATTTTGCTCATAAGCCAATGACTGGCCATCTCTTAAAAATTGGCTAACAAAAAAAGAATTATCGTTAATAATTAAATCTAAGCCAACTAACCCTTTGAACGATAAACCATCTATAAATGAGACATCATAATTTACGAATGAGCTTCCTGTATACCTAAACTGTTTAACATTATCAAAAAATAGATTCTCATCATTACTAGCTACTGCATTGGCTCCAGATAATGGATTCCAATATCCTGTTATATCAGATTCACTAAAAATGGGAAACCATGGAAGCGCATTGGTAATTACTTGAGAAAAGCCACCTTTTAATTCTTCATTAAACAATGATTCTGATAAATTGATTGGACGATTTTTATCCGTATAGCTTAAGCTACTTCTTATTTTAGCTGTAAAATTATGATTAGGCTTGATATCAATATTAGACCTGATAGCAAATCGTTGAAAATTATCTCCTAATAAAGCCCCTCTTTCAGTGCGGTAGTTTCCAGAAATATAAAAGTTGTTTTTATCATTATTATCCCTGTAAGATAATTGATAGTCTTGGCTTATACCATTTCTAAGAATTTCCTCAAACCAGTCTATTTGGGTATTGAGTGCTTCTTGACGACTAATAAACTCCTTATCTGTAAAAGGAAAAGCATTGATCAATGTTTCAGGATTGAATATACCTAATCCGCTATTACTTCTCGCTTGGTCTACAATTTCAAACCATGTAGCTGTATTTGCCAATCCAAGCTTTTTTGCCGGGTTTAGTCTTGATGAAATGCTTGTATTATAAGAAAACTCGAAGCCTTCATATCCTTGCTCTCCAGATTTAGTTGTAATCAATATAATTCCATTAGAAGCTCTGGAACCATACAATGTAGATGATGCAGCATCCTTTAGAATCTCAATTGAGGCTATATCATTGAGGTTAATGAGTGATAATGGATTTTGAGGATTTGAAAACTCACTTCTCTCTAAACCAGATTGTTCATTGATAAGAGGTGTCCCGTCCATAATTATTAATGGATTCACTCCCGCTGAGATAGAATTAACACCTCTGATCAGCATTCTAGTAGGAGCTGTTGATTCACCTCCTGAACTAAGTATTTGCAGACCACTTACTCTTCCTTGCAAAACATGTTCAAAACTGCTAGCATTGAATTTAATTAGCTCCTTTGAAGTTACTTTCCCTATACTTCCTTTAATTGCCTTTTTAGGCTGTTCTCCGTAGGCAACCACTACTACTTCTTCAAGATTGCGAGGTGATGGGGTAAGGTATACTATTTTTTCGTTTAAATTATCGCCAATAACTATATTGGAAGAATAATAACCCATAAAACTCACATCTACAGTATCACCAATAGTAGAGGATATATTAAACCTGCCTTCTCTATCTGTGACGGTTCCAGATGTAGATATACGAGATCTTAATAATGCTCCAGGTAAAGGGTTTTTTGAATTTTCTTCATATACCGCACCTTTATAATCTATAACTTTCTTAAGCGTAACATTGATCCTGTTTCTTTTCTTATTTAGCTTAAAATGAAGTTTGGATTGTCTTTCGCACTTATCTAAGATTTCAGGCAAGGTATATTCCGACTTTTCAATAGTAAAGTTCGTACCTTCTACATCTTCAGGTGCAAAGGAGAAATTGCAGATAAAATTCTGCTCTATTACTTCTTTAAGCTCAAAGAAATCTACGTTTTTCAATTTTAGCGTTACATTCTGCTGGGCCGATACTTCAAAAAATATTCCTACCAACCCAGTTATTATACATGTTATTATTCGTCTACTTCCCCCATTCATTATTTTGTAAAAAGCTCTATTAATACTAATTTGGGCAAGAAGTAAAGTTTAATCCTTCTTAACACACAGTCATTAAGTTTCCCGGCAAGGCGCTTATTTTCTGTGTGTTTTTTTATTCTATAATTATTTCATCATCTTTTATTTTGTATAAAAATTTATAATGGGTACTCAGTACTTCCAAAACTTCATTTATAGATTCATCTTTAAAGAATACACCTACAAATGATTTTTCTTGATTTATATTTTGATTATTTACTTTAATATTTTTATTGAAATATCGCTGTAATTCCAACACTATACTTTTAAAATTATCCCTATCAAAAACTAAATTTCCATCTGCCCATTTATCAATCCCTATTTGCGTTTTTCTTTTTTCTAGTGACTTTGATGTATTACTATAAGTAAGCATTTCATTTTTAGATACACTTATACTTTTATCTAAAGTGCTCAAAAACGATACTTGTACTTCACCTTCTAAGACTGTAACCTCGTGTTCATCATCTTGGGCAAAGTCGTTAATGTTAAATATGGTACCTGTTACACGAGAATTAAAAGTATTAGAAACAACAATAAATGGATTGGTAACACTAGCATTTACATTAAAGTAAGCCTGCCCTAAAAGCTTAACTCTTCTTTCCTTCATAAAGGCTTCTAAAGCTGGTACTTTTAGTTCACTACCTCCCTTTAGAATTACAATTGAACTATCTGCTAATACTATTTCTTTTTGTTCACCCAGTTTAGTAGTGTGTAGAATATATTTCAAATCTTCCTTTGCTACAGGTCCTTTAGGCAATTTATTATTGAAGAAATAAGTGTATGAAAAAAGAGAAACAAGAAGAAATATAACTGTAGCAGCTATCTTTTGCCACTTATTGAAATGATTGGTAGTTGATTTTGCAGGTTGTATACCTATTACTATGGCATCTTGCTCAATTCCATTATTAATTTTCTCCCAACTCCTTAACTCAACCTTGTCTAAATCTATATACTCATTTTTCCAAGCGGCAAGAAATTGATTTTTGAGAGTTATATTTTCATGATTTTCTTCAAGCCACGCTTGTAATTTTTTCAATTCAGATTCAGTGGCAGAATTATTTAATTCCTTTATTATTATATTGAAGATATCAGACATAGATAAGAAAGACGCTCATTATAAGAGACTATCTATCTAAAATTTACCCTACGCTTTTTTGAAAAAAAATTAAAAAAATTTATTACCTCATAAAAAACTGTTACTGCAATTAAATTAATACTATCCTTTTTATTTCCAGGCCTCCGCTTCTTTCTGCTATTAGGTAGTTTGTATTTATCGAGAATAGCTAGATTCTCTTTCATATATTTTTCAACAGTTTTAATACTTATTCCTTTGGCATCGGCAGCTTTTTGGTAGGTGAATCCTTCATATCTGATTAATTCAAATACTTCTTTTTTAACACCTTTCATTTCTAACATTGCCTTATCAAGCCTTTCAACCATCTCTTTTAATATAAGGATATCTAAGGGTTGGTCTTCATTTTGAGATTTATTGAAAAGTTTGAACTCCTTTCCAAGGCTAGATGATTCTTTTTTATATTGGGCGCTTTTTAACCAATCATAAGACTTGTTTCTCACAGCAGTATTTAAATAAGCAGTTATATTTTTTATTGAATCAAGTGAATTGTTTTTCCATAATTTTAAAAATATTTCACTAACGATATCCTCAGACTCAACTTCTCTTTTAGTAATAGCATATGAGATTTTGAAAAGGTTTTTAAATAGGGCTTTATACAGTAGCTCAAAATAAGTTTTCTCTCTAGTAGCTGTAAACTTCTTAAAATATACATCAATATCATTAGTATTGTCATCCATGACCCTCCTTCATGTTAATAAATAAACTCCCTAAACAGAATAAGATAATGAAGCTTTAACGCTTCGATAGTAAAACAATTGGCCAGCGAAATTCTTTAATTTTAGTATTAAATGATGCAAATTGGAACAAATTTAAAACAGTAAGAAAAGGGTAAAATGTAAATAATTACTTGTAAGAATCAATAATTAAAATGACTGTTGTTGGTTGTTAGATGTCGAAATTTTACTTCAAGAGTAAAGTCGATTGGCTATAATTTTATTGATATCAATACAATTTTGCCCAAGTTACATTCCTCCCTACATTTGTACTTCAAATTCATTCATTAACATTAAACTAAAAAACACTATTTGCGCCCATTTCATACCAAATAAACTTAGATTTAAGTTCCCCTAATCTTAAGAAATACCTATTAATTCTATAAATAATAACTATATGAATATAAATGGTTGAATTTATCATTAATACTAACATATTCATATTCATTATACAGCATCATAGATAATTAAAATAACTATTCAAATTAATAACACTTATTAAATGGTTTCGGATCATTATCTTTGAGCAATTTTAGAATAATCTGTTTTAACTGAAATGTAATGAAAAAGATAAATCTAATCGTATTAATATTAGCCACTTTTGCTTGTTCGAGGGAAGATACAGCCCTTATTTCAGAGCCTGTATTACCCACTTTTTTTGCTTCACCCGCTGAGTTTTCAGGCGTAGTTGAAACTGAAAAGCAAAATTATATGGTAGATACTGTCGTAACTGATTTGGAATCACCTTGGGGCATGGCTTTTTTACCAGATGGCACCATGCTTATAACAGAAAAACCAGGGAGGTTAAGATTAGTGAAAGAAGGCAAGTTAATGCCTGACTCTGTACTCGGTTTACCAGAGATTACCGCAAAAGGACAAGGTGGCTTACTAGACTTACAGTTACATCCCAATTATGAGCAAAATGGCTGGATTTATATTTCTTATTCTACTCCTGGAGACGGTGGGTGGAATACAGCAGTTATGAGAGCCAAATTACAAGGAAATTCTTTAGTTGAACAAGAAGTCGTATTTCAAGCAGAACCATTTACTAAGAAAAGTCACCATTTTGGTAGCCGTATAGAATTCGACAATGCTGGTTATATGTATATAACTGTAGGTGATAGAGGTAATAGGGATGAAAATCCTCAATCGTTAGAAAATGCTTGCGGTAAAGTACATAGATTGTATGATGATGGTAGGATACCAGAAGACAACCCTTTTGTTGGGCAAGGAAATGCATTGGCTTCTATTTTTTCTTATGGACATAGAAATCCACAAGGGCTTGCGAAAAACCCAGTAGATGGTACCATTTGGGAACATGAACATGGCCCGCAAGGTGGCGATGAAGTGAACATAATTAAGCCGAATGTAAATTATGGATGGCCTGTAATTACCTATGGTATCAATTATGACAATACTATCATTACAAAGGACACTGCCAAGGCAGGCATGGAACAACCTTTACATTATTGGACACCCTCTATAGCACCTTGTGGAATGACATTCGTCTCATCGGATAAATATCCTTCATGGGAAAATAATTTATTAGTTGGCTCATTGAAGTTTAGATATCTAGCAAGATGTGAAGTACAAGGAAATCAGATAGTGCATGAAGAAAAGCTGTTAGAATCTATAGGAAGAATAAGAGCAGTGGAACAAGGTCCTGATGGATATATTTATGTAGCTATGGAAAGTCCTGGACAAATTGTTAGATTATTTCCTGAAGAGGTAAATCAAACCAAGGGACAATAAAGAAAATACTATCTTGTAAATCGAATGCTTGCAGAATAAATTTGCAAGCATTTTTTTTAACTTTCAAATAGATATGTGGCTTGTTTTACTGATTTCAAGATTGCCTATGCGTATATTATATGGCTTGGCAAATTTTCTTTTTTTTCTAGCTTACCATTTGGTGGGTTATAGAAAAAAGGTGGTGATGCAAAATCTTCAAAATTCTTTCCCTTTAAAAGATAAGGAGGAATTACAAAACATAGCCAAATCCTTCTATAAAAATCTAAGTAATTTCGCAGTAGAAGTATTAAAGTCTTTCACTATTTCTTCTGAAGAGATCAATCAAAGAATTCGGTTTGTAAATATTGAGATGGTTGATAAGTATTATAATGCTGGTCAATCATTACTTGTTCTCGCTACCCATCAGTTTAATTGGGAATGGGCATTATTAGCTGGTTGTCTTCAATTGCCTTATCCAGTAGATGTGATTTACCAAAAGTTATCGAGCGATAAATTTGATAACCTCATGTTTAAAACAAGATCGAAGTTTGGAGGTACCCCTATAAAAAAAGGAGATGCATTACGAGAAATTATTCGAAGGAGCAAGCAAAGACGACTTATTGTAATTAATGGAGATCAAACACCGCCGGGTAGGGTTAAATCTGATGTATATTGGGCTGAGTTTTTACACCAAGATACTCCTTTTTTTAAAGGCCCTGGAATTTTACCCATAAAAACCGGCATGCCTGTTTTGTTCTTGAAAATCTCATCGCCTAAAAGAGGCTATTACGAAATTGAATTTGTGCCCCTTGGAGAACCACCTTATGAAAAAGACTCAACAGAGATCCTGGATAGATATATTGCCGAGATAGAAAAACAGATAGAAGAAATACCTGATTATTGGCTTTGGTCGCATAAAAGATGGAAAAGGAAAAGGAATGAAAGTAAAAAGGCTGTATAATGTGCTATTATTTTAACATTCATATAAGTTAAATTAATAGCAAATGTATACTTATTTACTATTGAAATAAGTGTATATTTTGTACAGTTAACCAACTATTATGTTTAAAGGATTATAAGAAAATTCAAAATGGATAACTTAATTGCTGAATTAGATGACTTCGAAAGTTATTTAATTGAGAAAAACTACATGGAAGATAATTCTGGAGAATCATATCTAGTGATGTTTGAATACCTAGAATCTCAGGGAGATTTCTGTGTTACAAGAGTTAGAGATAACTCTTTAGAATTAGAGAAAAAAGGCATTAAAGAATGCTTGAAGATTATCTTTGAAACATTTATGCATGAGTTTTCAAATCCAAAAGAAATAGCACCTTTATCAATTCTTGCGAAGGATATTCCTGTAACAGAAAAAGCACATTTTTTAATTAATACATTAGGTAAAAAAGGCTTTGAAAATAGCATAAATAAATATGTCAGCCTAATGATTTTTTTTAAAACAGCATTTGTAAGAGAGCCTAAAGAGAAAGTTAAGATACCAAATAAAAAATTTTCATTTAGGTTTAGCGTGTCTAGTTTAATCCCTGATGAAATTGAAAGAGAAATAACAGATGCTTTATCTAAAAATATTGAAGAGACTATAATTATTCTAGAAGTAAGAGGAACTGATAATTATGAAGAATATCTTAATATGAAAAAAAATCTTGAAAGTATTGTCAGAAATGTAATTGGGGATTTAATTTCTTTAGATGGGATTCTAATTGAAGAGGAATTAGATTAGGAAACCCTCTTCAAGAGTAATTAAGAATTATAAAACATAACAAGAGATAAGAAAGCACAGTTGTCATGTCTAATTTGTTATGTATCAAAACTAGCCCATAAACGTCAATTATGTTCAGTTGCGAGGTTCTTTCCCAAATTAGTCGTTTTACAGCGTTTTGTCCTACTTCCAGAGTGTTACCTAGAATGTCACTTGCTTAAAACTACCTTTTGAGGGCGTAGATAATTCTGCCTTTTCCCCCTATGCCAGTATATCCTATAAAATCAGCACCGAACCAAATTTTATGGAAGTTGCAGTAAAATTATAGATACTGGAAATTACCTCAGTTTTAAAAAAATTGATAGTTGCAAATTGTACTTTTCCTTTGAAAATTTTCTTTTTCGAAAATTGAAAAATCAATAATTTGCTCGCTATGTAAAACAAAATTAGATTAAATAAAAAGGCTTGCTGTATCTACTAGCAAGCCTTTTTATGTTAGAGTTAATACTCAATATCTCTAAAATTCCCTGATTTTTATACTTCTATAGTGAACCGTATCTCCGTGGTCTTGCAATAAGATAGGCCCTTGAGGATATTCACCAAAATTTGGCCAATCTTTGTATTTGCTGTAAGCTACCAAAGCTCTAAATATTTGGCTACCTCTTTCAAATTCAACTACTTTCTCATTATTGAGCCAGTGTTCTACATGGTTTCCCTTCACTACAATACGGGCCTTATTCCATTTTCCAATACCCTTAAAGCTTTTATTCCTCCCTCCTGCAGTTAGGTTCTCTGCCCTGATCAAATCATACAATGAACCAAGCGTTCTATTGCCCTTTACACCCTTTTTAGCATCTGGATGGTTTTTGTCATCTAAAATCTGAAACTCTAACCCTATGGCAGAACCTGCCCCTTTATTTAATGTAGGATCTACGAAATATTTAATCCCACTGTTAGCACCTTCAGTAATCTGAAATTCAAGCTCTAGCTCAAAGTTACTAAAATGGTCAGTTGTAATGATATCGCCAGGGCCAGTAGATTCACCTCCGTCAGTAGCCAAAATGGTAAGTATTCCGTCTTTCATTTCCCAACCAGATTCAGGAAAACCATCAAGTTTAGCCCCTCTCCAACCATTGCTTGTTTTACCATCCCATAACAACCTCCAACCCCTGCGTTTTTCCTCATCTGTTAACTGGTTGGCCAAATAACTTATCTCATGTACTTCAGGATCAGCTTCCCATCTAGCCGCTTCTAACCCTTCTGTTAGTAGTTTTATATTTTTCCACCTTACTTCGGTTCCTGCTTGCTCCTCATTGCGAATGCCATGTACTTGTAATGCAATAAATCCTTCAGCAGTCATATCATCAACAAGATTAGAACACATTACCCCATTTATCCAAGTTCTTATATGGTTACCTATACATTCAATTCGGTAGTGGTTCCATTCACCGGTTCTAAAAGCAGCCCTACCTTTTGGATTACCCCCTAATGGATATAACCATGCTCTACGGGCCTCATCATATACCCCACCACTATAAGCTCTTTTACTTGGATCAATCTCTACTTGGTAACCATGCACCCTACCATCTCTGTAAGAGTCGAATGAATTACTTCTAATCTGTATTCCGGAGTTTAATAAATTATCTACTTTAAGGTCTACCTCTAAGATAAAATCGGTATACATTTTTTCAGTAGCTAAAAAAGTATTAGGTGTATTCAACTCTGAAATACCTACTATAGCATCCCCTTCAATCTTGTACTTGGCAGTACCATTGAGTTTTTTCCAACCATTTAAATCTTTGCCATTGAATAAATCTTGCCAATTCCCCTTGTTTTCTTGCGCAAAACTTATTTGTACGACCAATAGCAATAATGCTAACAGCCCATTCTTTGTGCTAATCATTTTTTTCATTTTATACATTTGTTTCAGTTAGGTGAGAGAAACAAATATATTTATAATTTTCAGCAAGAAAGATAAGCTGAATATATTTTGAACGGGAACGTTTGCAATTAGGCCTTTTAATAGATAAAAAGCCGTCAATAATCACATTTTTATACTTTCAAGGCAGTTTTTGACATCACAAATGAAAATATGGTGAATAGAAACAACACGCCAAAGCTTGCCTGTAAGCCCAATTGCCCAGCTACGTATCCTAGGCCAACAGGGCCAACTAAAAAACCTATGTAACCTGTACCTGAAACCGCGGCAATGCCTTCCGATGGGTTGATGTCATCTAGACTACCCGCTAATCTGTATAATTCAGGAATAATACCAGAGAAGCCCAGACCTATTAACATAAATCCTAATAAAGCTGGGAAAAGGCTACCCGAAATAACTAAAAGTAATCCACAAGCACCTACTACTATTCCCATTTGTATCATTTTTATCGAACCCCACCTGGCAGTAATTTTATCGCCATAGAATCTACCTATTGCCATAGTGATAGAAAAGCCTGCATAACCCATTCCTATAAGCCAGGTTGGTGCATACAACACTTTTTGCAAATAGAGACTACTCCAATCTGCAATAGCTCCCTCGCTTATCATAATCGAAAAACCCACCAATGCTAAACCAAGAACAGGTTTTATTTTGAATCCTTTTTTTTCCTTTTGAAGCTTGCCTGCCGTACGTATTTTGATGTAGCTGCCAGCCAATATCCATTGAGATAACAACATGAGTAAGCATACCAAACAAGCATGTAGAAACGGATTATGAAGTACAGAGGCCAACAGCCCACCTAAACCTGCTCCTATTGCTCCGCCAAGACTGTAAAACCCATGGCTGCCTGACATAATTAATACCTTGTCGGTCTTTTCAACTATCGTTACCAAAGCATTGATAGCAATTCCCAAGAAACCAGAAGACATGCCAACAAAGTATAGGCTCACATATAAAAAGTACATGTTTTCTGCTAAAAAGGGAAAAACAAGAAATATACTGAGCGCAATTATGCTTATAAAAGTAGCTTTCCCCTCACCTAAGTAATCAAGGATTTTAGCACTTAATGGCATTATACTGAAAGCACCTATTGATATAAAGAAAAGTGCTAACCCAATATATTCTTCACTTAAATTAAGTTTTTCTGCAGTATGAGGGATATAAATGATCCAAGTACTGAATAATAAACTAACTGCTGCAAAGCCAAAGCCTATGGCAAAGTACTTTTTTTGCTTAAATATTTTAAGATGCTTCATTAGCTGCTTTATTGAAAATTATCTCAACTCGATTGCCGTCTGGGTCTAAAATTACGCTTTCATAATAACCATCACCAGTTGTTCTTGGCATACCAATAACTTCGTAACCTGCATTTCCAATTCTTGTTGTCAATTTTTCAACAGCCTCTATGCTGTCTAGTTCAAAGGCTATATGAATAATGCCTGTAAATTGCTGGTATACATCATCTTTTGATGGAGGAACATTTTCCATTTGCATAATTTCCAGCCTTGCCCCACCATCAAAACTTAAAAAGTAAGATTTAAATCTCTTTTTTTCATTCACATACAAATTACCTGCTTTCGCATTAAAGTAATTTTCATAGAATGCTCTCAACGCGTCAAGTTGAAAAGTCCAGATTGCCACATGTTCAAGTATCATCAAATATAAAATTTTTAGCAAAGGTAATGTGAATTATAGAAACATACTTTGCATTGAATTTACCAATCATTGACTTATTTTAACCTAAATATCTTATTTATTAATTTTTTTTAGTTAATATGGAACATGAAACCAGTAATAGAAAGTATTAATCCCAATCCGGGCAGTTCTTTTTATATTAAGAAGTTTAGGGGCAATGACCTATGTAGGATGTCATGCTGGCATATCCATCCAGAATATGAGATAGTTTACATTCAGTCTGGATCTGGCCTAAGATGTATTGGCAATCATATTTCAGATTATCAGGAGGGTGAATTAATTATGTTAGGACCAAATATGCCACACCAACCTTTTAGCAACAACGAAACTCCAGACAACGAAGAAATTGTCATACAATTCGGACATGATTTTTTCACAAAACACCTGGTGAATTTGCCAGAAACACAGGCAATCAATGCTTTATTGGAAAGAAGCAAACAAGGAATTTCTTTTGGTAAAAACGTAAAGAAAAAAGTCGCCAATAAATTAAAAGAATTACTTGACCTCACTCCATTAGAAAGGCTATTACGATTTATAAACCTGCTTAATGAGTTGGCTTTGTCTTCAGAATACAACCTTTTACAAGCAGACTCTATGGCTTTGGAAATTAAAAGCAATGATTACAATAGAATGAACCTGATTTACCAATTGGTCAGCGAAGAATTTCACCGCCATATAAGCATACAAGAAATGGCTCAAATATGCGGATTGAGCGAACCTTCTTTTTGTCGTTTTTTCAAGAAAATGACAGGTAAATCATTCATATCTTTTCTAATTGAGTATAGGATTTTAAAAGTGAAGGAGCTTTTAAGTAGAAATAATGACTCTATAGCAGCCACCATGTATGCTTGTGGGTTTAATGAGCCCGCTTATTTTAGTAGACAATTTAAAAAGTACACAGGCCATTCTCCTACTCATTATAAAAAATTGCTTCAGCGTAATTTGGTAAGATACCACTAAACAAATATGACACTTTTAAGGAGTATTCAATAACAATAAGTATATTGACCCTAGATATTTCTCCCAACAAAGGTTTTAACCATACAAAATTGATTCTTAAATAATTACAGAAATATCAAATTGACATTCTACACATACCAGAATTTCTATGCGCTTTCCAATACTACTAGTTATCACCTTAATACTCAATATCAATCTTAGCTTTGCTCAAAGTAAAAAAGAGAAAAACGAACCCTTGAATTTTAGTGTCGATTCTAAATATTTATCAACTTTAAAATACAGGTCAGTTGGACCTAGCAGGGGAGGCAGGGTAACTGCCATTACTGGAATTCCTCATAAACCATTTACTTTTTACATGGGAGCTACTGGTGGTGGTGTTTGGAAAACTACTGATGCAGGTAATAATTGGACTAATATTTCCGATGGTCAAATCAAAGCAGGCTCAATAGGTGCTATAGAAGTGGCTCCTTCCGATGATCAAGTTATTTATGTAGGTACTGGTTCAGCTTGCGCTCGCGGAAATGTATCTGCAGGAATTGGTATCTACAGGTCTCTGAATGGAGGTTTTAGTTGGAGGCATATTGGGCTAAAACAAGCAGGGCAGATTGGTAAAATCATTGTACACCCCAATAATCCAGAAGTGGTTTATGTGGCTGCCTTGGGGAATATTTTTAAGCCAAATGAGGAACGAGGTGTTTTCCGGACTGAAAATGGAGGCAAGACTTGGGAAAAAGTATTATTCTTAAACGATAGTACTGGTGCTATAGATTTATCTATTGATCCTAGTAACCCAAGAGTAATTTATGCAGCTATGTGGCGCGCAGAAAGAAAACCATGGACCATGATTGATGGAGGAAAAGATGGAGGTATATTTAAAACGGAAGACGGGGGCGATAATTGGGAAAAACTAGAAACAGGATTACCAAAAGGGATTTTAGGCAGAATAGGTATTTCCGTATCTCCTGCTATGCCTGAAAGAGTTTGGGCATTAATTGTTACCAAAGAGGAAGAAGACTCAGGACTATACAGGTCTGACGATGCTGGTAAAAATTGGAAAAGGATCAATAGAGATCACAGGCTCAGACAACGAGGTTGGTATTACACCCATATAACTGCCGATCCTCAAGATGCTAATACGGTTTATGTGAGCAATGTACAATTTCTTCGCTCTATTGATGGTGGTAAAGATTTTAGCGAAGTAATAAGAACACCGCATGGTGATAATCATGGTGTCTGGATCAACCCTAATGATCCAAAAATTTTAATCAATTGCAATGATGGCGGAGCAAATATAAGTTTGAATGCTGGCAAAACTTGGTCAGGACAACTGAACCAGCCAACAGCCGAGTTTTACAGAGTAACCGTAGATAATCAATTTCCTTACAGGCTTTATGCAGGGCAACAAGATAATTCTACCATTTCAGTTCCTTCTAAACAAATTAGAGGCATAACTCCAACGCAACATTGGAATGCTGTTGGGGGCAGCGAATGTGCAGATATTGCTGTTGACCCCCGTAACCCAGATATTGTTTATGCCACCAGTTATAGTGGTGAAATTACTTATGTGAATTTAAAAACAGGACAGAAAAGGCAATTAACTGCTTATCCACATTATACTGAAGGAACACGCCAAAGCGACCTTAAATACCGTTGGCAATGGAATTATCCAATACTCATTTCAAAACATAATCCTGATGAAATTTATCAAGCGTCTAATTATGTGCACCGTTCAACCAACCAAGGCCAAAGTTGGGAAATTATTAGCAAAGACTTAACAACGGGCAAAGCTGCTAATCTTGGTATACCAGGCGGCCCGGTACAACACGACGGTACAGGTGTAGAAATATACTCTACTGTTTTCGCTTTAGAAGAATCTCCACATGAAGCAGGAGTACTTTGGGCTGGTTCAGATGACGGCTTGATACATATTACCCAAGATGCTGGTAAGACTTGGCAAAATATAACTCCACCAAACATGCCTTCAGAAGGTACTGTCAATAAAATTGAGCTTTCCACACATGCACCTGGAAGGGCATTTATAGCAGTACAGCGCTATAGACTGGGTGATTTTAAACCATATATATTTAAAACCGACGATTTTGGTCAAAACTGGCAATTACTGACTAATGGTAATGGTATTCCTGAAACTCATTTTGTAAGGGCAATTGCCGAAGATCCTGATAGAAAAGGGCTCTTATATGCTGGTACTGAATATGGCATGTATATTTCATTTGATGAAGGAAAAAGTTGGCATTCATTTCAAAAAAATTTACCTCATGTACCTATTACAGATCTAGAAGTACATCAAAAAGATTTAGTAATAAGCACGCAAGGTAGGGCATTCTGGATTTTGGATGACCTTACGCCACTTCATCAACTGACTAAGGAACAAATGGCAAAAAGTCATTTCTTACTTAAGCCTAGAGATACTTATCGCACAAATGTAGGTGGGTGGAATGGTACTGCGGCAACAATAAATTTTTATTTATCTGAAGTACCTGATACTACTGAAACTGTTAAAGTAGAAATTAAAGAAGCATCTGGAAAACTGATACATACTTACAGTAGTAAGCCTAAAGAGGGCGAAAAACTTCTTTCCTTAATAAAAGGAATGAACCAAATTACATGGGATTTAACTTATTCTGGACCCGAAATGGCGAGCAACTTTGTAGCTATGGTATTTGATAGCAATGCACCCGGACCTACTGCTGTACCCGGTAAATATATTATTAACCTAGTTGTTGATAATAAGTCTGAAATTAAAGAATTAAGCATTTTGCCCGACCCTAGGTGGAAAGATGTAACACAAGCCGACTACCAAGCTCAATTTGATATGGCAACTGAAATTGCAACATTGATCACTCAGTCTCAGAAGCAAATTAAGAATATTCGTTCTGTTAGAAATCAGGTGAATGGTATAACAAAACTAGCAGTAATTGCAGGTAAAGGTGAAGGCTTACAAGAAACAGCCAAACACTTAACCGAAAAGCTCACAGCGGTTGAGGATAGTCTTTTCCAAAATAAAATTGAGGTGAGCCAGGATGAAATCAATTATCCAAGAAAGTTTACAAACCACATCGCCCGATTGTATCAAGTTGTAATTGATGACCACCACCGCCCTACTAACGGTATGATCGAACGCTACGAAGATTTAAGGAAAACATATGATACACTAATTGCTCCATTAGATGATATTCTTAAGAAGGAGCTAGACCAGTTTAACAACCAAGTTAAAGCAAATCAGATTGAACCAGTTATTGTACCTTACAAAGATTAGAAGGTCATTTTGCTGGTTATAAAGCTACTTTTATTCCGTTCTATTAAAATTATATGTTGAAACATTTTATTTATATGTATAAACATTTAATTAATAATTTGTAATTTAATGGAACAAAATAAAGGTAATTACATATTATATGTTTTACCATATATTCCATTTTAAAATTAATGATTATGAAAAGAAACAAAATAATTTATTGGGTTGCGACTGGACTATTAAGTGCAATGATACTAATGTCTGCCGGAATGTATTTTTTCAATCATGCTGAAGTAGCAGCAACATTTGAAAAACTAGGTTATCCATCTTATTTAGTGTATCCATTAGCGGTAGTAAAGTTACTTGGTATAGTCGCCATTCTAACAAAAAAATCTGCCGTACTCAAAGAATGGGCTTATGCAGGTTTTTTCTTTGATTTTGTATTGGCCTTTTTTGCACACGTAAGCATAGGTGATGGAGAGCAATTCGGCGCTGTCATTGCCCTCATTCTACTTGCTGTTTCTTATACCTTTGATAAAATGGTGTTCAAAGAGAAAAAAGAACTGGTAAATGCTTAATGATTGAATTTGTAAAACCTTGGCTCACGATTTAATTCGTGAGCTTTAATTTCTTTTTAAAACTACTTTTTCTCCTTTGGCAAAACTTTGCTCATAAATCTCCCCACTCATTTGATTATCTGTAACTTGCCAACTTTCACCCAATCCATGCCATAACTTCAAATCGCCTCCCTCTAAACTTTCAATACTTACTTCTACTACTTCCCTATTCTCTACTTTTGCACCAATTCTAAAAGCTCCTTCTGTGTAAATACCGTCAAAATTAAACTTTCGCCAGTCCCTAGGTATATCGGGTAGCACATGTATACCATCTCTTCTTTGTTGTACTAATATTTCTGTTATCGCTGTAATAGCACCAAAACCACCATCTAATTGCATAATTTCCCTATTCGGTGTCCCTTCTGGCCTTTCATCCCAAGGATGGTCAGCAATAACAGACATCCCTCTAAATGTACCATTATGCAGGGTTCCCCTTCCTTCGTTGGTATAATATCTATCAAAATGATGTAACCAGCCTACAGCGCCATCGGCATTGTTCGTTCTAGCAAATAAAGTGGCTGCCCAAGGAACACACCAACCACTCCAAGCACCTGCACCTGTATAAGTCAAGTGCCACAAAGAATTATCTACAATTTCTTTGTGCGTATCTTCAAAAGGATCAATGGTAACAAATGGATAAATCGCAGAAAGATGTGAGTGATGCCTGTGACTTCCTATCAAATCCATACCTTCCCATAGGGCAATTTTTTCAGAAGTGCTTTCTGGATTTTCTTTACCACGAGATGTAACTATTGTAGTATAGGGTGGAAGCGCATCTATAACCTCTTGCCAACGCGGGTCTAAGGGCATATCCAAAACTTTGGCTGCTTTCTGAAGGTTTTCTGCTGTCATATGTAAGGCTCCTAGTTGAAATGAGGCATCTTTTCCCCATGCATCCATTCTAGACCCTTTAAATTCTGGGCTAACTGTTACAGGAAGGCTCATTACTTTTTTTCCGTCAGAATTAGTATTTTTTTCTAACATAGCCCAATAACCTTCAAAAGTACCTGTCATGAGTGGAACTGCTACTTCCTTCAAAACTTCTTGATCCATAGTATAGCGGTAGTGTAACCAAGCGAGCTGCGCCATCCATGCGGCACATGCATGATCTATAGTACCCGTCCAAAAACTACCTACCACCTGGCATTTATCGTCTACTGCATGAGGCATCATGATGGCTCCTTTTTGTTCAAAAAAAGATTCCCCCGTTTTCTGCATATTCGGATACCAACCCATAAGCATGTCCCATAAAGGTTTTAAGTGTTCTGCTTTTCCACTTGCCAATACAGGCCAATAAATCATTTGGATATTAACATTAAAGTGATAGTCAGCACTCCAAGGTGGTAATTGGTAATCTTCTAGAAAAGGTCCTTGTAATCCACACGCTAGACCTTGTGGGGGAGTACAAGTTGCTTGCTTGTACAATCCATAGTCGTATAATTCTTGCAAAACTTTGTCTGGTAAATTCAATTTAGGCGTATCCTCCCAATATTTCGCCCACCAGTTCAAAGCAGCCTTTTTTTCTTCATTTGTATTTATTTTACCTAGTAAATCTTTCACCTCTTGATCGGCATTTTCAGAAATAGCAGTACCTATCGTAAGTTCATCACCTTTCAAAGCATAAGCCATGGCTAGGGGTAAATCTTCAGGTAAACTTTGTAAAAAACCACTTCCTTCCGCCACATCAAAACGAGTGGGTTCAGATACACCGATCTTTTGTAATTGCTCGGCAATTAAATCCCAACTAGCTAAGAGTTTAATTGCATCATTTTTATAGGAAGTTGGTAATTTTACCATAGCCAACTCCTTATCGGGCGATTGAGAGATCAAATAACTTTCAGTATCTCCTGAAGTGTGCTGTACTACTATTTCTATTTGCCCTTTTTCTAAATGTAAAATACCTTCCTTTACTTGCCAACCTTCGGGTAGTGTAAGGTTTACCCTTCCCCCACCAGTTTGGTGAGGTCTTCCAGCGTTTCCCCCATCTTGATCTATAGCGAATGCTTCTCTCAAACCCGCGTCATCCCCTTTTTGCAAAAGCGTTTTAACTTGCTGATAGTTGGTTCTAGCAGAAAAATTATTTCCACCTCTATGGTCCCAAAAACCTGCCCTGCCTACAGTAATATTCAATTGATTTCCTTCTCCCCATACCATAAGTCCTTGAATACCATTACCCAGCAAAATGCCTGTATGAGGACGTGGCAATGGGAAATCCCAATGGATGGTTTTGTTTAGGGATTCAGGGGCTAATTGTTTGCTTTTACAACAGATTAAAAGAAATGGTAATAAAAATAGAAAGGTATATTTTTTCATACTCAGGATTATATTTATTCACCTGAAAATATACCTCAATAAATTTAATTAAGAAACTGCTAAAATAAGATTACCCCCATTAGTATTCTTAATAAGGATTTTTAAAGGTTGTGGCTGTATTTATATTGAGATAATTACCTTTGTATAGGTAGGTTAATAGTAAAAACTGTTCCTTTACCAACTTCTGAATCAAAATGGACAGTTCCATTCAATCGTTGAACGCATTCTTTTAAAATATACAATCCCAAACCAGCTCCAACTTCTTGATTACTTGCCCTATGAAACATGTCAAAAACCTTATCATGATAATCAGATGGAATCCCTATCCCATTATCTTTAACCATCAATACTAATGAATCTGAGGTTTGGCTTACTTTTACCTGAATATATGGTAGCTCTTTATTCGAATCGTAAAACTTGAAACTATTAGAGATTAGGTTTGATAATATGATATTAAGTCGAAGTTTATCTGAAAATACAATTGTTCCTGGTTTGGTCTGGTTTTCAGTTTTAAAGTTTTTATTACTATTGGCAAATTTGTATTGCTCCAGAATCTCATTGATCATTTCATAAATGGCAACTTCTTCAAAATAAATCTTTACACGCGTGTTTTTAGAATAATCTAGAATATCTTTAATGAAATTATCCATGCGGTCCATACTCTTTAATAGCAATGGCAGGTAGGATCCTATATTTTGCATCTTTTCATTATCGTCACCTTCTTTTTCAAACTCCATTTGCATCAAGTTAATTAGACCAATACTAGAGCTAATTGGTGCACGTAAGTCATGTGAAACCCTGTAAACAAAATTATCTAATTCTTTATTGGTCTTTCCAATAACCTCATTTTGAAATGCTATATCTTTTTCAATGATTATTCTTTGGGTTATATCTGAGGAAATCCCTATCATGTATATGGCTTCTCCTTTTTTATTAAAATACATCTCTCCAATCCCTTCTAGCCAAGCTTCTTCCCCATCTTTTCTAATGATTCTGTAAATTAAGTGACATCTTTTATTACCACTTTTTACAAATTCAAGCATTTTATTATGGAAGGCTTCCTTATCTTCAGGATGGACAAACTTTTCGAACATTTTAAAAGTACCATCATATTCTCCTTTATTCAATCCATGCAACTTCTCAAGGTTTTCCCCCCAAACAATATTATCCTCTTTTATAAACCATTCCCAAATACCCATCTTAGCCGTATTCAAGGCCATCTTCAAGCGTTTTCTACTGTCTTTAAGTAGCTGTTCTTTTTTTATCCTTTCTGTAACATCTCTTGAAAATGAGACTATACTCACTATTTTATCAGCATTAACTATTGGATTCGAAACCGTTTCGAGCCAAATGTATGAGTCATCTGCCTTTTTAAATCGAAAAAGAGAGGTGAGTGATTCCCTATTAATCACAACTTCACGAGATTCTTTCTTAAGCGTATCCTTATCTTCTTCATGAACAAATTCGTAAGGATTACGACCTATAAGTTGGGTCGGTCTAAAACCCATTACTTTAAATGCAGAGGGTGAAACATATTTATAGGTAGCATCGGGCTCATGGATACAAATTATATCTCCGCTATTTTCTGAAATAAGTCTGAATTTCTCTTCACTTTCAATAAGAATATTTTCGGCCTCAATCTCTTTAGAAATATCTTGAAAAACTCCGTATATTTTATAAGGCTTACCTGCCCTCATCTCACGCTTACCTAAAGACCTCACCCAAATCTCTCTGTCTTTAGCGGTTATCAGTTTTAATTTTAAGTCGAATTCGGTACCATTTTTAGTCAGTTCGCCAACTTTTTCGGCAATAGTGTTCCTATAATCAGGATGATAGAATCGAATGGCATCTTCTAGGTCTATTGACTTTTTAAATGGCAAATCATGTATCAAGTAGGTTTGCTCTGTCCAAACCAAATGCATATTGTCCAAATATAACTCCCATCCTCCTATATTTGCAGTTTTGCTGATCTGATCTAAGAAGTCTTGGGTCGCTTGTAGTCTATTAGTCAGCTTATTTATTACAGTTTCAGAATCTTCTGATTCCTGAATTGATTTTATTTCGGGATTATGAATTTTCTGGGCTACATCACTATTCTTTGGATTATCGAGACTTATTCTGGCTGTAATTTTTCTTTCTTTTTCTCCTAAATCTCGCTTAACCAAAGAGAGGATTACTTTATAAGTTTGTTCTTCTATATGAAACTTGAGATTAAACTTTGATTTTTGAAACTCCTTGTTTTCGATAAAAAAGCTTACTGCTTTTCTACTTTCAGGATAGATAATTTGAGTAATGGGCTGTTGTAATAATTGATGAGAAGTATCTCCAAATAAATGGCGCCATCTTTTAGAAATAGATAATATGTTGCCATTTTCATCTAATTCTAACATCACCTTTTTGGTGAATGAATAAGATTCTTGATTTACTTGTGCCTTCATATATTACAACTATTATACTATGTAAAATAGATTCTAAGGAATATCTATATCGAAAAAATCAGATAATTCCCTATCACATCAGTTTCAGTATAATCCGTTGTTTGTTTTAGCTAGATTTAAAAACAGATTGTTTGTAAGTTGTATATGAAAATGTCGCTTTTATAGCAGTTAAAAAAATTACTGTTTATTTAAATTTAAACAGTTTTAATGTTTTTATAACTATTTATAGCAAAATACCTTGTTTGCAACTCGGACAATTACTTATAAATCTTTTTTATTATGCTTTGAAAATTGTGAGGGAGTTTTGTAAGCTTAAATGGATTTAAAACACAAAAAATGTCCTTTACAGCGCTTATATTACAGGTTTCTTTAATTTATTAAGAGTGTATTGGTAAAGATATTTCTTTAGAGCAAGTTCCCTTTTTAAATAGTATTATGTTTATTTAATAAACTGATAATCAGCTACTTTATATATTTTTATTCAACTTGCAATATTTGTATTGGCATAAAGGTAACATTTAGTGTGCACATAGTTTACAGTACACACAGCAAGCCTATTTATTCTGGCGCGCATTGTATTCTTTCAAAATTTTTGGAAGGTCAAATTGAGAGAAATAGGTGTCTAAAGCTTCTTCTATTACATTTTTGATTTCTTTTCGCTCAAACCATGCAATGGCTTTAGCTACATGAATCTGTTCTTTATTGGCAATTACCGTGTAGCGTGTATACCCTTCTCTTGTACCCTTTTCAGATGCTGGTCTCTCTGTTTTTTTGAGGTAATTTTTAGGTGTATAAGTACTTGGATTAACGCCAGCACTACTTTTTGCCTTTTGCTGGTTTTGAAATTTCAATAATTTATCTTCGGGCCTTTGCTTTGCCATATCACTTTATTTTACATTTAGACTTAAATTCTTTGTAATAGATATTGAATTCATCAAATGGTTTTTCTTCCAGGACGATTTCCTCTAAAGTAGAAAGCCGTTTGTACCTTGCTAAGTATCTTAAACTTGCACCAAACATCTTTAATCCTGCAAATTCCAACTGTTCTATTACCTTATGTTCTGTAGTTTGGTCTTTTTTGTTCAATACTCCATATAACTCAAACCCAAATTCTTCTTTCAATTCACTTATGGTCGCTGTAAAATCCATAGTACTCGAAATATCAAAAGCTGCAGCCACTATTGGTGTAATTACAAAATCAGATACTGCCAGTAACATCTGAATGTCGGTTCCTTGTAATCTACCAGGGGTATCTACCAAAACTATATCGTAATTGTCTTGGGCATATTTAATGAGCGCATTTATATCATCTGTCTCATAGTTGAAAGGAATGATATCAAAACCATCAATTTCTTCCTCTTCTTCTAACTCTCTTGCTTTAAAAACTGTCTGTTGAAAGTCTGCATCAATTACCAAAACCTTATACTCGGTTCTTTTAAATAGCGCAACAGCAGTTGACAAACAAAGAAAGCTTTTACCACTTCCTCCTTTTTGAGTGGCAAAGCAAATAAATTTAGCGGTTTTAGTCATTTAATGTACACATTTATTACACTTATTACATTGAACACAAATAAAAAGAAGATTCAATTGTCCTACAAATTATTTTACCTTTTTTTATGAATTATAGTACTATTAGGGCTATATATTAAAAACCACAGTGTTTTCAATGTACACATTAATTTTTAGTTCTAATTGTCAAAATAAATACATCATTCATGAATAATTGTAAATTATTTAGGTAGGTAGTGATAGCTATTTACCAAATAGCAATTTTTAAAGGCTTTAATCGATAGATATTCAACTTAAAGGGATTTAGTTTATTTTTATTGAACAAAGCTTTAAAAACCTTATATCTTATTTCTTAACTCAATAATATCATGTACGCATTGTGTACATAACATACAGTATCTTATTTTAATATTTTAAAATTTATGAGGATTTATGTTCTATCGAAATATTTGATAATAAAAGTATAGCAATAAATGTACACACTGTACTAACTACACACATTGAAAACATTAAATCCATTTTATTCGGGAGGTTGAATAAATTGTTTTCTATTTTCCATCCACAAAACGATATCTTTATTCAACTTCTCATTTCCACATAAAAATGCTAAAGGGTAATTAATAAAATCTGTTTGTCTTATAATTTTTCCTTCGCTATTAAAAACAAGTTTAATACTAAACTCCCATGGACCAGGTATATATTGGTTTTGCCAATAAAAAGAGTCAAAAAAGCCAATACCTACTGCCGTAGAATCATTCACCAATAATTGTTCAAGCTTTAATATTGGTTTTTCATCATCTATCTTTTTAAAAGCTGGGTTTGGCCAATCATAAAATCGCTTGAAGGAATCAAGATTTGCGCAAACGAGTCTAAACTGTAAATCTTCAAAATATAATGCCTCATCATAAAAATCAAGAAATGCTCGCCAATCATTTCTTTCAGCATAAGTCTTAAAATAAGCCTTGGCAAGTGCATCCACCTTTGCCTTACCTAATTGGCAAAATGCCTGATTACTCAATGCAAAAAGTATAATTAAGCTAATAGATTTTATAAATAATTTTTTCATAGGTTTAATGCATCATATTATAGATATCGGTAAACATAAAGCAATAAACTATGATGAAAACCACAAATCTGATCAGCGGTATGATAACTTTACTGCTGTACTTCAATAATCACTATCTACTAGCACAGGGCACTCGTTTATTACGGCAACCTTCCATTCACAACAATAAAATAGTCTTTGTTCATGCCAACGATTTATGGCTTACAGATTTGAGTACCTCACTTACCTTAAGACTTACAAGTAACATAGGTGAAGAGAACCTTCCCCATTTTTCTCCAGATGGGACCATGATTGCCTTTTCAGCAGAATACGATGGAAATATGGATGTTTATGTAATTCCAGTAGAAGGAGGACAACCCAAAAGACTAACATGGCATCCAGGAGCAGATCAAGTTAATGGTTGGATGCCTGATGGCAATACCGTTCTTTTCGCTTCGGGCAGAGAAGGTGTGCCTACCAAAGAGGAAAAATTCTTCACAATTAATGTGGAAGGAGGTATGCCTCAAGCCTTACCTATCCCTAGAGCCAAGAGGGGAGAGGTTTCACCAGATGGAAACCATGTAGCCTATCAACAATTTCGTTTTTGGGATCCTGAATGGCGTAACTACAGAGGTGGTCAGGCAAAACCCATACGTATTGTTGATATGAAAGATTTTTCACTAAAGACAATTCCACGTGAAAATAATGAAGGCCACACTGACCCTGTTTGGCATGACAATGTTGTTTACTTTTTATCTGAAAGAGATTACGCCAATAATATTTGGTCATACGATCCAGCAACTGATAAACTGACACAAGTAACTTTCCATAAAGACTTTGATGTAAAAAGTTTAGATGCAGGACCTGATAAAATAGTATATGAACAGGGAGGATACTTACATTTACTAGACCCAAGCAATGGAGAGAGTAAACAATTAGAAATAGAGGTAAAGGGCGATTTTGACCAAGCTCGAACCCGCTGGGAAGAAATAACAGCCAATAGATTACGTAATCCCTCTTTATCACCAGAAGGCAATAGGGCTTTATTTGAATACAGAGGCGAAATCTTTACAGTACCTAAAGAGAATGGAGATTGGAGAAATATTAGCCAAGACCCAGTAGCAGCAGATAGATACCCTGCTTGGTCTCCAGACGGAACAAAAATAGCGTGGTTTAGTGACCAAAGCGGAGAATACAAATTGGTCGTAAGTGACCAATATGGAATGGAAGAAAAGAAAACCTTCAGTATTCCTAATCCAACTTTCTTTTTTAGTCCAGTATGGTCACCAGATGGAAAGTATATTGCCTTTACAAATACCGATTACCAGCTACAATACATCGATTTGGCTTCAGGAGATATTAAATTAGTTGATACTGAGCGCTATGCACATCCAAATAGAAGCATGCAACCTGAATGGTCTCCTGATAGCAAATGGATTGCATATGCCAGACTACAAGAAAATCAGTTTAAAGCCATTATGTTGCATGAAATTGCAACAAGCAAGAATCATCTGCTAACAGATGGTATGTCTGATGCAATGTCTCCTGTTTGGGATGCCAATGGTAAATATCTATACTTCTTATCAAGTACCAACTTTGCACTTAATACAGGGTGGTTAGACATGAGTTCATATGATCGACCCGTTGAATATGCCTTGTATGTTACAGTCTTAGATAAAAATACCCCTTCACCCCTTGCTCCAAAAAGCGATGAAGCAGAGAAAAAAGAGGAGAAAGAAAAAAGTGAGGAAATATCTGTAAATATCGATTTTGACAACATCCACCATAGAATGCTTGCCTTAGATATTCCTGAAAGGAACTATTCAAGCTTATTGGCAGCACCAGAAGGACATATATTTTTTATGGAAAATATTCCTAATCAATCAGGAAGTACTTTACACAGATATAGCTTAGAAGACAGAAAAGCAACTGAGATTACTGGAAAAGTAAATGCAGCAGCTGTTTCAGCTGATCGAAAACAACTTCTATTTCGATCTGGCAGCCAATGGAAAGTCATGGGAACCAAGGCTGAAGGTAAAAGTGCAAAATCATTGAGTACCTCAGGCATGCAGGTAAAGATTGATCCAGCTAAAGAATGGCAACAAATTTTTAGAGAAGGATGGCGGTATCAAAGAGATTTCTTGTATGTGAACAATACACATGGTGCACCTTGGGATAAAATTTATGAATGGTACCAACCTTGGGTAAAGCATGTAAAACACAGGACAGATTTAAATTACATTGTAGATATTGTAGGTGGCGAAATATCAGTAGGACATTCATATACAAGAGGTGGCGATTTGCCAGATGTAAAAAGGATTCCAGTTGGATTGCTAGGAGCAGACTACCAAATAAATGAAGGTTATTACCAGTTTAAAAAGATTTATTCAGGTGGTAATTGGAATCCGGACCTTAAAGCACCATTGATAGGTCCTGGTATTGAAATACAAGCATCCGATTATTTAATCAGCGTAAACGGCAAGAAGGTAACTGCCGATAAAAACCTATACAGCTATTTTGAAGGTACAGTTGGCAAGCAAGTAAAAATTACTGTGAATGATAAGCCTTCAGATGCAGATGCCCGTTCGTATACTGTTATCCCACTAAGCAATGAAAGTACTTTGAGAAGATATGAGTGGATAGAGGAAAACAGAAAAAAAGTGGATGAGCTTTCAGATGGACAACTCGCTTACGTATATGTACCAAATACAGGTGGACAAGGATATGCTTATTTTAACCGCTATTATTTCGCGCAACAACATAAAAAAGGAGCGATTATAGACGAAAGAAACAATGGGGGAGGTTCTGCAGCAGACTACATGGCAGACGTAATGGCACGTGAGCTACACGGTTATTTCAATAGCAAAGTGGGTGACCATAAGCCCTTTACTACACCTATGGCTGGAATTTGGGGACCAAAAGTGATGATCATTAATGAAAGAGCGGGATCAGGTGGAGATTTACTACCTTACCTCTTTAGAAAAATGGAAATAGGCCCATTGGTAGGCACCCGCACCTGGGGTGGGTTGGTAGGCACTTGGGATACCCCTCTTTTTATAGATGGAGGAAGAATGGTAGCGCCTAGAGGTGGGTTTTACGATGTTAATGGTGAGTGGGCCGTAGAAGGGGAAGGAATAAGTCCTGATGTAGCCATTATACAACAACCTGCCGAAGTAATAGCAGGAAAAGACCCTCAGCTAGAAAAAGCTATCGAGATTGCCTTAGAAAAGTTAAAAACAGAAGCAATTGAATTAAAACCTGAACCAGCGCCACCGGTAAAATGGAAAAGGCCTCAGCAAAATTAAAACTATCAAAAGTTTTTAATAGAAAAGTAGGTAGTGAATCTGCCTGCTTTTTTCCTTTGACTTAGAACGTAGTCGGAAAACAATTTGTTGGTTTATAATAGGCTCTCTCTAAGTACATACCGCTATCTACACGAAAGTTCTTTCATTGTAACAAATGTTACTAACTAAACGAGTACATACATTTAGTTTTGGAAATAAATGAGACTTAAATGTATAATGTAATATGGATATATTGAATTTGTTGGGCTATTTAGGGGGTGTACTCATTGGAGTTTCACTTGGATTAATAGGAGGAGGAGGCTCTATATTAACAGTACCTGTTTTGGTTTATCTGATGGGTACTTCACCAGTTATCGCCACTGCTTACTCTTTGTTCATAGTAGGTTTTTCTAGCTTGGTGGGATCATTCAATTATATCAAAAAAGAGTTGGTCAGCATGAAGACGGCAATCATTTTTGGAGTGCCTTCTATTTTAGCTGTTTATGGTACGAGAAAATATTTAGTGCCATCTATACCAGAAACTATTTATGAAAGTGCTTCATTCTCACTTTCAAAAGACCATGCTGTCATGCTTTTATTTGCTTTTTTAATGATTGGCGCTTCCTATTCAATGATTAAAAAAAAGAAAGATGAAAAAGACGAAGGTGCCTACTTACCTCAAAAATTTAATTATCCTATTATCTTACTAGAAGGGCTGGTTGTAGGTACTTTAACTGGATTGGTTGGTGCTGGGGGTGGCTTCTTGATAATACCTGCTTTGGTAATTCTATCAAAGTTACCCATGAAAATGGCAGTAGGTACATCTTTATTGATCATAGCCACCAAATCATTGATGGGCTTTTTGGGCGACATTGCCAATTATGACATTGACTGGCTATTTCTAGGAACATTTTCACTACTTGCAGTTGCAGGTATTTTTATAGGAAGTTGGCTATCAAATTTTATATCTGGCAAGAAACTTAAACCAGCTTTTGGGGTGTTTGTGCTGATCATGGGTGTGTCTATCATTTTAAAAGAATTATTGTAAATTATTATCGCTTTTAAAATTGAGTTAAAAATCAAGAATACAAATAATTGATTGCCATATAGTTATGAAATTATCATTCTATTGTAACCAAATGTAACATTAGTTACTGAAACAACTAAAAAGACATATTAAATTTGTAACATCATCTAATAAAATAAAGAGGAACAATGAAAATAGAACAAATTTATACAGGATGTTTGGCACAAGGTGCTTATTATATAGAAAGTGAAGGAGAAGCAGCTATTATTGATCCATTGAGAGAAACTGCTCCTTATATTGAAAAAGCTGCCCGAAATAATGCCAAAATCAAATATATCTTTGAAACACACTTTCATGCAGACTTTGTTTCTGGTCATGTTGACTTAGCAAAGAAAACTGGTGCCACCATTGTCTACGGGCCAGGTGCTAAAACTAATTATGACATACATGAGGGTACTGATGGTGAAGTATTCGATATTGGGAAACTCAAAGTAAAAATCCTTCATACTCCAGGGCATACTCCTGAAAGTAGTACTTATCTTTTGATTGATGAGGCAGGAAAAGAACATGCTATTTTCTCCGGTGATACACTGTTTATTGGTGATGTTGGCAGGCCCGACCTTGCGATTAAATCAGATGTTACTCAAGAAGACTTAGCGGGTATGTTGTATGAAAGCCTACACCAAAAGATAATGCCCCTTCAAGATGAGGTAATTGTTTATCCAGCGCACGGAGCGGGTTCTGCATGTGGCAAAAACATGAGTAAGGAAACATATGATACGCTCGGACATCAAAAGGAAGTGAATTATGCCTTGCAACAAATGCCAAAAGAGGCATTTGTTGAAAAAGTACTAGACGGCCTAACAGCTCCACCACAATACTTTGCTAAAAATGCAAAACTTAATAAAGAAGGCTATAGCAGCTTTGATGAAGTAATGGAAAAAGGGGCGGTGCCATTAAGTGTAGATACTTTTGAAGAAATAGCCAATACTCAAGGTGCACTTATTTTAGATACCCGTAAACCACAGGTTTTCAATAAAGGATTTATTCCAAACGCTATATTTATTGGTATTGATGGATCATTTGCAAGCTGGGTAGGTACCCTTATTACTGACATAGACCAACCCATTCTTATTGTAGCAGATGAGGGAAGGGAAGAAGAAGTAGTAAAAAGATTGGCTAGGGTAGGGTATGACAATTCACTTGGCTATCTAAAAGGTGGAATTGAAAGCTGGAAAAAAGCTGGTAAAGAAGTAGACAGTATTACTTCAATTTCTGCGGAGGAATTAGCACAAAGAAAAGCAACAGATAAGGACATCAATATTGTAGATGTAAGAAAACCTTCTGAGTATCAGTCAGAACATATCGTAGATGCTTCAAATGTACCGCTTGATTATATCAACGAGCAAATGGATCAGCTAAATAAAGATACTACTTACCACTTGCATTGTGCTGGAGGGTATCGCTCTATGATCATGGCATCTATTCTAAAAGCAAGGGGATATGAAAAGTTAATTGATGTGGCAGGTGGATTCACGGCAATTGCTAAAACTGACATAGATAAAACTAGCTATGTATGTCCCTCAACACTTTAATAAGTAATTGACCATGTTAAAAAAAATTATTCAACAACTGAAACAAGCTTTTGCCATGAAATATGAAAATTTAGATGCTGAAACATTCAGGGAAAAGATTGAAAGTACAAAAGATGCTCTGGTTATCGATGTAAGATCTGAAGCAGAATTATCGGAAGGAAGTATCCCTGGTTATACTATGATCAATATGTTTATTAGTCCAGACTTTGCCCTAAAAATTGAAGCGCTAGATAAAAATAAAAGTTATTTTGTTTATTGCAGAAGTGGAAATAGAAGTAGTTCCGCATGCAACTTCATGACTTCTAAAGGCTTTGAAAAAGTGTATAACCTAAGTGGTGGCATTGGAGCATGGAATAAACTGATGAAACAAAATGCATAATTAACAATGAGCTAAAGGGATTTTACCTCCTTTTAGCTCAATAATTTTAAAGCTATGAGAAAAATACTGGTCCCTACAGATTTTACAGAAGTAGCTTCTTTTGCTACTGAAATGGCAACAAAACTTGCTGCCAAATTAGATGCAGAAATAATCCTTTTGCATGTTGTAAATTTACCTACAGGTGTATTAATTGATGATGCTGGAAGAGTTATCGACGATGGTGAAAATGATTTATCATCTTATAAAAAGTTACTGGTCAATGTGAATGAAAAGATGACTGCATTAAAAGCATCATTATCAGATAATATAAAAACTGAGGTAATTGAAGGAGTATTGAACACTGCGCTTATCGATTATATAAATGCTGAACAGATTGATTTGGTAGTTATGGGGACTAAGGGAGCAAAAGGCTTAAGAGAAATTTTACAAGGTTCTGAAACTGAAATTATTGTCAGGAGGTCACCAGTACCTGTATTATCTCTAATGTGCGACCGCAGTGATATCAAACTAGATAGCATATTATTAGTTCATGATTTTAAAAAGTCAACTAAACAAAATCTTGAAATACTAAAAGTAATTGCGACTGCATTTAATGCCAAAATCCATTTACTCAAGATTGTAGACGATAATGAGAGTGAGTTAGTAGCTGAAAAAAATATGCATGACTTCGCGAACATTAATGAATTGATTGATGTTCAGTGCCATATATTTAAAGATAATGGTGTGGAAGAAGGTATTACTCATTTCTTACAGGAACATGATTTTGATTTACTTTCCATTGGTACGCACGGGCATACGGGCTATAAGCATTGGACACAAGGAAGCATTGCCGAAGACTTAGTAAATCACCTTCATAAACCCATACTCACTTATCATCTAAACTAACAATACCGAAAATTTAATAATACCATACTTACATTTTATTGGAAATGACACAATTATTTGAACTTATCAAATCACCATGGCCATGGTATATCTCAGGGCCACTCATTGCATTGGTGATGACTATCATGTTATTATTTGGAAAAACCTTTGGAGTATCTTCTAACCTCAGAATAGTATGCGCCGCATGTGGTGCAGGAAAACAGAGTAGTTTTTTTAACTTCAATTGGAAAAATCAAATTTGGAACATTCTATTTGTGATTGGAGCAATTGTAGGAGGTTATTTTACAGATTCTTTCTTAAGTAATAACGACCCCATAGCCTTATCGACTGCTACCATTAATGATCTAAAAGCACTGGGTATAACCAGTTTTGAAAGCTATCTGCCAAAAGACTTATTCAATTTTAAATCGCTTACTTCTTGGGAAGGAATTTTCATATTGGTTGGCGGTGGGTTCATGATTGGATTTGGGGCACGCTATGCTGGCGGATGTACCTCGGGGCACGCAATTAGTGGCTTATCAAATCTACAATTGCCCTCTCTTATAGCTGTTATTGGGTTTTTTATTGGCGGCTTGGTAATGACCCACCTTTTCATGCCTTTTCTATTTTAATAATTAACAACTAGCACACAGCATACACACTGTGTACATTCAAACTACAACAATGAAAGGAGTTAAATACATTCTAACTGGAATTCTTTTTGGTATTATCATGACTAAATCTGAGGCCATCTCTTGGTTCAGAATACAAGAAATGTTCAGGTTTCAATCTTTCCACATGTATGGCATTATCGGCTCTGCATTAGCTATTGGAATGATGGTAACTTATCTTATTAAGAAAAAGAATATTAAAGACTTAAAAGGAAATCCAATATACATACCTGACAAACAGAAAGGAACAACGCGTTATTTAATGGGAGGAATCATCTTTGGTTTGGGTTGGGCTTTAACAGGAGCCTGTCCAGGACCTATCTTCGTATTGATAGGTCATGGCTTTGGCGTTATTACAATTGTGCTTTTAAGTGCAGTTTTTGGCACTTATGTATATGGAATGATTCGCGAGAAACTCCCTCATTAATAAGGAGTCTCTAGCAAATTAACTGATTACATCCTATTCTCACTTGGTTTGAGACTGGTCAAATCTGCTATTTGAATAGGTTTGCCAGTTTTTATACTATTTCTGGCAGCCACACCAATTAAACAAGACATAGCGCCGTCTCTTGATCCAGCAGCTAATTTTAATGGATCTGGAGCATCGGGAGTCCTAAAGATCTTGTCTTGTAATCTTTTATCTCCTCCGCCATGGCCGCCACGACTAAAACCAACTTGCTCAGTCTTAAAATCTTCCCAGTTTTTATGAACAATCAATGGTTCATATTTCATATCGTCTTTACCTTGAGACATTTCTAAGGCATGTAGTTCTTCCTGTGAAAGATTATCACTTTTCCTGTAGGGTATGTCAAGCCAGGCTTCTATTCGACCATCATGTCCGTTAAATGCAATCCGCCAACCCTCAAATGGAGAATAAGTAGTTAGGGAATAGTTTAACACAACGTTGTTGGCATATTTAACTTGGGCAGACATTTTATCATAAATATTGATAGACTCTCTAAAAAGACAATTATCTCTAATGTATCCGTCATACTTTTCGTTTTCAGCGTACAATTTCATAGACATCTTATCCTTAGTAATGTCCCAATGATACTTGCAATCACTTTTGTATAGGCAGCTTCTGCAATTAGTTCCTCTAAAAGGACCATTCATCCCATAATGTTCTAAATCTCCCATAGCATATACTTCTACTGGATCAGAATCTAACCACCAGTTCACCAAATCGAAATGATGCGTAGATTTATGGACGAATAAAGAACCACCTGCTTGTTCTAAACCATGCCATCTTCTAAAATATGAAGCTCCATGATAATTATTGAGGTACCAATGAAAATCTACTGAAGTAACTTTCCCAATTGCTCCTTCTGAAAGTAATTCCTTAATACGGGTCATATAAGGACTCCAGCGATAGTTAAAACCCACATATACCTTTTTACCCGATTTCTTTTCCGCCTCTAATATTTCCTCGCATTTGTATTCATCGGTGGTCATAGGTTTTTCGGTGAGTACATCTATACCCGTGTTCAGCGATTTTATGACAAATTCATGGTGTGTAGAATCTTTGGTGGTTACTATGACCAGTTCAGGTTTGGTCTTATCCAACATTTCATCAAAATTGGTAAATGTAGGACAGTCTGCACCAATAAAGGACTTACCAAATGATAACCTACCGGGATTAATATCACAAAGACCTACAAACTCAAGTATATCATCATAATTCTCCACGAGCCGTTTCCCCCAAAAAGTAGTCCCACGAATTCCAGTACCTACTAAAGCAATTCTTTTCTTTGCTCTTCGATTTTGTGGCATACCTGCTACTGAACCAGCCAGTAATGTGGCAGCAGCGGCTGTACTAGATTTTTGAATAAAGGACCTTCTGTTAATATCTTCCATATCAGATTAAAAGGATTAGTGTTGTATAATCCTTTAATATAATGTTTTACCTGCTTTTTCCTGTACTGTATAGGGCTATACCTTATTTGAAAACCATTATTTATTATGATTATAAAAAAGACCTCTAAAAGACTATGCCTTACGTGTTTATTCTTTTAATTAGTTTTAATTGTTTTAGATGAATATAATCAATTCATATTCAGCTAGTTAAATAATACATTTATGACCTTTGTAAGGTTTACTATGACAAGTTTAAGGTGAAATATGGCATTAATAAGGCTTATTATGACGCCAACAAGGAATTACATGACATAAATAAGGAGGACATGAAAACTATGTTACTATGACATTTTTAAGGAAATGAGCTGTATGAATTATGGAAATAACTATTCTTGAATTCTCCTAATATGACAAAATCAAGGAATATCTATCAATTAATTGCTCCTTTTTAACTAAACAGGACAAATTTAAGGCTATAAATACTGACTTATGAGTATTCAATTAAATCTAATGCAGATGTTCTTAGAAATATTGGAAATTACCTCTTTTCACTAAACCATAACCAAATAATATTTCAAAAATAATTACTGAATTATGACAATTATAAGGTCGAATTTTATCTATTATGACAGAAGTAAGGTATATTTTATGACTTGCCTTTACACAATGTCATATTAACTATTATATTCGAAACGATATAATTCCAAATGGTATGTCGAGTTCTAATCCGCATTTAATTGTAAAAAGTAATAAGTTAATCAATGCCCATTTAAATGGGCTTACCTTAACACAATTGCGTTTTCTTGAAATTTTGGTAGCCCAACTCGATAGAAGGCAAAGTGAATTTAGCAAGCAAAAAGTTTATTTGAATGACTTTGTGAAAGACATAGGCACAAATAATAAGAATGAATATCAACGTGCTCGTGAAGTTACAAAGTCTATGATGAAACACGTGATTGAGATTTTTGATGATGACGAAGGTCTTAAACAAAGAAATATTTTTCATGCAGTAGATTTTCCGAAGGGTAAATCATATGTGGAAGTAGTATTTCATCCTCATATAAGACCTTACTTATTACAACTTAAGGAAAAATTCACTGCTTATGACATTAGAAATACCTTGCACTTAAGTAGTGTCTATGCTGTGCAGATATACCAATTATTGAAGCAGTACCACCGAATTGGTTCGCGTGAATTTGAGTTGAAAGAATTGCGTAGGATTTTAGGAGTAGAAAAGAAGTATAAATTGTACGCAGATTTCAAAAAACGTGTACTGTTGAGTTCACAAAAAGAGCTCAAAGCCAATTGCGATATTACTTTCACTTTTAACGAGAAAAAACAAGGGCGTAAAGTTCATGCAATCTTGTTCAATATAAAATCACAACAAAAGCAGCGAGACGGACAAGATGAGATTGCCGAAGTGGAAATTAATGATGCAGATTTACAACTTAAGGCCATTCTTTTAGAAATGGGTTTAACAGACAAGCAGGTAAAAGAATGTCTCAAAAAATATGATAAAAAAAGAATACAACAATCTGTAGAATATACCAGAGTACGCTTTAATGATGGGCTGGTTGAAAGTCCGGCAGCTTATTTAATGGGTTTGCTTAAAAGAGATGTGGTCATCAACATGCACGAAAGTGTAGAAAAAAAACCAGTTACAAAATCTAAGAAAGAGCCCTCTTTTATAGATGAAACCGCCTTGGTTGAACAACTGAAAAAAGAATTTGAAGAAATTAGAAGGCAACAAAATGAAAAGTTGGTTAAAAATGCCACTACTGAAGATATCAAGCGTTTTGAGTCTTATTCAAGAAATATCCCTTTTCTGAAAAAGAAATTTTTTAGTGATGGGAAATTGGATATGAATCACAATGACTTTGAAACTTGGTTGGGTAATTACTTGGCTACAGATTTTGATCAAAGTTTTATGTATTGGGTAAAAGAAAGAAAAGGCTACCATTTGAAAAAAACAGATGGAGATGCCTTTAGGATAGTTGGAAAGCAGAATACGCTTTTTTAATATTACAAAGTACCTAAAAATGCTTGAGCCATGGAAGCCAACTATTTCATCCTTGATGTTTTTACCAATGTGCCTTTTGGAGGAAATCAATTGGCAGTATTTACAGAAGCAGCTACAATACCTGAAGAAAAACTGCAAGTAATTGCCAATGAGATGAACTTATCGGAGACTGTTTTTTTGTACCCACCAGAAACAGATCAAGGCGATTATAAAATGCGGATTTTTACACCAAGCAATGAAATGCCTACTGCAGGTCACCCCACAATTGGGACTTCTCATCTATTGCTTAATGAGTTGCAGCAACCTTTAAAAAATGAGGATGTATTGATTTTAGAGCAGCAAGTAGGTCCAATATCCGTTACATTTACGCGAGAAGCAAGTCATTTCAATTTGCTTACCATGCAGCAGCCAAATCCAATCTTTGGTAACTTGGTTCAAAATAGAAGTATGATAGCAGAAATGCTTTCTATTAAAGAGGCTGAGCTTATGCCTGGTATGCCTATACAAAGTATTTCTTGTGGGAATAATTTTCTTTACATTCCTGTAGTTTCGCTCGATGTGCTTGCCAAGATAAATATAAGAGTGGATTTGCTTCAACAACAAGCCAATAAGTTAGGAACACAGGCATTGTATATTTTTACCACCAATACTGAAAGTGAGGCAGATACCAGAGGAAGGATGTTTGCACCACTTTGGGGAATGCAAGAAGACCCCGCTACTGGGAGTGCCAGTGGTCCATTAGGATGTTATTTGGTAAGGCATGCCATTAACGATGGAAAAATGATTACCTGTGAGCAAGGAGTAGAGATGGGAAGGCCCAGTACCATAAAAGTACAAATCGGCCATGAAAATGAAGTAGTAAACAAAGTACTAGTTGGTGGTGAAGCAGTGTTGGTAGGAAAAGGGACAATGTTTGTTTGATAGTGGTATTTGGCTAAAAAACATCTCACACGCTAATCCGAATCGTTCTGAGTGATGGGGGTAAATCGATTATTCCTCCTTTCGTATTTATTCTAGACTTTGCTTTTATTCAAAAAATTAAAAGGTCGGAGTGAGACACATCCGACCAGTAAAGCAATGAAAATCGGTTATTTAATTAATAATGTAACCGCGCCGCGTTGGCATTAATAATTAACCATTACTCAATTCATATCCTTCAAATACTTATACAATTCACTATCTGTAGAAAGAATGACAGAAGTTTTTTCGCTAAATGTTTGTTTCAGGGTTTCCATAGATTTGACAAAACTATACAAATCACGCGATTGATTAGATTTATCATACGCATTGGCATAAATACTGGCTGCTTCCGCATCGGCTCTACCCCGAATTTCTTCAGCTTGCCTAAAGGCTTCTGACTGAATTCTCTTTAATTCCCTTTCTTTTTCACCATTTATTCTTGATGCTTCACCCAATCCTTCAGACCTAAATTTTTCTGCAATTCTAAAACGCTCACTTTTCATCCTTTCATAAACTTGATCTCTTACTTCTTGCACATAGTTAATCCTTTTTAAACGGAAGTCTAGGATTTCAATACCCAGATCTGCGGCTTGCCTGTTAGATGACTCTAATATCTGATTCTGTATTTTCTCTCTACCCACAGAAATTGACATTAAAGAATCAGAAGTAATCTCGGTGAGTGTATCCACTACAATAGGCACTCGATTAGAAGTTCTTACTGCCTCTTCAATATTGTTATTGGCAATGAAATTACGGGTTTCACCATCTAAAATATCATCTAATCTAGATTGCGCGCCTCTTTCATTGGTTAAACGCTTGAAGAACTGCAAAGGATCAGTAATTTGCCAACGGGCATAAGTATCAACAAAAATAAACTTTTTGTCTTTGGTAGGTACTTGATTAGGGTCGCCATCCCATTCCATGTATCGTTTTTCAAAATAATTGACCGTATGGATAAACGGCATTTTAAATTTGATGCCTGGTGTAGTAACAGCATCGCCTATAGGCCTACCAAATTGGGTTACAACCACTTGTTGTTTTTCATCTACTACATAAGTACTTTGGGAAAAAATTACCAACAGTACCAATACTACTATAATTATTATCTTATTCATGATTATTGTGCATTTGAATTGTTGGAATTTTTAAGACCCATTTGTAAAAGAGGCAAAACATTATTGCCCTTATCATCCGTTACTACTACATTGCCCAATCTTGGCAATATTTCAGACATAGTTTCAAGATAAATACGGCGTTTGGTCACTTCTGTCGCTTTAATATATTCGTTGTATAGTTCATTAAAACGAGCAGTTTCACCTTTGGCGCGGTTTACCCTTTCTGTTGCGTATCCCTCTGCTTTTTGAATGGTTTCTTCTGCTTGTCCGCTGGCCCTAGGAATTACCTTATTGTACTCAGATCGCGCTTGGTTTATAAGGGTCTCTTTTTCTTGTTGTGCTTCGTTTACTGCATTAAACGCAGCCTTTACCGGATCAGGTGGGTTCACATCTTGTAAAACTACCTGCTCAATTTTGATACCCATGGAGTAATCATTACAAATTTTTTGAATGAGCTCTTCTAACCTACCTCCAATCTCAGTTCTACCGATAGTCAGTACTTCGTTTACCGTTCTATCTCCCACAATTTGACGCATGGCAGATTCTGAAATATCTCTCATGGTTGTTTCAGGGTTTCTTACCTTGAAAAGATAGTTATAAGCATTATCAATACGGTATTGTACCACCCATTCTACATCGGCTAAATTTAGATCGCCAGTAAGCATTAACGATTCATCTTTGGTTCCCTGACGGGTATATTCTGAATTAACTCCGGCAGCCAAAGTCCTAAATCCGAATTCCAATTTTTGTTGGCGTTCCACAGGTACTTTAAAAACATCTTCGGCAAAAGGCATTTTTAAATTTAGCCCTGGGTTTACCGTGCGTACATATTTTCCAAAACGTGTAATTACACCTACCTCTTCTGTACCTACTTGGAAAACCATGCTCCATAAGGTTACCAATAAAAATATTATGACAAAAATAAGGCGAGTGCGTTTAAGAAATGCTGCAATATTGGGTGGCAGGTTTAACCTGTCAATAAAATCTTCGAACATCTGCTTCGTATGTTTCAGTTAAAGTAAAAATAAATAACAACTAAATTAAAGGTAATGGCTTTCAACGAGTTAAAAAAATTTGTAGGTGGTTTGCGAATGAAAGATGGGTGTTTACCTTAAAATCAAAAATAACTAGAATTAGGAATAATAAATTATTTGAGCAGTTTAATATGCATTAACCGCAAATTTCTAAAATAAAAATGAAGTATCAGACTATATTATTGATTCTGTTAATATTACAGATTTCTTGTCAACAAGAGAAAGTTAATAACAAGACTGAAAATGATAGCCAACAAGAAATAGAAAGTAATATAGACTCAGTAATCCAAACAGATGAACCAGTAGACTCTAGTTTGATTGATAGTGTCACTTTAGGTATATCTGATGATCAGGAAGAAAATATTGAAGATTGTGTTTTCAACAATGATTACAAAGGATTAACTGCTGGGTGGCTTAAAGAACTAAATATTCAAGACTACGAATGGGATAGTAATAGAAATAATGCAATCATAATTGATGGTAGGGATTCTATTTTGGTGACTCAAGGCGGATGTTACCATTTTGGCTTCACAGTTACACAAAAGTTGATGAATGAAAACGTATCTTTTGACAGTTTATCTTATTGGATTGATAAATCCATTCTCCTTGCAGAAAAATTTGAATTTGATAATTACTTAAAATCCTTGAAAGATTCCACATTTACTATTGAAAATGAAGAACTACATAGCATCTGGATTTCTGTTGAAGATGACAATATTGATGATAATTTATTCTATAGTGGGATTGAGTTAAAAAGAGAAGATAATAATTCTAAGATAACTATTTCTCAATACTATAATTGAGAAGTAAAAAAAGTATTTATTATGGAGCTTCATTTTTTTTGTAAGAATACCCTCCCTATTATCAAACCAGAGTGTATTTTCCACCGGTTGCACTGCGCCACAATGCATAGAGATAAGTGTAATCAAAATGATTTGTTTTTACTCAGTTTACTTAATAAACCTAGAAATCATGAAAAAAGAAAAAACTGAAGAAGAGATAAAAATGGAGATTAAAACTAAGGAAATTGCTGATGGGCAGAGATTAAAAAATCTTCGTAGACTAGCAACTATAACTTTAGGTAATAAGACTTATTCTTTATTTGACTTATAGTAATTTTGGAGGTGCTTTAATTGAAATATTGTGGTTGCCAACTATACTTTTTGTTTTCTCACTGTTATTTTATGGAATTGAAAAAATGCTTGATAAAGTAAAGAATAATCAGGCAAAACATACAAAAAATAAATAGCTTAACTTGATGTACATACGATATAAATTGCAGCACACAAATCAATATGTTTTTTTATTATAAAAATGTGGATTGTGAGCCACAATCCACGGGAATTGGAAATAGAATATAAATAAGTTTTTTTCTTTTTTCAGTGATTAAGATAAAATAAAGTATCATTTTGGCATATACAAATATTCCTCAATCAGTACTATCATAGTCTTGTGCAGTAACCCCCTTTGTTCACATGACTATTTTAATGCCCACCATTTTGCAAGTTCGTAATTCCATAGGAATGGAACTGTTATAAACAACCTTGACCTTATGTGGCTAAAACCTCGTAGAGGTGAAATTTATGTTCATTCATAAAAGCAGATTTTACACCCCTAAAGGGGTTGGTCACTTATGCGTGCTGTTAAATGAACTATAATAATGGGATTCCTACGGAATTTAAATCAAATAAAAGTGATACCTTATTTCGCCAAATTTCCTCAGATTCTCTCTTGCCTTTCAGAAATAGCCACATCCTCAACAATCTTTTCAATTTGGTTTAAATGCCGCTGCTGGTGTACGATTACAAATTCAAGGGCGTCACCTACTTTCATTTTAATCAATTTGAAAAACTCTACAGGTATTTTTCTTTTGTTTAAATTGGTGTTTTCGAGATTTGATATTGCCACGATTAATCTTTCTTGCCAAGCTAGAAATTCCTCTAGTGCATTATCGGATACTGGCTTTTCGTAAGTATCCATATGTTTCATGGTTTTTTGAGGCTTCACATTTTCTGGGGCCATCATTTTAATGAATTTATTTCCAAGCCAACCACTTTTAAAAGGTCTATTTTGCTTGACTTTCGTTTGATATGCCGCCTTTTCCAAATAAGGAATATAAAAAGCACTGTATTGGTTAAGATGTGTGATACATTCCAATATATGCCATTTATGAGGCTGAGGTCTAGTTTTTAATATGCTTAGTGGTAAAGTAACTATAGCTGATTTCAAAAATTCATTTTGTTGCGCTACTTGCTTTGCTAATTTATGGAGATGCTCATTCCCTGAAATAGTTGTATTCATATGCTTTGCTTTTTTCTCAAAAGTACCCGCTTCTTTTGCTTGCTGCATTGATTTCAATCAAGAATTGAACTTTCAAGAATTGAGTTTTCTGCTCAAAGTCTCTGGGGTCATGCCCAAATAAGAAGCAATGTATTTATGAGGAACATTTTGAAAAATCTGAGGGCTTCTTTGCAATAATTTACTAATCCTTTCTTCAGGGTTGCCATTGAGCATTTCGGCTTCTCTTTCAATACGTCCAATCAAGGCTTTTTCAACCATTATACGCCAGCATCTTTCTAGGTCAGGGTGCTTATGTATGAGTTGGAGAAAAATAGTACGATCTATGCCTTTAAGAGTGGTTTTACGCAAAGCTTGAATACAAAATTCAGAGGGTAAGCCTTCAATAAAGGAAGGGAAGGAAGTGATAAATTCACCTTTGTGCCCAAAGCCGACACAAATCTCTTTATCGCCCGCAGGATAAAAAATACGAAGAGAACCACTTTCTATCAGATATAAGTAATTTTCTCTTTGCCCTTTATCCACCAAAAACTCGTAGGCTTTAAGAACCCTTTGTTTTTGCCAAGCTGTTTCCAAAGCTTCATTTACCTCTTTGGTTAAGGTAGAAATTTTATTAAATAAAGTTGATGGAAGGATTGGTTCAGGCATTTGGCTTCAATTTAATATTGCAATACCAAATTACATATTCTTTGAGTGGATTTTGTGATATATAGTCGGGCTTCTTTAAAAGTAGAGCATAACACCATAGCAGTTTCTTGATTCCTATTTCAGTTTACTTAATGTTTAGGTTCATTCATGTTAACTTGCCAATCTTTAAAAATCTGATGAATTTTTGGCATTGCTTCCATTAATGCTGCTGGTCCAGGTTGTAAAATGAGTTCAGATTTAATTTCATGGATTGCATCTGCTTTTACGGCATTGATATTTGCCCAGCCGTCTCTGGCTAGTAATTTATTTTTTTTGAACATCTTGCCACACCAAGAAGCCAAAATAATATCTGGGTTTCTTTTAACAACTTCTGTATGGTCTGCAATAATTCTATCTTTTGCCAATGAGCATTCAGCCAGTTCATGGAAAACATCTTCACCACCAGCTATTTCGATTATCTCACTCACCCATCTTATACCAGAGATAAGCGGATCGAACCATTCTTCAAAATATACCTTAGGTTTTAATTGCCACCGACTGGTTTTAGCTTTAATTAGTTGTATATTATCTTGAATGCTTTCTACTAATTGTAAAGCCCTTGACTGTTGCCCGACCAAAGCACCCAATTGTACCATCATTTTTAAGATACCCTGCACACTGCGATGATTATTTACCCAAACCGTAATTCCTTGGGAAATTAGTTCCTTGGCTATATTGGCTTGTATATCAGAAAAACCAATGACTAAGTCTGGTTTTAAATCTAATATTTCTTCCGTTTTGGCATCGAGGAAAGTACTTACTTTGGGTTTTTCCTTTCTGGCTTGTTTTGGACGCACAGTAAAGCCAGAAATACCTACAATTCGGTCTTGTTCCCCTAATAAGTAAAGGGTTTCTGTAGTTTCTTCAGTGAGGCAAATAATGCGTTCTGGATAGTAATTCATTAAAAGCTGGATGTTTTCAGAGAAATTTAATGATAAAAATATCAATCATTCTTTCTGAATAAAAATAAAATACCTTAAGGTTTATAAGCAAAGTTAAACAAGCTATAACCTTAAGGCATTTGGTAAAAATATCAACATTATTATGCTGATTTTATAATATTTAAATACTTATGCAACTGCTACTCTATCCTCATTTTTTACACTATAAGCTTTTAACTGTAAGCCATAATAAGCATTAATGATGTAAAGTATGTTCATGAGTGGCGCAGTTACTAAAGCTTGTTTCCAAGTAATTAAGCCGATGAATACCAAAGTAAATGTTATTACTGCAATACTTGATAAAATGATAGCTGCTATACGTAACCTTTTCTTTAAAATGGTATCGGTAACATATAGATACAATAGTCCACTAAAAAAAGTTAAATTACCGAAAATGAATATAATGATAGCCATGTTATTAGCCATTTCCGCTATTTCTAAAGGAGTATTGCGATAACCACCTAACATAATAGGATACATAGTTAACAAAATGAGTTGCCCAACAGAAATAATAGACCAACTTATTTTTTTGAGATGTATCGCAAAATAAACTGCCCCAATGGTAATCATGGTCATTATAAGCAATTCTGCCTTCCAATGTGCTTCATATATACTCCAGTTTTCATTTAAGTAAGCATATTTTTCGGAAGTATCTTTTGGCGCATTGCTGGTGAGATATATGTAAATAAAAATAACAATATTAATAAGTACAGAGCCAGTAGCCCATAATATTTTTGCAAGTTTCATATATTTTTAGTTTAGTGTATTCGCAATTTAACTAAGTGTACTATTTCTTTATTATTGGCAAAAGACCAAATTCTATTGTTAAAAGACATAAATGGATTGAGTGATACTAAGTAAATGATATTTAGTGGCCGAATTCATCTGAAGGGAGCTTACCAAAATGTTTCTTGTAAGCTGAGGTAAAATTAGAGGGATGTGAGTATCCTAATTCATGACTAAGTTCTACAGGAGATTTTTTATTCATTTGAAGTTCTTTTTGGGCGTAGTCCATTTTTATTTGTAAATGGTATTGCATAGGAGCACTCCCGAAAAGTTGTTTGAAAGAAATTTTAAATTTTGTGATGCTCATTTTGGCAATGGCAGCAAGTTCCGTAATAGAAGGAACGTTATCAGCTAAAGGATTACGTAAATAAGCAGCTGCGTAAAATAAGTTGTTTATATCATTACCATGCAGTTTCTTTCCATTACTAGGTGTTTTTTGTTCTTTAATTTTTTGAAAGATTGTATTCAAGACATCTAAAACAATAGCATGACACCTTAACTTATTATGCATCTCATCTAAAGCCTGTCTTATTTTCGTCTCAGTTTCTGTATCTAGGTCTTTGTATAAGATCAAATGGTTAGTATCAATAATACTTTCCTTAAAATAGTATTCTATGAAACTTTTAGGTAATCGGAAAGAGACCAATTCTGCTTCGTGAGCTACAGGAAAATTAGTGCTGATTTCTATACCAGGGCAATACACCAAAATACCAGAAGGTAAATACCGATGAAATTCGATGACTTTATCGCCAGCTTTTTTATGTTGTTTGTCCTTTCCTATGTTTATATGAATTAAATACCATGATTCATCTGCAGGAATGATGGAGGTCATTTCTACTGGTATGGTATATTTAGTTGGACTGAAATGATAAAACTCAAGCCCTTTTGGTAATGCAACCATTTTCATTTCCCCCACGCCAAATGTTGGGTTCATCATAGCATCGTTTAGCTCAAATTGAGTTTTGAATTGATCAATTAAGTTTTGGCTGATATCGAGGAAAACTTTCAAGCTTAAGAAAGGGAATTAAAAAATTGGCAGTAAGTTTCATAATATAACAACATACCTAAGCCTATTAGTATTCAGTAGATTCAATCTAATAAATCATCTAGAAACTTATCCAGTTTATTTCCGGTATTGGCAACATCCAATGTTTTATTAGCTGCTGTAATTAAGTCTGCAATATTTTTGGGCGAAGCATCTGCCATATTTCCATCGTATTTTCTGAATTTCTCTCCTTGAGGAACATCAATACGCAAATAATTTTTCGAATCTAGCTCTTGAAAAGAAAAAAGTTCTTTCATTTGGTAGTCTACTGTATCTACACTTCCATCCATCATAATATTAGGGATATTTTTAGCCCATTTTATCACACTCCAAGATTCACTATTCTTTTTATTCTTCAATTTAAACTCTCCGCCACCCGTACCAATTGAAAGTATCTGCATGTCGTTCACTGTCGGTTTCTCATCCTTATTAAAACCTCTGTGTTTAAAATCGGTATTTCTAACTTCAGCAAAAGCACACATAAGTGGATTATTGGCGAAAACCCCACCGTCGAGATTGATCATCTTATCTGGATCTTTGGCAGCATCGGGATTAGGGGCTAAGTTTTTAATTTTAGCAGGTGGAAAAAAAGTAGGGGCAGCAGAAGTTGAACGAGCCACATCACGTACATAAAACTCTCTTTTCTCAGTTTCTTCATTACTTGTAAAGAAATAAGCAGATTTGGTTTTCATGTTGTAAGTTGTAATCAAACAAGGTTTAAGAAGTTCGCTCATTTTTGTCTCGCCAAACCTTTTTAGGAACAATGATTCTATATATTTTGGATCGTAATTGGTAGCATTGAGTAATCCCCAAAGACGTTGAAATTCATTTAATTTGGAAGCATTAAAGATATTATATCCTTCTTTTTCGTAGAAATCAAGTGCTTCTGCCGCTGTGAATTTTGCATTTCGTTTGTCGCTATCTTCAGGTGTTAGGTAAATACATGATAAAATACCACCTGTACTCGATCCAGCAACAAAATCAAAATGGTCGGCGATGGTGGTACCTGGAGCTTTTTCATTTAAATAATTTTCTGCGTATTTAATTATTGTTGCAGGAATGATTCCTCGGATTCCCCCACCATCAAGCGAGAGTATCCTGATTTTCTTTTTTTGCTCCATGATTTCCTAGTTACAGTTTAAAATATGATAAAAAACGAATTGATTAGCTAGGTAGTAATGTAGGTTTTAGGAATCACAATATACTTCATTTTTCTAATTGTTGACCAAGTTTTTTTGCCTTATTGGCTACCGATTTTCTACTGTCTTTTTGCAGTCTTGCTAGGTGTGGAGCTACCCAGGTTTTTAATTCAGGATCTTTTTTAGCCCACTTTGCCAAAGTATCCATGGTAGTGTTCAGTACAATCCAATCATGATGGTTTGCTAAATTATTTTTTAATAGTGATTTAGCTTGGTTCAATTGTGTGTCACTCAGTGATTTTTCCAGCATTAAAAATAATTGTGCGAGTGTCCATTGTGTAGATGCTTGGTCTATGGCTGCAATTTCGGTCAGGAAACGATCTAGATAGGGTTCTAACAGTTTTTTATTGGCTTTAGCAATGCGTTTCATCCCATTAGAAACACGTAGCCTCACTACTTCATCATCACTGAAATAACAGTTAAAGAATTCATCAAAATGGGTAGGGGTTGCCAATACTTCTTCTACAATTTCTACTGTATTGCCTAATGAATTAGGATGTCCGCCTTTTAGTCTGTTTTCGAAGTTTTGCATAATCTTGAAAAAACTTTTTAAGGTTTTGATGGATAAATCCCAAATTACTAAAAAGTAAAGCCTTAAACCTTAAAAGGTTTAAGCAATTAATCAAACCAAAATATCTTTTACCAATTCTCCATGTACATCGGTTAATCGGTACCTTCTTCCTTGGTGTTTAAAGGTCAGTTTTTCGTGATCTACACCCAATAAGTGTAACATAGTAGCTTGGAAATCATGTACATGTACAGGGTTTTCAGTGATATTATAGCCAAAATCATCAGTAGCACCGTAAACCTTGCCCGGTTTAATACCACCACCAGCCATCCATACGGTAAAACACCTTGGGTGGTGGTCTCTACCGTAATTAGTTTTGGTCAATTTACCCTGAGAATAATTGGTCCTACCAAACTCACCACCCCAAATTACCAAAGTATCTTCAAGCAGTCCGCGCTGTTTCAAATCTTTAACCAAAGCAGCAGAAGCTTGATCGGTACTTTTGGCCATTAATTGAATATCCTTAGGCAAGTTACCATGTTGGTCCCAACCTTGGTGATAGAGTTGTACGAACTTCACATCTTTTTCTATAAGCCTTCTTGCTAATAGACAATTTGCAGCAAATGTACCGGGCTTCTTGGCTTCTTCCCCATACATTTCATAGATGTAATCGGGTTCATTAGAAATGTCCATGGTTTCTGGCACAGAGGTTTGCATGCGATAGGCCATTTCATACTGTGCAATTCTAGTATCTATTTCTGGGTCTAATACTTTTTGATATTGTAGACTGTGTAGTTCTCCCAAAGCATCAAGCATACGCCTGCGGCTTGGCTTGCTCATGCCATCGGGATCATTAAGATACAATACTGGATCTTTCCCAGATCTAAACTGCACACCTTGATGCAGTGATGGTAAGAAGCCGTTGCCCCACAGACGTGAATAAAGGGGTTGTCCACCTTCTCTGGCACGGGAAAGTAATACACAAAAAGCTGGAAGGTTTTCATTATCGCTACCAAGGCCATAACTTAACCAAGAGCCTATGCATGGTCTACCAGCTTGTTGGGATCCTGTTTGGAAAAAAGTGATGGCCGGATCATGGTTGATGGCTTCTGTATGCATGGAACGGATGACACAAATATCATCAACAATTTTAGCAGTGTGAGGCATTAGATCACTAACCCATAAACCATTTTGCCCATATTGCTGGAAATCAAACTGGGCACCTGCCATAGGGAAAGACTTTTGAAAGGCTGTCATACCCGTTAAGCGTTGCTCTCCACGGACAGAATCGGGCAATTCTTGCCCATTTCTTTCCCTCAAAGTAGGTTTGTAGTCAAACAGCTCTAATTGAGAAGGGCCTCCACTTTGGAAAAGATAAATGACCCTTTTAACCTTAGGAGCAAAGTGAGGCTTGCCCAATACGCCATCTGTTGGTGCGCTATTGTTAGTATTGGCGAAACCTTTTAGAGGATTGAGCAAAGAAGCCAGCGCCGCACTTCCTATCCCCAAACTGGTTTTAGAAAGAAAATGCCTGCGGTTCATCTGTGAGGCTACTTGTTTGGCTAATTTTTCTTCTTGGTTCATATCTACTAGTTCTTTATAAGTTCTTTTTTAAGTCTTTTACTATGTTGAAATTTTACCTCTTTGGCTTCTCTATCAATGCAGGTTTCGAATACATAATCTGAAGCTTGTATCTCATTTAGATACCAATAAACGGAGTCTAAAAGTGCCGGAGAAGCATTTTTATCTAAGTTTAAGCAAATACCAACCTTTACATGAAATGCTTCTTTAGCTTGGAATATAAATAAGAGTAATTCATGCGGTTCAATAAATACATCATTTACTTGTATGGTATCAAGAGTTGAAGTTTGTTTTGGCTTTCCAATACTGACAAAAGATAAATCATAATCTTGTTGAATAGAATCAGAACTCATTGAATTATCATTGCATTCTTTGAGATTGACTTCAATCATTAAATCGGCAAATAAATCTTTCTCCCAGTATTCAATTGGATTATTTTTAATGTATTTAATCTTTTGTTCTCCAATAATCAAAGTATCATTATCTAGTTGGAAATCAGTTGTTAGCTCTAAAAAACTATTCTTTATAAAAACAGGAAGTTGTAAACTATCATTAAGATTATACAAGTAAAAACTATATGGATCAAACTGTCCAGTCAATGATTTAGCGTTTATATAAACTAAAGAGTCATTTATATTTAAAGTTGTATAAGTATGCCCCTTATAGACTGGATGCCAATACCCTTTCAAGTCCTCTGCATCTGGTCTACAACCAATGACGACAAAAAAGATTAATAGGATTATTGACATTCTCATTTATAATTAATCATTAACCATTTTCGATAAACCATTCTCAAAATCACCTTTTAAACACTGTCTCATCAAAGTTCATTAAGGTATTGGCGACCATGGTCATGGCAGCATGCTGATTGATTGCTAGGTTTTTATCTCGAGGTTTTTCACCAACGTTGAGCATAGCCAAGGCATTACTTTCCCCATTGTTAAAGGCATCTAATTCTGTCTGGAATAAGCGTGCAAGTACATTAATTTCCCCTTGGTCTGCTGCTCTGCCCGTGAGTAATTTAAAACCATAGTTAATTTGGGTTTCTAATTCATTACCACCTTCTTTCAACATGCGCTCGGCTACAAACCGGCTGGCCTCCACAAATTGCGGGTCATTCAGTAATACCAATGATTGCAATGGCGTACTGGTCTTCTGTCTTTTTACAGTACAAAAATTCCTTTCAGAGGCATCAAAATTGATCATGGAAGGTGGGGGAGACGTACGTTTCCAAACCGTATACATACTTCTGCGATAGAGTTTATCTCCTGTATCTTGTACATACTTAGTAGCGTTTCTAGTAGCTAGTTGTTTCCATAATCCAGGTGGTTGGTAAGGTTTTACCGAAGGGCCGCCAATGGAATTATTCAGCAAACCACTGGCTTTTAAAGCATTATCTCGTACCATTTCGGCAGTCATTCTATAGGCAGGTGCTCGTGCTAATAATAAATTATTAGGATCCAATTCTCTTAATTCAGGTGTTGAGATAGAGGACTGTTGGTAGGTAGCGGACATTACCATCATTTTAAATAATCGCTTCAGATCATAGCTAGATTCCCTAAAGTCTACTGCCAACCAATCTAACAACTGGGGATGTGTTGGTAAATCGCCTTGGTTACCGAAATCTGCTGCGGAAACGACTAAGCCTTTACCGAAAATCATTTGCCAATATCGGTTAACCATCACCCTATCAGGTAAAGGGTTTTCAGGATTAAATAACCATTTTACCAATCCATTTCTATCTTTCGGATAATCATCAGGATAAGGCAAGATATAATCGGGAGTACCTGGTTGTACTTCTTTGGTAGGTGAATCGTAAACACCCCTATCTAAAATAAATGTTTTGCGAGGAAATTTCCGTTCCTTGGTAATCATCACCTCTTGCTGTGCAGTAGAAATTTCTGTTTGTTTTCCGCGCACAACTTCTAATGCTTCCAACTTTTTAGCATAACGCTTACTTTCATTTTTTATATAATATTGAAAAAGTTGTTCGGTATCATATTCTGAAAGTCTATCTTTCGCTAGTATTTCTTGTAATGGATCAGGGGTATTATTCACTTCACCATAAAGCTTTTCAATTTCTAACAGCGAAAGCTCTCTTTCAAAAACCCTACATTCGTCGGCAATGGCATCACTCATAGTTTCGTCAAACCTTCTTCCAATGCCCAAAGCACGCATTCCTCCCCAATTTTTCTTGTCTTTTCCGTAGTACAAGATACTGCTTTCCAAGTTATCCACTTCAATTTCCAAGACCAAGGGTTTTCCATTTAGGAAAAGCTTGAGCCCTTTGGCATAACCAGAACCATCCCAAGTCATGGCCAAGTGCTGCCATGCATTTGTTTTTATAGAGTCTTTGGTGATTACAGCTATGCTATTATCAGGGAAAGTATGGTTGATGTTTGCTGTTAATTGTCCATTTTCTTTCAGCATGAGATCAAAGCCCCGATTGCCATTGAACAATCCACCAGAACGGGTAATGATAGGCCCAGCGTTTCCTTCTTTTAAATTTTTAAACCAAAGAGAAATACTGAATGGGATATTTTTTTCAAAGTAGGCAATGTTTTTCCCAAAATCGATATGGCTATCACCCATTAATTGTAATCCCTTGCCTACTTTCCCTTCTGCGGTTATCGGAAGGTCTTCTAAAGCCCCACTTAACTTAGCTGGTTCGTTTTGGTTTGCTTGATTTTCAAATCGACGCTCATCTTTTCCAAATCCTTTTTCAAAACTGTAGTGTCCTATCTCATTTTTAAGATTTATAGCTGGTCTCTTTTTCTTCGCTTCACTCAACCAAGTTTCAAATTCTTGTAGGTATGGATCATTTTCGGGATTAATTTCTTCCTCTAGTAACGCTATTTTAGTTTTGATGGCGGCCAACTCTTCTTCTGCCTCAGGCGTGTATAAAATCAGCGTTGGGCTAGCTTCTCCAGAATAAGGAATTTGCCCTGTTTCATTTACATTGTTGAAAAAGCCAAAAAGCTTGAAATATTCTTCTTGTGATACTGGATCATACTTGTGGTCATGGCAACGAGCACATTCTACGGTTAAGCCTAAAAATGCTTTTCCAAAAGTCTGGGTACGGTCTGCCACATATTCTACCCGATACTCTTCAGAAACAATACCCCCTTCTTGACTCTGCATGTGATTGCGATTAAATGCAGTAGCCAATAATTGTTCTTTGTTTGGCTCAGGAAGTAAGTCACCTGCTAGTTGCCATGTGATGAAAGTATCGAGCGGCATATTCTCATTGAATTTTTCTATCACCCAATCACGCCAAGGCCACATATTGCGCATACCATCGTCTTGATAGCCATGTGAGTCAGCATAGCGCGCCAAATCGAGCCATTCGGTGGCTACCCTTTCTCCATAATGGGGTGAAGCTAAAAATTCATCTACTATTTTTTCATAAGCTTCAGGGGAATCATCAGCTAAAAAACGGTCAATTTGTTCCACTTCTGGTGGCAGACCTGTTAGGTCAAATGCAAGTCTTCTTATTAAGATTTCTTTGGTAGCTTTTGGAGATGGATTCAGGTTTTCCTGCTCTAATTTTTTCAGCACAAAATTATCTATTGGGTTTTGTACCCAATCTTTTTCTTTCACTTCTGGAAGTTCATTTTTCTCTGGGGGGATAAATGACCAATGTGGTTTGTAGGGTGCGCCATCCTCTATCCAGCGAGTTATAAGTGCTTTTTCATACTCGTTGAGTGTTAGGTTAGATTCTGGAGGAGGCATCACCAACTCTGGGTCGTCGGTGAACATGCGGGCAAACACTTCACTTTTATGTGGGTTGCCCCCCACAATGGCCATCCTATTTTTTTCTTCGCCCAGCGCCATAATCGCTCCTTCTTCTGTATCTAATCGAAGATCTGCTTTTCTAGAGTTTTTATCAGGCCCGTGGCAAGCAAAACACCTATCGGATAGAAGCGGCTTTATATGTAAGTTATAATCTATTTCTTCGGGTAACTGACTGGTAATTTCTTCTGGGAAATCAACTTTTTGAGGTTGACAACCATAAAATAAAACCACCAAGCAAGCTGAAAGCATATAGACTAAACTACTGCCAAAAAGTATAGAATTTCTTTTCAATGCTGATTTCATCTTCATAATTGCACTAATTCTTCTGTTAAAATACGAAATGTGTCTGGTAATGAAAATGGCTGTATTGTGATTGAGTATAAAATGATGAATGAATTTGGCTTTTGAATTACCCAAAGATTGTGTCTTTCCTTAAAAATGTCATAATTGTAATAATATTAGCTTGGTGCAGGATAGGAGATTATTTTAAGTTCGATATATTTAGAGGTAAAATAAATGAACTATGAGAGGACTATTTTTTATCGGATTTATAGTAATGCTTACTTTACCTTCCTGTGCGCAAAAAGACATAAAATTGATTGTTAGGGGAGATGATATGGGCTTTTCGCATGCTGCTAACCATGCTATACTTGAAACATGGAAAAATGGAGTTATGACTTCTGTTGAGGTAATGGTACCAGTCCCGTGGTTTCCTGAAGCGGCAAAGTTGTGTAGGGAAAACCCAGAGATGGATGCTGGCGTACACTTAGCCTTGACCAGTGAGTGGGATAATTTAAAGTGGCGACCCTTAACGGGGAAATCATCCATAACAGACGAGGATGGTTATTTTTTCCCAATGATTTGGCCAAACGATAATTATGGAGAAGATAGGGCTTTGAAATCAGCCAATTGGGATATAGCTGATGTTGAAAAGGAGTTAAGGGCACAAATTGAATTGGCGCTAAAACATATTCCTCATATTAGTCATATTTCAGCGCACATGGGTTTTACAAGTATAGATGAGCGTGTGGCAGATTTAACCAAAGAACTGGCAAAAGAATATGGGATTGATATTGACCTTGAAGATTATGGTGTAGAGTACGTGCGGTACAAGGGAGATAAAACTACCCCTGAGCAAAAAATTGAAAGTTTTATTGCTACACTCAATAGCTTAGAAGCAGGGAAGACTTATTTATTTGTGGATCATCCTGCCTATGATGTAGCAGAAATGAAAGGTGTGCACCACGTTGGCTATGAAAATGTTTCTTTAGACCGTGAAGGAGTAACCCAATGTTGGACAAATGAAGAAGTGAAAAAAGTGATTAAAGAAAGAGGGATAAAGTTAGTGAGTTACAAGGATTTGGCTAATAAGCCCGCGAATTAATTCGTGGGCTTATTGACGGGGATAATTTACTGCATCTTCTCCCATTTGGCAATGGCGTCGTTGTTGAGTTTTACATAGTCCATATTGCCTGCTTCAGTTGCTTTTTCTACACTCATTTTAGCAGTTTCAATCGCCGCTTTGTAGTCTTTTTTCTTAGCCAAAATGCGAGACTTTAAGCGGATAACCCAATAAGGATTTGGATTGTATTCCAAAGCTTTGTTTACCCATGTCAATGCTTTTTCAGTATCACGGTCTGTATCAAAATAGTATTGAGCAGCTTGGTAATAAGTACCTGCCAAACTTGCTTCTGGGTTTTTCATCATGCGCTCTAATTGGGCAATCACTTGCTCATCTGTTTTCATCTCTAATGGGAAGCTCACCTTGGTATTTTCCCACTTAATGTTCATGTATGCGCCATTTTGTGTGAAATCTGAAAAATCGATAGTAAAGGTTTCATAAGGATTTTCTAACTGCTCTGCCTTTACTTCAAATTCAGCTACATTCATGCTTTTATCATAATTGCCTGCGCCCCAACCTAAGGCTTTGCTCACCATAACTGTCCAATTACCTTCATTAGGGATGGTGTAAATAGCGTATTTACCCGCTGGTACTGACTGGCCTGCAAAAGAAAGGGGTTCGGAAAACTCTAAAGTTGTAGATGCATTAGCCCCTGTTCTCCAAACTTTGCCATAAGGTACTAAATCGCCAAATACTTTTCTGCCTTTAACCCCTGGTCGAGAGTAAGTAAGCTTTACTTTAGATATACCCATTTCTTGCTCAATGCTAATACTTGGGCTAGCCGCAGGTGTTTTTAATTGTGCAAATGCTGCACTGTAGAGAAAAGATAAAATTGTTATTAGATATACTGGTCTCATAAAATAAAAAATTTAGTTTCAGGCGGCAAAGATAGGAAAGTTGGGAGATAGAAAAGATAGCGATGATTTATTTTAGAGTGAAATTTTAATATTTTAGATTTCGTAACTAATTTTGATTATATATTAAAGAAAGTTGGGTATAATATACAAGCTGTAACGAAGCCTAAACACTTACAATACCCTTTAGAACCAATCTCAATTAAGTTCCCAATTCAATTTTATATCGCACCTTAATTTGATTAAATAAAACATGAACTACAAACTCATAAAAAGTTTACTTTTACTAATTGCCTTATTAGGTCTTTTGGTATCTTGTAATCGAAACGAACCAAAAGAGATTACCATTAGTCGCCTAGAAAAATTAATGCAAGATGGAGATGTAAAAGATGTAAATTTAGTAATCAATAAAAGAGTGGTTGAAGTAATCTTAACTGAAAATGCACTTAGGAAACAAAGAATTAGTAGTGAGGAACCAGAAAATGTAAGTCCATTTTTAATAAAAGAAGGACCTCATCATCAAATTACTATATTTTCCCCAGAGTCATTCAAAGATGACTTTGATAAAATAAAATATTCCTTAGAAGATGACAATCCTAGTAAGCAATTAGGGGTACGGATAACAGTAAGAGAAGATTTCGATTCGTGGCTTTATACTTGGGGATTTTTTTTCTTGACGGTTTTTACTCTGCCAATTACTTATTTTCTACTTGTTTTTGTAGGCTTAGCTATGGTAATGAAAGGAAAATTCCCTCAATCGAATGATAAACTTACTTGGAGTATTATTATCATTTTTGTGCCTATTTTAGGATTCATCTTATTTATGATGATTGGTAGAAAACAGATGATAAAATGAGTAAGTCTGAGCCCTAATTCTTACTTATTCAGCAGGATTAACTTTTTCACAAGTTATTTTCCAAAGGGGAAAGATTATGGTCTCATCGGGATCTACCCATGCACCTAGCCAATTAAAACCAGTTTCATCTATATCGGAAAATGTGATTTTGTAAAATCCTGGCATTCCATTGGGAGCTTGGTTAGGTCGATACAAAATAATTTTGCCATCTTCTTTTTGGGATCCTTCCCAAGTTGGCAATGGCATAGGGGCACTATTTGTCGCATAATAGTGCACATACCATTTAGCACTATCTGCATTAAATTGTCGAATACTTCCAGAGTGTATACCATCAGATTTTATAGTTTCATCTTGTATGGCATTCCCATTCATGATGTATTTAAAGCGCCATATCATTTGTAAGGTATCGCCCCAAGTTTGGTCTGCATTTCTGGCTATAGACTTACAATTGCATTCCCCAATTAATAAAGCGTAGTCTTTAATTTGTTCTGGCGCATCGGGGTTTGGTAAACCAAAAGGATTCTTTATAGAAGGTTCATATAGGTTGGTTTCAGTTTCTTGGCTAAATACATTCAGCGATAAAAAGCCAAAGAATAATAGAAAGTAATAGATTTTCAAAATAGAAAAATTCATAAATAATAAAGTTTGTGGAAAGGTGCCAATCTGACAATTACAGGATTACATTTAATTGCTGATGAAGCAATACTATCTCCTTCTTTTAGAATTTGAAAGGACTTTGCAGGGAGTATAGGCACTTATGCAGTGAGACCTTGATTGGTTTTAAGATTTTCTTTTATACTAGGGATTCTACTACTGGCCATGGGTAGAATTAATCCATTTTTAAGCTTTACATGCGGCTCTTGCGAGAAATTGAGTATATCAATTGCCTCTTTATTCACTATAGAATTGCGATGAATTCTGATGAAACCTCTTCTTGAAAGCTCCTTTTCCATCAATTTCATAGATTTCCGCAAATTGTAAGTGCTATATGCAGTATGGATTCTTACACAATAGTCATCAGACTGTATCCAAACTACTTCTGATAATGAGATATTTTTTATTTTGTTCCCCATTTTGATTTGTATTATGGGCATAGTATCATCCCTTGAACTTTGATTTAGTTCACTATGAAGCGTATTATATTCAATTTTCAAGTCTGACAATTCGATAATTTTTGAATCTAATAATCGGATGTTTTGAAATAGGTGGATTAAAACTATAAGGCCAAGGTAAGCATTTAAAAAAAGGGCTGATTTCTGATAGAAGAAGAAAGAAAGATACTCCCAATATGTATTCAAGTTTTCATTATCTAACCATAGTTGAAAGAGGGAAATAGTAAGAAGAGTAACAAGGAGTGTACTAAGGGCCAATGATCCATATTTAATAATCGATGTTGTATTTAGGTTTTTAAGTGGATAATTATACACATAAAAGCCTAGCGGTAGGGCCAAAATAGACCAAATTGCCCAACGGATAATATGGTTTTGTAATAGTTCTATGAATGATACAGTGCCATTACCTGCAAGGATAAAACTTGTAATGTAATACTGCTGTTGAGCAGCTTCAAATGCAATTAAAAAAATGAGATAAATAAAGGCTGCTATGAAAATGATAATTCTCGATTTTATTGACTTATCAGGTTTCATATTTTTTAAGCATTATTGTATTTAGACACTATACACATAAATGTAAACCATTATTTTCCACATTAAAAATATTCACTTTCCCTTCCCGGCCCATTCTTTCAAAGCTTTTTCGATATCCACTTGATAAATTTCATCGGGTAATTGGCGGTAAGGGTCTTGCATGGCTTTACCATTTTCGTAAGTTTCTTGGGCTAGTTCTAGAAGGTCAAGTACTTCCAACACATTACCGAGTTGCCATTGAGCCTTGGCGGCATAATAATACCCTTCGCTGATTTCATTGTAGGAATTTTGCTTATCAAAAGCTTTAAGGGCTTTTTCAGGTTCTTCCAACTCTAAATAGAGCACGCCAAGATGTAAATAATCGTAGGAGTTTTGGTAATATTCTTCCGACATCATACAAGCTTCTATAAGTTCAACAGCTTTTTCAGTGTCTCCCAAACCTTTGTAACAAAGTCCTTTCAAAATATTGAGGTGGTACAAACCATCACCTGTGGTACCAATGTCGTATTTTGTAATGGCATCCAAACTGTCTATATCAGCAATGGCCTTTTCATAATTATGCATAAAAAACCAGTGGTACCATCCTCTCCAGCCAAGGTGTTTTTGAGGAGCAAGTGCTACAGCTTTATCAATAAGCTTAATCCATTCGTGCATTAAGCCTCTTTTGGCGTAATTGACCGATAACTCAAAATAGGAAAAATCAAAGTCAGGACATAATTCTATGGCCTTTAAAAAGTGCTTTTGAAAATATTCATCTCCACTATAATGCATTATGGCTTTTTGCGACTCCAAACAGGCTTCATGGCAGGCTTCGTCTTCCTTGTAAATATTGCAGTTTAGTTGTGCAAAAGATAATGATGAGAAGAAACTCAAGGCAGTTGTCAGTATTATAATGCGGTGTTGTATAGTATTAAAGATAGTTTCAGCCCTGCCTTGGGCTTGTAATAATAAGCTGCAAATAATAATTTTATGATGAACCCTAGGGAGGGTTATTAAAAATTTCATGGCATAATATCTTTTAACTCTCCTTTCTCAATTTTAAAAGTAAGGTATCGAATATAATCATAGGAATAGTTGTTGTTCTCACTTGTAAAAATTTCCCAACCTTTTAATGAAGTAGTAATATTGTATAACTGCAGTACCAGCTCTTCACTAAATGAAGTAAGCTGGTAATCTTTGTCCATTTGTATTACCCGAAATCGCCCAGCTTCACCTTTACAATTTACTATAAACCGAATCGTGATGTACCCACTTTCCTTTTTATTGGAAGCTTTGAATAGTGTTTTGTATTGATTGACCATGGCTGGTTTTTCACCTTCGATACTCACTTCGAGATGATGAAAATAAGGAAGCATCAAATCTTCATGGCAAACTTCAAAATCGAGTGTATCAATAGTTGGATCATGGGGTATTAATCCGATATGCTTGGGTACTTCAACAGATTGTGCTTGTAAATGAGCAATCGAAGCATAAACAAAGATGATTGATAAAATGAATGGCTTCATTTCTCATAGTTTAGCCGTGAATTTAGCCAATATTTATTTTAGAATTGGGTAAGAAGGTTTGTAAAATGCTTGTTTATCCGACCGATTGAGAATTGTATTGAACACAATAATAAAAATATTATAACCATAAAAAATTAATATAAGGGTTGAGATAGATAGAAAAAACAAGCCAAATACAAGAAAAAAAAATTTAAAAAAGAAAAGTGTGAAAAAGAATAAAGTCCAGCTTATTTGAAAGTTAAGGATTTTCTTTCCGAGGCTATCTACTCCTCTAATTTTATCTTTTTGTAAAATCCATATAATTAATGGTATTAGTATGCCTAAAATGGGAAAAGCAATAAATGATAATTGAGATAAGGTTAAAACCGTAAGTACATTCTTGTCTTCATTCATTTTCCAATCTATGAGTTCGTCGGGTGAGGTTTTAAGCGCAATGGCAATCCTTCTTAAAGAATCTCCCCTTGGTACTGTTTCCCCATTTTCTATACGTTGGATAGTGCGCAGATTTAGCCCAGTTTCATTGGCAAGTTGTTCTTGGGAAAGCCCATTTTTTAACCTTATGTCTTTTATTCTTTGCGATATCTCAGAAGTATCCATATAAAATATTGTGATTTCAAACAAAAGTATATTTTGATGAAATCATACTGAATTATTGAGTAGGACTTGTTTACGGCAAATATATGACAATTGTGTCTAGGACTATTTCGTAATTAAAAAAGAATAAATGAAAATTCACTCCCCCAACTTTTTTCTAGATTCCTGAATATCTTCTTCGGGTGGCAAGTCTTCGGGATTGATGTTATTCTCTTTTAAAGTATTTCGAATACTGTGGTTGGCTTGGCGGTGTTCTTCGCTAATAATTAAATTATTTTTTATGGTGTCTTAGTTGATCTATTTGCTTTATAGTAAGACCAGTTGCTTTTGCTATCGACTCATCATCTAAATTTATGTCTATTAAGTTTTTCGCTATTAATATCTTCTCATCAAACCTTCCATCTTTATAATAGGTATCGATGGCACTTTTTAAGTCACGGTAATCTTTTAAGCTATCCTCATAGACTGATCTTTCTTTTTCGTCCATCCTTGCTATTTCTGCGAGTTCAAATAGCTTTTTAAATATGCCATGCTCTAGTTCTTTAGGCATTTCTCTCAACTTATGAAGGTTTTTAAAGGCATAAAGCCATCTTTCGTAATCATTGCTGAGTGCTGAAAGCCCTTTATCAAATTTTGGAATTTCTAAGTACAAATAGGTGAGCTTATCATAAAATACTTTGTGGGTCTGCTCGTCTATTAGTTTTATTCTATGCTCAAATTTATTTTGATTTTGGGTATCAAATACAAAATCCATAATGGCAATGGTATAGACTGCTGCCATCTCATACTTCCAATCTTTCCCTTTTATTGCCTGATCTTGGATAGCAAAAGATGAATAGTAGATACTTCTGTCTTTAAAGTATTCTTGTTTTACCCTTTGGATTTCAATGATTATTTTCTCTCCCTTACCATTAGTGCAGTATAAGTCGTAAACAGCCCTTCTTTCACCTTCGTTATTACCTAACCGTTCATTTTTTAAGTAATTTAAATCTTCAATTTTTTCTTTTCCTTGTAGTAAGTCGTTTAAGAAAGCAATTAACAAATCTTTATTAGGATTCTCGCCAAAAAGTTTTTTAAAACCAAAGTCGGTAAATAGATTAATATATCGGTCATTAGTGAGTGTCATTGCATAATTACTTAATAGTCTGCATTACGAAGATAATCAATTTTTTGGAGGTTTTTAGAGGCAAGGGTTCTGAATGTTTTCTATTAAAACTGTAAGATGGATTTATAGTTCTACTAAATCTTCAGTCCAAAAGTTTTAACTTAACTTCTCACTCCCCCAACTTTTTTCTAGATTCCTTAATATCTTCTTCGGGTGGTAGGTCTTCAGGATTGATGTTGTTTTCTTTTAAAGTATTTCGAATACTACGGTTGGCTTGGCGGTGTTCTTCGCTAATAGCCTCTTGTTCCTTAAGCGATTTTTGGTGGATATTGGCTTCGGTAATAAGGTTAGAGAAATTCTTGGCTGCCAAAGTGATTTTAGGCAGAAAGTCATCAATATTCCTGTCTTTCGGAATATTCATTTTTGCCCTTAGTTCGTCGTTACTCATATTGAACAATTCCTTATCGCCAGCTGCTAAAATTTCTTGAAAGCCTTGTTCATCGATACCTCTTTGCTCAACAGTATTTTTGAGTGTGCCAGCACTTTCTTCTAATTCTTTGAGTGCGGTTACTCTTTCGGTGATTTTAATGCGTTCTTCTAATAATTCTTGTTTACGAGTCGATAATGCGAAGTAACTCTGGGCAAAGGCGATGGCTTCTTTGCGGGAATCTCCGTTTTGTGCCACTAAATAACAAGCATAGCGACTTAACAAATAATCTTTGATAATTCTTTCTCCGCCATGAGGCATAGGAGATGTTTTGTCTACGCCGACAAAATGTGCTGAAACGCGCTCAGCGCTGTTTTTGCATGCTTCTTCTGCTTTGTGAATAGTATTTTCAAACTTGCGCCATTCTTTGTAACCCAATAATTTTTGTAACTCTCTAGCAGACCAACATTCAACACCTTTTACGTGTTGCACAGCTGCTTCAAAAGCCTCTTTTAATTCTTGAATTTTGAATTTATGCATGGGTTAATATTTTGTAAAATAAGCTATTTGAGATTTTTTATACTGACCCTTCAGCTTTTTTATATTTTATTGTCATAGCACATTAAAAGTAAAAAATATTGTTTTCATTTAGTCGACTTATTAGCTTATCTACTATTTATGGCTGTTCATTTCTTTTGTCTTGATATAAAATAAACGAACCAAAGAAAAAATCAAGAAAATCCAAAGCTTCTACCCTTATTCCAACGCTTACCCCGCTGGATTTTCAGGCCCGCGCTAATCAGATAATTTTCAATCCTTATAGAATTTATTTAGTTTTTGGTAGTCAATTTAGTCCTTTTGAAGCAACGAGATTGAGTAATATTATAAATCTGATTAAAATTAAATATATGACAAATACTATTCAACACTAGTTCAAAGATCTTGCGCAAGTATTGCCAGATAAGTACGGATTCCTCTTTTTAGATTTCCCAAGCGCAAGTTCTCATTGGGGCTGTGTTGGTTATTGTCTGGGTTTACTGTGGGTACACCTACTGCAGGAATACCCAAAGTGGTAACAAAAGGCGAAATGGGAATTGAACCACCAGAAGTACGGATTTTAATGGGTTCTTCTCCAAATAGATTTTTAAAAGCTTTGCTTAACCAAGTTCCTGTTTCTGAGTCGAATGGTGTTCTAAATGCTTTGTAAGAGATACCATAATCAAATGCTGCAATTTTTGGATATTTCTCCCGCTCTTCTTCGGTTGGTTCACCTTTGATCAAATGATACCCTTGGCCTTCAATATGCTTTTTGATCAAGGATATTAATCTTTCTGGGTCACTTTCTAGTACAAGTCGCACATCTATTTCTGCTGTAGCACTTGCAGGAACTATGGTACGTTTTTCTTCTCCTACCCAAGCAGCGCGCATTCCACGGATATTTAAAGAGGGATATTGAATGGCTTCTTGGTAATTGTTCCCTACTTTATCGGTTTCTGCGATCCCTACTTTTTTCATGATCATTTTTTCATCATCAGGTACTGCTTCTAGAATAGCCTTGGTTGCCTCATCTATTTCAATGCCATCATAAAAGCCAGGAATAATAACACGCCCTTGTTCATCTTTCATGGAAGCGAGTAATTTAGAAAGCCTAAAAGCTGGGTTGGGCGCATAATTGCCATAGTGCCCACTGTGTTGAGGAACTCTCGGCCCAAACACAGTGATTGTGACGTCTGATATACCCCTTGCACCAAATTTTAAAGTAGGTTGATTGGTTATGTGAGGCGGACCATCGTAAATGATGAGCATATCTGAAGTGAGTTTCTCTTTGTGTACTTTTACCGCTGCTGGTAGATGTGGAGAGCCTAATTCTTCTTCAAAATCAATGATTACTTTTATATTATAATTGGGGTTGAATTTAGCCTCTTTCATGGCGTCTAAAGCAGCTAAAAACATAATAATTGGTCCTTTGGCATCTGCAGCTGCTCGAGCAAATACACGCCATTCCTCATCAATGTCACCATCCAAATTATTCCAATCGATAATTTCCCAATTTCCACTTTCATCTTGAGCTTTGAGTACAGGAGTAAAAGGATGCTCCTGAAACCATTTAGTTTTATCTACAGGTTGTCCATCTGCTTGTAAGTAAATCAATACGGTTTTTTCTGCCTTCGGATAAGTATTAGATGCGAGCATGATAGGAATTTCTCCTTTTGTCTCGAGGAGTTCAACTTCAAAGTTTCGCTTAGTGAAAGCTTCTTGCATCCATGCGATATTTTTCTTGATGTCTTCATGGAAATGAGCATCATTAGGGATACTCAATAATGTTCGAAAATCGCTGATTGCTTTTGCAAATTGGGCATCGGCATAGCTTTCTATCTGCTTAGAATTTAGCTTTTGTGCTTGCAAGCAACTACTTGCTGCTAGATACAACAGCAAAACAAGTGTAGTTTTCATAGTTCAGATTTATCTTTTAAAAGGAAGTTGTCTAAAGTTATTTTTTTATGCTAAAAATGGTCTATTACATCTCACATTTCATTACTTTTTTCATTAAATAGTTCTACTATTGTCTTCACAAAGAAGCTCATTTGAGACAAAATATTTCCATTTTCGCTACTTCGGTGGTCCGAGTAAAACCTAAAATAACTTCAAAGTAAAAAAATCATATTAACTAATCCAGTTGAGATTAATGTCTAGCAAATTCAGCAATGTATTAATTTCAACCGTGTCTCGATGGCATTGATAATTTATCATTGCTAAATAGCATCATCCAATAAATCATTGGCACGTGCTATAAATTTATCAAATAATTCTTTTTCAATAGTATCAAAAGCTGCTTGTTGAAAAGTTTTTCGGATAATCCCATTTTCAAGTAAATGAATAAAGTGGCATGAGGCAGTAAGGGTCTCAATGATATGAGAAGTGACCAATATGGTTTTCCCCCTTTCAGCCAATCTATCCATTAATAAGTTAAGAATTTTCCCAGATTCCAAATCAAGTCCATTAAAAGGTTCATCTAGTAAAATTATTTTTTTGTCTAACTTCAGTATGGCCAGCAATGCGAGCTTCTTTTTCATACCTGTTGAATAATGCTCTATTAATTCATCTAATGGTAGGTGTAATAGTTGTTCCCATGTTTCTAATTTGAAGTGGGCATTATTTAAGGGGAACAGTCGTAAGTATTCTCTGCCAGTAAGATAGGAATAAAAGTAATTGGTAGTAGGGAGGAAAGCTATATCATGTTTTGTGAGGGGTTTGCCATTGAAGAGAATTTGACCACTGGCGGCTTTTTTTATACCAAAAATAGTTTGTAGAAGTGAAGTTTTTCCTGAGCCATTAAACCCTACTAAACCATGAATTTTCGGATTTTCTAATTGTAGGTTGAGCTGGTCGATTACAATGTGTTTACCATAGCTAATTGTTAAATCTTTAAATTCGAGCATTTTGTGATGTTTGCTTTATTAGAGTATGCTGCTAAGATAGTAGGATTTAAAATGTTTAGAAAAGAAGACCAAAATGATGACTAATCTGAATACGTATTCTATAAATTTTTCTCAATAAAAGCTGTATCAACTATCGTGGCAAATTCGTCTTGTAAACTGGCTATAGCGGTTTCATGAATAATCTCGGCAGAATAAGTTTCTCCGTTTAGACTTTTCTTGTTAAAAGTAGCAGTGGCATCATGTACTAAAAAAGTATCGAAACCCAAATTGCCTGCCATTCTGGTAGTGGTAGACACGCAGTGATCAGTTGTTAAGCCAACTATGACCAATTGGGTAATGCCCAGGTTTTTTAGTCTTTCCTGTAAATCTGTACCGATAAAAGCGCTATTCACGTCTTTCTTTATAATTGGTTCAGCATCTAGCGGTGTCACATAGTCATTAAAGTCGTTGCCCCACTGCCCTTCGCGGAGCAAAGATTTTGGGTTGCTGGAACAGTGTTTTATATGAAATATAGGCAACTTATGTTTCCGCCAAAGTTGTAAAAGATTACCTGCTTTCTCTTCTGCGTCTACATTATTCCGTTGCCCGCCCCAGTAAGCAACATCTTCAAATCCTTTTTGAATATCGACCAAGATTAAGGCAGGATTTTTAGCTTTTGAAAAGTTATTTTCTTTATTCATTTTTAGTCTAGTTTAATTAAAAGAAGCAGTAAAAACTATAGTTTTTCAAGTTGTCTCGTCGCAGAAATCGATAATTAGCTTAGCTAGTTCCTCTCCTTTTTCTTCTTGAATAAAATGCCCTGCTTCTAAAATTGTGTGTTTCTGCCCATTTGCGCCTGGTATTAGTTGCTGCATTACTTTTTCTGCTCCCAGCATAATGGTATCTGCACTGCCAAAAATGGTTAAAAATGGTTTTTCCCATTGCATAAGCTTTTGCCATGCCACTGCATTTTTTTGTGCTTCAGGGTCACTCTCTTCTGTGGGTACGAGCATTGGGAAAATTCTTGATGCTGCTTTATAGTCTTCTGAAGGAAATGGGGCATTATAGGCTGCTAACACTTCTTCAGAAAGCGGTTGTACTGTTCCCATATCGAGCACTTTACCAATATTAAAATCTGGTGACTTTTGTGAAAAGGCCCGCCATTTCATGAAACTCTCTGGCATGGCTACTTTTCCTGTAGGTAAAGTTGTATTCGAGGCTACTATTCTATCGAACCTGTCAGGCATTTCTGTAGCTATTCTCAAGCCCAGTAAACCTCCCCAGTCTTGGCAAAATAGGGTAATGTTTTGTAAGTCTAATTCGACAATAAAAGTTGTAAGCCAAGCTAGATGCTTTTGATAAGAATAAGCAGATTGCTCGCTAAACTTGTCTGATTTCCCGAAGCCGATAAGGTCTGGAGCAATAACTCTAAAATTCTTTGCAGCAAGAAGTGGAATCATTTTTCGGTAAAGGTAAGACCAACTCGGCTCACCATGTAGCAGCAAAACCACTGGTTGATTTTTGGTGCCTTCATCTACATAATGCATGTTTAAATCGGCTTCAACTTCTAAGTATTGTGCGGCAAAAGGATAATCAGGAAGATTAGTAAATCTACTTTCAGGTGTTTTTAGGATTTTGTTCATAATGAAATATCGGCTAATATAGAATTCAATTTACTAACAAAATCACAAGATGAAAACCAATCCTAAAATCATCCGCTCATTATGTTATTTTACAGAGCATGCACTTACTGAAACAGTTGATAGATTAGCCCTACTTCAAGAAAAATTACTAAAGACAGGTTTTGAAATTCAAACGACTCGCATTTGTACGAATGAAAAAGATTTTGCCAAACTAGAAGCAACTTATCCACAAAAAGATGTGCTCTTTAGTTCGGGAAAATGCGACCTTAAATATGTCATAGAAAATAAATATGACTTTTTTAAGGCTGGTCGAACATCTTGCCATGTAGATATTAGTAATGGTGTGAATGAAGCACATGTTGATTGGCTATTTACTTTAATAAGAGAAGCACCGCATAAGCTTTTTCAATTTGCCTATGTTGCCAATAATTCCCCATCTAGCCCTTACTTTCCTTCTGCCAATTACGAGCGTTCAGGATTTGCCATAGGTTTACAAAGTTCCGATTTAGCGGGTGGTTGCAAAAATTTAGGAGATTGGTTTCAAAACATGCAAACAGTATGGGCTGAGCTACTATCTCTTTTTAAAACAGAAACTGATTTTCTAGGAATTGATAGTTCTGTAGCCCCATTATTTACTGGAAATAGCAGTTTAGTAAACCACATTGAGCGTTTTTTTGGTAGTTTTCATCATGCTGTATTAAGCGATGTCTTTCTTCAAATTACTGACTTTATAAAAAGTGCCAATCACAAGCCAGTAGGTTTATGTGGTTTAATGTTTCCTTGCCTAGAAGATTTTGAGTTGGCAAAAGTGTATGAACTAGGCGACTTTGATCTAGAAAGGAATCTTTTCTTATCGATGCACTGTGGTTTAGGAATTGATACTTATCCTATTGCAATAGATGAATCTCCAACACGAGTATTAAATATTTTAAGGTTATTGGTAGGACTTTCTAATAAATATAAGAAGCCTTTATCGGCAAGGTTTATTTCAGATGGAAGGGCTAAAGTAGGTGAAATGACAGATTTTAAAAACCAATACCTTAAAAACGTCATAGTTAGAAAATTGTAAGACTTTTCAACTATTAGCTTGTATTACTAATCCATAATATTCAATTCGAAACCACTATAATTATTTAAGAAAATAATACCTAATGCGATTCTTTCTACTACTTCCTCTTTTTTCGTTTATTCTTATCCAAGTTAATGCCCAGATAGAAATTTCAGGTGAATATCGCCCAAGATTTCAGATACGAAATGGTGTTTTTAGATTACCTGCCCCTGATGATGATCCTTCAGTTTTTATTGCGCAGCGTACTCGTCTAACCCTTAACTACCAACTTGAAGATAAATTCACAACGCATTTTTCCTTTCAAGATGTTCGCGTTTGGGGTGATCAAGATCAATTAAGCGATGAACCTTCTATAGGAGTATTTGAAGCTTGGGCAGAAATTAAACTCTTCAGTAAGTTAAGTTTAAAAGCTGGCAGACAAGAATTACTTTACGATGATGGCTATCTTTTTGGAACGCTCAACTGGAGAGAGGCAGGGCGTAGCCATGACCTTGGGATTCTTAAATGGCAAGATTCTACATGGCAAGCACATCTAGGCTTGGCTTTTAATGCAGATCGAGCCTCTCTTTTTGATGAGCCTTTTACCAACGATTATTATAAATACATGCAGTATTTATGGCTGCATAAGGATTATGAAAATTTGAGTGTTTCTCTTATGGGTATAAACCATGGTTTGGAACGGGTTGAACCAGATACAGTGGTAAAGTATACCCAGACTGTTGGTGGTAATATTAAGTATTTTGGGAATGGCTTTACCTTGCAAGGCATTGCTTATTACCAAACAGGAAAGGATTTAGTAGACAGAAATGTTAGTGCTTGGTTGGCATCGGTAAAAGGAGAGATGGATATAAATGAAAAGCTAAAAGTTTTGCTCGGTGCTGATATATTATCGGGTACACCTGATAATTTGCTCAATGATCAAAACAGCAATAGAAATAACACCTTTGATATTTTGTATGGCTTTAGGCATAGGCATTTTGGGGTAATGGATTACTTTTATTTAGGGTATACACCCCCCGCAGGCTTAACCGATCTTATGGTAAAGTTTACTTACAAACACTCAGATAAGTTTACTAGTAAATTTGATGTGCACAATTTCTCCTCTCAAGTAGGGGTGCCAGATCCAACATTAGTCAATACTAATTTTAATTCACAACTAGGAGTTGAACTCGATTATTATTTCACGTATAAACCCTACGATATGGTGACTGTTCAAGGAGGGTACTCGCATATGTTTGGTACAGAAACATTGGCATTTTTAAAAGGAGGAAGTGAAAATGAATTGGCCAACTGGTTTTGGTTGCAAGTATCTTTAAAACCGGTATTTTTTAAAGGAAATGTAAAGGATTGAAAAATCACTTTCCAGAAAACAATTCGGCAATTGCAATACTATGCTTCCCTTTTTGCAATGCTGTTTCTAAGTTAAATCTGTGTGATTTAGTAAAATCAGTTTTGCTATAAACATATACCTCACCATTGGTTAAATCATAAATATTGGAATACACAGTTAATTCACCTTGATGTGTATTTTCTAAAACCTGTCTGGCATTCTCTATGGTAGGTGCACTATTTTCCATGAGCATCATTTCTGCAGTAGCAAAACGTGTACACAAGGGTTCTCCACCATAAGTAGCATCGGCAATATTAAAGTTGGTCAATACCTGAAAATCTTCATCATCTCTATATTCAAAAAATAATTCCCCTTTGTAAGCACCAATAATTACCGAATTACCAGTTTTATCTGCCAGTAAAATGTGTACTGCTTTAAATGCTGGTACTTTATATTTTTTAACCATTGCTACTGCTTCTTCAACATTGGCACAATCAGCCAATATTTTTTCCCAGATATAGCAATCACAGTCTTCTTTATCTTCTTGGCTGATGGCTACTTCAGGTGTGGCAGTACCATCAAAAAAAAGTCCTTCGGTATTCATGCCCCCCTGTGCCCAACCCTCACTGGCAAAATCAAAAATTATGGTACCATACTTCCCATTTTCAACGGGAGTGAATGTAATTTCAGCATCTTGTGCATACCAATCTTCATGGTTGCCAACAAGTACTGTTTCTCCATCTGTAATCACAAAAATTGCACAGGAGAAAACGGTATGAACCCAGAAAATCAAAACTGTTAAAAATAACATTCGTCTCATTTCTCTAAATTTTTAATGGACTCTTTTTTTGTTTCATCAAAGGCGATAAAATGGGCGGCTACATTCGGGTACATGGTTGGGGCATTTCCAGAAAAATGAGCAAAAGTTGCCAAACCTAACTGAATAGTTTCTGGAAATGCTTTAACATTTTCAAGTATTTTTTCCCATTCGGCATTTTCATCCCACTTGTAATAAAATGTAATTGTATTCCCTTGCCTTTGTACTCTCATAAAAATGGAAGACTTATCTGCAACTTCAGACCTCACTTTACTTTTATTATCTACGGTTTCCTGTGTGCTTAACTTTAATGTTTTATTTCCCCTAGTACCTAACCAAATGGCTGTATGATTTTCTTTTTCAGTGTCAGGGTTTCGAATAATGACACCGCCAGCTTGAAAGCCTTTATTTGGGGGCACTGATTTATCGGTTTGTTGAGAAACAAATAATTTAACTTGTTGGTCAAAATCACCTTTTATGTTTTGGTAAACCATGGGGCCAGCACTTTGCCTGAACCACAAACAACGATTTTGCGCTTGTAAAACTACTGTATCTGCGTTATTGAAGGCATATATATATCGGTCATTGAAAAGCTGCCAATGGCTATTCTCATTTGCTAATAATGTTCGGCTTCCAAATTGCTTGTCTTGCATTTTTTTAACTGTTTCGCTCAGTGAAGCCTCGGGTGTAATAAAGTTACTTTTGCCCCAGTAGGAAGCATCCCACTCGGTAGGTAGGTTCAGTAATAAATGGTTTTTCTGCCATTCTTCTTCCTTTGAAATGGGGATAACTCCTGTTTTTTGTATTGAATTCATCAATATCTCTGCTTGGTAGTTTAGCTGTAAATCAAGCCCTTTTTTTTCTTGTACATAGTGAATGGAGGTGGTGAATTGGGTATCATTCAAATACCATTTCCCCTCTATTTCTCTAAAGCTAACCCTACTCATTTGGCTAAGTCTTTTAAATTCAATGTTGAGTAAATTGGCAAAGAATTTATCGGTACCTTTTAAGTGTATTTTGTAGGGTTCTCCTTTGGGGCTATCAGCAGCCTCATAGTGTATCACAGCGAATTTATCACAGGTGATATATACAATGCCTTTTGCCAAAGATTCTTTTATTCCATTTTTCTGGTCAAATGATATTTTATAAACTTTATGGTCTCCATAAACTGTTTGTTCCTCTAAGAAATAGTCATATTTGTCTATTTCATCTGGTTTTAAGAATGAAGGTACAGTATGTTGTAAACCTCGAAATGCTGTTATTTGTGGCCCTCCTGCTGGATGATAATCTTCAAAAAGTCTTGTCGCTTTAACCTGTTTGCTACTTCGACCTTTCAACAATTGTAAGTACGCATTTTCTTTCCCTCTGTAAGGATTGCTTTCTAGTTTAAATAGCGCCTCAGCTACTGAAAGATAATTCCCTTGATCTTTAATGACTTCGCGGTAAAATCCTTCTTGTTGGTAAATTCCTGTATCATAATTGAAAGAAATTGACTGCCAAGCCGCCAGAATTATTTTGCGTGGATCCAAAGGTTTTACGACTACCTCATTTAGTAGAATAGTTTCAGGTTCAAGCTTTACAACTAAAGGTTTGTGATGTTGAATTTTATTTATGGGAATAGTATACGTTTTGTAGCCTATACAAGAAAATTTTAAGCTATCTATGTAATCAATTAATCGAAAGGCAAATTCCCCTTTTTCATTAGTAATGGTAGCGGCGCTATTTTTCCCTAAAGCAATAATGTGTACAAATGCCAAGTAATCTCCTGTTTCCTGGTCTTCCACTTTTCCCTTTAATAATGTTGGAATGCTTATATCCCTGTTTTGCGACTTAACTAAATGGATAATTAGCAAACAACAGAATGTGAGTAATATGGATTTGGTTTTTATCATGTACTTCAACAGTAAACAGCTCGTTTGAAGTTATCGCTTTAATTGTTCAATTTGAACAGTTTAAGCACACCTTCTACTTACCATTATAAAATTTTTTTTAAATAAAAATCGTGAATGTTATCTCGCTGACATTTTAATAGATACTAGGCTTGTAACTTAGCATTATCAATCAAATATTATTTCATTCAATAATTCAAGCTATGAATAAATGGATCATTATACTGCTCATTCCCCTTAGCCTAGCTTCTTGCATTGGTACAGATGTGTTAGAAGCTGAAGTTTTTCCAGAAAGGGTTCAGATTACAGCTTTAGCAGACACAATTAAAGTGGGTGAGAGCTTTCAGTTTGATGCTGTTTTTTTTAATACATCTGGGGAAGTAGAAGAAACAAACCTAGATTGGGAATCACTAGACAACAATATTGTAGCTATAGATCAAAATGGAATTGCCACAGCTGTTGAGGCAGGGGAAACCAAAATTTTTGTGCATGCAGGTCTGGTAACAGATTCTGTGATGGTGACGGCAGGCGCCGTAACAGTAAGTGGAAATGCAGATGCGCGTAAAGGTACTTTTGTTGGGTTAAATAACTACAACGTTAGTGGTACTTTTAGCATGGAACTAGTAGGTGAAAGTTCGGTAAGGCTTAGCTTCGATGATAATTTTAGTACAAGTAATGGCCCTGGTCTTTTTGTATACCTAAGTAATAATGAAAATAGTGTAAGCGGAGGTGTTGAATTAGGTGAACTCAAATCGAATAGGGGCGCACAGAACTACGATTTTGATGAGCCAGACCTTTTCAACGCATATAGTTATGTAATTATTTATTGTAAGCCATTTGGTGTGCCATTCGGTAGGGGAGCTTTCGATAATTAAGATTCAAAAATTATAAAAAAAATTAAGATGATACAGCAATTTAATAAGCATATAATTAAGTTAATTGGGCTTTTTTCATTAAGTCTTCTTTTATTGAGTCAGCATACTTCTTTTGCTGGTGGTGGATGGCCACAACCCAAGGGCAGTGGTTATTTTAAACTGGGCCAGTATGGGATTATAGCAAATCAATATTTTACGCCTGCAGGAGATATTGTAGACATAACCACCACAGGTTACTATTCTACATTTTTATATGGAGAATATGGCGTAACAGATAGGTTAACCGCCGTGGTGTATTTCCCATTCTTTAGTAGGTCTACTTTGAATAGGATAGAGGATCCCACTGGTGAATTAATTCAAGAAGGGGAGTCAGTTAATTCACTTGGTGATACGGATATTAGCCTTAAATACAATTTAATCAATAGTTCAATAGCAGTTTCAGCTTCCCTTACTTTGGGTCTGCCATTGGGAAATCCTACTGGAGGAGCGAGTGGCTTATTACAAACTGGTGATGGTGAATTTAACCAAATGCTGAGTATTGAAGCCAGTAAATCACTATCTGGTGGTAAAACTTATGTGAGTGCGATGTTAGGTTTTAATAACCGTACCGAGAATTTTTCTGATGAAATTAGATATAGCCTTGAGGGTGGATTGAACGCGGAAAAATTTTGGTTCATCATGCGCTTGTATGGCATAACTCCATTAAAAAATGGCAATGAAGAAATTGTAGCTAACAATGGCATATTTAGTAACAATATTGAATACATAAGTCTTTCTCCAGAAATCGTATATCAAGTAAAAGAAAATTGGGGAATAAACGTAGGTGCAGGATTTGCTTTTAACGCGAAAAGGGTATTAGCAGCCCCTGCTTTTTCTGCCGGTGTTTATCTTAAAATATAACTAACTATCCTTGCAATATCATGAATAGGCCAAGTCTTTGACTTGGCTTTTTCTTTAAATAATTTGACTAACAACTAATTATAATTTTTTAATTACTTTGCGACATCAATTATTAACTGAAACGTATGAAAACATCATTATCAATATTTCTAATTACTCTTTTAATAGTAGCTTGTTCTAAGCAGCAGACGGAAGTAAAAGAAGTTACTGCGGCACCAGAAAAAGCTATACCTGAATATCCTACATTACTGACCGATGCACTCACAGCTCATGGTGGTATTACAAACTGGCAGAAGTTTGGCACATTAGAGTATAACCTTAAAAAAACAGATTTTTCTGAATATCAATTAATAGATTTAAATACAAGAAATACGCTGTTAATAACCGACAAGTACAAATTGGGTTTTGACGGAGAAAATGCATGGGTAACACCAAGTAAAGAAGTTTTTGGTCGTAGTTCCATTCGTTTTTATCACAACCTATATTTTTACTTTTTTGCTTTTCCTTTTGTACTAGCAGATGAAGGTATTGCTTATGAAGAATTGCCTGCTGAAACTGTAGAGGGAATTACTTACGATGTGTTGAAGATAGGTTATGGAGATAATATTGGTGATTCTCCTGATGATAATTATATCTGCTATTTCGATCAAAACACAAAGCAACTTAAATTTATCCGCTATACGGTAACGTATTTTTCTAAAGAACAAAGTGAAAAATATAATGCACTCAAATATGTAGAATGGCAAGGCGTGAATGGATTGATGGTACCTAAGAGAATGGATTCTTATAGGTGGACTGATGGCACTTTTGGCGAGCAGCGAGGAAGTACCTCTTTTGAAAATGTAGTATTTACTGAAGATGCACCACCTGCTACTGCTTTTCAGATGCCGGCTGGAGCAGAAGTTGATGAGGAGACTGCTCAATAAATATTCCTCGACATGGAACAATGGTATATTCCTATAACTATTTTACCAGGCGTTGGCCTGTTGATTATGTCTACTTCTAATTTATTGGGCGGTTTAAATATAGAAATCGCCCAATTAATTTCGGAAGATTGCACTTTATTAAAAGAGATTATCAAGCGTAAAATAGAACAATTGAATATACTTAACATCTCTTTGGTTGCCCAATATCTTTCAGCAGGAGCCTTGGTGCTGGCAGGTATATCTTCGGCCATTAATAATCAACTACATTTTACGAGTGCTACTATCGGATTTGTCCTGATGTTGTCTGCCGTCTTGGTCCTTCTTTTCGCACTTGCTTTACTAATCTTGTTTTCATTAAGGGCAGTTAAAATCAAAAAGGCTCGCTTTGAAATTGGTTTGCAAAAAGGAAAATAATTCCAATCAAATCTGTACCCTTTTCTCGCATGCTGTATTATGAAGTAAAATAAATTTTTTACCATAAATAATACAGCTAAAATGTTTACATACCATATCATTTTTTCCTTTTTACTAGTTTCAAGCCTTCTCACTTCACTAGAATTAAATGCTCAATTAGACAAATCGAAAATTGATGCCCTTTTAGAAAACATGGTTACTGAAGATGCCCCTGGTATTAGTGTAAGCGTTATGCAAAACGGTGAGTTGATTTACCAAAACCAAAGAGGGCTGGCAGATTTAGAAAATCAGGTTCCATTAAATGATGCTACTGCCTTTGGCATTGCCTCTGTTACCAAGCAATTCACTGCAGCTTGCATAGGTATTTTACAAAAGCAAGGTAAGCTCAATATAGAAGATAATGTTACCAAGTATATCCCAGAAATGGCGCGGTTTAAGAGTGATATTAAAATCAAAAATTTACTGGATCACACCAGTGGGTTAAGGAACCACAATGTATTGCTAGATTTAAAAGGTTTCGATTATGCGAATGAAAGCTACAATAATGAGGATATAGAACAGCTTTCATTTAGTCAGTTTGGTGTCAATTTTACAGCGGGAAAAAAAATGAATTATACCAATACCAATTATGTAATGTTGGCACTCATTATTGAAAGGGTAGCAAAACAACCATTTGAAAATTTTGCTAAAAAAATGCTTTTTGAACCACTTGGCTTAGAGCATACTGCATTTAAAGTGGCAATAGAACAAGTATTTGAAAACAAAGCCCATCAGTACGCTTTTAGACAAGGAAAATATACAAAGTATACATCGCTTAGCCTTTGTATTGGTGCTGGAGGAATAACAAGTACGGCGCAGGACTTATTAAAATGGGCAAAAATATACATGGATCAATCGCACCCGTATTACTGGTTGGGCAAGTTCTTGACAAAAAAATGTGCGTTAAATGATGGCACTTTTTCAGATTATGCCAAAGGGGTTTTTGTGAATGACTACAAGGGGATGAAGACTATCCACCATGGCGGGGCAGATTTTGGCTTGAGTACCCAATTAATGATTTTACCAGAAAAAGCTTTAGCAATTGTGGTTTTGATAAATAGCAACCGGATGAACGCTGCTTCTTTTTCTTATCAAATAATTGATGAAATGTATCCTAAGGAAGTGAAAACAAAAGAAACAGAAAAGCAAACAATCCCTGCCAGTCATTACCAAAAGTTTGTGGGAGATTACCAAGAAATAAATAGTGATATGGGGATGAAAATTTGGATAGAAAATGATACAGTTAGGGCACAGTCTTCTATGGGGCGCCATATAGTGCCTTTAGTTGCTGTTGATAGCAGTACTTTGGCAAGGTGGCAAAATAGCCAAGTACAGCATCAGTTTGCTACTCAAGCCAATGTCGATTATGACATGGCGGTAGATTTTAGTGGGGCGAAATTCTACTTCGAAAAAGTAAAGCTAATCAGTAGACCAATAGATAATCTTCAACAATATATAGGCGAATACTATTCAGAGGAATTAGATATAAAGTATAAGTTAGCAATAAAAGATAAGCAACTCAGCCTCAGTTATCGGAATAATGAAAATATACCTTTAAAATCGGGACAGATAGATGAGTTTGGTTCTGGTAGAAGAACACGTTATAGATTTTTAAGAGATAGCAAAGGAGAAATCACAAGCTTTACAGTAGCTGCAGAAGGAACGGTAAAAGATATTTTGTTTTTGAAAAATTGAATGGGAAACATGTCATGTTCAATTAGGAAATAACGTATGGAGATTTAAAGCGCCAATCTCAAATTCAGAGATAATGATATTGAAGTTCTATTCAGTAAGCTAAGAGTGTATAATATAGTGCTTGGAGAGAGAGGTAACAATAGAAAAAAACGATTATTAAAGGGAAGGTGCTTATTGGCACCTTTTTCATTTCTTATTTACTAAGAATCTCGCAAAAAAGGTAACCCCAGTTATTGGCGAACAAATGTTAATGAACTCACCACAAGTGTAAACCTTTTTAGGACCTTCCGTACACAAGGTCATTAGCCTGCATTCATAGATTTTTTCACTAACACTTTTCTGTTTTTTAACTATTAATGCCACTAATAATGCTTATTAATTTCATTATTTTATCTACACCTTTAAGTAAGTATGTTTCTAATCCCAAAAGAGATATTCCCTTTTTAATAAAATATGTCAGACAGCTTTCGGTAGTAGTGTTCATACTTGTGGTTCAAGCTCTTCAGGTAACCCATGCACAACAGCTGCAGTTTCAGAAAGTGGGAGAAAGTTTTGAATCGGTTTTTCCATTTATGCGTCTGTATAAATCAAAAGTTGTAACCCAAACTACTGATGGAGGATTTTTGGCAATTTCAGATTGGGTGGAACCCTATACCTTTTCAAAGTTTTGGCTTTTTAAGCTAGATCAGTCTTGTAATGTTATGTGGCATAGAGAATATGACCTATACCCATTGGACCATGTGATTGATATTATTGAAACGACAGATGGAGGAATCTTATTGGCTAAAACAAAAGCAGTTGATTCAACTAACATTTCTCAGCCTAATATGGATTTTGAGTTAATGAAATTAAATAGTATTGGAGATATTTTATGGACCCAACATTATGGAGGCTCTAATGATGAATCTATACGTAAAATCATAGAAATACGAGAAACAGGAGAAATACTAATAGGAGGCTCTTCATGGTATTCTACCATAAATCAAGGTAACAAAGAGCATCAAGGGAGAGGTATGACAGATTATTGGTTAGTTAAGGTAGATGCTCAAGGAAATAAGTTATGGGACCGAATATATGGGGGTACTAGAAACGATACTTTTTCTGATATGACATTGACAAACGATGGTGATATCATACTTGTAGGAAATTCTAATTCTGACACAAGCTACGAGAAAAGCGATAATAATTTAGGTGGCTCACGCGGTAGTATTTGGACGGTAAAAGTGGACATGGATGGGAATCAATTATGGGATACTACACTATTACCATATACTTATGATTCAACAATTTATCAGAATGTAGCCCCAATAAATATTTTAGTAATGAATGAGAAAGTATATATAGGCTCTGCTTGGTATGACGGTTCAAATAAAGGTGGTTTGATATGCCTAGATAATAATGGTGATTTTTTATGGCAAAATGATTTTGGTGATAATAATGCTCTTATTTCTATGACAGCAAGTGATGAAAATGAAATATTAGTACTTAGATATGGAAGTCAACAGTATCGTGATATCAAAGTTGATATGTATACCGAGAATGGTGATCAGAAGTTCTCTAGAGAAATCCAACCAGATTATACACTTTATGACCAACAATTTGAAGCAGTCAATAGTGAACCTGTTTTAGTAGCCCATGGTAATGATATAGTAATGGCTGGCACCGATAAAGTTTTTATATTAGGCACGGTAGAAATTCCAAGTGTCGAAAATCTTACAAGTTGGTTCACCATATTAGAATGGAAAACAGAATTTGCATCTATTGATATAAGAGACCGGATATTGGTTTGCAAAAAATGTTTATATCCTCCATTTATACGCCTTGAAGATATAGCATATTTAGATTATCGGGTATGGCCAGTAACTACTTCTGTAAGAAATGCTGAATATCATTCAATGAAAGCTGGCAATTTTACAGTAAGAGGTGAAGAGTTACGTGTGCCTTTAACTAAAGACTTAACACAGGGCGAGTACAAAGTACAAATACGTGCTTATTATGGTGATGGGCAAGAAACAGATTGGACTGAACCTGTAAACTATAAAGTAGAAAAAAGGCAAGAAAGTAAAGAGGTATTGAGTGTGTATCCCAATCCATTCGAAAAAGAAATCAATTTGGTGTACCAATCACCTGCTGAAGAGGATATTGTAATAGAGATTACCAATTATAAGCCTGTAGAATTAGCCCTTGAAGAAAGAGTGAAAACAGTGAGTAAGACCAATCAATTTTACAGCAATGGTGGCGTATTATTAAAAGAAGGAATGGAGTCTAATAGAGCAAGGATAGATTTGAGTGACTCTAATCAATTGGTATTGAAGGAACGTATCAGCGTAAGAAGAGGAGAAAATAATCTAACACTTTTCATACCTCCTTCTAATTCAGATGAATTGATATTAAAAATATACGCTAGAAGTCAAGCACCAGTAGTAAAGAGACTTAAAAGAAAAAGGTAAAGCCTATAACAACCACAATTAATAAAAGGAAGGTGTCCCAAAGGCACCTTTTTTTCATACTGCTGTCTACGAGTTTTATACAACTTAAAAACGTAACCCCAATTGTTGTCGAACAAATGTTAATAATCTTGTTCAAACTACCTGCCTACCCGTAAACAAGTACATCGGAGGTTCCGAAAAGATTTTTTACTTGCGCAGAGTACCAAATATTGATATATTATTTTTTTTAAATCCAATTTTTAGATTATGTCTTTTAAATCTACCATTACCACTTTTTATTTGTTTTTTTTGATTGGTTTCAATTTTATAACCAATGCACAGCAACCACAATTTCAAAAGAGGTTTTATACACCAAATACCTATCGTTAAGCTACTAATGTTACAAAAACTAGCGATGGTGGATTTTTAGTGGTTGGATATACAAATGAAGCAATTTGGCTAGCAATACTGAATATGTTCAGTAATGTTGTATGGCAAAAGGCAAGTAATAGGACCAAGTCGTACCACCAATACCTATCAAGTAATTTCATAAAGAGCCTCACCACAGCTACTTGTTCAATTTTCTCTCTTAAAGATTTTTTAATCGAATATTACGGTATTCTACTTTCATAGGAGGGCCAACATGCACTTGCACCCCTAAATATCCTTTCATTTTTCTATTGATTACATCATTATCCGTTACGTCACTCATCAAAACCCCATTCACAAAGTGTTTTAGTCTATTTCCAGTAACAACTAAATGGACTTCATTCCAATCTTCTTTTTTAATTTTTGCTTTAAGGGAATCTAAATCACCTAAAGCGCCTATAACTTCTCTACTTTGCCAGCAATTCTTTTTTACATTCGCTCTTAATGAACCGGGCTCATCGGGATTATCTTGGCTGTTAATATTTACCTTTTCACCTCTGTAAGCGAGCGTGGTTCTTTTTTTCTCTTCATAGTTTTGGCCTGTATACCTTATTTTGCCATCTATATCAGCTTGATAACCTCTTAGGGCATTGGGAATAGTATCAATCAGCATACTTCTGTAATTGATGCCACTATTGCCCGATTCGGTAATTTTAAATTCCAGTTTTAATTCGAAGTCTTCCGGTTGTCCTCCTTGCCAAATAATGAATGTATTGTATTTCAAAAGTGTCTCGGGTGTCACTTCACCGACTAAAAGGTCATTTTCTACACGCCAGTAAGTAGAATCACCCTTCCAATTATTCAAAGTTTTTCCATCGAAAATCTGTACAAAGCCATCCTCGTCTAAATTTTTTTCGAATGTATCAGGTGTAGTATTATTCTCATTCTCTTGCTTGCAAGAGAACATGCTCACTAAAAGCAAAAGAGTAATAGGCATTAGAAGAGAAGTGCTTTTCATTTTTAGTATACTGTAAAATGATTTTCGATATTTAGTTAAATGAGTTTATCAACTTTGTTAAAGCTATTATCATGGGTTTTACACACAGCCTATTTTATTTTCGTTCATTTTGTGCGCAACAAAACGAGGAGAAAGAAGTATAATTGATCATCTTCTGAATATATCAAGCTATTTTATAAGGAGCCATATCATGTACTAATCAGTAGATTGTGCTTTTGTAGATTTATAAATATCATTTTCCGGATCACCACCTGCAATCAAATAAGCCAATAAATCTTTTAGCTCTTCCTCATTTAGTCTATTAATGGTACCTGATGGCATTAATGACACAGTAGACATTTTCATATCTGATACATCGCCTTTAGAAATACGCCTGATTATGTCTGGGGCATAAGGATTTTGAGAAACTTCATAAGTTTCACCCTCTTCGCTTATCACCCTTCCAACAATTGAGCTGCCGTCTTTCAATGAAAATACAGTAGCGTTGTATTGGTCAGAAATTACATCGTTAGGATCAATAATTGCCTTTAACATATCTTCAGGTGAAAAACGTGTACCAAGTTGTGTAAGGTCTGGTCCAATGTTCTGTCCTTCGCCCCTCATGGCATGGCAAGTAATACAATTGGTCGCCAAATACATATTCTTGCCCTGTTCAAAACTTCTACCCATTAAACCATTTGCCAGTAGGGGAGTAATATCGGCTTCTTCCCATGCTTTACCAGGACCTTCGGGTTGCGCCACATTCCGCACCAAATCATTTCCAGAGTTACTCAATAAGGAGTCGCCTGAAATTTGGTTAAAATACTCGAATTCTTTTTCAGCAACATTGGTAAGGGCTTTTTTTCTAGCCTTATCAACAAATCCAATATAACTTCTGCCTGCCTTAAATGAGAAAGCTTGGTAAAACCACTTGAAATACTTTTCTCTCAATGCTGGTGACCATCCATTGCTAGCTGCGCTCAATACATTTCCATAATAAGTACTTTGCGCAGGGGGCATATTTTGTAAAGTTTTGGCAATCGCAATTCCATACTTAGGATTTCTTAGAATAAGGTCAGCTGCCTCTGTAGCGGTGTTGTCCATTACATTATTTTCACGCTGAGGGGAAGCTAAAAGTGCTATGGTTTTTTGCACTACTGAAGGTTCTCCAACATATACCAGGGTTTTACTCAATAACTGGTTTAATACATCAGTTTTTGCAGGATAATGGGCAGCAAGGTAAGTGGCTATCTTTTGTTTTGTGCTTGAACTTGGTTTCCCTAATCGGGACAGTACAAGCTCAATGGCACGAACTAAATCTACTTTTTGCCCAGTATTTAAACTGTTATAGTCAATGGCAGTCAGTATTTCTATTAACTTCGTTTGCTGGCTTGCATCGTCCTTTCTTGCCAAGGCTATTGCAGCGTTTATTTTCTTGATGGCATTTTTTTCTTCATAAGCTTTAGCCTTCCAGTTGACTATTGGTTGGTGTTCTAGGGCAATTCGGGCTGCATATTGAATAAACCTGTCTTTACTATCTAGATATTGCCATGCAGCTTCAACAGCTCCTTCTTTAAAACCAGTATGGTAGGTTTCTAATTCTTTTCTGATTTTATTTTCTTCTGTTTGCACCAGTCCATCACTACTTTCTAAATCTGTTGCTTCACTATCGTCATAATAGACCCTGTAAAGATCTGAGTCCAAACGCCGCCCACCTGTCATAAAATACATGGCACCATCTGGGCCAATTACCCCGTCTGTAAGTGGTAATGGCAGCCCAGATAAGAATTCCTCTTTAGAACCAGTATAGGAGGCACCTTTTGTTTTAAGCTCTATGGCATAGATAATTCCAAAGCTCCAATCAAAAGCAAAAACACTGCGACGATACTTCTTAGGAAAGCTGGTGTTCTTGCCATAAATCACATTGGTAGGAGAGCCTTGCCCTATATTCATAATGGGAGGTAGGTTATCTGGATAAGCCGGTGACCATTTTCCATTACCGGTGCGCCATCCGAATTCAGAACCACTTGTTACGTGGCAGATTCGGGTTGGTCGATACCAAGGCATTCCCAAATCCCATTCCATGTCTGAATCATAGACGAACATATCACCTAATTCGTTGAAGGTCAAATCAAAGGGATTTCGAAAACCTGCTGATACCAATTCCCAGTTTTTTCCTTCGGGATCTATATTGGCAATCCAACCCCCTGGCGCACCACGATTATTGGCATGCCCACGCGGATCTTTAATTTGATAAAGAAGGTTGTCGTCTTTCCAATTGTTTGGAAGCCGATATGAGTCCATTTCAGGTAAATCTGTATGGTTACCTGCAATCACATACAAAGATTTGCCATCAGGTGAAAGTACAATGCTATGTGGGCCGTGCTCTCCCGATCCCTTCAATGATTTTAACAATGTGACTTTATCGTACTGGTCATCATTGTCAGTATCCTGTAAGCGGTAAAGGCCACTTGTTTTTTCAAATGCTTCATCGCCATTATGGTTCACCATTACATATAGACTATTAAAGGCATAAAGAAGTCCTTGGGCATAGCCCATTTGAATAACAGAATCTGCAACAGGCTCTGAAGTTTGGATCTTGAGTTTCTCTATTTTCGAAATACTTTTTTCCGAACCAACTGAGGGCAATTCCATTCTATACAGGGCACCATATTGATCGGAAGTAATTAATCTATTTTTGTGGTCGAAAGTCATAGCGACCCACGACCCTTGATTATTTTTTGAAGGTGTATGAAGAAGTTCCGCTTTAAAACCTGGTTGTAATTTTATCTTGCTGATTTTTGTATCGAACTGTTCGGCCTTTGTATTTGCTATTTGTTTTTCGCATGAGGAAAGCATTAATAAGCCAAATAGAAAGGCAATATATATTTTTGACATTTTAAAATTTTAAAAGATGAACTTTCAATTTATTCATCAAATAGGTTAAGTACTGGTAAATTGAGGATGATTAAATATATCAAGTTCTTCAAACAAGAAAAAATAGCTTTGTATTGAAAAAATCTAGAGGGAATATTTAATAGAATGGTCAATCAACAGGTTCAATATAGACATAATAAGCACCAAAAGCTTCTTCTTTACTGTCTATAAACCAAGTCTGTAACTCCTGTTCACCTTTAGGGAGGGTTACCTCAAATTGAATTTCATGGTCATCGGAATTTACCTTCTCTTCTAATATATTACCAGCTATTTGAATTTTAGCTTTAACTATATCCAATGCCTTTCCTTCGGGTAGTTCGCCTAAAAAGGCATCAAATGGCATATAAGCAGGAACAGATTGGGTAATACCTGCATTTGCCTCACGGGGCCAACGCCTTAGGTTTATGCTGTATTTACCTTCATCAAGTATCATTAGTCTATATTTCCCATTGCTTTTATCACCTCTTCTCAAATGTGGCCAGTTATAAACCCTAGGTCCATCATACCAGTCATAGGCTGTCAATTTGATAGCTTCTTTACGATTTAAAAAATAGGGAGGAGGGACTGTACGTTGTTCCACCTTTTCCCACCAAGTTTCATAATGTCCTAAAAGTAGTTCTGTGATTTTAGTGTTTTTGCCGAATATGTTTTTTTCTTGGGCAGGATCCTTTTCAAGGTCATACAATTCATTACCATTTACCAAACGCCAGTTTTTATACATGATGCTACTTTGGTATTTACTTTCAATAAATTGTGCCACCTCTATTCGTTCTTCTAAAGCTGGCTGTGGTTTACCTGACAAGATATCGGCTAGGCTAATACCTTCAAAAGCTATTTCTTTTTCAAGTTCAATTCCACATAAATCTAGAAGGGTAGGGAAGATATCCTGAACTTCAGTGAGCTCTGGAATATCCCTTGGTGCTCCTAATTGCCCCTTAGGCCAACTTATAAAAAAAGGCACTCGATGCCCTCCTTCATATACTGAAGCTTTCTTGCCACGCATTCCTGCATTGTATTCCTGTTGCCAAAGGGTAGATCCATTGTCGGTTGTAAAGATAAATATGGTATTTTCCCAAGTACCGTTTTCTTTTAAAAAATCAATGAACTTTCCCATTTGTTCATCAACAGCATTTATCATAGCAAAGAAGTTGATAGATTCCTTATCCAATCCTTTTTGGAGATAAGGAGTACGATATTTTTCTGGGGCAAGCCACGGAATATGTGGGGCATTGAGCGGTAAGTATAAAAAAAAGGGATTTTTTTCTGCTTGGCAATCTTCAATAAATTGTTGTCCCAGGTCGAACCAAATATCGTTGGCATAACCAGAGAATTGTTTTAATTTCCCATTGTGGTAATACTGATCGTCTAAACAATCGCTGTTCCATGGGTTGGGGTGCGACCAATGTCCGCCTCGTAAAAAATATACAGCATCATCTATTCCTCTTTCATGTGGTCTATATCCTATGGAATTTCCTCCCAGATGCCATTTTCCATATAATGCAGTTCGATATCCTTCATCTTGAAATACCTCAAAAATCGTTTTGTATTTCTTATCCAATAGATGGTATTGTCCATGGGGTGAATAAGCACCATTATGCATTGCATCTATTCCTGTGATCAACTGGCTACGGGTTGGTGTACAGGCTGGTGCTACATGGAAATTGGTAAGGCGTATACTTTCTTTATAAAGCTTGTCCATATTAGGAGTCTTTAAGTACGGATTGCCATGTATCGATAAATCACCATAGCCCTGGTCATCTGTTAGTATCAATACAATGTTAGGTCGGTCTTGAGCATAACATACTTTGATTGAAAATATGGCCAAAAGACCTATGAGTATGGTATTTAAATTCATCTATGAGAACATTACAACTTAAGATATCCTAATTTATCAAGTTTGTGATATCTTCAAAAATATTTGGTATTGGTTATGGAAGATATCTGGGGCATTGTTCAAAATACAAATCAATATCTTCAAGGGCTGGATATTATTTGAGAAAAGATGCTATGGTTTGATTAAACTGGTGATAAAATTAAAAGAGCTTAAGATCAAATCATATTATTATCTTTAGTCTCGATGCAGTCTGAACAAAATAAAGAAGGTAAAAAAATTGGTCTTTGGGTCGCAGTTTCACTCGTAGTCGGAAACATGATAGGTGTGGGAGTGTTTACGGTGCCCTCTTCTTTGGCGAGTTTTGGGAGTATCAGTTTTTTTGGCTGGGTAATCTCTTCTCTTGGAGCTTTGTTTCTAGCTTTGATTTTTGGGAATCTGAGTAAGATGATTTACCAAGCTAATGGAGGGCCTTATGTATATACAGCAAGAGGCATTGGCTCATTTTCGGGCTTTTTGGTTGCATGGGGGTACTGGATTTCAGTATGGGTGACCAATGCTGCTATTTCAGTAGGGTTTGTAGGTTATTTGAGTGTGTTCTTTCCCTTCCTTGCTAAAACACCTATAGCACTAGCTTTTTCTGCATTAACCGCAATCTGGTTTTTGGTTTGGGTAAATTCAAGAGGTATTTCCAAAGCTGGTAATATGCAGCTAGTCACTACTATTCTAAAGCTAGTACCTTTATTTCTAGTCTCTGTAGGTGGTCTGTTTTTTATCAATTTCGATCATTTTGTGCCGATGAATTTAAGTGGGGAATCTAATTGGACTGCTCTTGCCGCCACTACTACCATTACCTTTTTTGCTTTTTTGGGTGTTGAGGCAGCAACAATCCCAGCTGCACAAGTGGAGAATCCTCGAAAGAATGTTTCACGTGCGACTATGATTGGCACCCTAGTAGTAATTGTGGTTTACATACTAGGTTCTATGTCAGTTATGGGTGTTATTCCACCCGAAACGCTTGCTAAATCAAATGCTCCATTTGCTGATGCAGCTGCTATTATGTGGGGTGAAAATGCCCGTTACTTTGTGGCTGCTGGTGCAATGATTTCCTCTTTTGGCGCGCTAAATGGATGGATTCTTATCCAAGGACAAATTCCTGCATCCATTGCTGTAGATGGGCTTTTTCCTCAAGTATTTGCAAAGAAAAATAAGAAAGGAGCTCCAGTGCTAGGTATTGTTATAGGAAGTGTTTTATCTTCTATATTAATGATGATGAATTATACCAAGGGCTTAGTAGAGATTTTTACTTTTTTTGTGGTGCTTTCTACTTTGCTTACTTTATTGAGTTATTTACTTTCCACCTCATCTTATGTGATATTGGCTTATACGAAAGCAGGAGAACATGCTATGAATCCTATGCGATGGATTACAACTTTAATTGCTTTTGGATTTTCTATTTGGGCGGTAGTCGGCTCTGGAATGGAAGTGGTATATTACGGCTTTATCATGCTCATGTTGGGTCTTCCTCTATTTGTTTGGATGAAAATTAAAATGAAATCAAATGAATAATCAATCTGAATATGGGGAATTGAAATCTGTTTTTGTCAAACCTGTACAACATGCTTTTATCAGCGATGCACAGCTTGAACAGCAATGGCAATCACATCAATTCCTTGCTAAGCCAGACTTTCAAAAGGCCCTAGAAGAATACCGTCAATTCGAAGAGATATTTAAAAATAACGGGTGTGCACTTCATTATCTTCCTTATGATTCTTCAGTAAGTATAGATTCAATCTACTGTCGTGATGCAGCCATTGCTACCAATAAAGGCATGATTATTTGTAACATGGGGAAAGCTGCCAGAGCAAATGAACCCATGGCAGAAAGAGACTTTTTCAAAGTAAATAATATTCCAATACTAGGAGAAATCACTGCTCCAGGAACCATTGAAGGTGGTGATGTAGCTTGGCTAGATGCCAACACTTTAGCAGTAGGTCATTCTTATAGAACAAACCATGAAGGTATCATTCAGTTGAAATCATTGCTTGCACCATTAGATGTAGAGGTGGTCACTGTAGACTTACCTCATTACAAAGGTGTTGATGATGTATTTCATTTAATGTCTATATTCAGCCCTGTAGATAAAGATTTAGCAGTCGTATATTCTCCATTAATGCCAATAACTTTTAGAAATTTGTTGCTTGAGAAAGGATATGATTTAGTCGAAGTCCCCAACGAAGAGTTTGAATCTATGGGTTGTAATGTTTTAGCAATTGCGCCGCGTAAGTGCATGATGGTAAGCGGAAATCCGATTACCCAAAAACGCCTTACCGAGGCAGGTGCAGCCGTTTTCGAATATTCTGGTAAAGAAATTAGCGTAAAAGGAGGGGGAGGGCCTACATGTCTAACCCGACCATGGCTCAGAAGTTAGGCATTTAAGAAATTTGCTAACAAGCTTTGAAAATGATGTACCCCTTGTTCGCGAGTAGGTGAAAAACGACCAGCTTTATAATAGCGGGAATTGACACCTTTTTGTACTCCTTCTACCACAAATTCATCTTCTCTTTCTACCTTATCCAGTAAAGCTCCAGCTCCTTTTTCGAGTTTTGTTTCATCGTAGATATAGGTGAGAAAAGAAACTTTAGTACGCGACTTAGAAATGGGCCTTACTACATTTACTGAAAGCCCCCAAGGATAAAAATTAAACATCATGTTAGGGAATACCCAATAGTAATAGGCAGCTATATGTTTTCCATAATCGATATGATTGGTCGGTAAGTCAAATGTTTCAGAGGCATTGTCTGAGTAGCCAATCTGTAAATTAGCATAATCATATAAGACCGTTTCATAACTGCCGTAATCTAGTACATCATTCAGGTCGTCATGAACGAATGGTATGTGGAATCCTTCTAAGTAATTATCGCAATACAAAGCCCAATGTGCATTTACAAGATAATCTTTAGAGCGGCTACTGCCATATTTGAATTGGTCTAAAGGTAAAAAGTTGATTCGTTCATTTAAATTATCAATCACATTTTTGAAAGAGTAAGAAGGTTCTAAAGCCGTAAATAAAAAAGGCCCCCATTGTTCTAATGGAAAGTTTGGTAAGCCTTCACACGATCTAGGGAAGTCTTTTGCTTCTCTAAACTCAGGCATAAATTCAAATTTACCTTCTAGGTCAAACCTTCTGCCGTGATACATACAAACCAGTTTTTTGTTCTTTCCCGGATGATGAACCACTTGATTGCCTCTATGTGTACAAACGTTACTCAAACAGTTAATTTTGTCTTGGCTGTTGCGAGTGAGTAGGAGAGGTTCAGTCAAGTAGTTATCCAATAAAGTAAATGGATGACTATAACCCGAAAGAGGTACAAGGTTAGTATCGCCTATCCATTGCCATGTTTTTAAAAAAACCTTTTCTTTAAGTAAATCAAAGATGGCATCGTCTCGGTAAAATTCTGCCGGTAGGGTTTCAGCTTTTGTAATATCTGGATTGATGTAGAAGTTTTTCATGGATTATTAAAGCGATATTGAAAAGAAATCTAATCATTTATTCTGTATAAGAATACTGTTTTTCTCCTTCCAATCACTAAAATTTTGATTCATTTCTAGATGAATTTTGATTTTACTTAACATAATAATAATTATATACTTTTAAAAAATACACAAAAAACGTATAATACTTCTTTATGTTAATCTAAATTTTAACTAAATAGTAGTCTTAATCAAATGAAAAAAGTCAATAATAACTTAGTGCATGGAGATGGTTTTAAAATAGAAATACCGAATCTTCATCAATTATTATATCATGAAGGAGAGAAAACTCTTGAATTAAGTTTATTTGATACAAGTACTGCTAGTGGATACATTACTAAGATTCCGTTTTCAAAACCTAGATGGGACTTTGTTAACTTATTAAATGAAGAAGAGAAGGGAAGAATAATGAGTAGAATAAGCAAAGCACTTGATTTACTTAAAGTAAAGCATGAATTCGATACAAACGCTTCTCCAGGATTTTAAAAGTATTCAGAAAGCCTATAATTGACCATTATATTTAGTGCAATAATAAACTATATTTTGACTATTTTTAAGTATAAGTGAAATTGGAATAACTGCACAAAAAATATTTGGCAGCCACTTGTTTTGTAGAATTTTTGAATTTCATGGATAGAATATCAACTACTAAATCTGGTAATACTGTCACTATATCGATTGTTCCACAAAAGAATTCTGGAGTAGTGATTTTTCTAATGTTCTGGTTAACCTTTTGGGTTATTGGAGGAGCATTCGCATTTTGGCAATTTATCAACCCTGATAGCGAATTATTTTTAAGATTGTTTATAGGTGTATGGCTTTTTTTATGGTACAAAGGGTTAATAACGTCTTCAAAATTGCTCCTTTGGAAAAAATTTGGACTAGAAAAGATAATTCTTGAGCCAAATAAATTGGTACATAAAATTATTGTTATGAATAAAGAAAAAACAGAAGCAATTGAATCCAGCTTAATAGACTCTGTAAAAGCAAGTGGAAGTTTCGATGATGATAAAAATCAGTTGAATTTTTTTGATGAACAATCGCAAGGAACCATAGCAATTGATTATGACAATAAAAGGTTAAAAGTTGGCAGTAAGCTAAAGGAAACAGAAGCTGATAAAGTTGCACAACTCATTAATGGGTATTTACAGGATCAATTAAAAATAAATTAACGATATCTCTAACCCTACGCAACATCATGTATAATGCCTGTTTATATGCGGAAGTTTGATATTGCTTCATTTCTTTGACCGTAAATTACCAATGCTTTTTTTTGACAATTTAACTTTTAGCCCATAATCCCTTCAATGTTAACCGCTGAATTGATGTGCATTAAAAAAATATATTGATACATACACTCTATATATTGATACTGTTGCTATTTGGGCTCACAACCTATGGACAGGCCAAACAAGGATACATCGACTTTGAAAAAGTAGTCCAAACTCTTCCCTACTATGAGATAGGACAAAAGCAGCTTGATATAAAAAAGGGACAGCTACAGGATTCGTTCAAAGTTATAGCGACAGAGTATCAAGACTTTTTAGAAAATAAGTTACCACACAATACTGTACTTGACTCGGTTGATAAAGCGTCCCTTGATAACAGAATAAGGGCCATGGAAAAGAAAATTCGGGGCTTTCATCAGTATGCACAAACCGAAATGACCAAGGAGCAAGAAAAGATAGATACTACTTTGAAAGATATTGTTGTTAGAGAGTTAGAAGAGTACTGTGCAGACAATCACATAGTTTGTGTAGCAGAAAAAAAAGCAATTCTACATTGTACGAACTGTCACGACTTTACTGACGACTTTCTTGACTTTTTAAATAGAAAAAAATAAAAGCGTATAATGTGCCATTATGTTAATCTTTTCAATATCCTATATTTAGTCGTAGATTAGAAGTCTATGCATACGACTCGTAAATAATTGAACCGAAATAACTGCAAATAATATATAGTCATACTTTATTAAAAATGAATAAAAATACTTTAATAATATTATTATTTTTTGCCTTATTATCATGTATTAGAAACATGGAGAAAGAAATGGAGATTGCAGAGCAACTTGCACAAAAAGGTGAATATCATGATGCTATTATAATTTTAGATAATATAATAAAGGAAAACCCACAGTTCATCCGTGCATACACCTTTAAGGCATCATATCTTTCAGTGATACCAGGGCGTGAATCTGATGCTATTAAGGTATTGGATGATGCAATTGGGATTATTCCAGACTGTTATTCTTGCTATTATACTAGAGGGTTGTTGACATCTGGCCCAGAAGCTATATCTGATGCAACAATAGCAATTGAAGGTAATAAAACTGATTATGGAGGTTATGAGCTAAGAGCTATGCTAAGAAGGGAAGAAGGAGATTTTACTGGTGCGATAGAAGATGTTAATAAGGCAATTGAGTTGAATCCACTATTAATCAAAGACAGTATTATATTGACAACTCGGGCAGGATGTTATATAGAATTAGGAGAGTTTGAGAAAGCGAATAAAGATATTGAATTAGTATTAGAACTTGACTCTACAAGTAATGATGCTTATTTCTTAATGTCTATGAACTTATTAAAATCTGGGCAGAGTGTTAAAGAAGCAAAGCATTACTTTGAATTAGCCAAAAAATATGGTCTTGAACAAGAAGTAGCTATTGTTGTGGAAAAATTATTTGAATGAAAAACCCCCATAATCGACAATTATGTTTATGAGAAGAATATTTTTAGAATGCCTTGATTTATGAAGCTTTTATGCATGTTAAAAGTGTTACCAAGAACCCTGCGTCTAAAAAATAAAATCATCCTACCATAGGATATTTTTACAATTACTTTTTTCCCAGTATTAACTAAAAGATTGGTTTATTTCAGAATTTTATGGAAGTTTTGAAAAATCTAAATTGAGTAAGAACTTATCAGTTATTTTTTCGCCTGATATTTACCTAAATTTGTTATATAAGGTAGCTTTCGCTTACATATACATCTTATCGGATATGAATACAGGAAAAATCATAGGGGATTTAAGGGAAGAAAGAAAATGGTCGCAGCCAATCTGGCAAAACAGAGTCGTGTTTCAAGGGTGATGATAGGTAAATATGAACGTGGTGAGGCAGCCCCTTCTATCGAGGCAGCAAAGAAAATGGCAGATGCTTTTGAAGTGAGTCTTGATTATCTGGTTGGCCAAGGGCAGAATGCCTCTTTTGATAAGAAAACATTGCAACGCTTACAGGAAATCGAGGCTATGGGCAATAATAGGAAAGCGGTATTGTTTGACCTCATAGATACCTACATTCGTGATTTTAAGACCCTACAGACTTACGCATAAAAAATCACATAATGCTATATATTATTTTACCCATGGTTTTTGGAGTATTGTTTATAGTAGGAGGCATCACTCATATGTCAAAAAAAAAATATCTCTTACAAAATGGTAAGGTGACCAAGGGCATAGTCTTCAAAATGCAACGAAAAGAGAATGGATATAATCCTGTTGTAAGATTTTTAACCGAAGATAACGAATGGATTACTCATGAAATAAAAAGTGGATTTGGACTGAATTTTTATAAAGAAGGAAACCAAATTGACATAATCTATGACCCTAATGACTTAACGAATATAGAATTACATCAACCTGGTCACATTAAAATTTCAGCCGTATTACCTCTTATAATAGGAATAATATTTTTCCTAGTGGGTTTTTATAATTTTCTCATGTTCTAGGATATAAATCTTTACTTATTAAGAGTATTCTTGCTTAATGATGTCATCTCACTCATCGTTCAATTATTTAAGCACCTGAAATTTAAAATGGAAGATTATAACATTTGCTAAAACGCCATAAGCTAACTTAGTTATTCCTATTTGTAAAGTAATATTTTTAGAAATTCCCCCAATTTCCAATACTACTCCGTTTTTTTGGTATCCATAATTTTCCTTAAACTTCCATAAAATTTGGTTTTACCTCAATTTTATAGGATGTTCTGGCAATGGTAAGAAGTATAAAATTATCTTCGCCCCGTATCAGTTACCTTTAAAGCGTTGCCATCTGAAAAACTTTCAGACTGCGAATCAATTCAAGCAAAACAAAGCACACAACGAAAGGAAGTTTTTATGAACATAATTGACGATTTTGACCTTAAAAATTTTTGATAATTTTAATACAAAAGGATATGATTACTTGAAATGAATTAAATCTTTAAAAATTTAAATGTCACTTTACTACTTTCCGAGTCTTCAATGACCAAAAAATAAAAACCTGGAGGTATTTTGGAAATATCTATACGCTTATCCTCCTGCATTATCGTTATCCCATTATTGTTCATTATCCTACCAAGTATATCATATATGATTGCTTTTTGCAATGAGATACCTTCAACGGAAATAATATCTTCTGCGGGATTAGGATACAATATTACATCTGCTGCCGGCTCACTATTATCTTCCGTAGCATTAATAATAATCTTAATAGGCTCAGTCGATGACGACTTGCCCTCATTGTCTGTTGCAACTGCTGTAATTTGATACGTGCCCGCATCTGTGAAGACATAGCTTTCTTGATAAGGGGCATCATCTGTGGTCAGGATCAATTCCCCATTGGCATAGAATTCTACCTTTTCGATTGTCCCGTCCAAATCAGTTGCCTCGGCACTGAACTGGACGGTATCCCCTACATTGTATGACGAGCTGTTAGAAGGGGAAATCAGGGAAATCTCAGGGGCCTTATTTTCATTGTCCACAGCGTTGATGGTGATGATAATAGATTCAGTCGATGACGATTTGCCCTCATTGTCTGTTGCTACAGCGGTAATCTGATACGTGCCCGCATCTGTAAAGACATAGCTTTCTTGATACGGGGCATCATTTGTAGTCAGGATCAATTCCCCATTGGCATAGAATTCCACCTTTTCAATAGTCCCGTCCAAATCAGTTGCCTCGGCACTGAACTGGATGGTATCCCCTACATTGAATGATGAGCCGTTAGAAGGAGAAATCAGGGTAATCTCAGGGGCTTTATTTTCATTGTCCACAGCGTTGATGGTGATGATAATGGATTCAGTGGTCGCTGTTTTACCTTGATTATCTGTTGCTACAGCGGTAATCTGATACGTGCCCGCATCTGTAAAGACATAGTTGTCTTGATAAGGGGCATCATTTGTGGTCAGGATCAATTCCCCATCGGCATAGAATTCCACCTTTTCGATTGTCCCGTCCATATCAGTTGCTTCTGCACTGAACTGGATGGTATCTACTACATTGAATGAGGAACCGTTAGAAGGAGATTTCAAGGTGATCTCAGGGGCTTTATTTTCATTGTCCACAGCGTTGATGGTGATGATAATGGATTCAGTGGTCGCCGTTTTACCTTGATTATCTGTTGCGACTGCAGTAATCTGATACGTGCCCGCATCTGTGAAGACATAGCTTTCTTGATAAGGGGCATCATTTGTGGTCAGGATCAATTCTCCATTGGCATAGAATTCCACCTTTTCAATTGTCCCGTCCATATCAGTTGCCTCTGCGCTGAATTGGATGTTATCACCTACATTGAATGATAATCCGCTTGAAGGAGAAATCAGGGAAATCTCAGGGGCTTTATTTTCATTGTCCACAGCGTTGATGGTGATGATAATGGATTCAGTCGATGACGATTTGCCCTCATTGTCTGTTGCTACAGCGGTAATTTGATATGAGCCTGCATCTGTAAAGACATAGCTTTCCTGATAAGGGGCATCATTTATGGTCAGGATCAATTCTCCATTGGCATAGAATTCCACCTTTTCAATTGTCCCGTCCATATCAGTTGCTTCTGCGCTGAATTGGATGTTATCACCTACATTGAATGATAATCCGCTCGAAGGGGAATTCAGGGAAATCTCAGGGGCTTTATTTTCGGCTACTTGACCACAATCTGTCCGTACTACATCAGGACCAGTACCTACAGGTTTATTGAACTCTTGTGTCAATACAAACTTGTCAAACTCAAAACCATCTTCCCTCATTGAAAATGATATGATATGTTCTCCAGCAGATGGAATATTTAAAAATATCTTCTGTTCTTCTCCACAATGGTTTGCCGCTGTGCGTTGTTTACTTTCCCATGTCCATTTATTCTTTCCAGCGCACCATTGCATCTTATTCCCTGAAGCAGGCCACGTTCCGTTAATACCCACATGTATACCGTTATCTTCTGTACCGGTAGAGTAAGCACGAACAAAAACAAAGTATTTACCCGGATTGGTAAAATTTATTTTGTAATCCAAAACGGCTATCGATCCCCCCGTATTTGTAAAATTTTCCCCATTGATAAGTTGGTCATCATGGGTCACCCTTGTATCAGGTAAAATCTCAAGATAGGCGCCACCACTGGCAGATGAGTGATGACTGGCATCTGGGTCTGGCGTAGGGGTAGAATGATTGCCATCTTGAATATACCATTTTCTTATATCTGTACTTTTCTGGTTTATAAAGTCTTCTGCTTCCACTGCTACTACCCCATTCTTTTCTAAAACTACACAACTATCATTGGTCCCGTTGTCCCCTCCATCATCAGTTTTAAGTGTCACTTCTACATGGTTTACATTGAATAAGTAACCATCCCCTCCTTCAAATGCCAACCGTATCGTTTGTTCACCGACAGCGAATTCTACTTCAGTACTTACTGTTACCCAACTTTGCCATCCTCCAGTATTCATTACATCTGTTTTACCTAACACTGACCCGTTAGATTGTAGTAAGATAGTTCCCCCATTGGTATTAGAGGCAACCCTATAAGAGATATTATAAGTACCAGCAGCAACAACATCTACCAAATATTCTGTGTAGTCACCATTGTGTATAGATCCCAAATTCGATCCACCTCCAGTATCAGTGGTGATTTCTGTTACAGTCCCAGATTGATTTATATAATCTTCGGCCTCAAAAAAGCCAGGAATCGTAATCGGCTCTTGGACTACTGTGCCCGATTTTTTGATCAACGCTACCCAATCATTATTATCTGGAGCTGTAAGGTTTGGACCAAGGGTAGTGGGTAACGTCAGGGCACCTTCTTCCCTCGGGTTGAACCATTGTACCGTATAATTGCTGTTCCCAGTTGGTAAACTTAAACCTGTAGTTCCACCATTGGGAAGATAGATTGCATATGCTTTTCCAGTATTGGACAATACAAAATCCCCTGACACAGTTGTCAGATCATCGTCACTCATTGCCCCTATCAAATATTCATTGAAATATTTCTCAAAAAAATTCAGTGCATATCCTGCTTCTTTATATATGTTACCCCTTAAGCGGTGATCTTGATTGTTCAGGTCCCCATCATTTTCGGTATACCCATAATAGTATTCCACTCCAGCACCCCCTGCCATAAAGGTTCCGTACAGGACATCCTCTCTGACCTGTTTATCAGCGACACGAACCCCTCTATCAGCACTTCCTTGTTCATCATTGGCTACTACCCACTTTCTATTGGCATTAAGTGAATTTCTGACCCATGTGATTACATCTCTATGTACTTGATTGATATTGCTTTGTAAAGAAGCACCGGTCAGTTTCGATTTATTTCCCAGTAGGGGATTGTATTTTTTTTCCTTGTCCCCAGGATAGGTATGTAGCACCACATTGTGATGGTAGGGATCGATCTCGTTCAAGTAATCGGTATTATCGATGATAAGACTTGATGCCAGTGAAGTCTCTTCAGATAGGTTCCAATTTAATGCAAGATGATGCCCGAAACGTGCTACAAGCTCCCGATAGTACAATTTTCTTTCCCTACCGAGTGAATTACCCCCATCCATCAACTGGTCGTTCTCAGTTTCCAAGGTCTTGAAGTGGAGGTAAAGTCCTTTTTTATCAGCGTATTCAAATACATTTTCCCACTGTGCCATCTTGGAAACATCGAACCGGTCTTTATACACACCTTTGTTCCACTGATCAGCATCACCGTAACCATTATAAGTATCCTCATCAACTTTCAATAAATGAGGAAATACGTTTTCATCATCACCCCCCAAGCTAAAGGTCAGAAAGGACATGGCATTCGCCCCTTGTACCGATAGATAATTCAATACACCTAATAATTCAGTCCCTAAACCATTTCCCCAAGTGTAATCCGAAGCATCTTCCGCTATATAGTCCCTTTGATGTGGTGCCCAAGATTTCCTACGGCCTTTCCTGTTAGGAGTATCATCAAAATCTTCATAGGCCAGAGTGTTTTCTGGGGAATCTGCTCCTGCTTTTACGAACCATTTCCCATTAGGGTCTTTTGGATCAGTACCAGAGAACCTTAGGTAATGTTCGCCCACATACTGTAGCCTTCCTTTTTCTTTACTCCTCAGATCCAATCCTGTTTTATCGGATTCTATAATGGTAAATGAACCAGAATTTCCGTGCATAAACCCAGCCGGTTGACCACCACCATTAATGGCTGCATCCGACCCTGTATTGAAAGAGGCTGTCCAGCTCCAGCTCCCGGTCTGCCCTGGGGCAAAATGGACACGCCATACATTACCGCTATTACAACCAGTATTTTCGGCATCTCCACAAGCGGCAAAAAAACCTTGTACGGTATAGGCTTCCCCACTGTTATTATGTAAGAAAGTTACCGTTAGTAGATAATCTGAGAATGGATTGGGGGTACCTGATTCTGAAGTATTGGGTCCTTCAAAATCTAGGGTTACTTTGTGCCATCTTTTTAGTTCCCCTTTAGGATTCTGGGCCAGAACAGTAGATACTGAGAATAAATAAAGAAAAATATTAAAAAAAAGATAGGGTTTGATGTTGGTCATTTTAATGGTGTTAGATCAAGTTTCAGTTATTTTAAATTGAGGGAACCATAAGGATTCCTCAAGTACAAGATATTCTCACGTACTGATTTCTTCAGGGGATATATTTTGAAAAATCTTATGGAGAACTTGATAAATATTGTTGGCCAAATAAGACTAATGATATTCCGCCCGAACTGATCAAACACTTCGACAAAATAACATCTATTGAATGTAAAGATCCTACTGTAGGTGCATCATATTTTTTGGGAAAAACGGGTATGGTAAATATTCTCATTTTATTTCAATTAAAAAATAACAAAAGATGTGGAAAATCATGGATATTAAACTATGAAATGGTCGATGACCTGTATACTAATTTTTATTCATGACCATTGTCGAACGATCCTAGAATAAAAGACCGAACATCATTCATTTTTACTTGATAAAAATTCATTGAACAATAAAAAAATTTGGTCGGGAATTTTCAAACGTGAAGTATCAATTCATTGATACTAAAAATTGGACATCGATAATTACCTGTTTCAAGGCTTTATTATCGATCTTGTTTGAGTATAAGTAGTGGTTCCTATTAATAAAAGTTAACAAAATTCATACTAAAGATCTCTTTTTGGTTAGATGCAACTAAAAAAATACAGATTTTATACTCTATTCATGTTATTTTAAATGTTCTTCTCCGGAACAAATGTTAGCTAACCAAACTCAAGTCCACTTAACTATAGGTTATTTTAGGTTCTAAATCAGGATGGGGCCTTAATAATCAGGACAAAAACTATTGATATTGAAAATATGTCCAGTTATTCACTGATAAAATATTACAAGATTTTATGGGTCTTTTTAGTTACTCATTAAAAAGTAATCTATGACCGGGCTAGAGAATATGTACACTGCTAAGTTGACTATAAAATATTCTTTACAAATCGGAATAATCATATAACTTATTATGTCCTTTAAAAAAATTGGTAATTATATCTTATCTAGCTTCCTATTCTCAAGTATCAATAATTTACAGAAATCATCATGATTATTTAATCTAAATCATTTTTATAAAACAAATTACAATGGTGATATTTAGGAAAAATAAATCGGGATAATCATGATAAAATATCTTTTCCTCATCATTTTAATTATTAGTGCTTGCAGTAGGAATAAAAATACTGATATTGAAAATAAACAACCTTTAATTGAGAATACTTCTCAACTGCAAGATGCTACTCAAGCTCCATTTTATCATGGAGTAGCTTCTGGTGACCCTTATGAAAATAGTGTGGTGCTCTGGACTAGAATTACTCCGACTTTCATTGAAGATAATATTGATGTAACATGGGAAATAGCTACAGATGAAGCATTTAAAGAAATAGTGGACAAAGGCTCTATAAATACAGGGCCAGAAAAAGATTATACTGTAAAACCAATTGCAGATGGCCTAAAGCCAAATAGTACGTACTATTACAGGTTTAAGTACGAGGATAAATATTCTCAAATTGGAACGACCAAGACACTTGGGACGGGTGATGATAATGTGAACCTTGCTTTCGTAAGTTGTAGTAATATAGAATTTGGCTACTTCAATGCCTATGCTGCAATTTGTAAGGAAGATATAGATGCTGTAGTGCATTTAGGCGATTACATTTATGAATATGGGCCAAACAGATATGGAGATTCTTCCTTTCATAAAAAAAATATTCCTCCACATGAGATTGTGACTTTGCAAGACTATAGAGATAGGTATAGTCAATACAGATTGGATCCTGACCTTAGGAATATCCATGGGAAATTTCCCTTTATTAATATCTGGGATGATCACGAGATTACAAACAATGCTTATAAGACTGGCGCAGAAAACCACCAGAAAGAAGAGGGAGATTATAATGAAAGAAAGGAAATCGCCAAACAAGTATATTATGAATGGCTTCCGATAAGAGAAGGAGCATCGCACTATAGAAAATTTTCTTTTGGAAATAGTATGGATCTTTTTATGCTAGATGAAAGATTAGCAGGTAGAACAATGCAAGTAGATTCTATCACTGACCCAAGAAGGACTGCTCCTGACCATTCCTTATTAGGGCAAGAACAACTCGAGTGGTTGAATTCCTCTTTGAGCAGCTCTAATGCGAATTGGAAAATCATAGGCAACCAAGTAATTTTTTCATACTGCGATTGGGGTTATGAGTCATTTAGATTCAATATGGATGCTTGGGATGGTTATCCGAATGATCAAGAGGCATTGTATAATACGATAAAAGAGAATGATATTAAAAATGTGGTATTTGTTACTGGTGATACGCATTCGGCTTGGGCATTTGATGCCACGAATAATCCATTTGAAAACTACAATAGGAAAACAGGCGATGGTGCTATTGGGGTTGAGTTCGGTGTAACTAGCGTAACTTCTGCCAATGCCAATGAAAGGTTTGCTACAGAAGTAGTATTAGAACACGAAAAAAAAATTGTTGATTCTGAAATTAATCCACATTTAAAGTACGCCAATTTAAGAGACCATGGCTATCTATTATTAAACATCAATCAGGATAAACTGAGAGCAACTTATAAAATTGTTCCTTCTATTAAAGAAAGTTCTCCCGATACAAAAATCGATAAGGTTTTTGAGGTAGAAAGTGGGACCCCCAAATTACTTATACCGGAAGAAATGTAGAGCAGGATCTATTGAAGTCTCTTATTAATTCTGTAAGCTAAGCGCTTGCTTACAAATAAGGTAAAACACACAACCCTTGAAGCTTGGCTTCAAGGGTTGTGTAATAAGAGGTCTTCTTAAGAAATTTTTATTTTTCAACTTCCACTTTTGTATCTAACAAATTGTCTATGGTTGTTGCTAATCTTTGCTTGCTTTGTACTCCATTGTAAACTTGAGTAAGTTCACCATTTTTAAAGAAAAGCAAAGAGGGAATACTTCTAATTCCAAAGTTGGCTGCTAATGCTCCTTCTTTGTCTACATCGACCTTGGCGATAACTGCTTTTCCTTCAAACTCCTTATCCAATTCCTCTAAAGTAGGTTTTATAACTTGACAAGGTCCACACCAATCTGCATAAAAATCTACTAAAACAACTTCATTATTTTGAATGGTGCTTTTAAACGAATTATTATTTAGTGACTGTAACATATCTATTTTTTTTAAGTTTGAAAGACTGGCCTGCGATTATCAAACAGAAGTGGTTTCTAATTCGGGTGCTACAGGAAAGTCTATTGGAATTTGAGTGATATTGTGTATGTAATTCATTACTACTTTATCGGCAATGGCTAAAACTAAGTCTACTAAGCTTTGTTTGTTATAACCAGCTGCAAAGAAATTGCTTAAAGTCGCTTCATCTAAGTTGCCTCTATTTTGAGTAATAGCTAATGCTGTTTTTGCTAATGCATCTAATTTAGCATCGAAAGAAGCAGCACCTTTTCTAATTTCAATTATTTGCTCATCTGTAAAACCATTCATCTTACCTATTACAGTGTGTGCACTCTGGCAATAGCGACATTCATTTTCTTGACTAACCACTAGGTTTATAACTTCCTTCTCTTTTTTGCTAAAAGAGGTTTTGGCATTTTGTAGGTTTAAGTAAGTTTCGAGGGCTGTATCTGAATAAGCTATGGTTGCATATAAATTCGGTACAAAACCAAGTGCTTTGTTTAAGTTATCAAAAATGGCTTGGTTGTTTTCACTTACTTGTTCTCTGGTTGGGACATTAAATTTTTCCATGATTTTAATTCGTTTTATGTTTTAAATTTTGATTTTGTTTAAATGACAATACAAACATACAGGTCTGTTCATAATAATATAATATCGATTCTTCCCGACTGATTGTCGATTTTTCCCTTTTATGTGTTTTTCCTAATTTTTTTAGTGTAAGAGGGATTTTTTAATTATGCATAACTCCTGAAATAATCATGTAAATATGAAAGAATTACTAGGTAAGTCTATTATGCTTCGAATGGAGAAATATTTGTTTATACCAAAATAATACTTGGCTTAATCCTAATCACTAGAATATATAGTAGGCGAAAATAGCATTTTGCTTTTTGGGGAATTATTGCCCGAAATCAAAATGGATTTATGATTCCTTTAATGCGAAAACCATACTTTTCCTGTAATTGTCTATCGTCATCAATATTATCACAATCATAAAAAGTACCCCTGCTAAAACAAAGATCAATGTGGTAATCTTTTCGAATAAGATACCTCCAATTACAAGCCCCAACATACTGGCAAAGCTCCCCATAGATGTTCCATAACCTTGAATGGCACCTTGCGTTTTTTTTGAACCAGTTGAAGACAACAATGATAAAAAACTCGGCCACATAAGGCCATTTCCTAAAGACAACAAAGTATTGGCGACATATAATATGATTAAGTTCTCCCTCGAGAGCAGGATAAAGCTCAATACCAAGAAAGTCGCCCCGATCAATACCAACGAACTACTTGAAAATCTTTTTGAAAGACGCGCCAATAATGGCCCTTGTACCATTATCATAATAAAGCTTGAGTAGGCTAGAAAAATACCCAATTCTACTGCGGACCAATTCAAAGTATTTTTAGCATACAAGGGTAGCCCAGCATAAAAAAGGCTAAAACTAAAGAAGGTCAAGAAATAAATACTATAAAGTAATGGTATACCTTTTATATCTAAAACAGCCCTCCATCCATTGTTACTTTCAAGTTGAATCTCTTCACTTCCTTCTGTAAAACAATCTTTATGTTCTACTTGGAAAAACCTTCTTATGTTTCTTATTGAAACACCAGCTGTATCAACTACACAAGGAATACTTTCCTTTAACCTGAAACTGATAACAAATATCGCTATTAATGAAACTAAGGCGGCTAGTATTAATGGAAGTGTCTCCCCCATAATTGTACTTGCCAATAAACCAGCAAGCGCAGGACCTATTACAAATCCCATACTTGTTGAAGCTCCCATCCTCCCAAAGTTTTGGCTTCTATCTTCATCTGTAGATATATCTGATAGATAGGCATTTGCTACTGAAATGTTGCCTCCTGTAAACCCATCTAACATTCTGGCTAAAAATATGATGGCTAAGGGCACCGTCATGGCGTAGCTGCCTGTTAATATAGTATCTTGTTGCCAGATTTCAGTTATGGGCATTATAAAAGCTACAAGGAATAAGAGCCAAGCAATAAATGTCCCTGCCTGAGAGACCATTAAAATTTTTTTCCTTCCTATCTTGTCCGATAAGCGTCCTAAAATGGGTGCACCTATAAATTGAAAAAATGGATAGGTGGCGCCTAAAATACCATAGATAAACCCATTTCCGCCAAAATCAACCACTATGAAAATCAATATGGGTATTACAAGGCTGTAGCCAAGGATCCCAATGAAATTTACAAGCAGGATTGGGAATACCTTAGAACTAAAAAAATTTAAAAAGCTATTAAAATATTTCACACCTTAAGTTAGTCGATAAAAATCAAGTCTTTAAATATGCTGTATTTTAAGCATTTTATAACTGCCAATCTTTATTTTATTTATAGTTTGAGCCTAATTCCTAATTTGGCCAATAAAGCTGCAAAGCCCACCATGGCGAATGCCCAAGCAAGGGAACCTGAAACTGCCAACCATGCCATATCATTTTGTTTGTAAAATAGGATATTCCAGCCAAAGTACCAGATCAAATAATACAGCACATTAGGCGCTAAATAAGTGGTGAGAGAGTTTTGCCCTGCAGGAATAAAAACGTTTGACCATCTCTGCCATTTCTTAATATCAATCAGATAATATAATAGTGAAAAGACCAATATGCTTATGCCATTACACAACATTGCCCAAGAGGGAGTGCCTAATATTTTTGAGATAATAAACCAATTTCGGAATACAAATCCCAAGATGATACAAAGTATTCCTATGGGTAAAATAATTGAAAAAAGAGTCTTGAAGTCGGAATTGTATTGCTTTAAGGTAATTCCTATAAATAAACCTGCAAGTACTATTGAAGGAACATTTCCTTCTAAAATAATACCGAATATAGGTTTAATTGGGGAAAGAAAATCGAGCAGGTTGTTTTGAGAAAGCATATTTATCAAAACAAAGAAGATCCAAGCAAGCGCGATATACAATAAGTTATCTCTTAACCAAAAGTATATAAGTGAGGAAACTAGATACCCCCAGCCAATTAAACCGAGGATACCCCACCAGCTGGTAGTCATCCAACCAGGGTTTTCTGCTGTTCCAGATCGATACAAAAAAGCCATAATTGCTAAGCCTATTATTCCTAGAAATTTTAATAACTTAAAAATAAGTGTTCTGCTACTTGTGCTAGGATAGTTGTTCCATATAAGAAAAAAGCAGATGTAAACGAATATGGCCCAAATGTATTTATGTATGCCTGTTAATTCAGCATTATAACTCCCAACGTTCACCATGAAAACACCAATTAGCAAAAGACTTATAGTCCTGATTAAGATGTGTTGAAGCAATTGCCTTGTATGCTCCCCCTTTTTTTCTCTGGCCATAAATGCAAAAGGGATGGACATTCCTACCATGAATAGGAATCCCGGAAATACCCAATCTGCCAAGCCCATGCCATCTTCTTGGGCAGCAGTATGCACCATCCATTTAGGAACACCCGGTATGTACAAATCATTGACAAACAACATTAAAAAAAGGGTTAAACCCCTCATGATGTCTATGGAATGTATCCTATTTCTCTTCATATTCTTTTTTGCAATACTTCTTTTTTTGAAATGCTAATTTACAGGTTGTTCATGTTTAACTGAAATAGAAGTTTTCTAACAATAAACTAAGCATTATTCTTCTTTATTGAATTTATTAAAAATTATCTTTCGGCTCATGAAGTTGCTACCTAATTAAAGGCACCTCACTCCTATTCTATCATTTATTATTGGTGCTTTGTTAAATGAAAGATGAAAATAGAATTAGATTGGGCAATACTTTATAGAATTTTTATGTAATCGTTTTAACCAAATGCACTTCAATTTGCTTTCATTTGCAGTAACTTTTTTAAATGAGGTAAGTTAATGCGATTCAGAAGGCTCTTTTTCATCTTTGGTTGTGCAATGTTGCATGCTTTTTTAGGTTTCGGGCAAAATAAACCCGAAGAGGCAAAACTGCTTATCAACAAAACGATATCTCCTATCACCTTAGATGGTATATTAAATGAAGAAGTTTGGCAAATAGCAGATAAGGCTAAAGATTTTTGGCAATATTCACCGGTAGATACCATTCCTTCCATTTCTGCCACAGAGGTAATGCTCACATTCGATGAGGAGAATTTGTATGTTGGAGCCATTATGTACGATACACTTGAGGGAGATTATATCATCTCGTCGCTCCGAAGAGATTTTTCTTGGATCATCAATGACAATTTCAGTATTTACCTAGATCCAATGAACGATCAAACCAATGGCTTTACTTTTCAAGTTTCGGCACTTAATGTTCAACGGGAGGGCACTATTGTGCAAAGTTCCGAAATTAATGATGATTGGGATAACAAATGGTATTCTGCTGTAGAAAGAGAAGAGGGACAATGGACAGTAGAGATGAAAATCCCTTTTAAATCTTTCAGATACAGCGAGCGCATTAAAGAATGGCGAATTACTTTTTTGAGGAATAATCGGAAAGCGAATGAAATTGCATCGTGGACAAAAGTACCAAGGCAGTTTGTACCGAACCATTTAGGTTTTGCAGGTAAACTGATCTGGCAACAGGCTCCCCCAAAGGCTGGAACAAACATTTCTATTATTCCCTACATAGCTGGTAGTGCGGCAAAAGATTTTGAAGCCAATACAGATACCAAATACAACTTCGATGCTGGTTTTGATGCCAAAATAGCACTGACTTCTTCCTTGAACCTAGACCTAACTTTTAACCCGGATTTCTCTCAGGTAGAAGTAGATCAGCAAGTGGCCAACCTAGATAGGTTTGAAATATTCTTCCCAGAGAGAAGACAGTTTTTCCTAGAAAACAGCGACTTGTTTGCTAATTTTGGCGTCCCTCCTATTCGACCATTTTTTTCAAGAAGGATAGGTATTACCCGAGGGCCAGATGGCAACAATTTGGCTGTGCCCATTTTATATGGGGCAAGGTTGAGTGGTAAGCTTGACCAAAACTGGAGAGTGGGTTTTTTAAATATGCAGACTGCTAAAAATGACGATATCAATTTGCCCGGCAGGAACTATACAGTAGCAACTTTTCAACGTAGATTTATGGAGCGTTCGAACTTTGGGGGAATTTTTGTGAATAAACAGGCAGTTAATTTTGACAGCGAAAATCCTGATGTTTTAGGAAGTAGGTATAATAGAGTGGCAGGTTTCGATTTTAACTATGTAAGTAACAGCAACCGGTGGGAAATATCTACAAGATATCATCATACATTTACTTCTGAGAGTGACAACAAAGAAAGCTATGCTTGGATAAATAATGTCGGTTATAACTCCCGTAATTTCAATTTTTTCTTTGTGAATGAATTTGTAGGTAGTGAATTTAATGCCGAGGTTGGTTTTGTGCCGCGTACAGGTTTTATTAAAAATTTTGCTGAAATTTCGACACCTATTTACACACAAAATAATTGGCTGGTTTCTCATGGACCTGAGTTTTTTATTTATTTTCTGACAGATTTAGAAGGAAACCTCTCGGATAGGAGAATGACGCTAGGCTATAATTTTGAACTCCAAAACAACAGTGAGTTTGGTGTTGAAGTGGGCCAAGAATTTGTCAGATTGCTAGACAACTTCGATCCTTCTAATACTGATGGGCCAGAAATACAAGCAGGTGAAAGGTTTACTTGGGAATATATACAAGCCTACTATAATTCTGATCCAAGAAAGCTTTTCAATTATGAGTTAGGGATTCAATATGGAGGATTTTTTAATGGAGAAGGTTACCAATTAGAGGGAAGCATCAATTACCGCTATCAACCTTATGGAGGTATTGCCATGGCATTTAACTATAGCAACATCGACTTTCCAGATGAGTTTAACGATGCAAAATTTTGGCTCGTAGGGCCAAGAATAGATTTTACATTTACAGATAACCTGTTTTTTACAACCTTTATTCAATACAATGAACAAGTTGATAATCTCAACATTAACAGCCGCTTGCAGTGGAGGTTTAAACCTGTATCAGATGTATTTTTAGTATATACAGATAATTATCTACCTCCTAATTTTGAAGTTAAAAACCGCGCGCTTGTCCTTAAAATTTCTTATTGGCTCAATTTATAGAGGAGATAATGAAAGAAGAGAAAAAAGTAAAAGCGAAATTTTTTAAGGTTAGTGCGGAATAATCATCATACATTAGGTACATGCTCAAAGAAACCTTAACCCAAATTACCCATTTTGATCAAGCATCTTTAGATGCATTTGTCTCGACGTTTTCAGAAGTAAATTTTAAAAAGGGCAAAGCCTTGGCAAAAAAAGGAGAATATGCTAAAAAAATAGCCTTTGTACTTAACGGAGTAATACGTGCTTATTACAGCAATGACAAAGGAGAAGAATATAATAAGACATTCTTTACTGCTGGAAAATTTGTGGGTGCTTATTCTTCACTAATTACAAAGCAAAAAAACCTGATCGATATAGACTGTTTGACTGACTGCAAACTTTTGATAGCAGAATATAGTAAAATTACCAGCCTTTATGATCAATACCCGCAAATAGAACGATTATCTCGAATTTTAGCGGAGTATTTTTTTGTGATAAAAGAAAAACGGGAAATTGAATTAGTGACCCTTGAAGCCAAAGAACGCTATGCCATTTTCCAACAGGAACACCCGCAATTAGAACAATTGATTCCTCAATACCATATTGCTTCATACTTAGGTGTTAGTCCTACGCAATTAAGTAGAATTCGAGCACAAAAATAAATTTACCAGCTTTATTCCTAGACATATGTAGGTGAGTCTCTTAGAAAATGTTGAAATTTACTAACTACTTGTTTTAACCCATTTCTTTTGGGTAAAAATAATTGTAAGAAATCTATGAAAAAGAAAGCATTTATAACAGGAGGTACAGGTTTTTTGGGGGTGAACATCATTAAATTATTGGTGGAACAAGATTGGGAAGTTTGGGCTTTACATCGAGCTACTTCTAATCTGAAATACATCAATGAATTCGATGTTCAGCTAGTCGAGGGAAGTATTACAGATAAAGACTCTTTAATGAATGTAATGCCTGAAAACTTAGATGCTGTATTTCATGTAGCGGGAAATACCAGTCTATGGAAAAAGAACAATGAAGTGCAATACAAAGACAATGTAATTGGTACAAGAAATATGGTTGAAGTAGCACTTTATAAAAAAGCCAAGAAATTTATACATACTTCTTCCATTGCGGCTTTTGGTGTTCATACCACAAAAGTTGATGAAAGCACTCCTTCTAATGCAGAAAACTGCTTTATAAACTATTTTAAGACTAAATATTTGGCAGAGCTCGAAGTGGAGAAGGCAATTAAAAATGGATTAAATGCAGTCATCGTTAACCCAAATCATATTTTAGGAGCGTACGATACCAGTAGCTGGGCGCAATTAATTCAACTTACGGCAAGAGAACAATTACCTGGAATTCCGCCTGGTATTGGCATGTATGGTTATGTAAAAGATATAGCAAAAGCCCATATAGAAGCCTTGGAAAAAGGAAAAATAGGCCATCGCTATTTATTAGGAGGAACTCAAGCTAACTTTTTGCAAGTCATTAATATAATAGAAAAAAATCTTGGTAAACCAATTTCTAAAAAAAGTACTCCAAAGATTGCCCTTAAAGTTTTAATGTACTTGGGTAAAATTCAAGCATTGTTTAGCGATGAAGAACCTCAGATTACCCCTGAAAAATATGCGCTACTAACAGAGTCTGTTTATTGTAATGATGCCAAGGCGAGAAAAGAATTGGGCTACCAACATACACCTATAGAAGTAATGATTAAAGATGCCTGTGATTGGTTGGCAAAAGAAAACTTATTGTAATTATTGTTAAATCAAATTTAGGAAGAAGCGGAAAGTGATATCATTTCCTTCTGTTCTAAGATGCTTTCTCTACCCAGTTGACCATTTCAGCAATTACAGGGATTAAACCTTTTCCTTTTTCTGTAAGACTATAGACAACATTTACAGGTATTCTATCACTCAAAACTTCTCTGTTTATAATCTTATCTTCTTCCAATTCTTTAAGTTGTTCAGTTAAAACTTTATTGCTAATACTCGGAATTAAGGTGTTGATTTGCCCAAAACGCTTTGGTGATTTGGTTAAAGTGTATACAATAATAAATTTCCAACGCCCTCCTAAATAATACATAATATCTGTAATTGGGCAGTTCTCAGGGTTTTTATAAGAATATCGCATTTTGTAGTTACTTCTGGGTTACTAGAAATACTTTTTTGGCTTTACTAAGAGGAAAAAGCTCAATACTTTTGTCCTGTAAAAGTAACTGTAATTCACTTAGTTTCAAAAAGTAACAATAAAACTTATCATAAAATGTTAGAGAATAAACTTCAAGTAGATGTTTTTAAGGGAAAAGAAGCCTCTGTAAATTCTTATCTATTTCATAATGGCACATCCCAAATTGTAGTAGATGTATTGCGAAACAGCCAAGAAGCAAAAGAGCTGGCTGAGTTAATTCAAAATAATAAACTGCCATTATCACATATCTTGGTAACTCATGGGCATCCTGACCATTACATTGGGTTAGATGTAATGAGCAAAACCTTTCCTGAAGCTAAAATTGTAGTAGCTTCTAAAGAAATTAAAGAAGATATTATTGGTTTTAGCACTTGGATGGAAAGTGTTGGCTGGCTTGAGGGCGAAGTAAATATGAAACCAAAAACTGACTCAAACCCAGAAGGATTCGATTATGATGGAAAAATAAAAGTACTAGATAGTAAAGCGCTAACACTACTTGGTGGTGGAACCTTACAGATTGAAAACAACTATGCTTCTGCAGAAGCTGAACATCTTACAACGATTTTTTCTGAAGACCTAAATGCATTTTTTACTGCCGACTTCTGCTACAATGGTGTCCATTTGTGGTTGGGTCAAGGTGTAGATGCTGCACATATTGCTAGTTGGAAAAAACAACTTTTAGAATTCAAAAAAATATACAGTAATACTGGGGTAACCATTTATCCAGGTCATGGGGAGAAATCTACTCCAGCTCTGTTCGACGAGGTATTGACCTATTTAAATGATTTTGAAAAAGCAGTGCAAGATAGCAATAGTAAAGAAGCAATTATAGAAAAAATGATAAGCCTTTACCCTTCTTGGCAACAAGCTGATTTCCTGCTTTTATATAGTGCAGATTACCATTTTGGTTTGAAGTCCTGAAGATGTTTTAAAGTCTTTATTAAATAAAGTCTGAATAATACCGAATTTATGCCCTTTCTAAAGCAACTGTTTTTAGAAGGGCATTTCTATTTGAAATGTAATCTTCAAGTTAATCTATAATCAAAATTTTCCTTAAACATTCATTAGTTACCAAATGGCAACTACCTGCAAATACCAGCTCCATAGTTTTGTAGCATTATTCATTAGACAAGAAAATAATGTATTACTCGCTAACCTCTTTATTGATTTTTGTAAACGCTATACATGCATATTCCCAGAAAAAATATCCTAAAGCTGAAGTTGTTGTAGATATAAGAAGCACGCTCTCATTAAAAGAGACTTTTGAATATATGGTTCCGATGGATTTGGAACATATTTTTAATGAACCATATAAAAATATACCCAGCATCGATAGTACCAGTAACCAAGAAGCTTGGTTCACAGCAGGGCAAAAGAGAGTAATTTTTTTTAATGACGGTAGCACTTCTCAAGAAGAACTATTGAGCGTTATGCCGTCTTCAGGGTTTACTTATAAAGTATATGGATTTACCTCACCCTTAAAAATACTTATTAAACAAATTAATGGTAGTTGGGTATTTACTGAAACAGGAGAAGGAAAAATCAATATTAAATGGACTTATGAATTTATTCCTAAGCATTTTCTTGCTCGCTTTTTGGTCAAAACTATCGTGGCAAAAAGAATAAAAACTCCTATGCAAAATGCCCTGAACATTATGAAAAAGGAATTGGAAAGTGGTAATTTGTATCAATACAGTAGAAGAGTTGGGAACTGGTAAAGATTAACAATGGAAAACCTTATTAATTACTTACTGCAATTTGGCAACTTGAATGAGCAACAAATAAGCTTGATAAAAGAAAGTGTCGAAGTAGTGAAAATGGGAAAAGAGGAATATTTCTCAGAAGCAGGGAAAATAGCCCAAAAAGTAGCTTTTGTAAATGAAGGAATTTTACGGGTACTCTATTACAATAAAGAAGGTGAAGAAATAACCCGCTATTTTGTAGAAGAAAATAACTTTGCAGTAGATTTATACAGTTTCCATAACCGTGTTCCTTCCTCTGAATATATACAAGCCATTACAAAAGTAGAGTTATATGTGTTTACTTTAAAAAGCCTGCAAAATTTATCGAACACCATTATTGTTTGGGAAAGTATTATTAATAAAATCACGAGCAAAGCCCTTATTGAAAAAGTGAATCGAGTGAGTCCAATGCTCTCTGAAGACGCTAAAACTCGTTATCTGGAATTTTTCAAGCGTTTCCCAAATTTAGCAAATCGCATCCCTCTCAATTATTTGGCATCTTACATTGGTATTACCAAACATTCTTTGAGTAGAATCAGAAAAGAAATTTCAAAGGAATAGTTTTTTTTGAATTTATTTAACTGTAAAAGAAGCGGTTAAACCTACAGAAAAATTCCTTGGCAGCTTTTCTACGCCAAAAATAGCCCTTGCATGTTGCCCTTTTTCTTCCAATACATCTGCAAACAAATCAGAAGCTCCATTGACCACTTTTGGTGAATCATCCCAATTTTCTCCTGACTGGAAATACGCATCAATATGATTCAAGCCTACAACATTGTCAAAGCCAACTTTCTTTTTTATTTGTGCTAGCACGTTTAAAGCACAAAGCTGCATGGCTTTATAGCCTTCTTCTGTAGAAATATCATTGCCTAACCTCCCCTGATATAAATATTCCTCATTCAAAATAGGAAACTGAATGGCGATGTACGCAATATTGGCCCGAACATTTACAGAGACATAACTTCCGCCAGGTGTAGAAGGCTCTGGTAGCTCAAAGCCTAGTTTTTTAAGATTTTCTATCGGATTCATCTTGCTTTATTAAGATGATACAAAATTGAATTATTTGGCGAGAAGTAAAAACCATTTAACCAATTCCTTTACATATGTAAATGTATCTCTAGTAAGCAGCCTTGAAATTTGCCCCATGTTGCACTAAAATAAAAGACATGCGATTACAAGGAAACAAAATTCTTATTACAGGAGCGACTGCTGGAATTGGCGAAGCATTACTCAACAAGTTTTTAAGTCTCGATAATCAAATTATTGCCGTAGGAAGAAATGCACAAAAACTCAAAGAGCTAGCACAAAAAGATGAAAGAATTATTCCTCTCGAATGTGATATTTCCAAAGCTGAGGACTTAGATCAATTGATCATGTTTGTGGAGCAAAAGCATCCCGATACCAATATCTTAATTAACAATGCGGGTATTCAGTACAATTATCATTTTGTGAAAGAGCCTCTACTGTTGCATAAAATAGAACATGAGATCAGTGTGAATTTTTTAGCACCACTTAAACTCATTGCCTTATTGTTACCTATGCTAGAGTCCAATGAGAATTCAGCCATTGTGAATGTGTCTTCAGGTTTGGGTTTAGTACCTAAAAGGCAAGCGCCTGTGTATTGCGGTACAAAGGCTGGTATCCATATTTTCTCTAAGGCTTTGCGTTACCAACTTGAGCACACCAAAGTATATGAAATTATACCGCCATTAGTAGATACCCAAATGACGGCAGGCAGAGGAAAAGATAAAATTACCCCTGTGCAATTAGTAGATGAATTTATGATAGCTTTTCGTAAGGATAAATATGAAGTGAGTATTGGTAAGGTGAAACTCTTGAAGTTTATCAATAGACTATGGCCTGCTTTGGCAGACAAAATCATGAAAAAAGGAGGTGAAAAATGAAACCACTGCTAAAAGTAATTTTTGTTTTGGCACTTGTTTTTGCAGCTACCTTTTTAATCATACGATTTTCAGGAGTACTCACTGAAGAGGATATTAAAGCATGGTTAGAAACTGCAACCACCATAAATCCCATGTATGTAGTGTCGGTAGTTGTGCTGCTATTAGCAGTTGATATTTTTATCGCCGTTCCGACACTTACTATTTGCATCCTTTCAGGTTATTTTCTCGGATTTCCACTAGGTGGTTTGAGTGCTTCAATAGGCTTAATGATAGCAGGTGCCATAGGTTATTGGATGAGTCGTGCTTTTGGAGAAAAAATCTTGAAAGTAATCATCTCTTCCAAAACAAAAAGAGAGGAGGCAAAAGCTACATTTAATCAATATGGTTTGGCCATGATTTTGTTGAGTCGGAGTTCTCCTATATTTTCTGAAGTATGCGCTTGTATGGCAGGAATGACCAAAATGAAATTTGCCAAGTTCTATTTAGCTTGGTCGATCAATAGTATTCCTTACGCACTTATTGCTGCCTATTCAGGGTCGATCAGTAGCTTTGAAAACCCTAAACCTGCCATTTACACCATCATAGGGCTTTACGCAGCATTGTGGTTGGCATGGTTCATTTTCAGAAAAAAGGAAAAACTGAAAGAAGCATATTTAAAATGCTAGGTTTATTGCTGAACGCTCTTATTTCTTATACTATTTTTAAGCATAATAAAGACAATAAGAGCAGCAATCAACATCCAAATTATGCCGATTAAAATTGAAGGAAAGCCTGTAATTTCAGCGATTTTATCGGCATCGCTACCAATACCAGTTCTCGAAATTAGATCTGAATTGATATCTATTAGTACGTACAGACAACTGGTTAAGCCGATAAATTTCAATAAATAATCGTGAAATGTATGCGGAAGGAATTTAACGGATAACAGCATAGCTACAGAAAAAGCACTGCAAAAAATAATGCCGAAAAGCCCTCCCGATTTAATGACAAAATAAGTAATCACTAATGATCCAATGCCAATTAATGCAGTCAAATATCTGTCGTAATCGGTATGTGCTGCCACTAAGAAAATGATAGCTCCCCAAAGTAGACTGCCTAAATATCCAGCACTGGCAATCATGAAAGTAGGGAAAAATCCAGGTGGGCGTGTAGAAGTACAGACACCACCAATTTGTGGACTGATTTCAATTTTTACGATGTCGCCGCCTACCAATTCAGCCATTAGGCCATGACTAATTTCATGCAGCATTACCACAAAAATCTTTATAGGATAAATTACGATGGTGTTCCAGAAAACAACTGCCACTAAAAACATGGCAAGCAAAATAAGTATTTGTTTCGTTCTCTCACTCATGCTTACAAGTTAGAGCTTCTTGTTAAATTTTAAAATAAAAAAAACCGACTTGCTATCTAACAAGCCGGTTTATTTATATATGAGTAATCGAGATTAATTTCTACCTGCCATTACACCGCCATCTACATCCCAGTTGGCACCTGTTACCCAACCCGTTTCATC